>ERZ779851.438-NODE-438-length-41695-cov-5.530764_pt1 | contig 41695 bp, 34 predicted proteins | sample MGYA00511094_ERZ779851 | MGnify/ENA primary metagenome ERZ779851 (study PRJEB29588, sample SAMEA2155512) | human gut metagenome | biome: human gut; feature: human-associated habitat; material: faeces | place: Denmark | collected 2008/2010 ...
AGGGATCTCCAAAACGATGACTACGATGTGGGATAAAGTAACTGAGTTCTTCCCGAAGCTGATCCGTTACCTCACAGAGGTGATGTCGGTCAGTACCAAAGCATCAGCTGATCTCCTTCGTAAGTTGGCGAACAAATGTCAAGATCCCAAGAATGTGGACAAGCTCAAGAAAGAGTACACCACGCATGGTGAATCAACTGAGTCTATTGCAAAGTTTCTGAAAGAGATCTTGGACAATCAGAAAGAGTTCCAAGATCGAGTCGATAAGCTTAAAGCACTGAAGACGAACGAAGAGACGGTACAAGCACAAGGTCAGGAGGAACAATCTAAAACGGAAGATAACGCCCTGACCACCACCCAAGACCAACTCAAAAAGGAGTCTGGTAACGGGAAAGATGTCCGCAATACTGAGGATGGTATGGACCCTGTCAACGGTAAGTGGTTCGATGCTACCAGTTTGAATACTTTGGCTACACGGTTCGATGAGATGAATGCTTACATCGGAGCTCTACGCAACTTCCAAACGACAGCGAAGGCGATCGCCAACGATACGAAGTCTAACACTCAGATGTCAAAAGAGATGGCGAAGACCAAACTCGACACCGTGAAGACTCTTGTCAAACAGATCGACAACAATGTACGTAGTGTGATGAAATACTCTACGCTTGTCGGTAAGAAATGCCAAGTTCTTTTGAAGATCACAGGGAAGTGAATAAGGATAGAGTGAGGAGTGGTGTACTCCTCACTCTATCAAGTATTAAGCACAAGGTATAAAGTACAGCCAGTTAACATCTGGTCGATTCCACCTACCTTTAACAACTCGTACAATGACAGTCTGTCCTGCTTTCACAGGCATCAACACCGACATATGTCCGTTCATATGGTACGATGCTGGTTGCGACCAATTGGTATGCGTAACACCGTCTATGATGAGATTGATGATAGCTGGACTTTGTTGTTCTTTAGCCATGAAGAATCCTGACATATATCCATTTACAGTTGGGACATAAGTCACCTCCTTAACGTCTGCAGGTGGTGTTAGATCAACTCGGCGGGCGTGATCTGGAGCACCGAAATTGTTCGATTTGTAGGTATCCAACTGTCTGGTGAGTTCTGTTACTTTCGCAGATAACTGAGAGATCTGGTTGGTGAGTTCACCGATGTTGACGAGAGATTGATCCGATACACCGTGATACACTTGGATGTAAAGAGGTAGGTTCACGCATGCAGGAGTTACCTCACCTGCAAATCCATACCCGTCATTGTCATAACGTCCGTATACAGGGTTGACTCTCCCGAAGTCAAATCCAAGTCAATAGATCGCACCTCCTCCCTTATAGGAACCACCAGAATAACCTGCGTTGTAGAAAGGTCCACCTTCCTGGATCGATTCTACACGGCAAACTCGTCCATTATTCCCTCCTTTGATCCCAGGAACACCACTCAAATGAGTAGTACCATTCAGGTTTTGCTTTTGAGCATTTTCAAAGCTTCGTACAAACCTTGTGATCATGGGAAGTCGAATATCATTCCCTTGGATCACGAATGCACCACACTGTTTGTATGTAGATACTTCGGATTCATACTGAGTGTTGTTCAAAGTACGAATCGAACCATTGGATTGATATTCTACTGCTTTCTGGTAGAACGTTGGGTAAGTACCCGCACAGTTCAGGATCCACTCACCTGTCCAGAGAGGGAACGCTCCGGGGGGGTAGTCGTCGTGGAGTAGAACACTTCGAAGATGTTCCTACTGCTACTCTCCATCTTCTGCTTCATCTCTGGATCCAGTTGGATTTTACGTCGTGCGAAAGCCATAATACACCTCTTGTTGATGATTGAATATATTTGATACCAAGTTCGTCATAGCATGCACAGTTAGAAAGGATTAAGAACCATGGATGCCAAACAACTTTACGATCTTGTTTACCAGAAACAAGAAGAACAATTGAAGAACATGTCGATCCGCATCAAGAATGCGAAGAACCCAAGTGATGAGATCACCAGATGTATCCACGACCTCGTTCACGATGCATATCGTCGATGTGTGGAGGAGATGTATCACGACAAGGTGTTGGAGTACAGTCTGAACGTATCTCTTCGTGTCGTGAATTACAGTCTGTTAAAACAGATGGGAGTTGCACTTGGTGTAGTAGAAGAGATCAACAAGCATAACCGAGCTTGTTGTAATTACGGAGAACCTTACTTCAAGATGGACTTGGTTGGGTTGTCCAAGGTAACAGTAACTGTGAAGATCAAGAAGAGATTTGGAATATTCAACAGATGACAGGAGGAACATTATGGAGAACAACATCGTAACAAGAGAAGAATTCCAAGCAACCATCGACGGGTTGATCCAACCACTTGCAAACAGTGTCTGGAGAAACTATGGGTATGTCAAGATACCAGCGTCCGTAGACGCTAACTTTCGAAACACTCTAATAACGTTTCTCAAAGAGATCATCTCTGTACCAGAGCAAATCAACTACGAAGCAGTAGCGGACCAGATCATGTATCGGCTACATAAAAACGGCGACCCTTGGGTTAGAACATGTCGTATCGACAACCCCGACTGTGTACCATACACCGTAGAAAGTATCGCCAAATCGTTCTATGAACCCAATCAAAAGTCATTACAACAACCTGCGTTCCACCCGCTACCTGATTGGGTGATGGATCTTTGCACAGAGCATATCACAGAACCGGGTATCATTAAGAAGATATTTGGTTGTTGTGCAGATGCTCGCATTGATACGTTCAAAGACGAACAAGAAGCGACCGATAAAGGGTTCCAAAAAGAGTATGCCCTTTACACAACCGCGATCAATCATGTTGTCGATAAGTTCTATAAGACACTATACAACAGAGCGCTGACTCGTTACTTACAAGATCCGGATACTTACACGGAAGATAAGTACTGTACTTGTTGTGAGTTTCTGAATGCAAACTACCCCGTGTGGAATCGAGACACATACATTTGTAAACACGACACGTATCGTCTCGTCACGCTGTGTATGCAAGAGTTTGAACTGACAACAGATGATACACGGTACTATAACTGTGTTAAGAAGATCTTGGATGTACTGTACAAGAAGCTTCAGGAAGTAACGTGGGACTACCGGTACTTCAAGACACGCAATGTATCAGAAAAGGACATTACGACCACAGCATCAGATCTTGATGTGGCGACGAATGATCCGTACGGTCTCACGGATACAAACTCTTGAAACTACTAAATACTGTGTAGTTGTAACATGTCTCACGGTAACATCATATGTGTTGAGGTTACGTGTATGTCTATCTCTTCAGACTACATTTGACTTCTTGTGTGTGATGATCATCTCGTATTGTACGTATAAACATCTTTACAGGAGTGAATACTCATGGGTATCAATCTTGGTTTTGAAAATCTGGGCATGGCTCCGAAAGGTTCTGGTGAACTTTCGTATGAGTATCTGGATTCTCTGATCCAGTTCAATCAGGCTGCTTCCGATGTCCTGGATCTGTGTCATGAACTCACCGCTACGGTTCGCACTTATGACAACGTCAACGCCATCAGCAAGTGCATCAAGAAATATGGCGTGACTCGTTCTCTGGAAGCTCTCTATGGAGAGAACTTCAGCAGCGCCGCTTCTATGGAAGCTGAGAACGAAGAGGCCAAGAAGGGTCTCGGTCGGAAGATCAAGCAGATCCTGAAGGATCTTTGGGCGAAAGTTACGAATTTCTTCAAATGGCTCTTCAACCAGAAAGAACGTACTGCTTCTGCTCTGAACTCGCTGAAGTTCAAAGGTCCGTTCGAAATCAAAGGCGGATCTGTGATCGATGGTAAGATTACCGATGAAGGTAAGTTCACGGCTGCTCTCAATAAACTGAAGCAGGCTGTCAATGAACTTGGGAAGACAAAAAGTCAACTTGAAGATCAGCTCAAAGGAGCGCAGAATGCAGCTACTGATGAATACATTCAACAGCTGCGTGATGCCATCAAGAAGGCGGTCGAGGACGACAGAAACGTCATCCGAGTTGCCAACTCGTTCATCGCTGCCGCGAAGCGTGCAGGTGGTGCCGACAAGTCGAAAGACAAGAATGCTGACCAAGCTGCTCCGGAAGAGAACGCGGCTAAGTAAGCTGTAACTCTTATATGAACTTTGACATAGGAGGAGGTCTTGTTCCTCCTCCTATGTCTAGTTTTAAACAAGAAGGATCGATATGCGTTTTGGATTTGAAAATCTCGTTCCGTCCAAGAACGACCATCTCTTCTCAATCGAGGACGCGATCGCTGCTGAGTGTATGCTCGTTAGCACCATAGATGAAGCAGAAGACGCGATCCGAACAGCAGAAGAGATCTTGCACTCGATCGAGCATCTCACCATACTCGATACTGTGATCCAGAAGTACGGGTATACTCGTTCTGTGGAGTCTCTTTACGGTAATACACTTGCGCAGTATGGTATCGAAGTAACCGCTCGCGAAATCGGTGGTGTTGTGAAGAAAGGGATCACTGCGTTCATCCACGCTCTGCAGACGATCGTCTCCAAGGTGTTGGATTTCGCAGAAGCGTTCTTCTCTCGTAGTCAACGTTCCTACACGAAGCAACTCGCGTTCATCAAAGACAAAGTCGAGTCGATGCAGAATGAGAAGTTCCATTCGACCTCTGCTTCTCGCTTTATCAAGACGTGTGAGATCGTGCAGAAACACTTCGAGGTAACGTACGATGATGTGGTGAAACCGTCTCTCCCAACGGCTCCGATCGATAGCTTACGTGCAACATATCTGCAGAGGTTCAACTCAAAAGTTCCAGCGGGTGGTATGAAGGTTGGTCCCAACTATCAAACACCCTACGAAGATCGTCAACGCAAGATGTCTTCCCTACAGACGCTTGGATTCACGTCGTACGATAGGTTCGTAGAAGTGGATAGCAAGATCAAATCTTGTATGCAAGCAGGCAACAGTGTTCTTACCAACCTGAAAACTGTAAGTAAGGAGACTCGTAAACTGGTCTCTGGTCTTACGAACAACAGGTTCCGTAATGATGCTGGACCTACCGTTGAGTCGCAAGCTGTATTCGTGTACACCAGGATCATCTTCAACGATATCAAGTACCTGAAATCTGTGGAACAACGGTTCCGTAGGTTGGTTACTGAGATCGCCAAGAAAGCACAGGGCTACAGTGTTGCTACGCAGGAAGAACAACCACAACAGGAAGCTCAACCTGAAGAACAACCAACCCCTGATACTGAGAAGAAATGACATATCTACACTAGATTGGGATATCCCAATCTAGTGTAGTTCTATGTTCTTTCACGTATATATTACCTAGTAACGAACCAACAAACTATATCAATAGGAGGTAGTATTATGCATCCAATCATTTCCAACAGTACAGTCGTTGACTTGACAGCCAAAGAGTATCCTGACATCTATCAGTGGATGGATGCTGGTGTCAGTCGGATGTCCACTGACAAAACTAAGTACCACACCGTGCAACATGTCGAGACTATGCTGCAAGTTCTCGATGCGGAGTACAAGAACCCAGATAACCGAAAGTTCTTCCAGGATGAACTGACAGTAGAAGACCTGGCGAAAGTACTCGTTGCGACCTGCTGGCATGATGTTGTATACATCCCAGGAGATCAGTACAACGAACAGAAATCCGCAGTTGAATGGGAGCAGTGTGCAAAGAACGTTGGTGATATATCACCCGACTTCATTTGTGATGTCTCTGATATGATCAACAGCACCAAGATCGGATATGATCTTAATCAGATCAAGCAACATCCCAGTTGGGCTCTACTCCACGATCTGGATTATATCTCATTCGCATCGTATGCCGTGATGGTGATGAATCGAGAGCCATTGCGGAATGAGTTCGGGTTTTTCAGTGATTCAGAATACGTGGTAGGTCGTCTTAAATTCCTTAATATGTTGATGGTCTCTACTGCTTCATCTGGATTGTTTCTCACCCCAGTCTTCAGTAAGTACAATGAGCTGGCGATGGAGAACATCCTTCGTGAATATCAGTATTGCAAACGCAAGGTATATCGTCCTGCAGACCCGAGAAACCGAGAAGGTTCAACTTCAAACTACACGGATCAGCAACATGAGGATATCACATTAGATTTCTTTATGAGGTTGACCATGATCCTGAACGACTGGGAACCGGAGGATCGTCTGAAAGCGTTCGATATCATTAAGTGTGAGATCTCGGAACGGATCAGTACAGAGGGAGAACTCTGGCGCGACTACCCATCCATTGAACGGGTGGTTAAACTCATCCAAAATGCACCGCTGGAAGAACGTGATAAAGTTCTCATGCAACAGATCGCTACAGCGATCGAACGGATCGAGACCTATCAGTCTCTAATGGATACCAAAGACGACGAATACATTATCACAGGAGAGGAAGCTGACGAATCTGACCGCTAAAAAGATGCGATGTCATCTGAACAACACACCCGACTTACTTGTCGATGTTGGGTATCAAGATGACATCCTGGCTACTACATTTATCAGCATGATAGATGTTGGTACAGGTTATGTCAAGATTGACGTATTCAAAGGAGATCAATACATCGGGCACACCGGTGCTGTTATCCACTTTGAAGAAGAGAAACTCTCTGAGCCGAACGACTATGGAAAAGCTGCATTGCCGTACATTCAGAAAGCAGTAGAACAACTACTTAAAATGGGCAACGCAGACCTCAACGACACCATCGTTGATAAGTTCGTTCGTAGATACGTCAAACCCTCACCAGGCGACAGCTTCTCATCGAGAGAAGCATATGTGCTTTTCATTAAGCACGCGATTGATCTTAAGGCTTATTATCTCGATAAAGAAGAGTTCTACAAACAACTCAATCGAGCTATGGCTATTGAGTATCGAGAAGTCGGCGATGACATCGACTATGAGTCATCAGCGTGTATTTTCGAAGGATTTGAATTAATAGATCAGGAGGTATCATGCACAGGCAAATAACCGTCAGGGAAGCTATCGAGCTTCTGAAGAAAGTAGAGGATCAAGATCTTCCACTCGCTGTGTGGATCAACAGTCAAACACCAGAACCTGTCTACACAGGGTGTGATCGTATCCCTGTGGTACACGTGGATACGTCTGTCACTGGTGTGATTGACATCTGTTGTGAAGCGCCTATGTCACCAACAAAAGGAGAATAATCATGTCAGAATACACCAAACATCCATGCATCGAAACAAGCATGGGAAACCAAGACTTAAGATCTTCCAGTACTTCTACAAGGAACTGACCTTGCCGAAGTACAGAGAAGAGTCCACCGCACCAATCGACATGGATACCAATTCATTGTTGGATTCCATGGCCACTAATGCATCATCGTTCCAATCGAACCCTGATTTCTGGAACAACGAACAGTATATCAAATCGGTTACCAAGACGATCAAAAGGAAGTTCTTCGATCGGATTATCGACCTCTTCATCGAGAGACAGAAAGATCCTGTTGAGACGACCTTCGACAAGATCAAGAATGCCAAAGGTGCATTGTCTGATGATACCCAAGCTATGGTCGAAGTCGTAACTCGGTTGGCGAACCGTGCTGCCCAGAATGGACAAACAGCTCTTGTGGAAGAGCTGAAGAAGAAACTCAACGCACTTATCGGTGAGATGACTCTGGTCAAGAACGGATACCTCGAGTATGTCTCAGAGGAGAAGATGGTTGAGTTCTTCTTGAAGTGCAAGAAGGGTATCCGGATCGACTTCATAAGGAACTACACAGGATTGATCCCGTTCCCTGTTGCTGAGAAGAAAGACAAGATGGACAAACTGATGGTGTTCGATAACTACTGTATCGCACACTACGATCCCAACTTGGAAGCTTTCAAAGTAGCGGAACTGGACAAAGCCGTGATCAAGAAGAGAGATCCGATCCTCTTCGGCATGATCGAAGGATCCAGACGACTCTATTACGTCGCTGACTGGGTGACGGATACAGACAGTTTGACTCTGGAAGAGCTGAACCTCGTTGTGGAGAACGCTACTTCCAGGTTGAAGAAGTTTCATGATACGATGCCAACGGCAGAAGACATCATGAACACTCTGAAGAGCCTCGAACCCGTCGAGTAAGATGGATCATACGCATCCAGTACATCACACACCCTGTGCACGCAGTTGCGTGCACAGGGTGGTTGTTCGGTACAACCACCACGAGGTTGTACGTTGTCAATTGAACCATCACGTGGTCAAACGCAATTACCATTGTGATCAATATTTACACCAAAAGGAAGAGGAATGACTACGGCTACTAGTCAGCTACCTGACGATTGTATCACAAGCCTCACACATGGAGTGTTTACAATCAATATTAACTCATCCAGCTATGTACTGATGCCTTGGATCGACGACCACACCGACAAAAACGGTGTGGAGAGTTTTCGAAAGGTTGTATGGAATGTATTTAAGAACGGCCAGAAACATGGAAGGATCCAGATATACTGTGCCGTTTATCATCCATTATCAAACATCGAATATGTCACTAACGATGAAAGGATCTATCAGTTGGTGCACTATAAACGATCTGATCTACCACACATAGAACTCCAAAGAGCGATCTTTATAACGATCGTTACTGGATTCTCAACTGATGCCAAGGCATTCAACGAACTAATTGTTAAACTTCAAAAGTTGTTAAACGGTAGAGTGAAGTCGGATGCTGAAGACAACCAGGAGTATCAATACAAACGTAACGATTACGATAAAATCATCAGTGTACAGACGAAGGACTTCACGCTTTGTCTTGATGAAGAAAATGCCGAGTGCAGATCTTCACGCTGGGAAATCTTCACAAGCACATCACGATATATCGGTCATGTCGTCATAACGAGAAACATCTCGCGTGATAAGCTTGGTGAAACAGCCAACTACGTCACAGGTGAAGTTTCCATCATACCTGATTCTGAAAGAACTTTCAAACACTGGATCGTGCAGTGTGGTTACGAATACTCCAACATCGAGGATCATCTTGAAGCTGTTATAAAGGAACTCTATGATGAGTTCTTCAAGCAGACACCTAAGAAGGTTCGTAAAGAACGCAAGAAGACCAAACAAGTCCGTCAAGAACAACCGAAAGAAACATCCAACCAAAAACAAAGTCACATCGACTACACGATACAGGTGGTATGTGACTCCATCATACCTCGTGTATTTTGGGGATCGGAAGGATTCATTCTTACTTATCACGTCATCCCAAAAGAAGCATATGGAGCGGTTCCACCACATTACCTCAACAATGCAAGGATACGGATCCACAGAGGACAAGATGGTTGGACCATCTTCGCCGAATGCATCAATGGTACCGAGATGGACAAAGAAGAGAGCTTCAAACTTGTTGGTCCTGATTCAGAGTGTGAAGATCTTGTTGAGATCGCACGGATCTATACCGTTGCTTGGAATAAGAACTTCCACGAACAATACAGTAACGCGTTGAAGTATCTTCCACACCTTCAGTACCTACAACATCTTCAGCAGAATACACAGTCGTGCTCTACTGACTAGACCCAACGAAATTTAACCAACTGAGGACTATAAGTGTACGGTATACCGTACACTTATAGACTCTATTTTAACTAACAAGGGGAATCATCATGAAAACTTACCAACCGAATAACGGACCGATCAAGTTCGTGGTTGTGAACTCGGAGTATAACGATGATCACACCTATAACAAGATCATAATGGATGTGTTCTACACAACCACGAAAGACAAGTTGGTCTATCAACACAGCACAGTCGGTCGCAGACAACCACAATCGATCGATGTGCCAACAAAAATGAGCCAAGAGGTAGATGTTCACATCGGGTTGTTAAGAATCGAAGGCGATACACCACGTGACATCGATACTTCAAAGGTCACATGGAAGTTATCGATCGGCAAAACACCGTACGATACCTCCTTACGATCTCCCTACTATGTCACGAATCACACAACGATCAACAACACCGATTATGACTTCAACAAGTTGTTGGGAGATATCGCCGATACGATCGTCCAATACTACGAGAATAATCCAACAGAACCACCCAATAAGGAGGAGATCAATGTGAAACAAGATGTTCCCAAAAAAGAGGATGTGACCAAACTTCCTGATGCTCTCAGGAAGAGGATCAAGATCAACAACATCATCTACAATCTGGATGGTGTCCCCAATCAGTCACCAACACCGATCTACGAAATTGAAGTAGATCTGACAGGCATCGGTGTTTATCCACACATCAAATCCGTTCTTCTGAATGTTTATGTGTGTTACGATGGAACTTCCCAGAAGTTCCATACCAAGGTGGAAACCGTACGGATCAACGGTGTCACCATCACCGATCTGCAACTCGATGATGTTGGATTTATGGAGCTGACAGCCATCTACATGCACGATGCTCTGAAACGGATCGATTTCACCTCAGCTATCGAAAACCATCTGAGGATGCTGAACAACCGGTTGGATCTGTGTCACAAGATCCTCAACTCCAATCTGGAGAGTTGATATGTCCAAGTATCAAACCAAAGTTGATTACAACGTGTTCACGAGGCATCATCCAGAAGCTGAAGATGTCCGTAGGGCAGAAGGCTCTATCGAGATACCACATGAGAATACACGTAGTGCTTGGAGTCTATGTATCATCACCAAGCTCTTAGATGATGATCGAATTGAGGTGACGGCTGAGTTGACTGTCGATTGGTGCGGTGGATCTTTCGTTCAGAAACGGTATCTTACAAGAATGCCGGAAGATGACGAAGAGATCATCGAACTAGTCGAAGGGTTGATGGACGACGAGATGCAGATCCAAGAAGAAACAAACGATCTGTATGAATACTAACCACTAAGGAGGGATAGGGTTGATCCTATCCCTCCTTAGTTCTTCTTTTGTTTTAAACGAGAACTGGATCTCTCGATAAGTTGAAGATCGTCAATTTGATCAAGTCTGTGGTACCATGCATCAGTTTTCCGTTACTGTGGATGTAACGTCCTACTGAGTCTAGATACTCATTGATTTCTTGATTGGCTTGTTTACTTAATACACCATTGGAAGAGGCTGTGTCGCCATCAAACATCTTCCGTTGTAACTTATTGAATATCAATAACTTACATACGTTTACCCACTAACCTTCATTAGCGGCCTGACTATACCATCCACCCAATCGCTCGGGCGGGAGCACCTAGTCGATGAACTTTCTCATAGCGGCTCAGAGAGTCATCTATAAGCTCAGCTGCTGATTGCACATTATTCTACTTCATATAGAAGTAACGACCCTTAGGACCTGTATGTCGGTGTAATACATACAAGCTTTTATTTCACCATAGGCCATCTAGTTTGTTTTTTCTGTCTTTCGACGGCATATCGCATCCATCCTTTCGGATCACGCTGTAGCCAAACTAGCTCTTAGATGTTTCCAGCAATTCACTTTCTTGTCACCACCGGTTACCCGATAGCGGGACTTCGACTGTTTTAGCGAATCCATCCCTAACCCTCCTAAGATTTGTGGATGCGGGATCAAACTATCCACAAAGGTATTGTTGATGATCGGATACTCTGGAAGCATGATCCAGTTATCATCATCCATCGTAGAGAACAAATTGACTTTCCTGGCAGGGTTCGTTGAGATCAAGTGAACATGATTCGGAACCTCAGATCCAACTTCAATCGCTGGATACCGTGTGATCAACGAGGTCTTGTCGTAAGTAGCACGATACGCTGCAATATAGAACATTTCTGCATAAGTGAGAGGTCTCAACTTCTGAGGATCGTAGACACCTACTTTATCCTTGATCTTGTTGATCACTTCACTGACGCTTCTCGTCAAGTAGATCACTTCCGTATCATCGTAGACCATGTAGAGGTAATATCCTTTGCCCTCTTCGTTGTATACCACAACAGGAGTGAACCGGAACTCAGGATCCCTGAAAAGATCGATCATCTTCTCTATCCCTTCCGATGAGAGGAACCGACTCTTCTCATCCTCATCGATCGGCTGGTAGACCAAGTTATTGGTTTCTGGATCGATCAAAGCAACCTGGTCCGATGTGATATGGAACACTTCGTTCAGGAATAGCATCCGGATGTTGTAGATGATCAACGGAGTGAACATCTTGCATAACTGGAAGAGTGGGATCTTGATCTCATCCATTTTCAGATACTGAGGATCATCTGGTGATAACGCAGCCATGGATGCTGTGGATACCACATTACGAGTACCCAGTGCCAAGTTACGAGAACCGTATTTTCTCTGAAAGAACCCGAACTTCCCTTCGATCATGTCGAAGAGGTACTGATAGATTTCAGAGACTTTCTTCTGGATCGAGAACCTGACATTGTCATAAATATCTGACGTGGTCCTGGTAGTGGGAAGAGCCAGTGTGTAGTTGATCAGAGAAGAGTAGAGTTTGTTGATACTATCTGCAGCTGGTTTACCTTCGTCTTCTCTAAGGTCTCGTAATCTAGCTGGCATCACAAGGCATTGTTCCAATGTCAACTTACCTTGGTGTCGTTCGATCACATCGACCATCTCGTTGTGCTTTAACGATTTGTTCTTCTCGAACTTCAGATCGTCTAAATGGCTCATGAAGAACTGATATCCGGTATCAGCATCTTCGTCTTCTTCCGATGCACGAACGAACTCTCTGGTATCTGGATTGAACACAGCATAAGCTTTCCGAGCCATGATCTCTCCATAGAAAGCCTTCAGCTTCACGATATCGATGTAGATGAGCGGATGTAGGATCTTCGTCCGAAGATCGACATATCCGAACCGGATCAACCGCTCCGGAGTATTGATCTGACCGAAGATGTCTTCTGAGAACAACCCATCGTGTTTAAACTCATTCGTTGTGGTCTCACGGATGAAGACGGATGTTACAGGTTGACATTTATTCTCTCGTATGAATTTAGGCACATCCATCAGCCAGATGCGTACTGGATCTAAAGCCATAAATACCTCCTTCAGTATAGTGTATATCAGAGTGCATACCATGCTGGGATACCCTCAAGAAACAATGGTATACAGAGGGCTTTTACTCGTATTATCACTTACCCTTCTCTCCCTCTGCGGGGGGGGGTAATTACAATGTATCATCAAAAGGACACAACATTATGAACCTCGGATTAGAACACCTGAGTATCCCGCAGCAACTCAATATCACAAGCAACGAAGAGCTCCTGGATGCTTATATCGCGATGGAGTCTGCATATGACGTCACATGGGAAACGTACAACTGTTTGATGGACTGTATCACCACGATGGATCAGCTGATCCAAATCCGTGATGTGATCCAACAGTCTGGAAGCACTGAAACGATCCAGTATCTTTACGGACAGAACGACATCTCACTCACCATGGAAGGTCTCGGTGAGACTATCTCCAAAGGTTGGGACGCTGTTGTGAAATGGTTCCAGGATCTGTGGACGAAGATCAAGAACTTCTTTACGAACTTGTTCAAGTCTACGGACAAAGCCAACCAAGCGGTTCAGGAAGAAGCTAAGAAAGCCAAAAACAACAATTCAAATAAACAGCCATTCAAAGCCGACGACGTCAATCCTACCGATGGTAATCCGACGATGGTCGCTGAGTCGTTTACCAACACCAATATCCAGAAGATCATATCTGATTTCGATCGGTCGATCTGTGACAAAGCCAATGTCGATGCGATCCGTTCTATGCACGACGAAGAGTCTGCTCAGATCAAACAGCATGGCAATGATTTGGCTGATGAACTCGGTATTGTGATGACTGGTGGAAGAAGAGACTATCCTAAGAAACCAGTCGATGAAAAGTTCATCAACGAGGCACCTGAAATGTCCAAAGCCCTTCATGGAATGTGTAAGAAGGGTGAGAACCTGGTGAACAGTCTTCGCACGATCCCTGAGAAACTCAAAGAACGTGCTGAGAAGAAGGGTGACACTGATCAGCTTAAAGTTGCTCAGAACACGATCAGACAAGCCGCGATTGTGATGAATGCTATTGAGAACTGTGCCAAACAAGCGGCTAACGGTATCTTCTATATCAAGAACCGTCTTGAAGCATTTAACCGTAAGTTCTCCAAAGTAAAAGAACTTCCTGCTCCTGCCAACGCATAATACATTCCAACGTATCTAGGTATGGGTAGTTATCCCATACCTAGATACACCGTATGCAGTGTAGTTCAAAAGATTTCGCATATATATTACTTATTGAATACACTTAGATGTATCAACCTAACAACCCTAAACAAAGGAATCAAATCATGAAACACATCATCACCCTCATCACCATCGTCCTCACCATCAATGTTTTCGCACAAGATTGGAGGACATCGGCGATCGAACTGATCAAACAGTTCGAAACATTCAGATCAACCCCCTATACCGATGTCAACAAGAAAGCCATCGGTTGGGGGTTCAACGACAAGAACCTCGTTGCTCGTGGTCACATGACCAAAGAAGAAGCAAACCGTATCCTGGACGGATACGTAACCAGTATCGGTGGATATATCGATACACAGGTCAAGGTCCCTCTGACGGACAATCAGAAGGCTGCTCTCATCGTATTCACTTACAATGTGGGGAGATCGAACTTCGCTTCATCCACTCTCCTTAAGAAACTGAACCAGCGCCAGTATGGTTCGGTTCCCTCTGAGATCCAGAGATGGAACAAAGTGAAGAGAGTCTCGAAGGGCAAAATCGTAAAGGATAAGAACGGTAAGATCGTTTACGATATCGCACCGGGGCTTGTTAAACGTAGACAGGCTGAGTCCAACCTCTGGAACAAAGTCAACTAATAACCAGCTAGGGATAGTGGAGGCGAACACTCCACTATCCCTAGCTAACTTGTTTGTATTGAACAACACTTCATAGTTTTACAGATCTGATCCAACCAAGCTGATCGACTCACTTGTGCTTGAGTCGGTAGTTAGGAGGTGATTTGTATGCCGTTTGCGATGATGGATGAGAAGCACCCAACCGTGCTATCTCCTAAATCTGCTTCTGAAATGCATGATGCTCGTGTAGCACGTGCCAAAGCTAGGCAGAAGATGTTGATGGATATGCTCCGTAAACACTACGGAATATATCACAGCAACAAACCAACTAAAACGCCATCTATCGTGGCAATGTTAATCACTTAGATGTGAGTACAATTCAACATCGATGATTGATCTGGTTGATGTTGTTTCGACAACTGTGAAGTGTTGTTCTTACTATATCCAACGTGTGTAGAGTTATACTTCGAATACACGATTAGCTAAGGGATGAAGGATACAACTCCTTCATCCCTTAGCTGTCTCTTTTTCGATAAGACGAGTGATGGATGGTAGGTGACTACAGATCTGAACGTGAACTACTCCTACCTGAAGGAAGGAGCTTCCTCGTGTTACCGAGTACATCGACTTACGTCGATGGCCTGTTCCAGGCAACAAGAACATTTTAACCATATGTTCTTAGCATACTGTCCTTCTATTACATCACGATGGACTAACGTCCAACGGAAGGATAGTTCGTAGTAACATACATCCCTCACCTGAAGGAGAGAGGTTCTGTTACTGACTCTTATAACCAGTCCTACTGCAAGACTGTTTAATCTACAGTAGTTAGGAGGTGATGTCATATGACCTCAGATGAGTTCTTCAAACGCATCTTAGATCCGAATGCCGGATACAAGTGTGTTGCTGAACAAGAAGCACGTGATCGTCAACGCTGGGAGCGCAATGCTCTTAAGCAAACACGTGTTATTGATGCAAAACTCACGTCAAAAGCATCGAGTGTTGCTATCGCTCAATGATCGTACGTGACACAAATCACCGATGACTGATCTGGTTGGTGATTTTCGCACATCTACAACCCATCACTCTTTTGAATTTAAGTGATAGGAGGTGTATTACAGACATGCTCCAACCTGTCACACCACAAAGACAGTTCCCTGTTTGTGGTAGAAGGAGGTGAGCTCTATGGCATTTGCATATATCGATGCTAAACATCCTGAAGTTCTGGTACCACCCACTGCTTCAGAACACATGCAATCTGTGATGCAAAGACATCCCAACCAGTCCAAATTAGACTGGAGAAAGTGGATCGTCAAGCATCCGCAGAAATAACCAGTGAACTCGGTTGTTGATGTCTTGTCTGGTCAACAACCACCGTAACATTTCCTATCACTCTTTGAATTTAAGTGGCTCATACAACAGCATACAGATCTGTTCCAACCGAACTTATCCGTTCATTCGCACTTGAACGGTTAGACTGGAGGTGATCGATATGGCGTTCTCTTACGCTAATACCAACAAGAGTGCTTCTCAACACATGGGCGAGGTCATGACTCGTCTTAAGGCAAAAGAAGCATATCTACGAGAATTAAGACGACAACTCTTCTCTAAGAAGAGTGTTGTAACCAACTAACGTTCTCCCAATTCTACCCTGATGTCTGATCTGGTCAGTGTAGATCATCGTTGTTGTATGTGTCACTCTTAATATATCACAAGTGTAAACAAGTTATACTCATCAACATTAACCCAAGGAGGATTCTAATGCAATCTAAACCAAACAGAGCTGAGAAGCTCGAAACCATTCGTCGAACCTTCGAACACATGTACGACCATGAGTTGGATGTGTTCTTTGATAAAGTTCGTACTCGTGTTTGGCATCCGGAACCGGTGTTCACTGCAATATGCGGATGTCGGCAATCCGGTAAGACAGAGACATTGTTCTCGATGCTCATATCCGAATGCATACAGTGACCCGATCTCCACTACTACGTAGTGAGTAAAAACATTGTGTGGAGTACCATGTGGGATCGCAAAATCTCACTATGGTCCAGCCCGGTACTATCGGATATACAATTCATTTCGGAAGAGTCATTCCGAGCTGTATTGAATCGTGAGTTCAGTCCTGATATATTCCCAACCGATAAGGAAAACATCAGACTCTACGTGGATCTTGATACGGAGGAGTTCACCAAACAACTGATACAGCACATCTCTCTCAAAAACGTACGGTGTACCGTACTCTATGAGAATCAAAAGAACGAACTACTTGAAATGTATCATAAGCACGGAATACCGGTGCTCAGGATAAACCTCACATTTACACCAGGGAGAGCTTAATATGACTGACAGAGTATTGCACAAAGGTAAAGATGGATTGACCATCATCAAGTGGAAGGGGTTACTGTACATACGGTATCCCCAAACTAAGAAGTTCGAACGGGTCTCTGAAGAGGTGACCTATACTACTTGCATGTCGATCAAACATGCAGGTGTCAGATGAGGAGTGTGTGACATGTGAAGTACACAGAGAACAACTATTCCTATCAGTCGTTAGGACACTTCTGGTCAGTAGAGTACGAAGTCGTATCTGACGTCCTCTACCGACTAAAACCCTTGATATGACAAGCGTAAATGCTGATATAATCAAAGAACGACTCCCATCCTCCATCTTCTATCATAAGAGAAGATGGATCCTAAAATACGTCAGCTGTAATACGGACAACCTCAGCATCTACTACGTAGATATGTTCAAGGAGAAGTTACTGAGGATCAGCAACCACTGGTCCTATGTGACATTCGATGCTGCCTGTTCTACGAAGATGTGGATACGAGGTTGTTGGTGGGAGCTGCATGGTAAGCGTGCAGCGAAAGCCTACCACTTACCGAAGTACCAAGCGTTCTATGGAGGACAGATCGAGTTCTCCAAGTTACAACCAGTTCACAAATAACATAAGGAGTATAAGACCAACATGGAACAGAACGAACTGATTACATCGATGTTGAACCAAGTTCAACACTTGATGGATACGACGTATGTCTTCCCGGAAGACAAGATCGATCTATTAAAGTGGGATGAAGAACACAAGTGTGTGATCTTCCCAGAAGGCTATCCCAAGAACGATGGGAGTTACCTGGAGGTGTTAACTCATACGACTCAACAAGTATTCAGTGATGGGTATGTCCGTCACGAAGGGATGCTCTATAAATCCAAAGTGGAGAATGACTTCCTGGTGACTGTACACCTGATGTCGATCGTGGATATCGAGAACGTCTACGATATCCATGTACAGACCAAAGTATATAAGCATCAAGGTCATACACCTGTAGTGGTATCTTGTCAGCTGACTTGTGCAGGATGTATAGACTGTACGATCGAAGATTATCGTGGATATCTGCTTTATCTGATGAACCAGAAAGCAGTCACGGAGAGTGGTATCGAGTCTTCCAAGAAGGCTTATGCAGAGATGCAGTCTACGATAGATAAGTTCAGGTCATTGACTGTTGAATTAAGCGATACCCATCTCAACATGGAGACGACGATCCGTCTGATCCAGAGGGAGGTTCCTAACCTCCCTGAACAGATGAGAACCTACACCAGAAGGTTAGCTGAATACAACAACCAACTGTATGACGTCGTAAGACGTATGAGAGATATCTAACCAGATAACTCTATCAACGTAGAAGATCTCACATGGAAGAGTAGAGAGGGTGTATCTCTCTACTCTTCTTCTTTTGTTAGATATGATTAACCTATAACGATGTAACTTTTTACTCTGTAATTAAATATTGCTACAACTATATTATTTGAGTGAGCGTAACGTACGTGAAGCGAACGGGAATATCATAAGAGTATCTATCCAGAGATGGGTAGGGGAGATCCACCAGCGTAAGCCTGTCAGATCTATCCTCTAATCAATCGAAGATATAGATATCTTGAATTGGTTAGAGATAGATCCAGTGTATGATCAGATCTCCCCTACCCTCCATCCTTAGCATCATAAATGTAGGGCTACGCCCCAACCCCTACCCGGGGGTTCTTAGGGGGTTAGATAACCATATTATTTAGAGTATAGAGAAGAGAGTAGAGATCATACTCTACTCTCTTTCTTTTTGCTTCTTTTTCTTTCTCCGAGAGACACACTCTTAGTCTCACGCTATGACCTATATAAGGAGAACGTTATGGATATGGACTACGATTTGATGATATCTGAGTTGTACCAGGCTCAGCATGAGTGTTATATGCTTGCGATGGCTTTGAATAATGTTGTGGAGTTAGTACCTGTATATGAACATCCTCTACAACCATCTGGAGCTGGAGAAGCACTGCTTATCCAACAAGTGACGGATGCGCTTGTAAATGCAAACATCACACCTTCATACGAAGGGCTGTTGGAGAGTGCTTGGGATCTTGTTGTGAAGTTCATCCGTAAGCTGGGTGAATATTTTAAGAAGATCTGTGATTGGATCTCTGAACATATCAAGAAGTGGTTCTCTAAGAAGAGAACCGATAAGTTGGATGAAAACAGAGCGTTCATCATGGAGCATCGTGAGATTTATGACAAATACATGAATAACTTCACGATAAGCCAGGAAGCTGTGAATCCAATATCTATCCCACCCGTGTTTACTCAGGCGATGAAAATTGATGATAGTGATGATGTGTATAACACTAAGGGTGAAATTAACCCTAAGAGTCACGTTATATTTTCAGCACTGCAAAGCAGATTATCGTGCATTCGAGACATCAGGCGAAGATCGAACGTGATGTAAGTCGTAGTTTAGATCAAGCAAACGCGTTTACCTCTGTAGAGGTCGATAACATCATGAATGGTGTTTATTCTTGTGATGTAACTAAAAAGACTGATGAGTTACAAACGATTGTCGATAGACTAGGAGACGATTTAACCACGTTACACAATGCGATAACAGAGTTGAATGAGAATCGGTTGGAGCGTGGTCCGATTGATAGTGGTTGGGATACAGCTCGTTCTGTAGATCGGGTTGTTAACGATTATCATGATCTCGAAGCTCGAATAACATCTGTGACTCGTACTCTGTCAACTGCTGCCAAACGATTGAGTGGTAAGTCGCTCGTGAATATACGTGTACTCGAACACATTCAGAGTTTACAAACGCAAACGGAACAAACTGATTTTAAGACGTATTTGCGTAATTTTGCAGCTGCATGTCAAGCGATGTTAGAGACTGTTAGAAGCATACACACATGTCTCACGAGAATCTCAACTGATATGGAGAAGGTGTTTGGGAGTGTAGAACAAGCAGCTTCTCGCTTACGAGCTATTATCAATCAATTACGAGCAACTGGTAACGACCGTGAAGGTAAACGCGGTACATTCGATATCAACCACTAACGATCCTATGTAGTGTGTTGTGTTAACATCTATGGGTGGTAACCCCCCCCCCATAGATGTAATGATATCTTAAAAGGGGATATGTGTGTTTATACAGGAGCATACAAATACAACTCGGTATTGAATCACTCACTCAAACCAAGGTATATCCTAAGTGGGATGATACAGAGCTTTCTTATGAGCATCTCACCACTTCGATGGAATGTGCAGCGATGTTGGATGAACTGCAACGGGATATCACGGCTGTTGATAACCTGATCCAGATCGGACAATATCTGAAACAGTACGGCGCCACGGAAGCGTTCCGTACCCTGATCGACGACAACGGTCAGATCAGAGCCCTGATCGGAGATGATTACTCTCTGGAGCGTCTCGACGATGCGATCACTGGATTCTTTGCAAGCATCGCAGAGAAATTCGAATGGCTTGGAACACGGATCGGTCACAAGATCTCCACGTGGTTCCCGACGATCAACCGTTACGAGAAACTCTTCAATGAAGGTAAATCGGCGATCCAAGGCAAACAGATCGATTACGAAGCGGTCCTCGATGAGTCTGTTCGTGGGATCAACGCCTCCAAACTGGATGGCGTCTATAAGCTTCGTAAAGACGGTCTGGATGCTTTGAAAGAAGCGATCAACATGGTGAACGGTGGTGTTGACAAAGTTCTTGCATCGCTTGACTCCTCCAACACGAAGCGTATCTTCTCGTTCGTTGCCTACAAGAAAGACAGTCTTCTTCAGAAAATGTTCGGTAAGGCGAAGCTGAGTGCACTCGGCTACACGGCTCAATCTTTGGACAAGGTCGTGAAATTCGGCGATCAGATGTTCGATCTTTATGCCGATTATGAGAAACTCGGACCGATCTTCGCATCCGGTGCCAAGAAAGCATCTTCGGACATCCGTCGTATGCTGAATGCGAATGACAAGACGAACGCAAGGGAACGTCATAAGAACTTCGCCCAATTCCGGGCGTTTATCGTACATCTCTGGAGCTACTACTCGGTTGCTCTTGATCAGATGGAAGACGAAGCTGCATTCGCTGCTTATACGATCCAGAAGATGAAGAAACACATCAAGTGATGCGCTACCTGCTTACTGTTTGAATCGATCTAACATCGTTGGTGCTGTTTTAGCACCAACGATGTTATGATTGTGTGTTGTATGTGACTATCGGAGGGGTTTACCCCCCCTCCCGATAGTGATCGTGTTCTGGGGGTTAAGGGAGACCTAATATGCGTCTTGCATTGGAAGAGTTGGGTGTTGTTCAACCCCAACGTACGATCGTTGATGCACTTGTCGATCAGATCCAGCTGATCGAAGCGGAAGATGCACTTCGAGATAGTTTGGAAGAGGTGGATGTACTTCTTCACACTTATCACAGTCTGGAATCGATCCATCAAGCGATCAAACAGTGTGGAGTTACTCAGAGTATCGTTCAGTTGTACGGTGAGAACTTCTCCTCTATGGAAAGCGATCAGACTGGTGATGCTGAGAAGGAAGTGGAAGAGAAGAAACAAGGTGTTCTTGGGAGAGCTTGGGAAGCGATCAAGAACTTGTTCAAGAGGTTCATCGAGTGGCTCGGAGGGTTGTTCACATCGGTGAACAGCATCAAATCCAAACTGAATGAAGCTAAGAAGAAGACGGACAACTGCAATTATCCTTTTCCGGTGATCATTCTTTCACTTCGCACCATCAACGAAGTCGTCAAATACATGAAAGGTCTCGCTGGTGGGATCCTCATGGGCGTTACGAAAGAATCCACTGATCGGAACTTTACATCGATCCGGAAAGATCTTGAATCTGACTTGAGCCAGAGCAATGAACGTAATTGTCCATCTGCTCAAGTAGCAGCTAATGCTTGTGAGAATCACGAGTATTTCTTCGACGTCTTGGGTGACTTGAAGAAAGGATTTGAAGATATGCTGGGTAAAGTATCCAGACATCAGACGATGACTAAAGACCTTGGTGTTGATCCTGGAGAGGCGATGTCTCAGTATAGAGATTGTATTGCACTCTGCAAGGACATTATCAAAGTCAATGTGACTTCTTCCAAGAACTTGATCGCTGCGATCAACAAAGCACAGAAGTAACATCACTTCACATTGTATCTGTAATACAACCGTCTACTGGTGTTGGATATCCAACACCAGTAGACGCTCTGTCTAGTTTCAAGTATATATAACTCTATAGCAAGAAGTCACAGTATACAAGAACACAACACCCTAGGAGTTATGATGGAAACAGATTTCAGAAGTGAAATATCAGCAAGTGATGCTTCTGTGATGAACATGGAGCAGTATGGGAAGTACACCATCCTGGAAGCATTACCGAACTATATCGATGGATTGAGATTGGTCCATCGACGTATTTTGGTTACGATCGGAGACAGTACTGACCGTATCAAAGGAGCAGCTGTTGTTGGTGATTGCATGCATCAATATCATCCACATGGTGATAGCGGTATCTATGATGCAGTGATTCGATTAGCACAGCCGTTCAACCAATGCCAACCTCTGGTTTACAGTGAAGGTAATATCGGTGCGTATGGTGGTGGTGATCCAGCAGCACCTCGTTATCTTGACGTAACCAGCGCTGAGTTCGCCAGAGATGTCTACTTCAACTACACCAATCAGAAAACATTGGTGTATGTTCCGAGAGAGACCGGCAAAGGAGTGGAGCCAGCGTATCTGATCCCGGTGATTCCGATGGCTCTATTGACAGGATCTCAAGGGATCGCGATCGGATTCCGTTCAGTACTTCCTCATCTGAACCTGAACTCAGTCTGTGATCTTGTGATGAAGTATATCAACTTACGTCATCACAACTCGATCAGTGCTGCAACAGCGTACAAAGAGTACGCTAAGTATCTGATCCCGGACTATCCGGTTGCAGGTCTGATCTTGAATGAGCAGGAACTGTTACAGGATTACAGCGAAGGGAAGTTCGATACATCGTTGGTATCGTGTGGTGTGATGGAGTTGCATCCCAATAAGATCAACATCCGTACGATTCCATTCGGTCAGGACTTCTCCAAATGTGTGAAACAACCACTTGGTCAGTTGACTAAGAAAGCATCATTCGTTACATCGAACTTCACGGAAGTTCTTGATCTCACCACAGGTAAGATGATGGGTGATGTGGAACTTCCTCTGAAGAGAGGAGGGGACCCCTTCGAAGTATTGGATACCTTGAAGAAGACTGTACGGTTCACGATGTCCAGAGCTCCGATCTGGAACTTCTGTAATCATGAAGGCAAGCTTCTCTGCATGGACCCGATCACACTGTTGGATGCTTGGTATCAGATGCGTACTGCATCGATCGTGTCCGACCTGAAACAGACCAATGTGGATCTCTTCAACGAATATCGTGAGTTGACTGCACTGGTCGTGATCGCTGACAATACGAATAAGGTTCTTCGTATCTTCAAAGAAGCGGAGAACAAAGAAGCAACGATCCAACCGTTGTGTCAGGCGTTCGGGTTGTCTCAGTATCAAGCGAAGTTCTTGTCTCGACTTCAGATGCATCAGATCACCCATCAGGGCAAAGCCGAATTGGTTGCGAAGGTTGAAGATGTGAAGAAACGCATCAATGATCTTCAGCATCAGTTCGGAAGGGTGGATGAGATCGTCAGTGAACAAGTTCTCAAGATCAAAGAGAAATACGGTAAGAAGTGTACTCGTAAGACCGAGTTCAATCGGTTCACTTGTGCACTGAAGGTGAAAGGCTCTGGTGTGATCCAAGCGAAGGATCTTACCGAGTTGTCTTCTCTGGTGAGTCGTTGGGAGTCACGTGACATCGAGATCGTGATCTACCCCTCTACGAAACACAAGAAGATCCCGTACTTGAGTGGAACACCGTATCCGAATATCCCTCAGCAGTTCCTGTCGAAAGACTATGACTTGCAGAAGGAGTTCCAATGTGATGTGTTCCGTGTTACTCCGTATTTCGCTCATCACACAATCATCTTGAATCATGCGGAACACACGATCTACAGAGTCAATGAAACTCAGTATATCGACGATAGCAACTACAGTTGTTATCCTGTTGGTGATGATTTCACTGTGATTGAGAAAAGTGGACGTGTACGGACTGCTCGATACACCGAGTTTTCCAAACGATCGAACCTGATGGCTACCGGTGTGAAGACCGATGTGGTGTATGTCGGTGATAAACTGGATCAGGGAGAAGGGTTGGTTCTGGTCACGATGAACACCAACGATCTCAATACTGTGACGTTGGAACTTGTGACGGATGGTTCCAAGTACAATCGACTTCTGATGGGAACGACACACTTCGTTGGGTTGTTTAAGTTGGATGAGTCGATTGGATTCACAGTACCGTCTGATATCCTGATGCGATGTGTGGTTAAGCACATCTATCTGAAGAGTCTCAGATTCTTGATGACCAAGAAACGTGTTCAGATCCTTCTGAATAAGAAACAGACTTCAACGGGTCTTACGATGGAGTCTTGTTTCAAGAACTCGAAGATCTGGACGATCAAGGAGAAATGATCATGGGTGATGAATTGAATAAGTTGATCGATGATACTGCATCTGGAAAAGAACCGCTCCCTCCAGGTGTCACGAGGATGCATCCTGCATGGAAGTTTCCGAATGAGTGTATCGATCACGAGTATGTGAGGAAGATCGTTCGAGATGAGTTAACGAAGATCTTGACCGACATCGAACGCCGTCCTGAAGTAGAACGTTTGTACGATAGTCTACAGGACAAGATGGATGGTAAATCGTCTGGTTCTCGACGACGTCCAGAAAACGAAGCAGTCAATGCACTGGTTCGTGATATTCTCGAATCGATCAAGAAGGAGAAGTGATGCATACGAACTATCATGTTACGTGTTCTCAGTGTGGTAAAAAACTCGAACTCAACGATCCTAAGTACTCTTGTGATGGTTGTGGAAGAGTGTATTGCTCACACTGTAAAGAACACTACCTTGCGATTACGCAAGGGAACCAACATTATACTCGATTGCTCTGTCCGTGGTGTTTGGACAACGGACAGCATCGAGTTATCAACAGAACCATCAATAATTAACCAAGGAGGCTATTGTGGCTGTAAAGCGTGCGGTAAACCGCAATCTCACTCCCAAGGAACGTCTGCATCGACTCCTTGGGCAGATGTTGGATCAGGAAGTATCCGACATCACCAAACGGAAATGGGCTCTTGAATTCGAACAGATCGTCGAAGGTCGGAAGATCAACTCAGCTTGGCTGACGGAGTTCGGTCTGAAAGCCGATACTGGCGTTGACAACGGAATGGGATACATCGATATCTTCGTCCCTCCCACGGCGATCCCGCCCTGGTACAAGAAGCTGATCGAAGATAAGAAAGTGGATGGCCGACCGAAGGTTCGATTCTACTTGACCATGATGGAGACCAAAGGATCTTCCAACGCAGGAGTTGGTCCTGTGAATCCTCAGGACCCTATCAAGGCTTGATCGTAACAGAACGGTACTTGGACGATCATCCGAACGTGATCTTCGTATATGGAGATAATCTGCTCCATCAGGGAAGAGGTGGTGCAGCTGCATTACGGTGGCATCCTCAGACGTATGGGTTCGTAACGAAGCGACGACCCAGTCTATCTGAGCGTTCGTATTACCGTCCAGACGAGTATCGTCCTGTATTCGATCAAGAGTTAGCTAGACTTCGGGATGAGATCCAGTCACATCCTGACAGGATCTATCTGATCTCGAAGTTAGGAAGTGGACTAGCGAACCGTTATCATATCTACGATGAGATCATCAGTCCTGTGCTACGGAAGTTATCGCAGGACTATCCTAACGTACACCTGGTATATTGAACTATAGAGAGGGTGGTGGTACCCCTCTCTATAGTTCTTCTTTTGTTACGGAAGTGATCCTATACGACCTAAATATTAGGAGGATTATACTCATGGCAGCACCTATGTCTGATCGATGGAGAGTGTTCATCGGTTACCTGGCTGAATCAACTGGTTACAGGAATCAGAGAACCTTCCACATATACGTACCCGAATATCTCCCAATGTTGACTGGCGATATCACTCCTGAAACATCAACTCATACGGTTGAAGTAACCAATGTAATGACAAACCAGAAAGAGTCCGTCAACGTACAGACCGCTACGACGATCACTGCAGAGTATCTCGGTGTACTCACATCCCGTACTGTACCGACGATGTACAAGAACCAACAGGTTCTCGTGTTGAACTTCGCAACGGATGATCGGTTCTTCTGGTTACCGTTGGAACGAGATGATTACATGCGGACCTTCGAACAGATCCGGTTCTCAGCTCTGGATCAAGCGATTACCAACAAGAGTCGAGCTGTCGGAGATGATGTAGAAGGTAAACAAGCTGGTATCACGGATGACAACAGTTATTTCTTAGAGATCGATACGAAGTATCATAAACACATCTTGTTATCTACTTCTGCTTCTGATGGTGAAGACTGGAGGTATTTCTTCAAGATCGATACGAACTCACGCAGTGTTGAGATCTGGGACCAACCTGTCAAAGACAAATCGATCCCTTCGAACTCGATCAAGCTGGAGTCTCAGCCGATGCCTGGTTGCAGAGGAAGGATCAAGCTGGAAAATGCAGCTGGCACATCGATCACTCTGGAAGATAAGAACATGGCGATCCATGTTCCCAAGAACTTAGAGTTCTTCGTAGGTGGGAACCTGGTGACCAACGTCAATGGTAACACGGTTGCGTCGTTCAAGGGACCTGTGGGAGCTACGATGATGGATGAGTTCCACCACAAAGGATTTGGGAACGCTACGTTCAATTATGTAGGAGATGTTGGTACTGCTGTAGCGGGTGGATTTGCCCTCTCTGTGCTGAAGAACATCATCACGAATACTCCGATGGCGATGATCAACAAGCAAGGTCTGCGTACTGTGACCACATTACAAACGGACATCGTCAATGCTACTACAGTACTCCGTAATCAAACGACACGTACAGTGACCACGATAGGAAGCGATACATTGGTTACTGGGTCATCCCTTATTACAGCGTCCACTGGTAATTGGAACATCGGTGAGATCGATGATGTTTATATGCTCGAGATCCCATCGATCGGAAGGGTCCCCTGCAAGATCTCTTCGATCGGGTAGAAAGATATCACATGCAATCTTCCTATACAACAGGAGATACTATATGTTCTTTTCAAAAGCATCCCATCTGACTCCACAGTTGGATGATCAGATCTACAATGATTTCTTATACTTCTATGATCTGGAGTGTCAACTTCATAGAAGGAATCAAGATCGTTCTTCAGAGGTGAATGATAACGTCTGTGAGAACATCGCTCTATTGGATCCATCATCGTTGAACGCTAAAGCTGGTGTGAGACGTGTGGATTATCTATTCGGATCGAAGAGTCCTGTTTACAAGACAGGACATCGGATCGCTGTATTCACAGCGTCTTGTATCGTGAAATACGGACCATCGGTTATGGCTGAGTACAAAGAACGTTGCTTACGTTCCTTGGAAGAGTTCCATGTATCGAGGGATGTGATCCGAGATCTCGATCGCAAGTATAATACATTCTGGACGTATCCTCTGTTCATCAGAGCGTACCAGAACTTCCTCTACAAGTCAGTTACCAAATGAAACAATATAGTGAAGGTAGGGTGTTGTTATCCCTACCTTCACTATCAGTCAAACCATGTTTTCTTGATTGGCTTTTACAGTGTTGTATGTGTTCCTCAGATACTGGATCACACGCATGTCAGGGATCAAGATCGACGACATCCCTCGGAAATCCACGTTACTGTTCATCTGGTTGATCAGCAACACGATCCAAGCAGTAGATCGGTACATCTTGAGCTGATCCTCCAAGAAGTCTTCCAATCGATACTTCATCGTGTTGTGTCGGTAGACATCCAAAGTGACTTCTTGTGCGGTGTTCCTGAGATACTGAAAATGATCTCTTACGAACTGTACCCAGTTCTGATCTTCACTGCAGTACTGATCCACTTGCTCTTCGAAGAGCTCACGTAATGTAGATGGCATATGGCTTCATCTCCCTTTTGAGTATATATTACTATCTAAGTAAGTAGAGTCATAACATTGGAAACTATCACACCCAAAAACACTAGGAGGAATCGAATGTGAATAAACAACAATTCGTATCGGATCTAAATGTAAGACCGGAATTGACAGGATCGCCTGCGCTCCTGTCGCCTTTCTTACAGTTCATCAGTTCGCAACGTGGCCTAAACAACATTGGGCGCTATTACAGTAATGTAGTGGTGAAATCAACCTTCTAACGGTCTGGGATCCACTAAAGCCTAATCAGCTACAACGTAACTCGCAAGAGTAGGCGTGAACGCGGTCGAAAGACAGAAAGAATGATTAGGATGTCCTATGCTGAAATAAAAGCTGTGTGTTACAACACAGTGCTAAGGGATATCGCTTCGTATGAAGCGAACAATGGGAAATCAGCTTCTAAGCTTCTCTATGAGAAGAAAGATCAACGACTAAATGTACACCCAAGTGGGTGGAAATGGAGGTTCTCCTTACTCAGTAAGGAGTGAGATATAGTCTGTTCTTATAGCAAATCTATAAGCGGAGCAGGTAATGCTGCGGGCCGAGAAGTAACGCACTCGGTTGAACATAAAGAATGCTCTCCTCAAATGCCCCGCAGATGATGGTGGTGGATGGGTGTCAGACTGCAAGGATCCAGTCCGGCTATGAGACTAAGATCGGCAAGTATGAATTTGACAAAAGTACTCGAGATCAAGACGTACAGATCGTCGCCGTGATCCCGAAGTTCCGAGTCAACGCAGGTCTTCAGAAGATCAAGAACAACCCAAGCCTTACCGTGATCTACATCGGAGCAGAAGATGGTAAAGTTGGGTATTTCGAAGTCGACAGTTATACCGAACTGTATAGCGGATTCGGATACATCAACAAACAGATGAACTTTGACCAGCTGCAAGAAGGACGTCTGGTCAGTCAAACAACGAAGTTCGTTACATCTCCGAATCACGAAGATGGGTTGTACAAGATGGGGGTGAATGCCAATGTTGCGTATCTTCCTCTGTGGGCTACTACAGAAGACGCGTTCGTGATCAGCAGGAGCCTTCAGAAACAGCTCTCACACACAGTGATCGACAGTGTGACGATCGATGTCAAGATCGACGACATCCCTCTGAACCTGTACGGTGGGGAGAACGAGTATAAGACGTTCCCTGAAATCGGTGAACAGATCCGTGAAGATGGGATCCTGATCGGATTCCGGAAACAGAACAAGAGTTCGTTTCTAACGGATATGACCGATGAGAAGCTCCGTCGTGCAGAGGAGTTCCACGATGATCTCTATCGCGCAGAAGCCGGTGCAACTGTGATCGATGTTGAGATTTTCACGAACCACAAGAAGTATCCGGAGCTGAGTTCTGATACAGCATACGCCCAGCTGATGCAGTATCAGGATCAGTATCACACCTATTGGACGGCGATCGTTGATGTGTATGAGCAGATGAAACGAGAAGGACGTGAGGTTACTCCTGCGTTCAACACTCTGGTAACCAGCTGTAAAGGTTGGAGTTACTGGAGAGGTGGGAAGTCCATGTTCCTGATGAATAAGAAGGAACCGGTTGATTTCATCCGAGTTAAGATCACCTACGCTTATCAGCGAGAAGTTGACCGTGGTTACAAGCTGGTCGGTAACGCTGGTAACAAAGGTGTGATCTCGGACATCTGGGAAGATGAAGATATGCCGACGATGGAAGATGGAACCAGAGCCAGCATCTTGATCACAGGTGCATCTCCGTTCAATCGTCTAAATGGTGGTCAGTATTACGAACAGTATATCAACTATGTCTCTGATGTGGTTGTGCGGAATCTGTGGACTCAGCAATGGAGTTCGATCGAAGCTCAGTACGAGTATATCCTCGATTATCTCCAAGAAGTAAGACCTGTGTTCGCGCAGTATGTTCGTGAGAAGACCAAGAACTATGAAGATGAATTCGTGGACAGTTGCAAGAAACACGGGATCTTTATGGTGATCCCTCCGTTCTGTGACAGCATCAGTCCTGAGATGATCGATCGATTGGCGAAGAAGTATGGGATCCGGAGAACTCCGGTTACTTACAACGCCAAGGATGGGAAAGGTGGTAAGAAACAGGTGAAGACCTGTACGGATGCTCTCTGTGGAGAACTCTATATCCACCTGCTCGGTAAGATCCCGATCGACCAGTTGAACTGCATCGAGTTCGGATATCAGAGTCAGTTCCTATCTCCGATCAAACCCAACAGCAAAAGTCTGAAAGCACAGAGTATGTTCGGTCAAACACCGATCCGATATGGTGAGGATGAGACCGCTATCCTTACGATGTGTTGTGGTGCGAAGATGGCTGTGCGATTACTGTGTACATACAGCAACTCTCCTGCAGCGATCGATCGACTTCAGTATCTGTTGCTGACGGCTGATAAACCCAGCGGGATCTACGATCTCGGGATGTCTACAGAAGAGATGATCGATGGTGCCAGTAACATCGGGATCTTCAAACACCAGCTGGCAGCCGTCGGGTTCGAGGTCGAAGAAGTCGAGGAGGAAGTATAATGCTTGTATTAACACCAGATCAGTATACCCAAGCTGGTTATGCCGATCAACTTCGTCAGACACATCAAGATCGTGGGATGTGTAAATTGGTTCTTGGAGACAACAAGAGTGTTCAGATGCCTACACGTATGGCGATCCTGAATATCCTGTACTGGGAACCGTTGATGTACTTCGGGATCTTACCAACGATCAAGGAGACGTTCAATATCAAGAGTATCTCCAGCGATAGTAGTAGTAAGATTTACAGCATCATCTATGATCGATTCTTGGATGAGCGTCCAGACGTAGACCACATGATCATGGTCCACAAGATCTTCCGGAATGTATCGAGGATCTACAACTTCATCACAACGGAGTTGGGTGAGTATATGCCATCTATCGATGGTCTGAGCTTGACGCAACTGTTGGAGTATCCTCCGATCAAGGAACTGGCTGATAAGGTCTACGATCCGAAGTGGGGTACTCAGGTTGCGGAAGCTCAGCTGAGACAGGATGGGAAAGAACTTCTGAAGATCTTGAAAGATCCGAAGACTCCGAACAACGTGCTGTATCACTACATCCAAGCAGGTGTTCTGAAGACCAACCAGATCCCACAGATGCTACTGGCATACGGACCTCGGTCAGACATCGATGATACGATGCGGAAGTTCGTGATCTCATCCTCATCCTTCAGTGGGTTGAAATCACCTGTGGAGTTCGCAACCGAATCCCTCTCAGCGAAGAAGTCCATCTTCTTCTCACGAGATGTAATCAAGAAGTCTCAGTATTTCGGAAGAAAGATGAGACTTGGTTGTTCCACGGTACAGACGGTTCATCCTGGAAGTTGTGGATCCGATCACAACGTGATCCCGATGACGATCAAACCAGAGTATGCCAAGAACTTCATCAACAAGATCATCATCGATGATGGACGAAGGGTTGCTCTCAGCAACATGAACGTCATCGATCGATACGTTGGTCAGACGGTGAACATGGTCTCTCAGTTCGGGTGCAACCATCTGGACGGGATGTGTGAACACTGTGCTGGATATGGGAAAGATCGGTTGATCAAGTATCTTCCACATGGGATCCATATCGGACTGCTGTGCTCTACGAAGGTATCATCCACTGTGTCACAGAAGGTGCTGTCGGCGAAACATCTGATCAACACCAACTCGCTTATCTACAACTTGACGGAAAGTGCTGCAAGGTATTTCGTCAAGAACAACAACTCCATCCTGTTCGATCAGAAGTGGGGGAAACATATCCACAAGTATCAGATCCGGATCCCAAGTGATGCGCTTGGACCGATCGTTGACCTGAACCTGGATACACTTCCCATCGCAGAGTCGTTCAGTAAGGTATCTTACCTGGAACTGTTGAAAGATGGGGAACTGGTGGAGACGATCCAGATGGAGTACGACGCATTCGTACCGTATCTGAGTGAGGCGTTCCTGGACCACATGAGAACCAACTATAACAAGTTGGAGTTCGATGAAGACGGTGTGATCGTTCCGATGGCAGGGTTCGATGCGAAGCAGGACGTGTTCAAATTCATCATCATGAACGATGATATGATCACGTATACCAAGAGCGTAGCGACCTTCCTGACCGCTACGATAGGGAACTATAACAGTGTTCCTCACGCATTGAACGATTTCTGCGAGATCGTCTGGCGGAAATCTTCGATCCCGATCTTCCACCTGGAGACCGTGCTTCACAACTTGGTGATCGACAACCATCAGAACTATCAACTCTGTACGGTAACCGATCCCTATCATGTGACGTTCGGTAAGTTGGAAGATGTGATCAGCAACCGAACTGTGTCGATGGAGCTTGCATTCGAACGACTTAAGGATTATTTCAACGATCCTCAGACTTCGAATATCGCACGTCCTATCGGATTATTCGGTCCGTTCTTCGGTATCTTAGATTGATATAGTAAGAGGTGATCATGTTCGAGATCTTTATCGGATTTGTGATCGGTTATATCGTAGCATGCATGTTTCACGGTAGAACCGTACACATACACCATCACTAATACCCATACATCAGGGGATAACACCCCTGGTGTATAACCACCTATAATACAAGTATGAGTAACAACAACCAAGTTCTGATCGAACGAGGTAGCACTAGGGCGATCATCCATGTCAACCCCAACAATGCATGGGCACCGAACATCCGAGCGATCACTCATCATAAACTCACAGATTACGACTTCGTGAAAACACGGTACGGTAGACGTATGGTGCCCACGAGGAAGTTCATCAGTGCAGATTATGTGAGAGATCGTCTTTATGTTCCGATCAACGCACTACCTCTGATCATCGACCAACTCGAAGAAGTTGGCGTAGAGTTGAACATCGTGGATGAACCTTTGGTCACCCCAAGGAAGATCGATATCCGCATGATCAACTCATTCACTCCTCGACCAGAACAGGTTGGAGTGATCAATTTTCTAACGAACCAAGACATGTATCGCAAAGGGTTGGCGACAGCAACTGGTTCTGGGAAAACTGTCTCATCGATCGCTTCCCTGGTGAAGTTAGGTTATGCTGGATTGATCATCGTCTCTGGTCTACAGGATCAATGGGTACGTTCGATCTACCAGTTCACCAATGCCAAACCGGGGCAAGTGCACATGATCCAAGGGATCGACAGTATCACCAGACTTCTGGAAGGGAAGGTTAAACCTGATATCTTCGTGGGTAGCTTAGAGACGGTTCGTCTTTGGGTGAACAAGAAGAACAACTATCAAGATCTCCCCTCCTGGTCTTCGTTTTTGAAGTACTTCGGTATCGGTACGAAGATCATGGATGAAGTTCATCTGAACTTCCACGCTGATACGATCATCGATCTCAACTCGAATGTGATCAACAACATCTATTTGACAGCGACCTTCTCAGCTGCTTCCAATATCACTCGTCGGATCTTCAAGATGATCTATCCATCTGAGATGCGATATGGGGAACATCTCAGGAAGCGATACATCGATGTTTACACCTATGCATTCATGGGGAATGTGAACGAAAAGAAGTGCGTCAAGGCTAGGGGGTACAACCACGCAAAATACGAGCTGGAGTTGTTAAAAAGACCCACGTATCTGAGGGCTTTTTTCAACGAAGTTGTCTTCCCTGTTGTTAACATCCATTTCATAAATAGAAGAAAAGAAGGTCAGAAGATGCTGATCTATTTCGCACGCTTAGAGATGGTGGATTATGCATACAACTGGTTCAAAGAGAAGTACCCTGAGTTTAAGATCACAACATACACTGGAGGGATAGATGATACCGTGTTGATGAACAACGAGATCATCATCTCTACTCCGAAGAAAGCAGGATGTGGGACAGACATCAAGAACCTCAAGACTGTGATACAAACCGTATCTTGTAAAGCGGATACTGTTGTAGATCAGACAAGAGGACGGTTAAGAGAGCTTCCAGATGGAGAGACTCCTGAATATGTAGAGATCGTGGATTGGGCGATCCAAGCCCAAGTACGTCACTACCATGAAAGGAAAGATCTGCATCAGGAACGAGCACGCAATGTTTACTTCTACCATCTTCCAGGAGGAGGATCTGAAGGATGTTTACGTTAAATGGCACCTGGATCGACTTTTCCCAAACGATCGGGATGCGAGTACCGCATATGTATCTACCGAAAGGTTATTTGATCGAGAAGTATCCTGCGACATTCACGAAGGATGAAACGATCTACCACTTTTCGATAGCGAGAGGGTTCGACCAGACACACGTGGCTTTCACATTCCACGTTCCGAACAAAGGACAACCTTACTGGTTGATCGAGTCGAATCTCAAGAAGAAGATTCCGTCACAAAAGACAGACTCTTTGATCGCTAAGATCCAGTCTAATATGACCAAACAGAGGAAGTCCAGAGAGGGCTTCGGATACTATCTGTGAACCGTAGATCAGGAGGGGTGTTCTCTCCTGATCTACGTATCTTTTTTGCCTGCTATAGCAGGTCATGCTATGCCTAAAATCTACTTCAATCGTCATAGGAGGTTAACTATGATTTATGCCTTTTGCTCCGACGGATCGTTCGCTGGGGTGGGTGGAGGCTCCATGCTCTCTTATCCGGATATCGGTAAGAGTCAACTTGGGGTTCTCAATGATCAGATGATCAACTACTTCCTCAACCCAACGTCGTTGTTCGATCCAAGATCGGTATCGCAGAACAACAAACGTATGTCTCTTACTCCCTTTGGAAGACAGGCGTTTGGCCGCATGACTCTTCAGTTCGACAACACCCGTAAGGGGGATGGTAACGATTACACCCATGTACGGCCTGTGTACATGGATGAAGCGGATGCTCGCGGGATCGATGCGATCAGCCAAAGCGATGTTACAAGAGCTTATCTGTTCAACATCATCGAGTATTGCTTCCTGCAACACACCAGTACTGATACGCTTCCTTCTGCTGAACAGTTGGATGGCGCGATGAAGAGTGAATCTGCTTCGTTCTCTGGGTATGTCCCTGGAAGTATCCAAGTATCTGCAGGAACAACCAACTCCGACATTCGGTTGTCGGATACCAGTCTTGCTGGATACAAAATGTATGGAACAGCTGTTCCGTTCTATCAGTCGATCCAGTTCCAGTTCCGAGTGGGTACCGATGTACTGACATTCAAGATTTGGCTTGGGATGGAAGCGTTCCTGGCTGATTACCCTCTGTCCATTTTGGTGAAGGTTGTTTGGCCATGTGACCCAGCGCGTCTTCTGGATATGGACTTCGCGAATACTGTTGCTGCTATCGTCGAATCTTCTGGGTTTAAAGATGAACAGCTTCAGCAAGCGATCAAATCCGAAGATCACAGTGGGTTGGCGACCTATGTGTCGAGATATGTCAACAGCAGCCTCGCCACGTATTACAGGATGCCGTTCACTGTACTGTACAAGGGGTGTGCCCCGTCCTCTGCTGCGATGCGTGATTACATCCGTGAAGAACTCCTTGCTCTTGGGTTGGCAACAGAAGAAGTGTGGAAAGGTGTCCTTCCTGACTTGTTCGTCGATGGTGGGTTCTACTTGATCCCGTTCTACATCAACCGTGTCTCTCTGACTGACGGATATGTCATCGATAAGAACATCATCGGATACAATCAGATGATCCAGAAGATGGCTCAGCTGTTCCCGAACACGGATATCGATTGGATCCGTAAGAACGGTTCTCTGCTGATGGCTGCTGGATCTGGGTTGTATATCTACGCGTTCCCGTTGCTCGATAACCCTAGTGATCTTCTAAATCTCGGAAGCATCCATCCAACTTACCAGAATATCGATGCCAACGCAGGGATGTATTGGGACCTCATGACTGAGGAAACACAGTCCTTCAATATGGATCTCGCACTCGCTATGAAGGTGGCGCTTGGGTTGCAATCTAACGACAACAACCTCTTCACCGAAGAAACGTTGGAACAGAAGAAGTATCTCGCGTTCATCTCCAACTTCATTGAATTCCACCTTCTGAAACAGGAGAGTTATTGATGGAACAGAGAGGTATCCGTATTACAGGAGCCGGAACCGCTGTTGTCAATCAGAATCTCACCGTTGTTGATCCTTCCACATCTGGGAATGCCCGAGAGTGGAGTGGTATCGCTGATAAGCTCGATCAACGGGTCGTTGTATATTACTTGAGTGGTAGGGGATGGGTGATCGCTTCGTACGATCGTCTCAAAATCTACTACTCGGAATATCAACCGACAACAGAAGTTACCGATCCTTGGAATGTCACCTATGCTGTTGATACGGAGAAAGGTGATATCGGAGAGGATAATGCTCCAACTCTTGCAGCGTTCGATGATCCGAACATCCAGATCACCGTCGGTGAACCCGTTACATCTACCGATCCTGTGACAGGTGATCTGATCACAACGCAGTCCGTGATGTACTACAATGCATTCACGAACTATCGGTTCTCTGAGACCAACCGGACGGTGACCAAGACCAACTACAACACATTGACGACACAACGTTACGATACAGTCAATCTGATCCTTGGGAAGATCTATCGGTTCACCTTCGTAAAAGACTTTGAGAAGTTGGGTTACTCTCGAGATCCAGACAGTCCATATCACGATGTGTACTGTGGGGTATATCGAGTTGATAAGATCCTCTCTTACAAAGATGTGTTGTCATCTGGTATCGACGTGTACAACAATCTGTACGCCCCGATCGGAGTTGCCAAAGACGTCTACAACAAGGACGAACCTTCTTTCCAGAACACGATGTTCTACAAGTTGGTTGATCCGCGGAATGAAGATATCGTGATCTACATACCTTTGTCTTTTGTTGATGGAGTTCCGGATGGATCCATCGCCCGTTATGACAAACTGATCTTAGGTATCAACCTTGGAGTCTTCTCTGATCTGGAGATGGTCACGGATATGATCATGCTTCTCACCGAACTCTTGGAAGTGAGATACGGCATCAAAGCGGATGGGAAGCAGTTCCCAGCGGATAAGGAACTGGTTAAGATCAACCGCTACGATGATATCTATCTTACCACAGAAGAGTACAACAGTATCAACCAAGCCAGACAGGAAGTGATCGACGATACACCTGGTGAGCTGTTGATCGACAAACTCTTCAATACCGAGATGAAACAACTCATCGCAGAGAATGATAGCTTGAAAGTCAAGCTAGCTGCATATGAAAAAGCGATTGAAAATATAAAGGGCTAATCACCATGCCAGACGATATCAAAATGACAGATCTCACTGGTAGTGATCCCGAGTTCAAGCGTGGAGATAGACGCTACATGGTGTTCCAGTCCACACAGACGATCGACTTTGGAGAGCCTGCGTTCGCAAGCACGATCAAAGTTTACAAGATCGTACAAGGAGCACCGATCGAGTTGCATGAAAACACAGACTGGGCTCATCGTTCCAGTCTGCAAGCAACGAATGCGATCTCCGAAGCGAAGCTTGAGGATTCTACCTTCCAAGCGAACCTTGTTCGTGGGATCCTGATGACAGGATCCGTTCTGACCGGACAAGAGTTCCAAATCAGTGTGGAATACCAAGGGTTCTATCGGTACTTGACCGATTACCCGGACACCAGTGTCGGTCCCACACCAACGCCGGGTCTGATGCTTGCGATGCTGAAAGATCTTCAGTATTTGAAGTATGTCAAAGACCCAGTGGTTGATGTAACCAGCGACACTCTGGCGACACTCCAGATCCTGGATGAGGACTATACTGGTCTGAATGAGAACAACCACATCTTCAATGAAGAACACCAGGTCAACGTTCCGAACAACAAGTACGTGATCAGACCAGCGAACGGATCCTTCTACAAACACGATCTTGTTCTCACCTACAGCGGAACCGATCTTGTGGAAGGTAGAGACTATATCGTTCGTGGTGTGAATCACGGGAAAACGAGAGTCTCTTCTCACAAGAGTGGCGTGTATGAGTATATCGTGCTCACAACACCGATCGTTGGTACGATCCAAGTGGACTACCGTGCGTTCGGAGGAGAGATCACAGCCAACGACTTCTACAGTCTGCGTGACGAGCTGATCGATGTGATCCAGTTGTTGGGAAGCGGTCAATTCATCACAACAGAGAACCTTCCGGCTCAGCCGATCATCACAGAGATCGAAAACCGGTTGACGATCGTGGAAGAAGCGGTACGCCACTACAAGCAGGTGTCGTTCATTTACGAGATCACCAACTTCTCGTACAACGCGATCCAGTACAGTGACGATAACTGGGTGGATATCGCAGCAGTATCGCACGGTCCGTGGACCGAGATGAACCCCATCGTCAATGTGGGTACTGGGTATTTCCGGTTGGAAGTCCCAACTTACGATTACAACGCAGACTTCGCATTGACGTACAACATGATCTCTGGTAAGATCTCGTTGTCGAACGTGTCGGTCCATGGAACCACATATGAGGACAATGGGTTGTCTCACTTCGATACTCGGATCGTTCCGAAGTTCCGTATCGTGTATGACAGTACCGATATCAATCACGGGTTCATCCTGCAGGTGTCGATCAATGGCAAAACACCTGGTGATGTTCAGCTTACGTTCTACGATAAGACAGGTAGTGCTACCGTGTGGGATGTGATCGACAGTGGTGGTGTGAAACACCCCAATACGGAAACGGAGACAGTTCTCCCGGATGGTACACAGTGGATCGCATCTCAAGCGAACTCTGCTGTCACCAATACGGTATCGGTGTTGGGCGATCGTTACACTACCTGGGTTGGTACAGTCAATGTGGTGGACATCGAGAATGTGTCTTACAAGAATGGAGATGGAGATGCTGCCATTACAACCGACAACACCTGGGTTGTGGATAGAGGTATGCCCGAAGATCCGTTCATCGATGGAGCGGGTATGGTGGTCAACCACACGATCAACAACAACGACATCGATATCTCTCAGATCAGAGGTATCAAAGTGAAGGTCTTCGACCGGTATAAGAACCAGGTGATCGAGGAGTCTTCCAACCAGGTGATCGAATTGCAGGATCGTGTTGAACCGATCGTGATGTATTATATCCAGGATCTCTGTGCGATCTCGTGTTCTCTGACTCAGCAGAACAGACAGGTCAGTGCGAAGAGTTCCATGAGAACGATCACCGACTTCACATTGACCCTGAAGAGTCAAACTGGAACCAACAGTCTGTTGAACGATCGATTCGTTCTGCAGCAAGTCGACCTGTTGGTCTAAGGAGGCAACTATGCGTATCGCAGTATATGTCAATGAAGACGACGTGGTTGTAAGAGCCGAAGTGTACAATGAGTCACAGAAAGCTCCTATTGAAGATACCAATGGTCTTCGTGTTCGTTCTGTATCCGAAAATGTGATTACGGATCACTCTGGTAACAGGATCGACCTGAAGACTTTCCTTGCGAACCCATCTTCGTTTATATGCGGAGATGATGGACTGGTTAAACAAGTACCGTCCAGAGCGAGCACGACAGTTATCCCGAATCTAGATATGAGTGTTCCATTCTCATTCGCAAGAGCGAATACCGTCAAGTCTCACGGACTGTTATGATAACAACTACACTGGGTAGGAGGTGATCCTACCCAGTGTAGTTCATCGTTTTTCACGTATATATTACTTAATGAGTACCTGCAGAGCTATATCTTTCGTATACAACCTTATCCATGACCCTTGTGATGCAACAACCATCACAAGAACCTACGTTGATCACGTAGTTCAAAGAAGAGATCAGAAAGGACGGTGGTGTCGAATGGCAATGGCTAATTCGAAATGGGGATTGCATCCTGCAGTCGTCCATATGCGGAGCGTCTACTTGCTTCTTGGGAGAGATCTCAAACGCACTGAGCAGTTCTTTGTTCAGGAGTTTGGAATGCCCCAAAGCACTTGGGACAACCTTCCAAAGGCGTTGATTACTAACGTCTAGTCCGGATATGTAACTCTGCAGGTACTCACAACATGTATAATCAATAACTAAAAAGGAAAAGAAAATGCACGCTATTTACAGAACGTTCTATGGAGCACCTACGGGAGATGTCAACAACATCCTTATGCCGGGTATCACGTCTCGTGAACGACTGGAGAAGGTTATTCGGGAACACATCGCTGACAAATACAGCAAGTGTCCGGAGTGTGACAAACCCAAAGTTGATGAGATTATCATCGAATATCGTCCTGATGAGGAAGTGTACCCGTATGTGGTGTCCTATTTAACAAGAGGAGATGCTGAGTCGCATCTCCTTGGCTCGATCAACATCCCATTCTACGATGAGAAGGATGATATCACATCGTCCTTTCCAACACGTGATCTCTTCTACCAGGACATCGCTCTCAAGAAATACGAGAGAGCACTGACCAGTAATTTGACTGGGATCATGTTGTTCTGGTTTCTGAGATCGAACAAACGTGGAGAGTTGTCTTCTGTCAAAACGAAATGTCTCCATGCGGAGTTCGAACATCTGGACGATCAGGACATTTGGGAACTGTATCGGGTGTGTAGAGAATATCAGCTGGATGCGTAAATAGGTGTGTGGGTGTAGGGATGCGCAATCATCCCTACACCCACACAGGTCGTCGTGTTGCATTGTCAGCATGTATCGTGAACTACAAACTTTGAAAGGAGGTGAGAACTATGTCCGAATTCGCACAACGGTATTATACCTTGAACCAGTATTATCTGGATCAAGGTTATGATCCTCTAACTGCTTCGCAGTTGGCAGTTCGACAGATACAGTACGAAGTTCGTACATCTGGTCGTACCTATCGCTGTGAATTCAAGGTAGCGTAATCTATCTTCATTCATAGCTTAACATTAACAACGCAACCCAGGAGGAGCTGGAGACTCCTCCTGTATTTGATGGTATTGATGTTTTCTTTTTTGTTTGAAGAACGTTTGATGCACGAGCATCCTATGCAACTATCAACATCAAGGAGTTTACTATGATCGATCTTCACCTGGATGATATCCTGAACAAAACCACGAATGATCCATCACTCGATGTACGTATACAAATGGCGACGACTATTAAGCCATTCCACATTATCAGATCAATGTGAAAGATAACTCCATCTACACGGTAACATCGGATCGTATTCCAGATGAGTTATTCATCGGAACCGAGTCTCTCTACATCTCGGAAGAGGGTATCATCTCCAATCTTATCGAGTGGTTCCGCAAGAAACAGAAAGAGCGTGCTGAACGTCGAAGAGCTCAGCAGAAACAGAATTGGCAAAATGGAATCAATCAAACATTCGAAGGTTACTATGATTGGCTGAACAGCTTGGATCCTAAACGTCTTGCCGAGAAAGAAACCGATCCCTACAAGTACGAGGATATCCAAGCTCTCGTTTTGGCTACTACGAAAGTGACCCAAGGCTTCGTCGGTATCGATCCGTTGAAGCATACTTCTATGGTGAAATTGCTTGCAACGATCCGTACCATTCTGAACGGTCAGAAGAACTTCTATCTGGACAAGAACGATGATTTGACCTTCGATCCGCGAGTGGCTCGTCCAGTCGTCAAGTTCAAATCTTCC
>ERZ779851.448-NODE-448-length-41181-cov-13.915309_pt1 | contig 41181 bp, 45 predicted proteins | sample MGYA00511094_ERZ779851 | MGnify/ENA primary metagenome ERZ779851 (study PRJEB29588, sample SAMEA2155512) | human gut metagenome | biome: human gut; feature: human-associated habitat; material: faeces | place: Denmark | collected 2008/2010 ...
AATGATATACGGTAGGTCCGCAGGTATACATTGCCACCTTGCCGTCCGTATTGGGTACAAACAATTCTTCCTTTTTGGTAAGGGTATTGTAAATGTGTAATTTGTTTTCCATTTTCATTTCTCCTTATTTATCTGCGAATAACTTTTTCTCAAGCTCATCAAAGTCATAGTCCCGCTGAGGATACTGGTTAAATCTGTTATAATCATGATATTTCTGCGCAGAAGCTTGGGATTTTGTTTTTTTCGGCTTCTGACTTTTGGTCACATCATAATCTTCCTGTATGGCTTTGATGTAAAAACCAACTATATTTTCCACATCATTATTTGCGGAATATACCTCATAAGCTGCGTTTGCTTTCTTTACCTTTTCCAAGTCATATTCCGCAGCTTCCGCTATCTTCCTGATGTCTTTGGACTTTAGCTTCACGTCTAAAAATCCATGTACCTCATCAATGAAATCATCCTTCTCGTCATCTGTGAGGGAACAGGCTATAATCTTTTCTTTTTTCGTATTCTGTTCCTTATATGTTACATAGAATATAACTTCGTGTACCTTCCCTCCCTTTCCTCTTTTCAAGGGTATATAGGATACAGTCATTTCTGTTTTTTCCTCTATTTCTTCCAGTACCTTGGGATTTAGCACCTTGTTCTTAAAGTTTGTCCAGGAGTCATACGTCTTTTCATCCGCTACCTCAACTGCTTTTTCATAGTCAGGTGTTTTATCATTTTTTTCCAGAACCCTTTTTACCTTGGTTAAATCGGAATTAACAGCCCCGATGCGAAGTTTGAGTTCTGCCAGCTGGTAATGAATTTCAAAACTTCCTGAACGGGGATTGCTCTTTTTGGGGTCGTATGCCTTGCTCTTTAAAAGTTCGTAAAGCCGGAAACTGTAAACACTCTTAAATGACGCCATCATTTCCAGATTTAGCATGGTAAAGTTTTCCTTGATCTCTGCAATCATAGGCTTTAAGTCCTTATGGAAACGAATGGAGAATATCCCATCTTCATACTGCGCATCAATAACCGCATTTATATACTTAAATCGTTTGTCGATTTCATCTTCCATGAAAATAGGACGGTTGATCATTCTCCTGGCAGACTCTTTCAGCACATCATACAGTCCGGAAGACTTTACATTGAAGAGTCTCTTTATCTGCGCATGGGAAAATCGTGCAATCATGTATCCCTCCGGCGTTATTTCCGCCTGCCCGGAAGCAATACTATGTAACCCCATCGCCATAAGTTTGTTCTCATACAGTGTGGATTTATATACAGCCGAAATTAAAAAGTTTGACTTTGGATAATCATAGTAGGTATTGTTGTACGCTACTATTTCATTTTTTCTTTCGCTCTCCATAATCTACCATCCCATTTTAGTATTGAAGTTCTTTTATCATTATATAGACAAGCACTTGCACTGTCAATCAAAAATATCCCAAATCAGTAATGAAAATGAAATTCTTTCAAATATCTTGTATTTACTGATTTTCTTTCACCCCAAAATATTGTTTATTTCATTTTTTCACTACCGATTTAGGACAGAAGAGGATTTTCTATATTCACTACCAATATGGGATAACCCTTTTTTTCATTACTAATTTAGGACAAATGCCGTATTTATGCGCTTTTCATCCCATTTTTGTAATGAAAAAGCATATGTTAGCCTATATATTGGGGATTTCATTTGCCGTCTTTCCCTATTTTGTGAATGTACTATTTTTTTCACTACAAATTTAGGATTATTCATCTCTTGCTTACATTAGTTTCATCCCAAAAAAGTAGTGAAGTTATGCTATTTACACTCCCCAAAACAAATATGCTCCCAAAAAAGGTAGCTTCTTACTCTAAAAAAAGTATTTTATATCCCAAAAAAGTAATGAAGTTGCCGTGCTGCAGGTTTATCACCTAAAAAAGGTAGTATAATACCTCCATTTTGTCCCAAAAAAGTAGTGAAGTTTACCCCTGCGCAGAAAAAGTAGCAGGTATCCTAAAAAAGGTATTATAAAAGGCAGCCTTTTTCATTAAAGCTGCCTAAAAAAAGTAGGGAGTTATCCCATATAAGAATGGCATTTTCTCCCAAAAAAGATACGATGTTATCCCTTTAAAAGCATTAACCTGTCCTAATTTATGAAAGGAGTTATCCCTGTTTCGGTATGTATAAGATCTTTTTTATCCCGTATTTACAGGATTTTTTCTGTTTTAAAGAATAAAAAATCGTTTATGTTGTAAAATTAAATTTGTTGTTGTATAAAAAAATTCTATTTATTCTCTATCTACAATATCAACTGCCAGTTTCTTGATTACTTCATACATATTCGGGTAGCGAAGAATATATTCAATAAATTCTGTATTACCCGATTGCTTTATTCCAATCATATCACCAGCTCCTCTTAATTGTAAATCTTTTTCTGCTATGGAAAATCCATCTGCACATGTTTCCATGGTATGAAGCCGTTCATTTTCCGTTGCAGAAGACTTTAGGATACAATAGGATTTATATTCTCCTCTGCCGACTCTTCCCCGTAGCTGATGCATGGCTGCAAGACCAAACCGTTCTGCATTGGAAATCACAATTACACTGGCATTTGGTACATTAACACCGACTTCCACAACCGTGGTTGAAATAAGGATATGAACCTTGCCCTCCTTAAACTGCTGGATAATCTCGTTTATTTCTTTCTCTGACATTTTGCCGTTAAGCATGGCTATGTTATAAAATGACCCAAAATGTTCTTTATAGATATCATAAGTCTCATTGACACTTATAACATCCTTCATTACCTCTGCATCCTCGTTTTTTTCGATAAGAGGACAAACGACATACGCCTGTCTTCCGGCAGCCAGTTCCTTTTCCATGAACCGGAATATAGCATTGTCTGTTTTACAGGTGGCTGTCTGTACGGGTTTCCTGCAGGCGGGCATAGAATGAATATCCATTATTTCCATGGAATTTCCGTGAATGGAGCTGGCAAGCGTTCTGGGAATGGGAGTTGCCGACATCAGGATGGTATTTACACCGTGTACTGACTCGTCAAGGAGCGCATTCCGCTGTTTAACGCCAAACCGGTGTTCCTCGTCTATGATGACCAATCCAAGCCTGGAATAGGTTAAGTATTTTGAGGCAAGAGCCTGGGTTCCTACCACTATGCTTATCTCTCCCGAGGCAACTTTTTCAGCAATTTTTCTCTTGGCAGCTGCTGTCACTTTTCCATCAAAGTAGGCAACTTTTATCCCATAGGTATCACCATATTTTTTGATTTCTTCATAATGCTGTCTGGCAAGAATGGCAGTGGGAGCCATTATCTCTCCTTGAAACCCGTTTTCCGCCATTAAAAAAAGCATCAGAATGGCTATCAGGGTTTTTCCGTATCCAACATCTCCCTGTATAAGAGCCGATATTCTTTTTCCCTCTCGTAAACTATGCTTCATCTGCTCAAAATATTTCTCCTGGTCTGTTGTAAGCGAATAGGGAAGGGAAGATATGATACTCTGCGTAATTTTGGTGGATTTAATGGTAACGGTGGTACCTTTGCAGTACTGACGTTCTTTATGCACCATTTCCAGTTCAGACTTTAACATGCGGTCTATTACTATTCGTTGCTGCGCCCTGCTTATATTCATATCCGTAGGATGATGCAGCATCTGGTATGCCTGTTTTATTCCGGGAAGGGATACCATTTTGTATTTTTGAAGCAAATCCTTGTCAATGGGGGTATCGGTATAGTTATCCAGTGCCTCATCAATGAGCTTTACCATATATTCCTGTGAAATTCCGGAAATATGACTGTATTCTGTTTCTATCCCTGTTACAGTATTTATTTTTGCGTAATCAACGACATGCTTCGGATCAGTTATGGAAAAACCGTAAGTCTGATGATAGCTTAAAGTACCGCATACTGCCACCATTCTTTTTTCTTTGCTTATGAGACTGTTCCAGAGATATGCCTGGGCAAAGATTGTTACGTTTATATTGCGACCGGATTTAAGAAAAAGCTTAAAGATTATGGCAGAGCATTTATTAGAAGTAGCCTTCTTTTTAAGACCGTCTAACCGCCCTACAAAGCAACCGGTTACGCCATCCATGGATGGCGTAACTTCATTATATACATGTGTGTAATCATAGTATTTACGCGGAAGAAAATTAAGAAGGTCTTCTGTCGTATAAATTCCCCGCTTTTCCAATAATGCTTTTTTTCTCGGTGTAGTTTCAATATTCATACTTTAACCTCATATGTAGTATCTATATGTATACTATACCATGGGGCTAAAAATGAAGTCAAAATTCCATGGATTAGCAGGAGGTATATTCTGACGTAAACCCGACGAGCTCACAGTTGACAAATCCACTGTCTATAGATATTATTTTCAGTTTGCATCCGCACAGTACATCCACTTCGTAATATCCCGGTTCATTATTTACGGACCCCATATATGCCGCAGGGGTTCCTTTCGGAACAAAAATACGAAAACATATATCTCCATTTATATGGTGACCCTTTACCAAAGAGCAGCACAAAAAACCGCGTTCCACGTAATCGACATCTGGAATATCTTTTGCATTAAGCAGCATTTTTTTATAAACATCATCACAGACTCCGCGGTACAGAATAAGCGAAGCTTTGGTGTGATTGGACTTTATCATGTTGATGATGTCCATATCGGTATTTTCTCCGTTGCGAAGGCGTCCGTTGATGGTTTCTCCGGATGCTGCCAGTTTATAATATGTATTTGTGGAATAGTCTGTGCCCTGTTTGGGTTTTTCGGGTTCTTTATTGATGTTATTATACGCAAATTTCTTAGCATCCTTCTCTTGAACGGATTGAGTATCCCAGTCGGTTGATATGTGGTGCTTTTTGTCGTACATCCGTAGTTTCAGTTCTTTCAAACGTGGTAACCCCAAATTTCGTTTGCTACGGGCATCCCGCATCTCGTTGGTACAGGTCAATAAATTTTTCATCATGTTCATTTGGTATTCTCCTTTAGCTTTTTTATAGTTCTAATCTTAATATGCTATATAAAAAAAGCAGAAATGGGTATTTGCTTTTTTATGGTGAATAATAACAAAAAAGACTACAAGGCGGCAACCTCATAGTCTTCATGAAGTCGTGGCGTTATATGAAATGGCAACGACTCTGAACAAAGAGAGAAAGGAAGGAGTTGAACCTTCACCATTTATGGAAGCAAAAATATTCTGCCTGCAGCATCCGGATAGCTGCCACATTCTCATATATCCCTGCAGGATAACCGCAGGGATGGGGATAGGTCAGATAATATTGCATTGAGGAGGCAACAAAATCTGCATGGACCTTGATGGACTTGAACCAACGACCAACAGCTTATGAGGCCGCCGCTCTACCGACTGAGCTAAAGGTCCGGAGCCCTCCCCTAAGGGAGGGATGAGAGGATTATGTAAAAACAAGGAATAAGCTTAACCATTAACGGCATCTTTGAGCGATTTGCCGGGTTTGAATTTAGGAAGTAAGCTGGAAGGAATACTGATTTTTTCACCTGTCTGGGGATTTTTGCCTTCTCTGGCTTTCCTTTTAGCGGTTTCAAAGGTACCGAAGCCGACCAACTGGATGCGCTCTCCGTTCTTTAATTCTTTTGTAACGACGCTGGTAAATGCATTTAATGCTTTTTCCGCATCGGATTTGCTGATGCCAGCTTTTTCCGCAACTGCGGCAACAAGTTCTGTTTTATTCATGGTATTCTCCTTTTCTGTAGCTGTATATTTAGTAAATCAATTACTATACTAAGTGTATACTATACATATATAAATGTCAAATATTATACAAAAAAAATAACAATGTATACTGAGTATACATTGTTACTGTTGCTGTCATATAAAAATCATACCGGCACCCGCTTGGTACCAGTATGATTTTTCTTTTTTCCTGCAGATGCAAAATGGATTATGCGATAGCAAAATCAAGAATTTTTCTTGGATGGTATTCTGCAAAAAATTCTTCACTGTCAACATACTCTCCGTTATGACATATGGTGCAGGTAATTACAACTTCCCCAGGGAGCATACTGTATTGCTTTCCAATGTGGTTAATATACTGGGGAGTGACTTTGTTTTTTAAGTTTTCTACGGTAGAACCGTAAAATGTTTCGACATGCTCTTTTTCGTCTTCTGCGAAGTAAACAGAAATTTCCATGGTATAATCCATAGGGGAGTCCTCCTTCTTAGGCGACATTTATCATATTTGAAATAGCCATAATGGTTGCCGCTATATAGGTGCTGCTGCTATTACCGGAAACGGTAAAGCCTTTCCAGGTTCCTTTTGTTGCATTGATACCGTTCAGGTATTTAATACCGATACCATGCCAGGTTCGTAAGTTATAGGAAAAGTCATCAACCAGAATGTCATCCGGTCTTTGTTCTGGAACGTAATCGCTTTTGCTGGAGCCGTAAATGGAAAAGAGAATATGCTGCTCATCCAGTTTTACTCCATACGTTCTAAGCCATTTAAGCTTTTCAGCAGCACTGTGATGGTCCTTAAAAACAGAGGATAATATAAATACCTCATAAAGACCACTTTCCACAACTTCATTAAATGCAGACAAAATGTTATAATCGGGTTTCCTGTGAAGAAAATAACCGGGAGCGGCTATCTCTTCAATAGGAGCGTCTTCCCACTTAGCAAGAACGCCGTCCATATCAAAAAATATCCGTCTTTTCATACAAACCTCCTAACTTGCCTTTTTGGTAAAGGTGTTGTTCCTTTTTGTGTCTTTTCGCTCGTTTTCACTGGTAAAGTCTTCTTCCTTAAAAACATCCTGTTTAGAAAAGATAAGCATGAGACCGATACTACCGAATAAAAGAAGGTAAGTCATATCCATATCTATTCCGCAGGATGCCATTCCGATAATCACCAGCATAAGACCAAGTTTTTTCTGTTTCATACAATCCTCCTTGAAATAAAAAAGAAGCTATTTTATAAGCTCCTTTTTCTTACGTGTTATTAAGTTGACGGGTGTAAAACGGTTAATAATTCCAGCATGTCTGCTGAATAATAACCTGCTCTGCCAAATAAATAGCAATTCTTTCTAATAAGTCTTCTTCGTTTTCCATTCAGACTCCTTTCTTTTTAAATAAAAAAGGACCTGCCACTGGCAAGTCCTATGTAAGTTTTATATTTTATTGTTTATATGATATGTATAGTATACCACATACAAAAAAATAAGACAATGAATTTCATTATCTATTCGTCTTGTATTCACATTTGTGGATTTAGCTTTTCCACTTCATCCTGCTGATATACAACATTTAAGCTGCTACCGTTATCCCAGCTCATAAGAAGAGAACCAATAGCATCTACACCAACCACAGTACCCAAAGTTCCTATTGGAGGAGCTTTGGGATCGTCCATTTTCTTAAGTTTTACCCTTATACCAACCGGGAATTTTTCTCTTAGCTTTTCTATATCTTCTTTTTCAGGAAAAATATAGCATCACCTCTTTTCTTTTTTATCTTATATATACAAAAACTTCTCTATACCGGACAGCCAAATTTGATATTATTTGATATTATTTAGTGAAACGATGAAACATGATGATGACCGACAGGTATGGAAAGTTTTGTAAGCATGTGCCAGGGAGGAAAGAATAAGAATTATTCTTTCTTCCCTTTTTTGCTTGAGCATATATTGCTACAGTTTTCATAAAAAAAGGACCTGCCGTAAGCAAGTCCTTATATAAGTGTTTTATGTTATTATTTATGATATGCATACATTATAGCATACATTATAAAACAATGCAATGAGATATACAATTTTATTATTAAAAACAGCTATGTATAACTTAGGTTATTTCTATAGTCCCTTTTCATTACTGCAGATGAATAATAATGTTTTCGTAAGTAACGCATATAGGATACCCTCCTTTGAAAAACATAAAATTTAAGAAATATCTCGAGAAGAAGCACAAAATCCAATTTCAATGTTTAGAGAACTTAATAATTTTACGGCAGTTTCAAGAGTTGTTGGCTGCTGCAATTTTTCAATTTTTGCAATAGTAGTATGATCAACCCCACTTCTTTCCTGTAACTGTTTTTGTGTTAAACCTAATTTCTTTCGCTGCTGATATATAGATGTAGATAATAGTCCTTGAATTTTATATACCTCATAACTATTTTTTACTGCAAAAAAATCATCTTCATGTTTTCGCATCATATAATTTTTTACAATTTTCTTATCACATTCTTTCTGATTTTTCATGCAAACCGACATATTAAAATATTCCATCCAGGAGTTGAAAAAATATAGACTATGTATATCTTTATCGGGGGGCGTTGAATATCTTTCAGAAATCTTACGAATATAGTCATGCAGAACAACCATATCGTATATTTCAAGTTCTTTTGCATCCAAAATATCTGCCATAGCCTGATGTTTTTGCTCTCTGAATTTTAATAAAGTATCTAAAAAATCTTTCTCAATCGTATCAACAAAGGTGGTCTCATCAATCATAGATGTTATTTCTTCTAATTGCTTGTTTACGACCGACTGTAAAGACTCTAAAAAAACTTTATATGTATTTATCATGTTATTTTTAATTTTTTCTTCGGAATTTATAACCGAGTCTGTTATTTTATCCGATATTTCAGACCAAATTTTTTCATTTTCCTCTGCGTCGTTGTGAATACTATTTATAGACTGAAATAATTCAGATACAGATTTCTCATTTTCCACCGTAAAAAGAGAAACATCAATAGAATTTTCATTTACCATATTATATTCTCCTAAGGGTAAGGAAGGAGGAAAAGGATAAACCTCATCCTTCTTCCTTGTAAACTAACAATTAAATTATAGGCAATATATGTTCTCGGAAAAGCTAACTGGAGAACTATTGCACTGTTTAAATTATATGTAACGTGTATCTTCGTAATAGTCGACGTATATCTCGAGGGTTGCGGCATCAATCATAAGGTAAACTCGGACTGTTTCCGTTAGCTGAAGATACGGGTAGGGGGAGTCCGGGTCTTTGTATACAAACGGCAAGTTTTCAGTCTCGCAGCAAGTGTAGAGGCTTATGGCTAACAAAGCTGCTTGTGCTTCAACAGAATAGGCAAGTTTAGAAATCTGCTCGTTAGGAATGGAGTTGGCTCCAAAAAAAGCCTCCGGCGATGTTTGCGACTGAAAGTTCCCACGCTCTTTCAAGTATGTTACGCTTGAATAAATATTATTATTCATTTTTTTCCTCCTCATTCATCGTTTTTTCGCATATTCAATTTTCCTCCTATAATATAAGCTTATAGAAGCCTGGTCTTAGTTAAGCTTCTCTACTTTGGGTTACATACCTCCTCATTACATTTCCCTTCATACATGGAAATTATATATTTTATAACTGTTCTTGTCAATAAAAGAATTGAAAAAAAGCAAAAAGTTGAATGTCATTCAAATTGAAATTTGACTGTCAATAATATATAAGGTATAATATTTATAACAAACAGAAAGGAGAAAAACGATGGCAGACAATAACCTGATTAACATAAATGAATATAAAAAAACAAGATTATCCACCGAAGAAATCCGCAAAATGACAGAGGAAAGAAGACAGAAATTCTACGATACTTACGGCGCAGAACCCCGTCCGGGTGAGTCAGAAGCTGTGAAATGCATGAGGGAGGCTTACAATATAAATATGGAACTTGTTGCTCATGCAATAGCAAAACGCAGCTACGGACTGAGCGATGAGAATGCCACTGTGTTTGAAGAACGAAGAGAGGCATCTGAACTGGAGAAGTTAATCTGCAATATTGAACAGTTGGAAGAGGAAGAAAGAAAAGCGGATGAGCGGTTAGGATTTAATGTAGATGAGATGTTAGACCAGATGAAATAAAAAGAAGCCTGGAGCAGCAATGCTCTCAGGCTCTTTTTATTATTTTGCAATTTTAATGTATGCCTCTACACCAACCTGTGTAGCATATACACGAAACTCTTTTAAGAGTTCCTTGCATTCGGAAACCTTGGATAAGTCGTATCTTCTTGATAAGACGTAGTTTCCGGTGTGCTTGTATACGAAGGCGTTATGACGTGCAGCTTCTCTTGCTGCAAACTTAATCATGCCAATATACTTTTCAGCACGTCTTCTGTGTTCCTCATTCGCAAACACGTTGGGAATAAAATTTTCTTTAGTGGCTGCTTTGACGGCTTCTGTATACTGAATATAAGATGCCTTATCTTCTCTTGCCATTCGTTCCAGTGAAAGAATGTTTTCCACTTCGTCAAAAACTACTCTTGCCCCATACTTTTTGCACATATACTCTGCTGTGTCGCCGATTGTGTTTAAATTCTGTCCGTTTTCAAATTCAAAAGATTTCATAATTCTTTACCTGTCTCCACTATTTTGAGGAGTCCTTTCTTTTTTAAAATTTTTTGTTGATTTTATACAACGTAGTTTCTTATATTATTTCATCAGTTCTATGAACTGTTATTACGGGGAATTGTTTTATGATTATCAGGTGATTACCTGGAAAGCAGAAAAAAAAGAGAACCCAAAGGTTCTCTCCATATGTCAGTATTATATGTTATTAGATATTATACATAAAGTATAGCATACATATTTTTGTTTTGCAATAGAAAATATTATCTGGAGCGGATATTATTTGATTTATGCATGGGAAACAAAAAAGGCACCATAATGGTGCCTTTTTGTATTATGGATTGTCTTCTTCCATCTCTTCATCATCTGTATCCAGATAATTCTTGGTTATGAAGAAACCGATCGTAACAATAAAGTTAATAATGACTGCAGGAATATCAATCCAGCATTTTCCTAATAACAACAACAGAAGTACGGCCAGTATATTGATACCAAATACCACGGTGCGGTATTTCCAGCTTTTCTTTCTGGTAACCATAGTTAAAAGAATATAGAGGACCATGCATACCAGTATAATAAAGTGGATATAACAATGCACTTTTTTTTCAGGTGCATTGTTTATTTCCGGTGTTATATCATTGGAGGATAAATCATCGGAATCTCCTATTTCCGGCTCATCCATCGGTGGAAGGGGTTCTTCCGGCACCGGTTCATTTGGAACAGGATCTGTGGGTTCCGGTTCTTCCGGTGTGGGTGTAATCGGAACAGGTGTGGACGAAGACAATTTCTCGAATACAGCATAAATAGATACATCGGACTCAGGCATGGAAAAGTAATCGGCAAGTGGAATTTCTTCTCCGGTTATGGTATATGCCTTTAAGGATTTAAGCCGGTATCCGTTAGAAGCTTCCGCCTGCAGATATACGGTATCCTTTGCAAAAGCTTCTGCAGCTACAGTCAGTGTACCCTGCCCGGATATATTTTTTGCTATCCGGAATGGTGTTTTGTCAGGAGACGGTACGTCAGGAGCAGGAGAAGGAGGATTAACAGGGGAACTCTTTTTCTTTGTAAAGGTAGCCTTTATAGTTACAGAAGCAGCCGGCATAACGAAAGAGTCCGTATATTCCAGTTCATTGCCCGCGGCGTCTGTTATCGTTGCAGATGTAAATTCATACCCGGATGCAGGAATAAAGCTGATAGGTACCACATCCTGTGCGTAGGCACGGTCAGACACCTTTACAGATCCTTTACCGCTGATATCCTTTTTGATTTCATAACTATCTGCCCATATAGCCTTAAAACTGCGGTGGCTGGCAGAGCCTTTTTTTATGGTGATGTTTTTTTCAACCGTAACCCCATTGTCTTCTGTCCATCCGAGGAATTTGCTGTTTTCCTTTACCGGGGCGTTCAGTGTAAAGTCAGGCGTATCGTATGTATAGTTGGCGGGATTAGGATTAGTTATTGTGCCACCATCCAGGTCATAGGTTAGGTAATAAGGTGTATAAATGGTCTTTGACGTTGCCGGAATTACATCGTACTCGTTTCCATCCAGGTCTACCATGGTATGAGGCAGGGGGATATCAAAGGATGCCTTTGCCTTTGGCGTGTCAAACTTTGCCAAAGACGCTAAATCCCTGAAAACATTTCTATTGGTATCATTTTCATATAACTTTGCAAAGGAAATGTTGGAAATATTAAGGTATTCCAGAGCGGTATTATCCTTGAAGTTGTCACTAAAGGTAGTAATATTATCAGCTCTTAAAAAACTCAAATCCAGAGATTTAAGCTTATTGGCATTGCGGAATAAGCTGTATATATTATTGTCGTACTGCCCATTGTAATCAGACAAAGGAACATCAAAGGTAACTTTTTCAAGGGCATTGCTTTCCCACTGTAAGTCGTCCATATTAAACCAGTAGGAAGGTTCGGAAATCCCCGAGGTTGACTTGATTTTTACGGTCTTTAATTTCTGACACCGCTGAAAGATACTGTTAATATTTAACGGTTTTGCACCATCCGGAAGTAAAAAGGTTACAGATGCATTTTCCAGATTGTCACAGTATTCAAACATCCTGGCAAAACTGTAGATACGGGTCCTTATATACTGGCTCGTATTGTTTTCCAGATGAAAGGTAACATTCACATCGGTAAGACTGTCACAGTCGCTAAACATCCATTCATTGTCCATTCCAACAAGCGAGTTAAAATTCCATGAATTGATAAAATCTATATCTTCCAGAGCCTTACAGTTTGATGCAAAGCAATATGCGTACAGCACCTTTGAAACATCCCAGCTTTCAATAGGCAAATGCGTTACCTTTTTGCAGTTATTAAATGTGCAGGATAGGTTTGTGATATTTTTTATTTCCCAGTCTTTTAAGAAGTCAAAGTCCTCTATCAAACTGCAGTCTGAAAAAACATGATACAGGGTAGTAATTTTACTGGTATTTATAGGACCCCAGATTATTTTTTCTAAGGTGCTGCATCCGGTAAACATGGAGGAAATGGTTTCTACTTCTGTTAAGTCCATTCCGCTTAAATCTATTGTCTGGATATTCTGGCAGCCATAATAGGTGGTTTCATATCTGCCGGTGGATGAATTATATTTACTGCTCGAGGTAGCCTGAAACATGGAGTCGCATTTGGTTGTTTTAATCATTCTTCCATCAGTGGCTTCCACGGTAAAGGTTTTGATATTGGCGCCATGCTGGATAAACGGGTTACCAGGTGTAGAAAATCCGGATGTAGACTCAAACAGAGTGGAATAATCATCATTCTGTAATACATAATGACTTTTTAATACCACATCTGCACCTGGTACATCACCGACATATTCCACCATACTGACCGTTCTGTAATTTGAACTGTCTACCGTGGTTGTATAATCCCAGTCAGGTATTCCCGACTCTGTTTCCACTTTAAGCGTAAAGTTTACACTGCCGTAAAGACTGCAGTAGTCCTTCGGGTCAAACTTGAAACGGACTATTTTAGCATTTTCCCCATGAAAGGGGTCTGCATCTTCCATCACAGACTCCAGGTTGTTCCCGGAGGAGTCCGTAACGGTTACATTTTTAATGGTATATCCGGCAATTTTGGGAGAAATGATATAGTTGCCAAGATACTCATTGGTTCCTTTATGGTAGCCGTAATCATCTATTCCGGGCGCATCGGAACCAGTTCCCTGAGACATTACACGGCAGTAATATTTTCCAGTCTGGCTGTTTGAAACGGTAACATTTTTATAAACAGCATAATACTTCTTATCGCCGGTGGAACCGTGAGGAATGGTTACTTCGGGAGCTATGGATGGAATACCGGTACCGGTCCAGCCTACAAATATAAATTCGCCGACTTTAGTCGGAGCAATTAAGGTTATATCTTCATCGGAAGAAGTATAGTCAGCGGGATTGTCTTTGCCAGACCATGCTACGGTGCCGCCCCTGTAGTCAATAGTGATTTTATATGCTACTTCCCAGTTCGCAGTATATGATAAGTCTGCACCGGTATAGGATACCTCAACCTGCAGCATGGGGGTATCACCGCAACTGCCAGTCCAGCCAAGGAAGCGGTATCCCTCCCTGGTTGGATTTGCAAGAATAAACGGTACTCCTTCTTCTACGGTATCCGGATTATCTGCCTCTCCGCCGTCCAGGTTATAGGTGATGGATGACGTAACACCGGTGCCGTAGGTTATAAGATCATTACCGGAAACGGCTTCTGTTGTCCATATAGCGATATAGGTAAGTCCGTTCTCCTGGTAGGTTACGTTTACATTCTGCTCTGGGGATACACCATTGCTGCCAATCCAGCCGACAAACACATAGCCCTCCTTTACTGGAGGTTGAAGGGTAAAGGACTCTCCTTTGGCTATTTTTGCGGGATTATTTGCAGTTCCTCCATCGAGGTCATAAAATATACCACACTCTTCTGTAGGATCTTCTGCAGGGGGATTTGCAATAGGTTCTTCGGCATTTCCTTCTGAAACATCAAAAGAAACAAGACCCTCATTATTGCCAGATACGGTATCTGCGATATAGCTACGGTCTGTCTTGTATTCGTCTGCATAGGTTAATCCCAGATTACCGGTTACTATGCAGACGGACATGCCTATGGCTATCCAAAAGTTTTTTGTACGTTTCATCATAATTCTCCTCATATAGTTATAGCTGCAGTGTCGTAACAGTGCAGCTTACAGGAATATCTTTATGTTCCGTATTTTCTGTTCCGGAAAGAAAGGTAATCATTCTGGGGTCCGGAAGTACCACTTCACTCATTGCGGCGACATAAGATGATTTGTGTTCATACACATCTGCATCGGGCATGGAATAAACATATTCATCGCCGCAAGGGTCCTTTGCCACAATCTGAACACTGTCAAAGAAAGAACATTTCTCCAACAGGGATAAACTTTGGCTTTTCTTAAAACCTTCTATTTCAGCAGGCCATTCTGCACCTTTGTTTTGATATATTTCTATATACCTTTCTCGTTTTCCGTCATGTGTTTCATCCCACATGACGGCTATTACGGATGTATTAGGCGGTCCGGATATACTCATGTAGCCCGTATTGCCGGCATAACGTATATTACCGGCATACGGAATGATTTTGTTTCCAATCTGTAAAAAATAGGAACCCCTTAATGCACTGCCCGGTGCCATATGGTGTATACCTTTTATATTCATATAAACTTCCTTCTCTATAGTCCTTTACAGCGATACATGGATGTGTAAATCTGTTCAGCATATCCGTACTGGCTGCAAAATGATTGAATGGTTACAAACGATTTATAAAAAGACGGGGGGATTGGATGGTAAGCCCGGCTGGAAGATATGCCATCATATTTATCTGCGATTGCCACTATCTTTGTCTCATAGTCCATGCAGGTAGAACCATCCGGATAACCGCTTCCTACTTCATTTTCATGGTGGTGCAGCACAATATCCTTTGTTATCGCTGAAAACCCTGCATCCTTTATCATTTCATAACCCATAGCAGGATGCTTTTTTATGAGTTCGTATTCTTTCTTTGAGAGTGGTCCGTTTTTTTCAATGATGGATAAGGGAATTTTTGTTTTTCCTATATCATGCAAAAGTGCTCCAACCACGATATCTTCGATTAGACAATCGGGATATCCGGCATCATAACATATCTGCGCTGCAATAAAGGCTACATTGCAGCAATGATGGAAAAGTGATTTGGAGTAATCTTTAATGATATGCATGTATTTCCGTATCTCATCGTCTAACAGCATCCGGTCTATTACCAACCTTGCTTTATCTTCATCTTCCTTTCTTGTCATCAGGGCCTCCTTTTCATGGCTTAATAGCTGTCCGGTGAAGGAATAGCACCTTCCTTCGCACACTCTTCTACACTGTTGTAGAAGCCGGTAACAGGAACCCCCTTATAATTTACTGATACAACTCCCTCTTCGTCTGTCTCGTAGGTAAGCCCCTCCACTCTGTCAGCACGGTAATATAACCCGTCACAGACAAAATAGCGGTACCCGGTATTTAATTCCCCTGCTGCGTAGGCGTAAACATTAAGCATTCTGCCGTCCACATATCTTTGCTTCCCCTGCATGAACGATATCACAGTAGGATGCTGCAGCATACGTGACCAGTCTTCATGTTTAAGCTGTGGAAGGGTAACCTGGTACCCGGTTGTATACCCGTCTACGTTAATACTCTGCGTGTTAAGGTAATAATTGATAATGTCTTCCACGGTGGAAGCCACTACATATATTCTGTTTTCTTCAAAGGCAACATCATTCGTAAGAAATGACAGTGCGCTCTTTTCCTCTGCATTCAGCTCTTCGTATACTCCGTTCCGCAATCCGCTGTAGAAACTTCCGGATGCGGTATTGACATCCACATAGTCATTCAGATAATACCGGATAGTGTTTCCCTCGTATTCTGCTGTCCAGGTATTCAGGTTTCCTAATACATTTACAAAGTCCATGTTCTGGGGAACTATGGCATTGCCATATTCGTCAAAACAGGCATTGTAGCTTAGATAAAACCCATTTGTATCAACCAGAAGAACGAAAGGCGTAAATTCCGGAACAGAAGTAATCTTTACATCGTTATCCCGGTTCAGGTTCTGGGCAAGTGATTTATAAAATACAAAGAGAGTTCGCTTCCGGCTGTCTAAGGAGCTCCATACACCGGTACGGGTACCGAGATCTTCCCCGTCAATAGTCTGCGCGGCATCGTAACAGGCGCTTGTCAGCATATTGGCATATTCGATGTTTGTCCGGTTAAAACTCACTGCTTTCTGGTTATTCCAGGAATACCAAAGGAAAAATATCAGAAATATACCTGTAAATACATAAATGATATGATGTATTTTCATGGCAGCCTCCTATTCTGGTTTATTACCGACATATCCGGAATAACATGTGTAGAGAGTTACGTTATTGGGGTTATACTGGGGCATGATAAGACGGTATAGCTTAGTTGCCAGCGTGGGCTGGGTATTTACAACCGTCACCTGCAGAAAATCCCCATGCTTTAGGTAGTAAGGCTTATTTTCTCCGGACTGGGTGTATATAGTATCCAGAATGTCTGACTTTTGATATGCAAAGTAGCAAATCTCATAGCCGCCGTGTCCATCTCCTACTGCATACTTTGAGGAGTGGGAAATCTGGATGTCGCAAAACGGCTGGATTAAGTCAATTTTTGAGCACATTTTTTCGTATGCTTCATCCGTAATCTGTCCGGTAGCCCGGGCATTATCAACAAATTCCACCACAGCATTGTCGATGTATGCTTGTGAGGTATTGTCACTTTTTAAGGATATGCTCAGTACTGGCAGGAAAAACAGGAAAAGAACTCCTATTACACCTGCAATGACCCGACCAAAATTATCTTCCAATTTTAATGCCCTCCTTCATAATTGATTGCTACGACTTCACCTGCCGAATTAAATACCGGTATTTTCTTGTACCGGCTTTGTCCAAGATAGGACTGTATCTCTGCATAGGCTTCCAAACCATGGTTTCTGACTTTTTCAATATATTCTGCATTCAGGGCATTTCCGTTGACCCGGATTTCCACTCCTTCCTGTTCGTTGACAATATCTGTCAATACAGAAGATGCAGGGATATAATACTGGTCATTTCCGTATGCCAGCGTATAATGCGAGCTGGCTTTGGTGTTTGCGGTGGCGGATATGGTTTTGTCATAGCTTCGCGCAGAAGCAAACAAAGATGCCGTTGTGCCTATGAGTGCAAGAGCAATTATCAGACTTAATATGGTGTCTGCAACCATTTCCAAATTGCCATCTTCCATCTGAGTCCTCCTGTTTATTCAAAAGAAAAGGGGGCAGTAATGCCCCCTTATGCTTACTGCTGGGTGAAAATGATGCCGATTATTCCACCGTTTTTGTTACGCTGCACTTCACCATAGAATTTTCCGGTAGGTGCAATATAGTTATTGTCGCTCTTGGTTTTGGCTGCCTTAATCAGGTTACGTTCTGTAGCTTCATCCAAAGGCGTTGCCGTAGAGTCACATACATAGTACACACCGCTGGTGTTGGAAAGGGTTTTTACCTGAATAAATACGGGCTCTGTGTCAGAATAAGAGGTTTTAATTACGTTAAGCAGATTGGAACCGGAAATTACTTCTCCATCATACTGGGTGTATTTCGTTTCCAGAACCTTGTCCATCTGTTCATTGACATCATCGGTCAAGGTATTTGCTTTGCCTATTGCAAAAATAACAATACCTACAATACAGGCAATAGTAACCAGTACCAATACGATACCGGCGATAAGTTTTAACACGGGATTTGCTTCATTTTCCATAGATATTTCTCTCCTTTTCTACATGTGAAGAATGCTTGTAAAATTGACGAACATATTAAAGGCATATAAACCGAAGGGAATAATCAGATATAACAGAATGATTTCTAAAATAGGAACCATCTGTATACGGTTAGCCTTTCGCGTACAGCGGGCCAGAATAACGTCATTATCCAATTTTCTCTGCTCCTGGTAATACTCTCGTTCTGTTTCCAGGTCATCAAATGCGCCTTCAATTCCGACCTTATCCGCAGTAATCAGACTGTCGCATAACCGTCTGAACGGAGCAAATCCGGACTCCTCTTCGCGCATTTTTTCCAAGGCATCCTGTTGTGAATATTCGAGGTTTATAATACAGTCCGATATACTGGACTTAAATGCATGGGCAAACCGCTCCATCCAATCAAGAATAGTGTCAAGCGTCATGCCCTCTTCGTGCATTAAGATAAGTATGAGTGTTCTGAACTGGGCAACCTCGTCTTCCCTGTTCATTCCCATAATTTTCTTTTTGTACTTTAAGAGCCAGAAAGGTATGTAATAGCCGACAACTCCGGCAGCAAGCGATATCAGAAGCATGTACCATTTATAGTAATGCTTACGGAGTTCTTCCTTTTTGCTGATAATCTCGTTTACCACCATTTCAGCCATATCTTCATCCCCAAGTTGTTCTGTAATTTGTGCTACATAGGCTTCCTTGTCTTTTTCCGGGTTGTTTATTTTACCGCTATATGCAATGGAAAGATCCTGCATCTGCGTCCGGTATTCCTCATTTGGTACCAGAGAGCTTTCATAGCTTTTTGAAAAATCACTGATAATCACACTTTTTTCACGCCATACGGCAGAAACAGTAATGACATTTGTTACCACAATCAGTAACAGGGCGACACAGACCCTCTTTACCATAAATACATTGGTACCGTTTTTATCTCCGGTTGCTTTAAGATAATCTCCCATACGTTTTACTTTGGTGTAGTTTTTTTCCGTATAGGATTTCAGGATATTTTTCACCGGTGGAAATTCGGAAATTTTTCGTAAATATCTGGCATCTGTATCATTGTCGTTATGGTCATCCTTAAGTGCATTGATTGCCTCATAACATATAAACGTGGATACCAGAATAATGGCGAGACTGACTACGCCACCGGCGCCCTCATAAAACGAGGATGTATCCGAGAAATTCTTCATCATATACAGTTCTAATGGCCGCAGACAGAACAGCGGGGCAAGAACAGATATAATTTTTCCGGAGAATGCGATGACACGCTTTCTCAACCGGATACGTTCCATGTTAAGCTCGGATTTTAAGTAGGTAAGGTTCTGTAAAAAGACGCTTCTACCGTCCTCTGTTGAGGTGTCACCGTATTCCATGACGGAAGCACATATAGCCGCCAGCAACAGAAGAAATTTATTCGGTGCTGTTTCGACATACTTTTCCACTTCCGCTTCCACATCTACTGCCGTGACAATGCTGTAGATTTTATTGGCATGTAATCCGATTTCGTATGGCAGGTCATCCAGAGATGCGTTGATTGCTTCATCTACCATTTCCGTATCATGGTAATAGGAATGAATATCGGAGATAAACGTATCGAGCTGGGAAAGCAGCTTCATCTGCATGGACTCTTCTGAGGCATTTACCATATTGGTAAATAGGATGTAGCAAATCAGAAAGCCGGCTATAGAATGCAGTAAATCCCCGCGGCACGTTATGCATACCAGAATAAATACACCGAGGCATACCGATAAGCACAAAGTCATGCGTTCTGTTGTCTTTTTGTTTAGTGTTATCTCATCCGCCGGGAAAATGGAACGGTACCGGCTTTTAATTTTCCCGAAGTAGCGTTTAACAACCGGAGTTACCATATAAATTCGGTAAAGGAAAAACAGATGGTTTTTTACATCATGCTGCTTGGAAAAGAGGTTCAAATTTCCATTATCTTTTTTGGTACTCTTTTTGAACAAAAAGAATACAAGCAAGGCTATAAGTAAAACTCCTATAACGATGCCACTTATAATCCCAATCATTTTTACCTCCCTCCTTAGCAGACTTTATGTGACATGAAATCCTCTAAGATCTGCATATCTTTGTTGAATATTTCTTCATCCTCTGATGTAAGACTGTTTCGCATCCGGAGCATCATTTCCGGTGAAATTTCATTCACCATTTCATAATGTCCGTTTACATAGCGTACAATATCTCTTGTGGTGTAGCTGCTTCTGTCGGTAACTCTCTTGTAATACTCGGCGGTATCCTTTTCGGAAAAGGTACCGGTTTTATCACACGGATATGCCCTGTCCTGAATGGGGATAATTTCTGTGATACGTTCAACAAAACGGTGACCTCTTTCTCTTCCCATATGGATGTCGAAATTGATGCATTTCGCTACAACCTCTTCCGCAACCTTTTCCGAATTGTAACCACCGGCGGTTGTCAAATTGTCACGGAGTGACAAAATCAGGTCACTTGCCGTTTTTGCATGGTGGGTGAACAACGCCTGTTCGGAACCTACGGTGGCAGACTCAATGGCAATTACACCCATTTCTGCGGAAGCAGACTCACCGACGATATTGATATTGGAATTGGTTTTTTTACCGAAATCATACAGTGTCTGCATAGAGATAGACTCTGTAGTGGAAAAGTTTACAATGTTACGTTTCGGGAATGTAAACTGTAAGTTAAGTTCCGGACTAATTTCAAACACTCTGGCATTCTTAGAACTCGAGGTAAATCCAAACAAGGCTTTCAACAATGTCGATTTACCGGTACCCATACCACCGGTAATACCTGCGCTGCGGGAACATTTCATAATCCATTTACAGATAGTAATAGGAATTATATTGTTTTCATCCACAATAAGGGCTTCCGGGGAAAGTGACGGTGTGGAGTCGAATTTTCTCGCAAAGAAACACCAGCTTGCTGCAACAGGCGGTCTTGCCACAGAAATACGGGAGCCGTCTTTCATGGTGCCGACAACTATTCCCTTTCGCCGTGACAGTGCATAAGGAGCTGCAAATTTGTAAATATTCTGGCAGACACGAACAAGATTTTCCTGTTTTCCGAAAGAGAGACAGGACATCTTATAGTTAATACCCTTAAATACAACAAAAATGGAGTCGAAGGAATATTCAAAGTCATCTGTCATCATTTCTTTTTTAATGTCATAGGTTCCCTTAGGAATACCGGAAACACCGCAGTCAATTTCATCCACGGAAAATTCAAACAACCGGTCTACCACATCAAAACCTTTGTAATCTTCAAAAATGCGCTGCGCCAGGATTTCCAGCTTATCCTCATAATTTAACTGCACTTTGGAATACGCATCATGGAAGGCTTTTTCAATATCCTTCTTTGTTACTTCGTATTCCATATCATTTTGATTTTTTGTTTTTTTAGGTTTATTCAGTTGATAGTCAGACATCATCCGTGCAAAACCATCAGAACCATAGTTTTTCAAATACAGATAAAACAAAATTTCTGATTTCATACGGCTGTCAAGAGCATTCTCATGGTTAAACGGGATAATCATATCAATGGTATCTTCGTTTACATTCAGCTTTCTGCCCTGGATAATATCTTTAATGAATGATTTTACAAACTTCTTTGCAGACGGGTCACCGAAAGCTGCTGTTTTCAGGCTGCGCTTTAATTCCAGTTTCTTTCTCTGTTCAGCCTCCAGTTGCTGCTTGGACAGGTTCTGTTCTTTCAGATTGGCTTTCTGTGTATCCGCAAATGCCTGGGCTACACTGTCAGTCAGGTATTTAATGGAATAGACTGACTCATACTCTTCGATTTCGTCAGGCTGCTTACTCAGCGCTTTTATGTAGTAAACAATAATGCCTACCACAGCGACCAAGATAAGCAGGATGGCAATAAAATTTCCTATGTTCATCCGATTACTCCTTTCTTAAGGGGACTCTCTGTGCCCGTAAGGTATCTAATCTGTATACGAACATTCTTTCCTTTAAGTGGGGCTCATCCATGCCGGTAAGGGCACCCACAAGGTTAGCAACGGACTCGGCGAAATAACTGTTATCATCATACGTTTCCGGGGTAGTGTTGCGGTACAGGAAGGATATAGCAAATTTCTTTAAGCAGGCATCCTTAAACAGGATGTTATAAGGAACGGGAAACACATTTTTATTTCCGTATGCCTTACTCATTGCTTTTGCGGTAAAAAATGAAAGTGCATCATAGTTTTTTACCGCAAGAAATGCATCCTTTCCTGCCTTAAATTCCACCTTAGGTCCCTGCGGAACACATACGACCTCCTGATTAACGATTTCCTCCAGTTTTTCTACAAGAGATTTCTTACTTTCGTCTTCTCCCTTTACGTCTGCCAGAATAAATATGACGTCGTAAATGGAGGAAGCATTTTTAAGAAGTTCTTTGAACAGATTAAAGTTTTCCAGGAAATAAGCTTCTGCATTAGGCATCTGGGATACTCCGGCAATATCAAACCCATTCATGTTTTTGGCTACGTTGATACAGCAGTCCGAAAACTGCTCATGGGATAACGGACCCATTGCCACTCTTCGCATAAGCGCATCCATTCCGGTGTCGGTAAACGACATAACCTCCGTGGAAATGTTTCCGGCGTCCAGCCGGCTTCCAAGCATAATTGTTTCCACGGGAAGTCTTGTGGACGTCTGCAAAATCATTACTCTTTTCTGAAAACGCTGCATGGCGGTGGAAGCCATTGCGGCGGTAATTCTGTCGGAATAATACCCCGACTCTTGGGTTCCTCGTACTAAAATAACGGTTGCCATGGTCTTCCCTCCTTACTTTATCTTTTTGGCATCCATCACCAGTTTTGCCGCCTTCTTATCATCCATAGCGAAGAACTTGGAAACCACGTAGGTAAGGGCTTCCAGCATGTTATCAGAAACACCTTTGATGTTCTGATGTCCGTTATGGGTGAGTGTTACATAGGCAGCTACATCCTGTATGGATAAATTCAGATGCCCGACAATGGCTTTGGGATTGATACCCACCAGTGTGGCAATGCTTTTGTCTGTCAGTTTCTTGGTGCAGTAATCTCTCATAATAATGAGAGTCTGTTCGGTCTGATCTGTGGCGGCAAGCTTCTCAAGAAGTTTCACCCCATTCTTGGTATAATCGGGCATTACAAGAAGTGTTGCATTATCCAACTTCTCGCTGTAGGGTTCGGAACCGGCATATATAATCACATGTTCGTAATAAGATGTATCTGATTTTTCCACATCTACGTTACGGGCATAAGTTATATTGTTCCACTCAGCAGTTTTTTCGCCATTCTTGCATACGGCAGAAAAGAGGTCTCCGCTGATGGAATTATCAACAACCAGTACACTTCCACGAAGCGAGAGAATTGTGCTCAGATGGTAGATGAAATCACATCTTTCCAGTCCGATATAAACAATTCTTCTACTCATTCAGATTTCCCTCCTCAGTGGTTTCGCCAGTGGTGTTTTCGTCAACAAGTGTTTCCTGTTCGGTAATTCTTGTTGTCATGGCGGTAGAATTTGCAGTGTCTACTATTCCATGACCGGCAACAACGCTCTTTAAGTGCTCTTCCGATAAGGTGGCAAGCTTCTGTTCCATCTCCTGACGTGCGGAATAATTTAAAGTTTCCTGCGCAATCTCAAGGACGTTGGGGTCTGTGGCAATCAGGTCGATAATATCGGTTCTGACCGGATAGTTCGGAATGGCATCTTCCTGCAGGTTACTTTCCACATATCTGGTAAGATAGATTTTTGTACCGGAAATGGTATAGGCATCAATGGTAGCGGATGCCAGTGTGAGAATTTCGCTTTCGTTTAGGTTTGCATAGAAGATACTGTTTTCCAGCAACAGGTTTTTCACTTTCAGCTTGGAGAGCACAATGTAATCTCTGCCGTCCGGGAACATGATGCGTACATCTACGAAATCATTTACCTGCTGGTCTACCATAAGGTTGGCAACACCGATTTCATATTCACGGCTGTCTTTGGTGATAGCTTCCTCTGTCAGCATGGAACTGCCGATAGGCTCATAAGCCGTTACATCCACAGTAAGCATCTTTCCAAGGTCTTCTTCCTGCATATACAGTTCAGCGGGCAGCGCCGTTACAATTTCCTGTAATTCCACATTTACGTTTTCTTCCAGGATGGTACCTTTGCTTAAATCATCGGTTGCCACGTACACAAACTGCTTATTGGAAGCAATGGTCTGTTTCAGATCGGTAATCTGTGCCAGGTACTTTTTCTCATTTGACTTGCTTTTGTATAACAGGAAGGATACAATACCTGCCGCTATCACAAAAATAACAAATAAGACAATTAAAATTGTGAGATTGTTTTTCTTCTTTCTCATTTCCTTCTCCTTTTGGGGGTTACCCATTTATTACTTAGGCGCAATTACGCCGAAGATACGGTGTGTCTGTTTGCTTGTTCCGTCCTCCTGGGGGACATCCAAAATTTCTTTACCGGTAATCTGGACAATTCTCTGTTCACCGGGTGTAGGAAGGTCTCCATATTTAGGGAATGCGACCAGAGCCGGTACTTTATCGTCGATATTTACAAATACGCCGATATCGTTGACGCCCGTAACCGTGGCAACATATTTTCCACCCTCGGCGTAATCGTCGAAGTATTTCAAAACAGGATCTGAGGTAGCCTGCTTCACGGAACAACTGGTGAAGACAAGATTGTAAATCTCGTTTCCGGACTTCTTAACAGTGTTTTCTTTTACTCCAAGGATTTTTACATTCACCTTGTCGTTTACGTCAAACATTGTTCTGCAATCTTCCACAAAACCCCAGGAACACTCACTTTTTACAATCCTGGTATCGGAACCTAAGACATTGACAATGATGTAGCCCCATGACACCGCAATTACGGTTGCCTGTGCAATCATTCCGGGTATAACTCTGGGACCGCCCTCTCTGGTTTCTCTGACATAATTGTTCCAGGAAATGTTTTCCATTGCCTTTAATCGGTCCGCATAAGCTACACGGTTTTTCTGATCCAGGTGCTTGACTACAAACTTGATACTGGCGCCAAGCATATTTTCAATTCTCCGCTTCACATTGCGCTGTGTAGTTTCGTCAAGGGTTTCCTTGTAATCGTAGTGAAATAAAACAAAGTCCGGGATGAGAACCTGGCATGTTTTATGACCGTATTCCACCACTGCCATGGATCTTTTTGTGGCGGTACTGCCATCAATATCACGGCAGCCGATAATACGACCTTCCAAAATCCTCTGGCTTTTTGCAGATGCAGCCAGCTCCAGAATGTCTTCTTTCAAATCGGTGGCTTCCGTTTCCGCTGAAATTTCACCGTCTTCTGTCACAATTCTTTCTCCGGCATACATCCTTCTGCGTTCTGACCTTGTTATGGGAGCTACTTTTTTCCCTCTGAAGAAAATCTTCTTCTGCAGCTCCTTAAACTGGTCATATTCTTCCGGGGATAAAACTTTCCTTGCCTCTTCCGCCGCTTCATCCTCTTCAAAGTCATCTTCTGCCATACTGTCTTCTGTTGCAGATGCCACTTCATCCATGGGATTGGAAGTATCTGCATTTTCAACTGCAGACATTTCTTCTGCCGTTTCCTGAGATATGACTTCTTCCACATTGTCGTTTTTTTTCGCCATACTTACTCCTTTCATACAATATGTATACTATACATAAGTTACAAAATTTATATTACGGCATAATATAAAATAATTCAAGTACAAATTGTATACTATACATATAGAAATAGACAAAAAAAAGAATGTATTATAGAAATACATTCTTGATAGACCTATATGAGTAGATAAACAATGTCTACTGAGTAGACATTGTTTGCCTAAAGAGTATCAGCCAGATTTATGAAATAATCTCCGTTTCTATCATTACGTTCCCATTCTTCTTCCCGTTCCTCTTCCAGCCTTCTAAGTTCCTCTTCCTCTTTTTCCTGTTCTTCTTCCTCCTCCTGCAGCTCCCTTTCTCTTTCTGCCGCATACTTTTCCTCTTCCAAATGCTTTTTGTATTCGTCAATAGGACTTGTCTCTGCAAAAGGATTGGATAATCCGGAGGACATAACGAGGTACTGTCTTGCCATTTCCTTTCCTTTTTCCTCATTGGTCATGGGAGCTTTTGCCACCGGCATCTGTACGGGTGCAGTGGGAGCCGTTTTTCCTTCTTTATTCTGTGCGCTGGTTACGCATATTATAACAATGGTGGTGACAAACAGAAAAACAAATATAAACAGTAAAATAAGCATAGCGATTGCAAATAACATAATCTATTCCTCAACTTTCCTCTTTTATCAGGGCTTCCATGGAAACATCCAACACTTTTGATAACCGGTATACGGTAATGGCGGCGGCTTTACTTAACTGGCGCTGCCCCTGTTCGTAGTCTTTTAATGATTTAAGGGGTATTCCGGTTTTGGCGGCAAGTTCTTTCTGGGTTAAATGCTTCATCCTGCGGTATTCCGTAATCATAGTTCATTCTCTCCTTGTGGATATATTTATTATACCGCCACAGCGGTACTGCGTCAAATTTCCATGCCACAAAAAAAGAGGCTGCGTTATGCAACCTCTTTCTGCTATATAGAACAATTTTCCTTATGGTAATACAAATTTGTCGTCCATCCCTCTGGGAACAAAGAAGCCCTTAATACAGTTTGGATTTAATATGCTTACCTGCGTATGGGTTTTTTCCATAAATTCAGAACCTTCATAGACAGGCTCTCCTTCAAGAAAAATACCTCTTACAGAGTCATATGACCTTATTCCTTCTGATTTGTTATATTCATGGATTTGCTGGATAACCGCACAGTCGAGATTACGCAAAAGAACATCCTTGGATTTCCCCTTTTTGTTCTGGGGAAGCTCCACGCCGGAATTAAGACACAGCTCCTTTAACATCCGGTATCCTTCTCTTAAAATCTCAGTGTTTTTATAGTCCGTTAAATCCAGGCAATAACCTAAGTCAATAAATGCGCCTATAACACGACCGTCTTCGCCGTATCTTTGTGTAGCCCAGTCAGCAGCTCTCTGATAGCTGTTCTCCCAGAAATATATTCCGTTTCCCAACCAGTCATAGGCATTATCGCTTTTTTTCATGGGCTGGTTCTGATAGATAACTTTATCAAAAACCTCTTTGGTGCATCCGTGAAATCCATAGATATAAGCAGGCGTTTTTGAGTACATAGATGTTACCGGCTTATTTTCCATAAAAACCACCCGTGCAGATATTTTTCTTAGGTGTGCCATTTTTGTTCAAAACACCTGTACGGATCAGAATATCTCTTGACTGTTCGCTGCTTAAGGTCTTGATTTTTGAAACGTGTTTCTGCATTCCTTTAATGTAATCATCCACAGTGTTTTCTTTAATTTGTGTCATGTGCATACCTCCTTTATAGTATATTACTCTCAAAGGTAAGTGTTCTTAAATTATAGCATTGATAGCATTTCTTTTCAATCCTTAAAAAATGCCTTGTTTTACAAATTTTTACAGAAAATAGGGATACCTGCCGGATACCGCAAAGAATGATATTTACGGTACCCGGCATAAAGTCCTTTATGAGTTTTCATATTCGGATGTATCCACGTACAATCCGTCTGCTTTCATGTCCTCATAACTATCGTAACCGTGCTGACTTGCAACGATTTCAAGATAGTCTTCCAGGGGCATCTTTCCTACATTGGTTTTTACCGTGACATTTTCTTTCTTACTTACGCAACTCTCCGTCTGTGTATCTTTCGGACGGCTAAGACATTCCTCTTCTGCCATACTTAATCTCCGCATCCTTTCCAGTTCTTTTTTTACCTGTGCCAGCGTTTCCAAATATTTCTTTCTTTTTTCTTTTCTTCTTTTTTCTTTCCAGGAAAGAAAAACCCGGATAAAAAAAGGATATTTACAACTGGAAATATTTTTCCGCTGCTTACAGGTACCTGTTTTCGTATTGATCATGCATTTCCTGCCCCCTTTAATAGCTTTGATACATTCACCCAGCATTCTGACCGGTAAAGCTTTTCGCAAAGGTCATAGGAAGGGCTTAAGTATAAAGCTCTGTTAGAAGCTTTTTCATCGTAACAGCAGGCTTCAAAATCGGGATTATCGTAAACGGTTCCGCCGGTGCCAAGAAAAGCAGACCAGCTCTCCTTCGTTTCTTTACTCTCTTTTCTAAGAGCCATAGCCTCTTTTTCTGTAATCCGGTAACTGCAAAGAGCGCCTGCATCGTTATATACAAATACATACAACTCCTCAGCCGGATTATATAAGTCATTTCCGTCTGCTATGTAGTTATACATTTCTTTGGATGTGCTAAATTTCATGGAAAATCTCTCCTATTCTTATCTGATTTCCAACACATAATATCCCTGGCATTTTTGCATTTTTGCTTTCGGATATATGGTTAAAAGTTTCTTATATTCTGCAAAATGCAGACAGGGGATAAGAGTTCTCTTCTTACCCCTGACATTTGTATGGGTGTAGGAACCGTTTTCTGCTTCTGTAAGAAGTTCTGGGTTCTTATTCCCTGTTAATCGCATATACTGGATAACAGCGTTTTTACGGTTTAATTCTATTCGTTCTTTATTCAAGTTTTAGCTGCTCCTTTCTTTTTTATGTATTAAAGCTCTTCCAGTTGTTCATCTGAAACGGAAGCTGCCATCTGAATAAGGGAGCTCAATGTCCAGCCGGTGAGAGTCATGAGCACTTCACTTATGATATTCAGGTCATATTCGGAAGTGTATTTTGTGAGAAGGTATCTCATTCCATCTGCCAGTTCCTTTCTTCCGGACTCCTCTCTGTCGGACTCCCATTCCGTTATTATGGCGTAAGCCAGTTTTTCATAATCCATGGTAAAATCTCCTTTGCAAAAGACCCCGCCGGAGGCAGGGGTCTTATATTGAAATATTTTTTAAGCTGTCATCTGGAGAGATATTGCAAATATGCTATCTGTCATCCATTGCGACCGCCACATTAAAGAAATCAATGCGTTTATTCTGAAATCTAAGCTGCTCGCAGGTTTTGACAAAAAGTTTGTGACTGCATAAGTCGTATCTTTTACAGCCGGCAAAATAGGTTACCACCTGCTGTTCTATATACTCTACTGCGCCTTTATCCATCTGCATCCCTCCTGTCCAATCCGGTGCTACTCTTCTTTCGGAGTAGGTAATGTGCTTTTATTTTTCCGTATGGGCAGCTTTTCTTTCTTTGCACATCTGTTCTCTGTAACGATGTATCTGCTGCAGCGTCAGCCATTCCGGCTTTTCACTTTCCGAAAAGGAGTTCCACAGCTTTTCCATTTCATCGCAGTGCTCTTCTACCGTCTTGTAATACAGGTTCTGTTCATTCCCCCTGCCTACAGTGAGAAAATACTTGCAATCCGTCATCAGCCGGTTTAACATCATGTAATCCTGCTCTCTTGGATTTCTCACAAAGGGTTCATCACAGATAACCTCTTCCATGACTCTTGTATTGGGTTCCCCGCAGATTTCTCCGCATTCATCCGGGTAAGCGCCCGTGTAAAGATTTAATCCGTTTCTGCCATTATTTTCGTCAAAGTAAAGCTTTCCATTTTCGTCTTTATAACAGGGGACTTCAAAATACCCTCCAAATCCGATAAACTTAACTTTCATACTTGCCTCCATTCTATTCCTCGCTTTTCACACATCCGTCTTGCTGCCTGAACGCTTTCATTGTCGGGATGTCCGTTAGCTTTTTCGATTAAAGTTTCTGTTTTGGTTTTAGGAATGATTTTCCCTTCTCCAACAAGTTTTTCATATAATTTTCTTGTTTCCTGCCGTTTCTTATAATAGGCATTGCCTACTTCCAGGGAGTGCTTCTGGTCACGTTTTTCCTGCCGCAAGGTTCTGCCATGGGGAAACCTGCATTTATCCAATGAGTCTTCACTTACTGCAAAGGCACATCCATTGACGGCATAAAACTGGTCAAGAGACATTTTTACGGGATATTCCATTTCTTTTTCCTCTTTTCTTTTATTCGGCTGCTTCCTGAAAGGAAAAGTACCCGGGATTGCCGCCACCGATAATCAGGTGGTCTACCAGAGGAATACCCATAAGTTTTCCGGCTTCTCTCAGCTTGTTTGTGGAGTCAATGTCCTGCTGTGATGGATTTAATGTACCGCTCGGATGGTTATGAGCCACAATAAACTTGGAAGCTCCGCACAGGCACAGGCGTACAAATACTTCACGTACTCCCATAAGGGCGTAATCAATGGATCCATGGCTTATTTCAAATATACCAATAACCTGCAGTGTGGTATTTAGGGCAATCATCCAGGCATGTTCCTCTGCAAGATTACTTGCATGAAACACGGTATCCAGCATCTTTTTAACATTTCCCGGGTTATTTAACTTCTCAAGCTCCGGATAATTATGTGCGTCTTCCCTTACCAGGAAAGTCTTTTTGTCGGCATCTACTGCCGTATAATACTTTGCTACTCTCATGTTTACATCCTTTCGTTTATTTTTGTACGTCAACAATGTCTACTGAGTAGACATTGTTAGACAAAAGCAGAACCGGGAAGTTTTACTTTCCCGGTTCTCATATCAGTCATAAAGAGGAAACACGTAGTCCACACTGTCCGTGGCTACTTTGTTCTCTTTACGAAAGTCATTCCATACCTCTTCCAAATCATCCAGTCCGGATGCGATAAAGGTTGTTTCATCTCCGTCGTTAAATCCAACGACATACTCTGTTTCATAGTCTTTCATAACATTTTTTGCCGCTTCCCTGAGGGTAACCTGTTTGGGCTTTTCCTCTTTTTTCTGCTGCAAAAACTGTCTGACCTCTTCGGCATCACATTCTGCGTATATTCTTACACAGGCATGTAATACCTTTTCTTCCAAATCCTTTGTAAAAAGGTTAGCGAGTGGCAGCCTGGACGGTTCTACATTCCTTTCCCTGGTAGCGGAAAGGAGCTGGGGATATTTTTCCACATCCCGCTTCACACATTCCCGGATAACAGCCGTTAAACTCTCCACATGTTCTTCTTTGACGATACTTTCTACAGTAGCCATACTCTTCTCCTCTCCTATCTGGATAATCCGTTTTTTTCCTCGATAATGTCTGCAAAGTGCATATCCATGGAATCTCCAATATCATCCCGGTAAAGGACTTTCCCTAACTCAGGCTTTTTATCGGAGTTCATAATACGGGACATTTCTTCGGTGCTTGCAAACACATTCTGGGTAATTCTGTATTTGGTTCCGGCGTTGGATGTAATACGGTACCAGCTTGCGATTTTTCCCTTAATAAGGGTCTGCTCCAGAGCCGTATTCTCCTGTTCACCTGTAAACATAGTTTCTACTGTTTCCTCATACAGCTTGGAAAGAAAAGGGAGTTTTTTTATTGCCGCTTCTTCGATGGAACTTGTAAGAGGGCATCCATTGATTTCTTCTGCGTTGTGAAGCACATCTAAGAATTTCTTCTCCCGTTCTTCCTTCTTCTGGCTTTCTACCGCCTGCTGTAAGAGGTAACTTACCATCTGCATGAAATTCTCACCGGAAGACTCATCATATTCCAGAATGGTAATACAGTTATCAAGACTTCCCATGGCTTCTCCGATTTCATGCATCAGTTCTTCGCTTTCTTGAAATACTTCGGTTTCCTGTAAGGCATCCAGAATTTCATTCAGGAATGACAGAACGGAACCTGCCTGAGTGGCGTTGCTTACTTCCGTAATTTTTTCTTTGAACATAGGTCTTTTCTCCTTTCAATAAAAAAGAGACTTACGGCAGGTAAGTCTCTTAAATGTCAGTTTTTTATGTAGTTAGAATATATGTATACTATACCATAAGTATATTTTGCAGGCAAGAGAAAACAGAAAATAAAATAGGAATAGGAAAAGGCAGAATGGCGGTATCCGTGAACCTGTATGGGCAGTCCTCAAATGAAAAACCGCTATTCAGTCTGAACAGCGGTTTCTCATAGGTTAGGGGGATTAGTTTATGTTAAAGATAGAAGGTTCGTAGTAGTCGTTGACATTCTTTTCCATATCCACGATAATCACGTCTCCATCTTCAATCGGCACGGTGGGGTCTTCGTTATAGCCTTCCTTATCCCACATATTAACGGCATCCTTATTGCCGCCGGAGTATTTCAAGTAAGGCTTTCCGTCCTTCCATGCTTCGATGTCAAAATTGATAATCAGGTAGCCTTCCGTATCGTACACGTTAGGGTCATCTTCCCATATCCAGCCGGGATGCTCGTCTATGTAGTCGGAAAGGTCAAAGCTTTCGCCTCCAAGGTTTCGGACATCCATAATCTTTATGTAGCTGGGTACCACATACTTGGAGTTCCACTGCTGCATGGAATAGATGACATCCGTATCGACCTGCGCCGTATAATTTGTCCAGCCGCTGTAATCAAGAAGACCGGATACGCCGCTGGAACGGTCATACTGCCGCTCTATGTTACGGGCAAGCTGCTCATACTCACCGGAGATATACCGCAGGGAAGCCGGTATGGAAATATGGTTAAAGGAGTAACTGGTGGTCTTCCGGTACATAAACTCCTGTTCCGTTAAGGTCTTCCAGCCGGTATAGCCAAAGCAGGCATTTTCATTTTCCACGGAAGTCTTTGTCCAGTTGCCGAACTGGTAACTGTTGGAGTCTGCCGCATCATAATGACTCTCCTCAAAAAGTTCATCAGCTAAGTAAACATCCTTTGCCCCATTAAGGGAAGTATCCTTCGGATCATAGGTGTACTTGTAAGCGCCGTCTTTATATACCACGTAAATTTTTATATCCCCGTTTTTGGAATACAGGGCTTCGCCGTCCGGCGTAACATACGTGAATGTCGGTGTAATCTGCACGGAGTCATTAGGACCGGAAAGGTTTGCAATGGTTTTTACGGTATAGGCAAAATCCTGTCCTCTCCATACAGCACCCATTCCCGGGAAGGCTTTGGAGGAACCGTTTCGTAGAGGAAGCAGGTTAAACACGTTTATGGTGTCTGTTATGCTGCCGTCGCTTAAATATCTGTGGAACGGGGTTCCAAGTCGGTTGGTATAGCCACTCTTTATCTCGTTTTTACCCGGGCAGAGCGGATACGGGTTGTAGCCTGCAGCCATATCATAGTCATCCAGACCTTTGCCGTTATATACCAGTCCGTTTTCGGTACCTACCAGTGTGAAGTCATATATCCAGCCGGATAACTGCACACAGCGGGAGGTTTCCGCTACATAGTTGCCCTTTTCACTGTTTAAGATAATCTGTACGCAGTCCGCATGGTTTCCAAGGTCACGACCTGCCACGTTAATGGCTTCTACCTTTGCCTGCACATAGATTTCTTTTCCGGGAGTACCGCCCTCTTCCGCAAAGCTGGGAATATAGAACGGTGTCATCTGCCAGTGGTTCGCAGACTCATAATTTCCCACGTCCACTCCTTCGGAATAATCCTGGTCTGCAAGGTCCGGCTCCTCAATCTTAATCCAGTCGGTATAACCGGTATCTTCATTCCGCCGGTAAAGGGTATTGTTGTATTCCACAGTAAATGGAAATCTCAAATATTTTGCCTGCACGTATTTATCAAAGATGTCATTGTAACCTTCCGGCGTTTCGCCCCAGAGAGCGGAGAGCCATGTCTGGTTATCCCATTCAATGAAATAGCTCTTATCCAGTAAAAGCTGGTTATCTACGGAAGGGTTGTAAGAATGTCCTTCAATAAGCTGCGTCTTTTCCATAGCCTTTTTGCCCGTGTTGTCCACAATCTTAATCGGGGAAACAATGGGGGTATGGACACGTATCGGATAGCCGTCTGAGGGGTCTCCGCCGTCATGCTTTGAAAGAACGCCGCCCTTCATGACATGCTTATATATACTGTCCACGCTTTCGCCTCTAAAGAAGTTTAAGCCGGCATAGAACGATATGGTATCTGTGTCGTTAAAAAGGCTCCTGTAGGTCACAGAGCAGCCTGTAGGGTAGTCAATGTTATCGGCATCCTCAGGGATTACCACATCTTCGGATGCTCTTACCCTTCTGGCGGTCAGGTCATCATTTATCTGCTTCATGGTATGGGAGAAACCATACCGCTTGTCACTGGTTGCTGCCACTGCCGCATTAACCCAGGTTTTGCTTCCTTCCGTTATGACAGCTCCCTTTACCACATCATCACTCATTAACACAAATGCGGTTTTTCCGTCATTTATCATACAGTAATCATTCCGTGTCCAGGAGTTGTTGGATATGGTATTGGCAAATTCCTGTTTCTTTTTGTTAAGGGCGGTATCCAGTCCGCTCCAGTCACCTGCCTTGGCGCCGTTTATTCTTACATCAATGGTGATATTGTTTTCATCAGCCGGTGCATAGAAGCCGTAATGGTATCCGGCGTCAAGGGGTGTGTAATCAAAAGTGTTTATGTCTGCTCCCATATGCTGCTCGATTATCTGGTACCGGGAACTGCTTAAAAGCGCCTGCCTGCAGTACAGGTTCATTCTCACCTTAACCTGTGACAGTTCCACTTCATCACGGGGATAGAACAGAGTTCGGGATGCACCTTCACTGGTAGCTCTCTCCGGGAAGTGATTGTTATACACGGTCATGGAGTCGTATTCGTATAACTGTGGAGCCGATCCGATATACTGGTATGCCATGGCGGCGTTAAAGGATGCATTTACCAGTTTTGACTCGGTGTTGGTCACTGTTTCCGTAACAGGGTCTACCCACTTATAGAGAGCATATATCAGGTTTGCCGGCATCTGCACCAGCTTATAGCCTGATTTATTAAGATACTGGGAATATTCCCGCTTTCCTTCGTTTGTATTGCAGTTAATGTATTTCTGAAATTCATAATGTCCGTTGGAAACCACGTTCTCTGTCTTGTAGGACATGGTACAGGTAAAGGTAACATTGTACTTCTTTGAAATTTCGTTGGTACCGACGCTTAAGTCGTTTCCGGTAAAGGATGCTGCGGAAATTTCATTGGTAACGGTTTCCCCGGAAGGAATTGCCTTACTAATGTCATATTCGGAACTGTAGTTTTTGGTTTCGTATAAGGACACCGGTTCAGTTTCTTCCAGGTCGGTATGCTTTTTATTTACCGTGCCGCCCTCCGGCAGGTAACGGTTAAAGCGGTATATCAGACGAAGTTTTGCGTTGCCACGCCAGTTATACGCACGGGTAATGGCATCCGGGTTCACATCCTTGTCGCAAGGGCGGTTCATATATACTTTTCCGGTAGTTGCAATAGAACCATCATTATCATACCATATTCTTCCGCTGGCTATGCCGTTGTTTATGGTAATCATTACGCAGTCAAACTTCAGATAACAGATGTCTTCCATGTCACGGTAATAGAAATTTCGGATTTCTTCTTCCCATTCCGTATAACCGGCATTGTGGATGGTCTCTACCAGGTCATCCAGGGGGATGCGGAACAGGTTATGTTCGTAAACATTTCCGTCATTTAAGATAACCAGTTCACTGGTGCGAATATCTTGGTATAATCCCATGCCTACCCACTGGCTGTTTTCCCCGTCATGCAGGGTCTTCTCATTTAACTTACACCGGCTTATGGTAAAGCCACGGGTAGCATACACGATGTTGGAGGTCTTCCGCAAATCGTAGGTTTCAATGACGATGTTCTTATTTTCATCAATATAAACATCCCAACGGGGGTCATTGGCTCCCAGGTCTACGTGGCGGTAGGTTTCCGCATGGGCATCTGCCGGAAGCATCCAGAAGAGGGTGAGCAGGAATGCCATGCCCCATAAGATTTTCCACACTTTTGTCATCAGGTTATTCATTGTACTCCTCCTAACTTTACAAACAGAATACTATACATAAGATACATTGCTAATAGTATACTATACATATAGATACAAATGCAAGAAAAAAGAGCAGTCTGTAAACTGCTCTTTCCAAACTTTTCTTACTTCTTTTTCTTTTTTACGAATACCACTACGGTTACGGCTACTGCCACCAGCACCAGTATCACTGCAACAGGTACCCAGGTGGGAACTTTTGCCGGAATGGTTTCGGTTAAGATTTCCTTACAGTTTTTGCAGATAAGGCTTCTTTCGCCTGCCTTAAACAGGGTAGGTTCTGTTTCCGTTACCACTTCGTAATCATGTCCGGTAGCGGGAATAGTTTCCTTTTCTTTTTCTTCCCCACAGTTTTCACATACATAGGCTTTGTAGCCGTCCTCGGTGCAGGTTGCCTTTACTACCGTCTTTTTAGTGGTGGAGAATGCATGACCTGTAGCGGTCTTTTCTTCCGTATAGGTATCTCCGCAGACTGCGCAGACATAGGTAAGTACTCCGTCTTCGGTACAGGTTGCATCTTTACTGTCTTCCGTCAGTTCGTAAGAGTGGTCACCAAACTCACCCTCTTCGGAATAGGTTTCTCCACAGACTTCACACTTAAATTCCTGGGTAGCACGGTTGCGGCAGTCCCCCTCGGTTTCCGAAACAAGTACATAGGAATGGTCCGTTTTGGCAACTACTTCTGTTTTGGTCTTTCCGCATTTGGAGCAGGCATAGGAAATGGAACCTTCCTTCTGACAGTCAGCTTCCACACTGTCGGTTACCACCCAGTCATGGGAACATTTACTGGAGCTGCTACCGGAGCCGGAACCATGAAGAAGTTCATAGCCTTTGGTGCCGGGTTTCGCATTGGGTGCCGGAGTGCCATCCAATTTTAAGCCATCAAGACCGCCGGTGCCCATTTCTCCGTCATGTCCAAATTCCTCTGCTGCCTGGTCACCGGCTACATCCAAGGGATAGCCCTGTTTATAAAGCTCGCCCATTCTATCATTTTCCGCCTTACTTACAGGCAGGTCAGCATAGATGTTGAAACTGAGCATAGCAAACCCCATACATACAAGGCATAAGGCGGTGACAAATGCACTTTTCCATCGTTTGTTTAATCTGGTATATTTCTTCATTTTTATTCCTCCCAAGCAATTTACTATACTATAAGTATACTACACATATATAATACCGTCAAATATGTTATAACTCATTTTACTTTTACTACTATACCACATATGCCTTTCAAAGACAACATGGCAATAAAACATTCATCAACAATGTCTACTCAGTAGACATTGTTAGAGCAAGCATATTTTTAATACTATAATATGTATACTATACATAGGCAAAAAATAAAACAGCCATTAGGCTGCTCTCTTTTTCTTTCTTATTTTCTTTGCTGCTATCAGCACCAGACAGGCAACTATAATTACTCCGCCCGTAATGGTAACCCATAAAGGTATCTTGGAGGGTATGGTTTCGGTAACTGCATCCCTGCAGGTTTTACAGATAAGATACCGCTCTCCTGCCGTGAACAGAGTAGGCTCCGTTCCGTTTATCACTTCGTATTCATGTCCGGTAGCCGGAATAGTTTCCTTTTCTTTTTCTTCCCCACAGTTTTCACATACATAGGCTTTGTAGCCGTCCTCGGTGCAGGTTGCCTTTACTACCGTCTTTTTAGTGGTGGAGAATGCATGACCTGTAGCGGTCTTTTCTTCCGTATAGGTATCTCCGCAGACTGCGCAGACATAGGTAAGTACTCCGTCTTCGGTACAGGTTGCATCTTTACTGTCTTCCGTCAGTTCGTAAGAGTGGTCACCAAACTCACCCTCTTCGGAATAGGTTTCTCCACAGACTTCACACTTAAATTCCTGGGTAGCACGGTTGCGGCAGTCCCCCTCGGTTTCCGAAACAAGTACATAGGAATGGTCCGTTTTGGCAACTACTTCTGTTTTGGTCTTTCCGCATTTGGAGCAGGCATAGGAAATGGAACCTTCCTTCTGACAGTCAGCTTCCACACTGTCGGTTACCACCCAGTCATGGGAACACTTGCTGGAGCTGCTACCGGAGCCGGACCCATGAAGAAGATCATAGCCTTTGGTACCGGGACGAGCCTCAGGAGCCGGGCTACCGTCTAATAACAGCCCATCAAGTCCACCGGTTTTCTGACTTCCTTCATAACCGAACTCCTCTGCCGCCTGGTCTGTAGCAACCTCCCAATCATATCCTTGGTCTAATAACTCTCCGTATCTGTCATTTTCGGCTCTGCTTGGTAATCTGGAGTAACTGTTAATACTAATCATGGAAGTACATAATGCCAAAACAGCCAACGTATTTACAAGAAATTTTACTTTTGATTTATTCATTGTGTTCTCCTCTCATAAACATTTACTATACTATGAGTATACTACACATATATAAATAGCAAATAAATTATCAATATCTTTTGTAAATATAACATACATGGCATCCAAAAACAACACGACAATGGAACAATAAACAACAATGTCTACTGAGTAGACATTGTTAGAGCCAGCATACTTTTTACAAAACAATATGTATACTATACATAACAAAAAATAAAACAGCCATTAGGCTGCTCTCTTTTTCTTGTTACGAATACAGCAACACGGTTATTACTAATACCAACAGCCCCAGTATCACTGCAACACGTAACCAAATAGAAATTATAGCCGGTATGGTCACGGTTAAAATCTCCTTACAGTTTTTGCATATAAGGTTTTTTTCCCCTGCCTTAAACAGAGTAGGTTTGGTTTCCGATACCAGTACATAGGAATGGTCTGCTTTCGGGACTACTTCTGTTTTGGTCTTTCCACACTTAGAGCAGGCATAGGAAATAGAACCTTCCTTCTGACAGTTTGCTTTCACGCTGCTGGTTACCATCCAATCATGGGAGCATTCACTGGAGCCACTATCGGAGTCAGAACTATAAAGAAGTTCGTAGTCTATAGTGCCGGACTTAGCATTGGATGCCATAGTAAACCCCATACATACAAGGCATAATGCGATGACAAATGCACTTTTCCATCGTTTGTTTAATCTGGTATATCTCTTCATTTTAATCCTCCCAAGCAATTTACTATACTATAAGTATACTGCACATATATAATACCGTCAAATATGTTATAATTTATTTTACTGTTGCTACTATACCACTGATGTTTTCTAAGGACAGCATGGTAATAAAGCATTCCTAAACAATGTCTACTCAGTAGACATTGTTGGGGAACAGCGTCCTTACATTTTGATAAAAGTATACTATACATATAGTAAAGCCTGAAATAAATGATAATGGTGTGTAATTGGAGATAAGAGCCAGATATTTTGGCAGAACAATAGCTTTACACATGTGCTTTTGTATGATGGTGAAATTACACATGGGCAAAATCGTTAATAACAATGTCTACTCAGTAGACATTGTTTTGAGTATGGCATTCGGATAAGAAAGAGCAATATGTATACTATACATAAAAACAGATAGGCGATAATTATGAAGACGTGGATGCTTCGGAAAGAAAACTAAAACATGTTGTTCTACTTCATGGCATACAATAAGTAAACTATACATATTCATAAAACCGCAAGTAATTAAAACCTGGTACAGATAGTATAGGATAAACAATGTCTACTGAGTAGACATTGTTGAGAACGAAAGTGCTCAAGATAAATTTTCACAGTATATGTCATATAATTACTATGGTTGAAATGAGTATAAGAAAGAGCTATCATAACATAAAAAGCACAAGAAAGGACGAACATATTATGAGCGATAAAGAGTTATTTATTCAATGTGCACGTCAAGCCGGTATTAGTATCGAAGACCATTCTATGGTCAGGGTGACGGACTTTAGAAAAGTAGCAAATTTTTTAACTTTCTTAAAGAGGGCAAGGATTAAGTTTGGGATGGATATGTCTTCTCTAATTTCATCTGGTGATGTAGAGATTGTTGTTGATAGATACGAATTATGTCATATCTTGCTAAAAGAAAATGACATCAATCGTGTTGATTTTTTTAAATTTAGAAGTTTGCTACTCTTGCTTACAGATTTAGAAGACCCGCAATCCTCACCGGAAATGTTTTTGGAGTCAGACATAGACATCGAGTGGTTACAGAAGGTTCCGGAAGAGATGAGATACTTAGACCCAGTAACAAAAGATAATGGAAGATATGTTGGACTTAAGGTGCCTTCACTGTCTGAACAGGTAATTTATGATAAAGATAGCATAGACCATTATCTTCAATCGGTTCCTAAATACTGTGAAGAACAGAACATGGAAGTTCCCGTAATGACCAGATTTATCAGAAATACTGAAAGGGAAATGATTGCATATATTAACATTCAATCTTACAAAAGAACGGTTCCAGGTAACCAAATCATTCGTAAATACCGGCAATGTTTAAGTGAGGATTTTGTTCATTTTTTCCAAAAGGACTATAAGCTAATCCAGGATTAAGAGGAAAAAGCCGTGAATGATAAGAAAAGTTTTCTTTACAAAATTATAGACATGGTATCCAATCTTACAGTTGAGAAAGTAAGAGTACACAAGCAAGTTTTTATTAAGGAAATATACGAGGATACAGAAGAAGTATTTAAGAACTATTATGATATTCTTGAGAACGCATACTTACAAGTACTTAATGGAGCAATGTCGGTTGATGAGGCTGTCCAATACTTTACAGAAGAGAGGCTGCCCTTTAAGGCTTCGAGAATGAGAATACGCGGCTATATGCAGCATCCATATTATAGCAGAAATCAATCTCTGACATGGTTTAAGATTGGAATTATGGGAGTCTTATGCGGAGGTATGCATGACTCCATTGAAAGGTTTTTACTATGTAACGCAAAAGAAAATGATATTTTGGAACCTACAAAAGTGCAATTTAAGGGATACCATACCATTGTAGATATTATAAATTTGTACGATAGGAATAATATGGACTCTCTTTTTTACTCTGATTTCTATATGCATTATCTTGGAAACAAGGATATAGAGGAAGCTGTTAAAGAAAGACTTTTAGGAGACATAAGGCGGCAAATAAATAAAATAGACAAGTCATGGCAATTAGTATGTGAATATTATCCAAAGCTTATGTTTTAAGTACTGACTTTAAGGGTTACCGTTTGGTAGCCCTTTTAGTTTATCCTTATTCGGGGAAAAGCCTTCTGCGGAATGAGATAGGGGATGTACCGGCTTCCTGGCAGCTCTGCTTATGCGTCAGGATATGGAGCAGATTAGCCGCCTGTGGTCCCAAAGAAAAAATAAATTCAATGCCTTTAAAAAATTATATATTTAAATAA
>ERZ779851.452-NODE-452-length-41040-cov-24.737462_pt1 | contig 41040 bp, 37 predicted proteins | sample MGYA00511094_ERZ779851 | MGnify/ENA primary metagenome ERZ779851 (study PRJEB29588, sample SAMEA2155512) | human gut metagenome | biome: human gut; feature: human-associated habitat; material: faeces | place: Denmark | collected 2008/2010 ...
TGGGGAAAATTTGCAAAAAACCGCCGCTTGATAGATTATCGGAACCGCGGGAGAAAAAAAAGAGGGTGTGCCGTAAAAGCCAATTACGACACACCCCCATACTGTGCTTGTTATTGAGTCTGTATGTCAGGCCTTTTTCCCGACATAGTCCGTAGGAGTAGTTTCTGTAATTTCTTTGAAGACACGAGCAAAGTGCGAATAGTCGGCAAAACCGCAATCAATGGCCACATTTTTCAGTGGTGTTCCCGGGGATTTGTCGAGCAACTCACACGCATATTGGATTTTGGCGTAGCGTATGAATGATACCGGTGTTTGGCCGAGTATGGAAGTTATTTTACGGTGCATTTGGCGTGTATTGATACCCATATGAGAGGCCAAAGAAGCAACGGAGACGTCATTGCCTTTGGTAAGCATGTTTCGGATGGATTCGGTGGCTTGTTTGAAAAATTGGTCGGAAGTGGTGTTCTCGGTCACGGTTTTACTGTGTCCTGGTGCCGTTATACGTAAAACTTGGGTAGCAAACTTGTCTCGGAGCATGGCTCGCTGCTCGAGCAGTTTGTCCACGCGAGTGCATAATTCGTTGGCATTGAAAGGCTTGGCGAGATATGCGTCCGCTCCGGCTTCCAGTCCGCGTATTTTGTCAGCCTCGGTTATACGCGCAGTCACCATGATAATAGGTATATGGTTGACCAGACTGTCTTTGCGTATTTGTCGGCACACTTCGAGACCATCGATGCCGGGCATCATAACGTCCGTGATGATAATGTCGGGTATTATTTCGCGAGCCAATGTCAATCCTTGTTGTCCATTTTCGGCGCGATGTATCGTGTAGGTGTCGGTGAGTTGCGAGCATATATATTCGGCTACGTCGTTATTGTCTTCGATGACCAGTACGTGCTTGCGTTTGTCGTCTGCCGGCTCATCTTCAATAGAACTTGGAATGTCCGGTATGGCTGTCGGTATCGATGATGGTACTGATGCATCGTCTTCGGAGAACGGTTTGGCGGTGTTGTGGATGGGAACGGTAATATGGAATGTAGTTCCGTGCCCATGTCTGCTGGACACTTCTATGGTGCCGTCTACGGCATCGATAATCTGGCGTACCAAAGCCAGGCCGATGCCTGTGCCGGATGTGCTGTCGTCGCTGTAGAAAGGTTTGAAAATGTGTGGAAGTTTGTCTTCGGGTATTCCGCTTCCGGTGTCGGCGAAAGTTATGTCAAGCATTGTGTCAGCTTTCTTCATGCGGATTGTTATAGTACCACCATTGGGGGTGAATTTCAGTGCGTTGGACATCAGGTTGGAGAATAATTTATTCACATAGTCCGGCACAAAGTCCATTTCGATGCCTTGAGCCGGGGTGTCCATCTTAATGGCAATGTTTCGACCGGCTGCGTACTCGCGGCTGCATTCGACGAGCATTGATACTTGAGCGACGATGTTTCCATGGCGCCAGTCGGGATCGCCAATCTCGGACTTTATGCGTGAGATGTCAAGCAATTGCGTGATAAGCGTCAGTAGTCGGTCGCCGTTGCGCTGTATTGTTTGGGCCTTGTGCCGTATCTCCGGATTGCATTCGGAGTCATCTGCTATTCCCTTGCTTAGACCGAGAATAACGGTGAGAGGCGTCCTAAACTCATGGGTGATGTTTGTAAAGAAACTTTCGCGCATTCGACTTGCCTCGCGGAGTACTCTGTGGCTGTGTGCGCGTACTCGTGCACTATAATACATAAGACCTACGGCCAGCATCAGCAGTATTACGATGACTATCAGTATTCCGTAACCGATATATTTGGCCGAGCGTTCGTCTCGCAACTCTTTTTGGGCAAGATCTACGCGTTGCTGTTGGCGTCCTCGTTCGATGGTGATACCGATGTTGTGTATGCGGTTGCTCTTTTCCATGTCTACAACGCTGTCTTGTAGCGTTGTGGACAAGACGTGATGTTTCAGAGCTTCGCGATATTGTCCTTCGCGGCTATACATCCTATAATATAAATTGTGTATGGACGCAAGATGCTCTATGGACTTGATGCTGTCTGCTGTGGCCATGGCTCTGGCCAGTAATGTCGCAGCTTGCGAGTCGTTGTCTCTGTCTATATATATGGAAGCCAAAGCCAGTAGCGGTTCCAGCGAATGCCATTTGTCTTCCGATGCCTCCATAATACGGTATGCCTCCGAGTATTCGCGTAGAGCATTATCGTATTGGTGGCGTTTCTCGTATATGTTGCCGAAGTATGTGTGACACAATGCGATACCGAGGTCGTTGTTGTCGGCGCGGTTCAAATCCATCGACTTGCGGTAGTACTGCATAGCCTTATCGTCATCTCCTCGGGCGTTGTATATTGCACCCAGATTTGCGTAATTTATGGCCTGTCCGGTATTGCTACCGAGGGCGTGTTCGCCGGCCAAAGCAAGGCGGAAGGCGCTATCCGCACGTTCGTAATTACGGATGCTGAGGTATATGTTGCCGAGTCCGTTGAGTGATACCACGCGATTCTTGCGCATTGCATAAGCTGTATCCGAAGACTCTTCGCACAGGCGGTATGCGTTGTAGTGGTATTCTTGAGCCACATCGTATATACCCATGCGGCGGTAGTCGGTGCCTATATTGTTAAGTGCTTGTATCCATTCGGCTGTGTCGCCTATGGCTTTTGCCAGTTTGAGGCCTTCGCTATGCAGGCGCAAAGCCTCGCCAAAGCGGCTTTGGTTGCGCATGTTCTTCCCGCGTTGGCGCAAGGATACGATGGTATCGCGCAGCGCCTTGGTCTCTGTCTCGTCACTCCCGCTTCCCGAACAAGCGGTTAAAGGACCGAAAACTATCGCCAAGGCAAGGGTGGCAAGTGTCGTGGAACTCTTAAAAAATGTATATAGGATCATGTCTGTGTCGTCGGTAAGTCGTTGGTTGCAATATGCGGTTGAATGTGCACAATCGATGATTGCGAGGTGGGCCTGCCACCTTTTTTGGACGTACAAATTTACAAATTTTTAGAAAGGTTAGCAAATCAATCGAATGTTTTTGGGGCTGCAGAATGTATAATGGTATAATGGTAATGCGATATCATGGATATGGCTAATTTAATTGTTTAAATCGGATACGTTTTGTCTGGTTTAGACATGTGATTTTAGGTCTTTTGCATCGCGCGATGTCCGAAATATTCCTTAATACGGCTTTATGATGTGCTAAAATTTGCAAATAGGAAACAAAGCAGCCTGGACTTCAAAAATATTCCCGCAGGTCGACATCTACTCGGCTAAATGTTTGCCAAGATAACAGCCGATTAATACTTGTGAACCATGCCGGATACATGTGTGCGAGGTTTTCTTCATGTCCTCATCGCTTATTCGTTCATGCCTGAATTTGTGCGGCCTCCCCCCCCCCCTGAGGAAGAGTGGAAAATTATGCCGTTGCGCTTCTTATCTGAAATTTTCTTATTTTTTCAAAACAAATATGCTTTTACGCTTGCGGTTTCAATAAAAATAGCTAATTTTGCACTCACAAAACGGGTATATCGCTTGTATGGAGCGGTAATTACATACCGAAGGTCCTTTAGCTCAGTTGGTTAGAGCACCTGACTCATAATCAGGGAGTCGTAGGTTCAAGCCCTACAAGGACCACATAGATTGAAAGGGATTACAGTACAGCGTTTTAGACGTTGGATGTAATTCCTTCTTTTTGTGCTTGTGGAGCGGAAAGCCGGGGTAATTCGGGGTCAAGCCGAAATTCGGACGGCTTCGGGAAGGAGGATGAGAATGAATGTTCGATAGATGCTATATTGGGGAAGTCGCCTGATAAGCGGACAGAGGCTGAGAAAGCGGTAGTTGAGCGGTATCTGGATGAGCTTTATCCTGATAGGAGAGAAAGCAACGAGAATGACAGGAGCACCGGGAATGCCGAGAACACCGGAGGCGTTTTCGGTCATTTTGTCGGATGGCGTTGGTCGTGGGGATAGTGAAAGGGGACGGGTGGTTGTGCGGCTATGATTGCCGGTGTCAGGTGGCGGTGGGAATTGTGGTGTCGGGGAGGTGATGGAGGATTTGGGTGAGGGGGGAGATGGGGGATTGGGCATCGAGTGGGGTGACGTCGAAGGCGGCATGGGCCAGCCAGGTGAGTTGTTTTTTTGCGTATACGCGGGTGTTTTTAGCGATGCGAGCTATGGCGGTGGTGCGGTCGAGCGTTCCGTCGAAGTGACTGAACCATTCTTTGATGCCGACGGTGTTGAGGGCATTGAGGTGTCGCAAGGGGTACATGCGTTGTGCTTCTTGTTCCATGCCGTCGGCTACCATTTGGAGGACACGTGCGTTGATGCGATCGAAGAGTTGAGGTCGTGGCATGGTGAGGGCGAATGTAACGGCGTGCAGCTCCGGGGCAGTGGGGCGTCCGGTGAGGTGGCTGCTGTAAGGGCGTCCGGCTTGGAGGCTGACTTCGATGGCGTGTATTATGCGGCGTGTATTGGCCGGGTCTACGGTGGCTCGGTATTGCGGGTCGAGAGTGGCGAGGAGTTCGAGCAGGTGTTGCAGTCCGTGTCGGTGGTATAGGTCGAGTACGTATGTGCGTGTGTCTTCGGTGATAGTGGGCATGTCGTCGATGCCGTGCAGCAGTGCGTGTAGGTACATCATGCTGCCTCCGCAGATGATGACGTAGGGGCTGTTTTGCCATAGTCGCGGTAGCAGCGTGTGTACGTCTTGAACGAATTGGGCGGCGCTGTATGTGGCGTCTATGGGTAGTGTGCCTACGAGGTGGTGTGGTATTGCGGCGAGTTGGTCCGGGGTTGGTGCGGCTGTGGTAATGGGAATGTCGCGATAAATCTGGCGCGAGTCTGCGCTGATGATATGGCAGTGCAGGTGTCGCGCCAGTTCTATGGCGAGTGTGGTTTTGCCGCTTCCGGTGGCACCGGTGATGATGATGGCGGTGCCACCGGGACGGGCGTATGTATCAGCGATGGTTTTGTGCAACGATACGGGCTATTTGGACGATGACTTCTGTGGCTTTTTCCATGGAGGGGATAGGTATGTATTCGTAACGTCCGTGGAAGTTGAGGCCGCCGGCAAATATGTTGGGGCATGGCAGGCCTTTGAATGAGAGTTGTGCTCCGTCTGTGCCGCCGCGTATGGGTACTACTTTGGGCGTGACGCCGCTGTCTCGCATGGCTTGTTCGGCTGTGTCGATGATGTGCATCAGCGGTTCGATTTTTTCGCGCATGTTGTAGTACTGGTCTTTGATTTCGATGGCGCAGCAGTCGGGAAATTCGTGGTTGATTTTGCGTGCGAGGTGTTCCATCTCTTTTTTGCGGCGTTCGAAGCGGTCGCGGTCGTGGTCTCGTATGATGTATGTGAGCACTGTTTTTTCGACGGTTCCTTCCATGCCTATGAGGTGGTAGAATCCTTCGTATCCTTCGGTGTGTTCGGGGGTTTCCCATCGTGGGAGCATGATGACAAACTGGTTGGCTATGCGCATCGAGTTTATCATTTTGTGTTTGGCGTATCCCGGGTGTACGTTGCGCCCGGTGAAGGTGACGCGTGCGACTGCGGCGTTGAAGTTTTCGTATTCGAGTTCGCCTATTTCGCCTCCGTCCATGGTGTATGCCCAGTCGGCACCGAAGAGTTGGACATCGAATTTGTGTGCGCCTTGGCCGATTTCTTCGTCGGGGTTGAAGGCTATGCGTATTTTGCCGTGTTTGATTTCGGGGTGTTGTTGGAGGTGGCCTACGGCGGAGATGATTTCGGCTATACCTGCTTTGTCGTCTGCGCCGAGCAGGGTATTGCCGTCGGTGACGATGAGTGCCTGTCCTTTGTAGTTGAGCAGTTCGGGAAAGTCGTTGGGCGACAGTGTAATGCCTGTATGCTTGTTGAGCAGTATGTCGCCGCCGTCATAGTTTTCGACGATGCGTGGGGTAACATTGTGTCCGCTCATGTCGGGTGATGTGTCGAGGTGTGCGATAAATCCGATGGTGGGAATGCCTTCGGCATCGGTGTTTGCCGGCAGTGTCGCCATGAGGTACCCGTTGTCATCGAGGGTGATGTCGTCGAGTCCCATTTGGCGGAGTTCGTCGGCGAGATATTTGGCGAAGGTCATTTGCCCGGGTGTGGAGGGCGTCATGTTGGTGAGTTCATCGCTCTGGGTGTCGTATTTGACGTACCGCAGAAATCTGTCTACTACGTTCATGGTGATGTGTATTTGTTGTAGTGCTTTTGTGTATGTTTGCTTATTTCTTGTGGTGCTTGACGTGTGAAGGTGTCAATACCTTGATTTCGGGGCGCCAGGCGTCTACGTCGATGTATGTGCCTTCTATGGGAACTGAGGCGTTTTTGTCGCTGAAGACTATGGCTACGCGGTTGCCTGTCTTGATGTCTGTTTTGTCAACGATGAGTACATCGGCTCCATCGATGTTGTGGTGGTGAAATGTGGGGATTCCGCGCCACATGGCGGGATTTTGGCGTCGCAGGTTCATGACGTTTGAGGTGTATTGCATAAGTTGGCGCTGTTGGTCGTCGAGGGGGACGATGTGTCCGGATGTGCGCGAGACGTTGTCTTTTTGCCATCCGTGGTTGTCGACTGCGCGGTCGCCGAATTCGTCGCCGTAGTATAGTGTTATGGGTCCGTTATATGCGGCGAGTATCGCCATGCGTGTCATTTGTTTTTCGATGTATAGTGGCTCGGCGGGGTTGAGGTGGTCGGCCAGGCGGTATCCGTCGTGGTTGGTGACAAACAGGTTGGGCAGCACGGTGTCGTCTTTGTATCCGCGTTGGCGTGGGGTGCTGAGCACGTATATTATATCGTCCCAGTTGTCAAGTCCTTCGCTTTCGATGTCTTGCATGGGGCCGGAAATACGTTCTTTTCCGTCGAAGTCGAAGGCGCTGATGAGTCCGTGGTCACTGTATACGCCGGCGTTGATGGCGTTTGCGTCACCCCAGTCTTCGCCTACCATGTATGCGAGTGTGCCCCAGCGCTTGCCTTGTGCAGCGCGATGGTCGGCGAGGTCTTGTACGGCTTGGCGTATTTCGCGCCAGTAGTTGTGTCCGTTTTGTACGACTTGGTATGCCTGGTCGAGGCGCCATCCGTCGATGTCGTAGTTGTCTATCCACCAGGTGGCCACTTCGCGAAAGTAAGGCAGGGAGGCGGGGTAGGCGACATTGCCCGAGGGTATGGTGTCGCGCACGTTGGCGCTGGGTGTGCTGTCTATGGTGTATCCCGAGGGTGAGGGTGTGGTGACTCCGCCGTGGTGCCCGAAGACGCCGTCAAGGATGACGTAGAGGCCGCGTGCATGGGCTTCGTCGATGAGGTGTCGCAGATCGTCCCGTGTGCCGAAATGGGGGTCTATGGCGAAGTAGTCGTTGGCGAAGTATCCGGTGGACCGGAGTTTTTCGCCGCCTTTGGCTTTTGAGCTGTCAAATATGGGGGTGAGCCAAATGGCATTGGCGCCGATGGAGGCTATGTGGTCGAGGGCGGCGGTGACGCCGGCAATATTGCCGTCTTTGCGGTTGTTGTCGGGCCCCCACATGGCGGTGTATCCCGGGGTGGTGGCGGTGGTATCGCGGTTGAAGGATGCTACCATAACTTGGTATATTGTCAGCGACTGTTGGTCTTCGTAGCGTTTTGGCAGCCGTGGTTGACGAGCGGCGTAGGCAGCGATGAGTATCGTGGCGAGTGCCAGTGTGATGGCTGTAAGTATGGTGCGGGTGTATGTCATGGCGAGGTAATTGTGTAATGGTGGTGCCTTGTGTGTCGTTGGCTATGGACCGGGGCAGCAGTAGTGATGGTGCCGGCGTTGCCGAGGGTGAAGCCAACGTGTGTATGTTTAGTCTTCATTGCCGGCAAATTGCATGAGATAGGCTTTGATAAAGTCGTCGAGGTCGCCGTCCATGACGGCGTTGACATCGGATGTTTGGTGTCCGGTGCGGTGGTCCTTGACGCGGCGGTCATCGAATACGTACGAGCGTATCTGGCTGCCCCATTCGATTTTCATCTTGCCGGCTTCAATCTTGGCCTGCTCCTGCATACGGTGTTGCAACTCTTTGTCGTATAGGATGGAACGCAGTTGGCGCATGGCGTTTTCCTTGTTTTTAGGCTGGTCGCGAGTCTCTGTGTTTTCGATGAGGATTTCTTCGTGCTCGCCTGTGTAGGGGTCTACGAATTGGTAGCGCAGTCGTACACCCGATTCTACTTTATTGACGTTCTGGCCGCCGGCGCCGCCGCTGCGGAAGGTATCCCATGACACTGCGGCCGGGTCGACGCGTACTTCGATGGTGTCATCTACCAGCGGGGTAACGAAGACCGAGGCGAATGATGTCATGCGTTTGCCTTGGGCGTTGTATGGTGAGACGCGCACCAGGCGGTGGACACCGTTTTCGCTCTTGAGAAATCCGTAGGCAAAGTCGCCTTCGACGTTGATGGTGCAGGATTTGATGCCGGCTTCATCGCCCTCGAGGATGTTGGCTATCGAGGTCTTGTAGCCGTGCTTCTCGCACCAGCGCAGGTACATACGCATCAGCATCTGTGCCCAGTCTTGACTCTCTGTGCCTCCGGCTCCGGAGTTGATTTTGAGTACCACGCCGAGGCGGTCTTCTTCGCGGCGTAGCATGTTGCGTAGTTCGAGGTCTTCAATCTTGGTGGCTGCGTCGGTGTACAGCTCGTCCAATTCGGCTTCGTCGACAAGGCCTTCTTTGACGAAGTCCAGGCCGGTTTCGACCTCGCTGACGGCTTTGTCAACTTCATCGTAGCGTTCAATCCAGCCTTGTAAGTCCTTGATTTTCTTCATCTGTACCTGCGCTTCCTTGGGGTGTTCCCAGAAGTCGGGAACGTGTGTGTGCAGTTCTTCTTCTTCGACTTGGATTTTCTTGCCGTCGATGTCCAGGTAGTGTCGCAACGCATCGCGGCGTTGTCCCAGTTCTTTTATTTGGTCTTGTGTAATCACTTTCAGTGTCTTGTTAGTCTAAATATAGTGCAAAGTTACGATATTTCGGCGAGAAATGGCTAAATACCGCAAATTAATCGGTTGTGCTCTTTTGCCCGGGACGTGTAATAGCCGTTTCTGCCGCTTTTGCATGGTCTTATGTGGCTGTCGTGGCTATTGATATTTGTCCTGCGATTCGGGGGCTATATGATGGTTTTTGAGCCTGTTGTGGGCGCTATATTTCGGAGGGGTAGGGGCAAAAAAAAAGTCCGAATACGCTTCGACAGCGGATTCCGGACCAGCCATTAGGCATTGTTGACTTCTAAAGTTCGGTTTCTTATTGCCACTACCATACATATAGGTAGGGCTACATAAACCATTTGAGATTATATCATACTTACTTGTGTGCAATGCGATGGCTGTCCGGCCGGACGATGGCGGCGTCTCACGATGGCGGTCGTCGCAGTGGCGTGCTTTGCTCTGCCTTTTATGTGGCGGAATGGGCTCGCGTGGATAGCTTTGCTTTGCACTTGCAAAGTTATGCATTTATTGGCTGCAAGCCAAGGCTAATTAAGGTATGTTTGCTACTTTTTAATTAAATTAACTGTAGGGTTATGCCATTTTGGTTTGCATGGCTTAGCGTATGGTGTTTATTGTTGCGGTTCTTTGGTGTCGGGTGCAGGCTGTGTTCGGTCTGCTGACGTTTCCGGCTGTGCATCGCTGTCAGTGGTGGGAATTGCAGGGATTTCGTCCTCCGGAATTTGGTCAGTATTGGCTCGGCGTTTATGTCCCAATGGAATGGTGTAGGATATGGTGATGGAGCCGCTTAGAGGTGAGGATGCGGTGCCGTAACCGGGGATATACCAAGGGTCGCCGCCGACAGGGTGGCTTTGGTGCAGTATGGTGTGATAGCGTAATGCCCAGCCGGCGCTGATATTGCCCCATAGGCGTACGCGCAGGCCCAGCACTATTTCCAGCCATCCGGCCGAGGCACTTTGCGATGGGATATCGAAGGTAGTCTTGTCGCCCCAGTATGTACCGGGGTCGGTGGCGCCTGTAACTTCGTATTTGAAGGAAGCAAAGCCGTAGCGCAGTCCGCCGTAAAGTTGGTAGGCGGGATTGGAATTGAACAGGAAGTTATAGTCTATGCCCAATTTGGCGTAAGGTGCCAGAGGTGAGCGGTAGGTGTATCCGTATTCGTCGGCATTATGGCGTGCCTGTCCCAGTCCGATTTCGACAGCGGGAATGTAGCGGTTGTGCATATTCAGCCGAATGTCAACGCCTCCGATGCCATAGTCCTGACCAAATGCACGCATCACGGGATCCCAGATATTAAGCCCGATGCTAACTTCGTAAATCTTGGGGTATAGCATTTTGGGCTTTTTTGGCAGCATAGTCGAGTCTACCCATTCGGTACCGGTGACGGTGTCTACCATAACTGTTTTGCCCTGATCATCGGTGTATTGCGTGGAGCGAGCTCGACGTGCTTCCAGCGCTCGCTGACGTATCAATGCCGAGTCTACGGGCGCGCGCATGGGCGATGTCGGGGTCACGGGGGTGATGCGGCGCTGGGCATCGGCGTTGCCGGGAAATAAAGGCAGCAGCATCAGCAGGGTTATGACGGCTGTGGCAAGTGTCTGGAGTCGTGGCGTGGTCATTGCTCGGATATGCGGAAGTAGATGTTGAGGTTGACGTCTTCGAGATTGGTGACCTCGGCTTGTGCCACACTGACGCTGTCGATGAGGTGTGTGGTGGACGTTGCCCCGGTGATGGTGTAGCGGTACATGGCGCCGCAGTCGTCATCGGCCAGCCATGGCGATGATGTGTATGTCAGCGTAAGGGTGTCGTTGAGACGGTCATTGTCCAGTCCGGCATAGCGGTAAGCAATGCACCAGCGCACACTTGATGCGGAATATCGTAGTGGCAGGTATTGTTTGGATACGGCCGTCCCGGCACTTACCAGCAGGCTGTCGCCGGCCACGCCTATGCCATGAATGTCAAGCGAGTCGAGGGTTGCAACCTCGCCGGTGGCGCTGTTGCGTAGTTGGGCTATGGGCATGGCACTGCGCATCTCGGTGCATCCGTCGCTGTTGCATCCGGGGGCAATGGCAGCGGCGGCGATGGCGGCGGCACAAGCGCTCAGTGTCAATACTTTTCCCATCGGATGATGTCGTTGAGGTCCTTGCGTGTCTTGGCCGGTACGGGAGCAGGACTGCCATCGGCTTCGGCGGCGGCATAGCCAAGGGGAATCAAGGCTACAGGCTCGACTTCGGCGGGCAGGCCCAGGGCATCGCGTGCGGCTTCGACATCGAAGCTGCACACCCAGCAGGTGCCAAGGTCCAGCGCTGCCGCCGCCAGGCAGATGTGCTCGACGGCTATGGCTAAGTCTATGTCTGTATGGTCTTTGTCATCCGAGGGGCGGTGCCATGCCTGTTCGTGATGGCCGCAGGCAACGATGAGGACGGGTGCATCGACAAAGGACGGGCGCGAGGCGTGCAGCAGGCGTTGGCGTGTGGCCTTATCGCGCACTACAACGAAGGTCCAGGGCTGGCGGTTGCAGGCGCTGGGCGCCAGTTGGGCTGTTTCGAGGATGGCTTTGACGATAGAATCATCCACGGGCGCCGAGGCATCATAGAGACGGCACGAGTAGCGCTCGCGTACAAGGTCGTAGAAGTATGGGTATTTGCTTATTGACATGGTTGCTTTTTATGGGAATTATGGGAGAAATGAGAATAATGGTAGCTATGGATTATTATTCGTCATTTTTGGACGACGTCGCGGTCCACGCCCAGGGTCTCGCTGATTTCGTAATGGTTGCGGTCGGCCGAGTTGCGTACTATCAGTTCGCCTACAAATCCGGCGAGGAACAACTGGCAGCCCAATATCATCAGTACCAGAGCGATATAGAAATACGGCGAATCGGTCACCAGGATGTAGTGTAGCCCGTGGTAGAGGTTGTAAAGCTTGATGGCGCCCACGCATATCACTGCCACAAAGCCCAGAAAGAACATCAGCGAGCCTATAAGGCCGAAGAAATGCATGGGCTTGGCGCCGAATTTGCCGGTAAACCACAACGTCATCAGGTCAAGGTAGCCGTTGACAAAACGATCGAGGCCGAATTTGGTTTTGCCGTACTTACGAGCGCGGTGCTGCACCACCTTTTCGCCTATGCGGGTGAAGCCTGCGTTCTTGGCCAGATAGGGGATGTAGCGGTGCATATCGCCGTAGACTTCGATGTGTTTCACCACCGGGGCGCGGTAGGCCTTGAGGCCGCAATTGAAGTCGTGCAGGTTCTTGATGCCGCTCACGCGTCGCGCCGTGGCGTTAAACAACTTGGTAGGTATGGTCTTGGACAGCGGGTCGTAGCGTTTTTTCTTGTAGCCGGACACCAGGTCATAACCCTCTTCGGTAATCATGCGGTATAATTCGGGGATTTCGTCCGGGCTGTCTTGCAGGTCGGCGTCCATGGTGATGACCACATCGCCCTGCGCGGCGGCAAAACCCGTATTCAGCGCCGGCGACTTGCCGTAATTGCGACGGAACGAGATGCCGCGCACATGCTCGGGATTGGTCTCACGCAGATGCGTGATGACTTTCCATGAGTCGTCCGTGGACCCGTCGTTCACAAAAATGATTTCGTAGCTGAAGCCGTGCTCGTCCATGACGCGGCGTATCCAACCTTCCAGCTCCGGGAGCGATTCGGCCTCGTTGTACAGAGGCACTACCACTGATATATCCATATATGTGTATTTTATTGATTTCAAAAAAACTGTGAGAATAATAGGAACTATGGGAATAATGGGGGCTACCGCTTGTGCGGCCTTCGGCGTTTGGCGTTATTTCTCAGCGCCAAAGGCGTCAGCAGCAGCGTGGCTGAGCATCCGCCGAACATAGCCAGCAGCATTACAAACATGGACGACTGTATGGCTGACGGGATGTGCCCATGCGCCACCAACGAAGCCATGGTACGCCCCAGACCGTTATCGCCCTGAGTTACGGCCAGTTGTCGCATCGTTAAGTCGGTCCATTGCGGTTCGGCATATCCCAAATACAGATACACCGTCAAGCCCAGCAGTATGCAGCCGCAGAAAACCATGGTGAATCCCTGCATCAGCGCCACCGCCGGATGTGGTTGCTCAGACAGCGAAGTCAGCCACCGACTTGTGCAGTAGTACATTGCAACCGGTACGCCGATAGCAGCCACAGCCGCCAAAGCCCCGACCCATACGCAATGCGTAGTCCAGACAATAGCCAGTGCCGTCAGCGACATCAGCCCCCCGATGACCACTCCGTCATCGATGCGCCGTGCCCTCGCGCCGCCCTTACCGTCAGCCTTAAAGGTCGAGTCGGCATTGCGTGCCTTATCCGCCTTGTCCGTCATTGCGCGTTCTGTCGTGTCCTTATTATGTCCTAATATGTTCTCTTGTGTCATTTTGCGTGTTCCCGAACCTTCCGGGCACTATGACCTGCAAATTTACGCACTTTTTCCCACCTGTGCAACAGCCCGAAAATGCCTCCTTTGCCGTCCCCCCCCCGAAAGAATCCACTAAGAAGTGCAACGGCGTCTCCACTCGCCCCCCCCTCGTAGTTTGCCCACTTTCCCACCGAAACGCCCGCCATCCCATCCCCCCAAAAAGAAAGTTGACTTTTTTCTCGAAAAAATCATTTTTTTCATTTACCTTTCCCCTCCCTTCGGTATATACACACAGACGCCGCCCCCAAAGGCCATCGTCCAAAACAAATAACAACCAAATCAACTAACAACTAAAAACAATAAAATCATGGCAGAATCAAATGACAACTGGGAATATATCGGTAAGGTCAATCTTTTTGAAAATAATAAGCGATTAGAATCTTGGAGCAAATTATATGTGAAACATGTAGAAGGTAGGCCGTTTTATTGCTTAAAAGAGTCTAGGTTATGCTTTGATGTTTATTGCTGGACAGTCTTCAAATGTGTGGATAATAACCGTTATAATGCTTTTGTTGAATTTGAGGGATGTGACGAAGTGTTTTATAGGTGCTATCTTAACGTTCCGACTTGGGATAAGCTGTAACTAAAGGGACTGAGCTAATGTGTGTAATGTTCTGTTTTGTCATAGAATAATATCGAATGAAAACGAGTGTTAACCGTATGCTCAGACGTTGTCTGTGCAAATGCAGCACAAGAGCGTATATACGTAATGGTAGACTGCTGTCAAATGGGTATATATGTTGTATCAGCCTTGGTGCTATTGTTGCCTTGGTCGTAATGGGACTAAGAGAAGTTTGTGGCAATATAGTTGTATCGATGATTACTAGCCTTGTAGCGGCCTCTATATTCTACTTTTTCAATGATTATCTGCCTGATTTAAAACGGAAAATCAATGGGCGTAAAATTGTCGAGATTTGTTTCTGCGATATCAGAGATAGTTTTTATAACATCTTTCGGTGCGTTAGCCCATTTTGGCTTGATAGTAGTCCATTAGAGAAGTTCGTTGAACGGTTTAAGGATTGTGATTTGTACGAGAAGTATCCATCCTATTCTGATGTCACGAGGGTCGAATTTATAAATCAAGAATTGGATACGATAAAAAATATGTCGGAAACAATTATTGGTACATATGGAGATTTGTTGTCAAAAAATGAATTGGACTATATCGGGAAGTTGCTGACATCAATGGCGGTGAGAAATAGAGTTTGGCCAAGAGATTTTGAAAAAGAAAGCATGTGCGAGAACTATGATTATTATTCAAATCAAAAAGAGTTCGCAAAGGAGCTGTTAGCGTTACACGAAGATCTTAGAAGAAAAATGTCTTGTGAATGATTTTGTGAAGTCTGATGAAGACGTGAATTGAAAATAAATGCATAACTTTGAAGCGTAAAATATAAGAATTATGACAGATATAATTTTCATTGTGGATGGCTGCGAGAGGTCAAAAGCGTGTCAAGCATCAATCAAGTTCTTTTTTGAGTCTTTGAAAACATCGCTGTGTAAAGAATATATATATCATTTTTTGCGTTACGACTCATCGGCTCAATGGGTATGGTCGATTGATGGCGACTTTTCTTACCTTTCTTTTGCTGATGCAAAAGAATTAAAAAGGGAATCTATATTTTCTCAAGCTCTTCTTGAATTGAGTAAAATGAATATTCGGTGGAGTGGTGATAAGCCATGTCCAGTCATTATTTGGCTTGTCGGGTCACGTCCGACAGATGACTACTCGTCTCTTTTGTCGAGTTTGTCCGGTAATGATATTATGTTTAATAGGGCTATCAGGATAGCCGTTTCTTTTGGGATGGCTGTGCCTCGTAGTGTGCTTGAATCGTTTGTGGCTGGTTATGGGTCTTCATTCTCGTCCATCGAAATTGAGGCCGTCACGGCTTATATCCGAAAGATATTATCAGACAAACCTTTGATTTCCCAGTGTGATAATGTGCATAAAGTCGAGTCTCTCATAGAAAAGAAAAATCGAGAATTAGAAGATATTAGGGCTAAGAAAAAGGCTGAAGAAGATAGACTTTGGAGAGAATCCAATCCAATTCCTCAGAAGAAAACATACAACTCTGTAGAGGAAAAGGCTTGTGATTTTAGTGATGGCGTCTTTGCATGCAAATGGAATGGTAAATGGGGCTGGGTCGGAGTAAACGGCATTCTGTTTATTCCACCCACATACAACTATGTGCGTGAGTTCAGTGAGGGCTTTGCTGCTGTTTCTAATAGCCCAAGCCCAGAAATAAAACGAAACAATGACGGCTATAGTAATGAGGCATCCGTTAATAGATTTCTTAAGGACACATTGGCTTTAACGAAGATTATAGAGGAAGAATGTGAGTATTATGAGGCTTGGGAGGCAAAATATACGGGGAAGCCGTATAAGCCACGAAAAAAATCAGATGTTTCTTCAAATAATGCCGGAAATTTATTGATAAATTTAAAAAAAACGATTACCCCTGTTAATGATGAGGTGCGGCCTCGAAAAGCAGAGAACCCGGTCTCTGCGGAGATAGAACGTCCCACAGAGCGAGTACGTCCTGTCTGGTTCTACATTAACATATTGGGCGAGCCGATAACAAACGCCGTATATGAAGAAGCAAAGCCATTCAAAAATGGTTTGGCCTTGGTCAAAAGAAATGGTGTATGGGGTGCAATAAATACAAAGGGGAAGGAAGTTGTCCCATGTAAGTATGCTAAACTGAAATATGGCACTGATAAGGTTTTGATCTATGCTACAGCAAGACCTAAAACAATAAATGGCTCCATAACGGAAGAATATGGCTTAATGACGTATGATGGAATGGCTATTCCATTGGTCAAATACGACAATATTTCAGACTATAAGAACGGATTCGCTATTGCCCGGTTGGGAAATACGTCTTTTTTGATAAACGAGAAAGGCGTAAGACTGTCAGAAATAAAGTTTAGAGATGTTAAGCTCACGGACTCGTATGGTTTACTTATCGTTTCAAATGTATCTGATTCGGTCGGCGTATGTGCTTATGACGGCTCTGTTATTGTTCCGAATAGATATAAGACTGTTTTTGTCGGCAAGGAAACAATACTGGCTAAGAATGATGGACAATGTTTTTTCTTTGACCTTGGAGGAAATCGTATTTGCATGAAGAGTTTCTCAGATGGTTTCTTGGGTAACGATTGCGCAATAGTTAAGGAGTCTAGAGGTCTCAACCGGTGGCTTAAGATAGACAAGTGTGGTAGAGAGACCATTTTGCCATATAAGCAGGTTTTCTATGTGTTTGATAATGGGAATATACTGACTTCAGAAGCTTATGTCGAGAATGGTAAAATATATGGCGCAGTATGGTCGCTTATATCGGATTATCACGAAGTGCGGAGTTTGATCGTTTTTAAGGAAGACTCTAATTTCCAAGGCAACACATATTATGTTGTCTATAACAAGAAGAGTGGCGAGCGTATTTGCAGTACAAAGAATTGGCTACCATTCAATCGAGGTAGAGAATATGGCATAGCAAGGTATAATGTTTACTCTAATGGCGCCCTTTCATTATACGACAATTTTGATTTTATTGGTAAAAATGATTTTACCAAAGCAATTGATGTCGAAACAGGCGCAAAAATTATTCGGAAACGGAAAGATTCACCTATAAAACTAGTGCTGTCTGATGGTAAGGAATTCCCAGATTTCAAATGTCAAGACATTTCTTTTGTTCAAGACGTTAAATAGGAATATGAAGGATATATAAATGCATGTATATAGTTGAATTATGGCGTCTTATTACAAATATCGCTCTTTGTCGGATTGGAAGCGCTTCGTTGATATCATTGTGTGTAACAGGCTTTATGCTGCATATTATGAGGATTTGAATGACCCAATGGAGGGGTTATATAAACAAACCTCTAAAAGCAAACGCCTTAGCTCTTGGCTACTTAAAGAAATGAGGACTTCGCGAATTCTTTCGCTAACTCCTGACTTTATCATTGGGACACCCAATTCGATAAAAGGCCCAAAAGTTGCCGTTGTTCATCACGAGTCATAATTGTTTTAGTGATCTTAGCCGGCTCGCGTTGCGCGTTGTAGAGCGTATTCATATAGCGGTAGATGCGATTTAGACTTACGTCCTCATCAAAATATCGTTTAAGGTACTCCACAGTCGCAACCTTACTTTTGGGTTGGCATACGCGGGATATTGCTAAAAACTTTAATGTATCATCTCCAAGTTTATCAAAACCTATGCCATTGTATATGGGCTCTAAAATTAACCTCGCTCCGTCTTGTCGGATATCTGATATTGAATTGAAAAAACGCTCTACGTCCAATCGCTCTTTTTCGCGTCTTTCAGCTTCTTCGAAGTCCAGCAATTGTTGCCCTCCATACGTTTTAATGAATGCCATTGCGGCACGTTCATACCTCACCAGGGTCTCCTCTTCTTTTGAAGAACCAAAAGACTTGAGTAGAATGTATTTACCATCGCTTTTTTGGACGACTTGTACACTCCATGTACCACTCTTATTAGGTTTCCTTCGTACGAACATAGCGCAAATTTACATATTTTCACACTGGGACACCCTATTCACCCTGAATAAATTAGCTTAATCGTTGATTGTCAATACGAAAACAATACTATATGTTTTTGAGTGATAAAGTCAGGAAATGAGGACTTCGCGAATTCTTTCGCTAACTAATAGCCCCAAGAATTGGCTTTTGTGGTCTCATTATGCAGATGGACATACAGGCTGTTGCATAGAATTAGAATTGACTAAACGTAGTCGTCTATCTCCTAAATCGGTAAAATACGTGGATAAGTTGCCTACAAGAAGAGATGTTAAAGCAGGTGAAGATTTACTCCGTTATAAATCAAAGATATGGGAGTATGAGAATGAAGTGAGAGTTTTCACAAAAAGTTCTTTTGTGAAAATAGTGATTAAAAGTATCACTTTTGGCTATAGGGTGTCTGACAAGGATTTCTGTTTATTGGAAAAGATGATTTGCAAAATTGCGCCAGAGCTTGAACATAAGATATTCAGAGTTGAAAAGGATGATTTATTAAACGGCTTTTAGCTTGATGTATGGTCTTTTATCAGGTGCTGGTTGTCGTGTGTGCGGTTTGCGGTGGATTTTGTGGGTTGAGGGATATTTGCTAACTTTGCGGAAAGTATCGAAAGACGCAAAACCAAGGAAATGTCACAAGACAACACAATAGACAATAGTATGCCCGAAGGCCATGCGCCTAACGGCCAAGATATATCTTTACACAATCAGAAGTGTCAATGTCCGGGGACATCGGCACATCAAGGTGGTGCGGCAAGTGTGCCGCCGGTGCCGGCCGAATTGGCGGACATTGCACCGTATGATGACGGGTGCTTCCGCGAGAAGTTGGAGAAACTGGTGGGCGAAGAGGGCTTCGAACATGCCATCCGCTTCGTGATGCCGGACGTTGATTATCCGCAGTTTGTACAGCATCTGTTGGCTGTACGCAATCAGCAGGACTTTCAAAGCCGTATTGTAGGCGGTTTCCTCGAGGATTTGGCACGCAAGACCTCGGATGGTATTTCGATGTCCGGCGTGGAGAATATTGTCGAGGGGCAGTCTTACACCTTCATCAGCAACCACCGCGACATCGTGCTGGACGCTTCGTTCCTCAACGTGTGCATGATACGCGCCCATCGTCCTATAACCCAGATTGCTATCGGCAACAACCTGCTTATCTACGATTGGATTACGGACTTGGTGAAACTGAACCGCAGTTTTATCGTCAAGCGTGATGTGTCCAAGATGGACGCTGTGCGTGCCGCTCAGCAGCTGTCTTCGTATATTCGCTATGTCATTTCCAAGCGTCACGAGAGCGTATGGATTGCTCAGCGTCAGGGTCGTGCCAAGGACTCGAATGATGTGACTCAGGAAAGCCTTGCCAAGATGCTTGCCTTGGCCGGAACGACTAAGGACTTTGCCTCCAACCTCGAAGAAATCAACCTCTTGCCGGTATCCATCACCTACGAGTACGATCCTAATGATTACTTGAAAGTTGATGAATTTGTACTGCGACGTCGCGACCCCGAATTCAAGAAGAGCCAGCATGATGACCTGCTGAGTATGGAGACCGGGTTGCTGTCGCCCAAGGGTCGCATACACTTCCATTTTGGCAAGCCTATAAACGATGATTTGCGTGCCATCGAAGGTACGCCGCGTATTCAGGCTGTACATCAGGCTTGTGCTTTGATAGACCGTGAGATACACCAAGGCTATCGTTTGTATCCGATTAACTATATCGCCTACGACCGGCTTAGCGGTACCGATGCTATGGCCGGGAATTATAGCGCTGACGATGTCAACGCTTTTGACAATTATGTAGAGCGTCAACTTGGCCGTGTCAATGTTCCCGGCGGTCTTGTCGGGGACGAAAAAGATTACGCTCGGGAGATGCTGCTGGCTATGTACGCCAATCCTGTACGCAATCAATTGGCTGCGAGGTGTTAATCCGCCTCGATAATGACCACGAACACTAATGTGGCTATGAAATAGCCTCACAGTACGCCATAATGACATAATAGAATATGCGATTGGTACTGATTACACTCGTGACCGCCCTTATATTGGGGATGTTGGCCGATGCCTATATATGGATGGCGTTGCGCTCATATCTTCGCCGCCGAGTTTTTGCTAATGTGCATTTGGTTGTGTCCGCGCTTATGGCATTGTTGCTTGTGTCCATAATATTGATGCCGGTACGTACAGGCAGCGATGATGTTTTACGAGTCACGATGTGGATGCTTTATGCATATATCAGCGTGTACGTATCCAAATATCTTTTTGTGATAGTAGACGCCTTGTCGCGTCTGCCTATGTTGTGGCATCGAAGTCGCAGCCGTGTATGCACGGGTGTCGGCACAGCCCTCGCCGTCATTGTATTCCTGGGTATGTGGTATGGAGCTCTTTGGGGCCGTTGGCAGACAGATGTTCGCCATATCGAAGTGCCGATGCAGGGGCTGCCTAAAAGCTTCGACGGGCTGCGCATTGCCCAAATTAGCGACCTTCATGTCGGCACTTGGGGCGATGATACCACCATGGTGGCACGTATTGTAAGCCAAGTCAACGCTTTGCGCCCCGACCTGATAGTGTTCACCGGAGATATTGTCAATCGCCATAGCGCCGAGTTGCAATCCTTTATGCCGGTGCTCGCCCGTTTGCACGCCTCTTATGGCGTCTATTCCATCATGGGCAACCATGACTATGGTGACTACGAAGATTGGCCCGATGCTGCAGCCAAGGCAGCCGATGTCTCAGCCCTCAAGGACATGCAGAAGCGCATGGGGTGGAAGATGCTCAACAACGAATATGACGTCTTGCGCAATGCCCAAGGTGACAGCCTTATGCTGGTCGGCGTCGAAAATGTGGGCGATCCGCCCTTTGCAACTTATGGAGACTTGACTGCCGCATATCCCACACCGGGTGACAGTGCGGCCAAGATACTGCTGACGCATAATCCCGCGCATTGGGAGCGCGACATCCTCCGTCACGATGAGCAAAAATTCGCTCTCACTTTGAGCGGTCACACCCACGCCATGCAAATCGAGGTGCTGGGTCTATCTCCGGCTGTCTTCCGGTACCGCCATTGGGGAGGTCTCTACGATGAGGATCCCGCGCACATGCTGTATGTCAATATAGGTGTCGGCACCGTGGGCTTCCCCGCACGCATAGGCGCGACGCCCGAAATCACACTGCTTACCCTGCGCTCGCGCCACCTCTAACCTACGATGAACTCGACTACGCAAGATATTCCGGTGCTGCTCACCATAGGCTCCAATGCTCGTGATGCCAGGCGTCGCGTCAATGAAGCCTGCGACTACCTGCGTGGTATCATTGCCGGCATACACTTCAGCGATGCTATTTGTGCGCCGTCTTACACCGGCGTGGGGGCTGATTACGTCAATATTGCCGTCACCGGTACCTGTACCTGCTCCAGCGAAGCGTTGCACCGAGAACTGCGTCGCTACGAAGATACACATGGGCGTCATCGCCCCGATTTACATGGCGACGTCGCCATAGACATAGACATAGTGACTTACGGCGAAGACGTCCTCAAACCCGCGGACATGGCCCAGCCGTGGCTGGGGCGTGCCCTGGAACTTATACACGACTGTTAACCGTGGATGTAGAAAAAATGTCCATAAAAAGTCGCCCGGACATGCGACACGTCCGCAGACTTAGCGTTAACTTTGTATCGTCTATAAACGCGCACTGCAGCGCCGAACCTACGACCCCGATACCGGGATTTCTCTAAGCAAAGCAAACACAATGGACAACAACGAAAAAAGATATGGCAAGGGTGGATACCGCAGCAATCGTGACGACGGCCGCCCCAAAGACACGGCAGGACGCATAGTGCCGCGAGACAAAGAACTCGAACAGGCCGTATTGGGCGCCATGATGCTCGAAAAGGATGCTTATACCACCGTCTGCGACCTCCTCAAGCCCGAGAGTTTCTACGAGCCCGAGCACCAGATGGTCTACGAAGCTATACAGACTTTGGCCGCGGCACAGAAGCCCATAGACATGCTTACCGTCATCGAGCAACTGCGAGCCAATGACACGCTCGACAAGGTGGGCGGCCCGGCCTATATTGCCGAACTGACTGCGTGCATCACCTCGGCCGCACACGTCGAGTACCATGCACGCATAGTAGCACAGAAATACCTGGCACGCGAGCTTATCAACTTTGCAGCCAATATCGAAGGCAAGGCATACGACGAGACCAACGATGTGGACGACCTATTGCAGGAAGCCGAGGGACGTCTCTTCGAGATTTCGCAACGCAACGTCAAGAAAGATGTTACACAGATAGATCCGGTCATTTCTCAGGCCATCAATCAGATACAGAATGCCGCTAATCGTGCTTCCGGTCTCTCCGGCCTCGAAAGCGGATTTCATGACTTGGATAAGCTTACTTCCGGATGGCAAAATTCCGATCTTATCATCATTGCCGCACGTCCGGCCATGGGTAAGACCGCCTTTGTCCTCTCTATGGCCAAGAACATGGCCATCAACTACAATACACCCATTGCCGTATTCTCGCTTGAAATGTCCAACCTGCAGTTGGTCAACCGTCTTATATCCAATGTCTGCGAAATTGATGGTACAAAAATCAAGAGCGGACAACTCACTCCTATGGAATGGGAACAACTGCTGGCACGGATCAAGAACCTCAATGGAGCACCCCTTTATATTGACGATACTCCGTCACTGAGCATCTTTGAATTGCGCACCAAGGCTCGTCGCCTTGTGCGCGAACACCAAGTTAAGATGATTATCATCGACTACTTGCAACTGATGAATGCCTCCGGCATGAAATTCGGCTCGCGCGAGCAGGAAGTCAGTATGATTTCGCGTTCGCTCAAGCAGCTGGCCAAGGAACTTGACATCCCAATAGTAGCGCTGTCGCAGCTTAACCGTAGCGTTGAAAACCGCACGGACGGCAAGCGCCCCCAGTTGAGCGACCTTCGAGAGTCCGGCGCCATCGAACAGGATGCCGACATTGTATGCTTCATACACCGCCCCGAATACTATTTGCATAGCGACACTGACGCCAATGGTCGCGATATTCGTGATTTGGCCGAATTTATTGTGGCTAAGCACCGTAGCGGCTCGGTGGATGACATTGAGCTTCGTTTTCGCAAACGTTTTGCGCGTTTCGAAAACATGCACGAAGATCAGCCCGTTACCAGCCTTGCTTCCGTGGGGTCATCGCTGAACGGTGGTGCAGCCGTGCCTGTGGGCTCGGCTCCATCCGCCGGGGTGATGTCATCGCCCACCTCTCCGTCCGGTCCGGCCATAGGAGGAAATGACCCCCTTGGCGGACCTATGCCCGATGCAGACTTTTAAGAGACGCATAGTCCGAATGCACTAAGTGCATAGAGTCATTAAAAGGCCCTAATTCCGGCGACACCAACGAATACACCATCAATCTCATAATACACCAATGAATAAGCGTAGTCTTGTATCAATCTCCGACATCGGCCGAGACGAGATTTTGACATTGCTGGAACAGGCCGCGTGCTTTGAACGTAATCCTAACCGGCGACTGCTGGAAGGTCGTGTCGTGGCCACGTTGTTTTTTGAGCCTTCCACGCGCACGCGTCTTAGCTTCGAGACCGCCGTCAATCGTCTTGGCGGACGTGTCATCGGGTTCAGCGATGCAGCCAACACCTCCACCTCCAAGGGCGAGACTCTCAAGGATACCATCAAGATGGTGTCCAATTATGTCGACCTGATTATTATGCGCCATCACCTCGAAGGGGCGGCGCGTTATGCTTCCGAAGTCACGGATGTACCCGTCATCAATGCCGGTGACGGTGCCAACCAGCATCCTTCGCAGACCATGCTCGACCTCTATTCCATATACAAGACCCAAGGACGTCTTGACAACCTCGACATAACACTTGTGGGTGACCTCAAATATGGGCGTACCGTCCATTCGTTACTCCAAGCTATGCGGTGGTTTGGCAGCCGTTTTCGCTTTGTGGCTTGTCCCGAATTGCAGATGCCGCCGCAGTATACCGAATTCTGCCGCACCAACGGCATACGCTATAGCGAACATGTCGAATTCTCTCCCTCGGTGATACAGGGCAGTGATATTATCTATATGACACGCGTCCAGCGCGAACGCTTCACCGACATCATGGAATACGAGCGCGTCAAAAACTACTACACGCTCAAAGCCTCAATGCTTGAAGGGGCGCGTCCGAACATGCGCATACTGCACCCGCTGCCGCGAGTGGGCGAGATAGACCGCGACGTCGACGACAATCCCCATGCCTATTACTTTGAGCAGGCCCGCAATGGCCTATATGCTCGCCAGGCTATCATTTGCCGGGCTCTCGGCATAAATTCCGCCGACATCTGAATATCGACTCTCATACACAGAACATATTATGACTTGTGATAAAAAAGAACTCGCCGTAGCCGCTCTGCGCAACGGCACTGTCATCGACCATATACCGTCGGCCGCACTCTTCAAGGCCGTGCGCGTGCTCGGCGTTGAGTCTATGGACAAATACGTCACCATAGGCTACAACTTGCAAAGCAGTAAGCTCGGTCGTAAAGGCATCATCAAAGTTGCTGACGTCGAATTTTCTCAAGATGAATTGGACCGTATAGCGCTGTTTGCGCCCACGGCAGTAGTAAATATTATACGCGACTACGAGGTGGTAGAAAAACGTCCGGTCACTCTTTCGGACGATATTGTGGGTATTGTACGTTGCGCCAACCCCAAATGTATCACCAACAACGAGCCCATGGACACCCATTTCCATGTGGTATCGCGCGACCCGGTAGTCATCAGTTGCCACTATTGCACCTGTAGCGTCGCAGGCAAGGACGCACATATACTGTGAAACAGGTTTGGCGAGCCGGGACTATGCTCAATCCCGTGCCAGTGGTACTTGTCAGCTGTGGCGGTGCCGACCGAGACAATATCTTTACCGTAGCTTGGACCGGGACGATATGTTCCGATCCGGCGATGCTTTCCATTTCGGTGCGCCCCAGTCGTTACTCCTATGGCCTTATTAAGAAGAGCATGGAGTTTACTGTCAATCTGACCACTGCCGATATGGCAAGAGCCACGGACTACTGCGGCGTGCGTTCCGGGCGCGACCGGGACAAATGGGCGGCGTGTTCGCTCACACGAGCTCCGGGCGTGGCTGTGGCATGTCCCTGCGTGGCTGAGAGCCCCGTGAGTATAGAATGTCGTGTGCGCGACATCATGCATCTTGGTACGCACGACTTGTTCATTGCCGAGGTGCTGGACGTTTTGGCCGATGACGCCTATATCGACCCGGCCACCGGGGCTTTGGATTTGGAGCGCCTCGAAATGCTTGTCTACTGCCACGGCAAGTACTATGCCATGGGCCGTAATCTCGGTTTCTTCGGCTTTTCGGTCAAAAAGAAAAAATGAGTCGCACACAATCACCACGTACACAATCGCCACAAGCCAAAGTGGAGGACAGTGCACGGCGTCTTTCTAACGTCGTGACGGCTAAGGACGATTCCACATCCTCCAAGGTCAAAAGCGCAGAAATGCGGCCATTACAGCTTTTGGCTCCGGCACGTGATGCCGATACCGCTATTGTTGCCATAGATCATGGTGCCGATGCCGTGTATATGGGGGCACCTTCGCATGGTGCAAGAGCTGCGGCGGCCAACAGCATAGAAGATATTCACCGCGCCTGTCAATATGCGCACCGATATGGCGCCTGCATCTATGTGACAGTCAACACCATAATCTATGACGATGAACTTGACGATGTACGCCGCATGGTGTGGGATTTATACCATGCCGGCGTAGACGCTCTCATAGTGCAAGATATGTCGTTGTTGCGCATGGATTTGCCACCCATAGCCCTGCACGCCAGTACACAGTGCGACATACGCACGCCGCAGAAGGCACGCTTCCTGACCCGAGCCGGATTCGGGCAGATAGTGCTACCGCGCGAATTGTCTTTGGATGACATTCGCCGCTATGCCGAGGAAGTGCCGCGCGGTACTTCCCTTGAGGCCTTTGTACACGGAGCGTTGTGTGTGTGCTACAGCGGAGACTGTCGTGCCAGTCTCGTTGCCGGTGGGCGTAGTGCCAACCGAGGTTGCTGCGCCCAAATGTGTCGCCTGCCTTATGACTTGGTAGACGCCGAGGGCGATGTCCTTGTACATGGGCGACACCTGTTGTCGCTGCGCGACTTAAACCGCATGGGCGACCTCGCTGCCATGGCCGATGCCGGCATCTCATCGTTCAAAATCGAGGGGCGACTCAAGAGCGCATCTTACGTGGCCAATGTGACGGCCGCCTATTCACAGGCCTTAGACGCTGTTATAGCCTCCTCATGTGGCCGCTATCGTCGCGCTTCGGCCGGGATTTCAGTGCCGACTTTCAATCCCGATGTGGCACGTACATTCAATCGTGGGTTTACGCGATACTTTATCGACGGCACCATGCCCGGCAAAGGCGAGATGGCCTCGTGGGACACTCCTAAATCTGTGGGTGTGCCCGTGGCACGTGTTGTCGGAGGACGCGGCCCAGGCATACGTGTGCATGTAGATGCAGCCCTTGCCAACGGTGACGGACTTGGATACTTTGACAGCAACCGCGAATACCGCGGTTTCCGTGTCAATCGTGTCAGTGCAGATTTGTCGACGATTTTTCCCGCCGGAGCCGTCGAACCGCTACGTGTAGGCACGGTGCTATATCGCAATTACGACAAAGCCTTTGAAGACGCACTTGCTCGCGGTGCCGAGCGACGCATACCTATCACCATGTCACTGCGCCGCATCGATGACAATCGTATTGCCCTGGACGTGAATGACAGCGGAAGGTCGGCATCAATTACCGCAGTCCTTGACGGAGTGCCGAGTCGGCAGGCTCGCACGCCGCAAGATGTTGTTCGTGCTTCGATTCTTACACGTCTTGGCGATACGATATACACACTTGTGGGCTTGGAAGATACCATAAAACCCGACGAATTTGTGCCGGCCAAAACCCTCACGACATTACGTCGTCAAGCCCTCGAGATGTTGGACCGCGATGCGGCTGTTGTTCGTACCATCGAGTCACGCCATGCCGATACGGCAGCTGCCGATGCTTTGGCGGGTAGAGACTTGACGTTTCATGATAATGTGGCCAATGCTCAGGCACGTGATTTCTACATGGCTCATGGTGCTGCTAAAATAGCACCTGCCATGGAGGTAGATAAGCCTGACGGCACACGTCCGGTACGAGTAATGACTTGTCGTTACTGCTTACGCCGCGAAATGGGCGCATGTCTGCGCACGCCGCAGGGAGCACAATTACCCAACCGGCTGTATCTACGTCCGATTTCCGAGACGGTCTCCGCTTCGGTTGGACTGCTACGCCTGACCTTTGACTGTGCCGCATGCCGTATGCACGTGGATGCTATGCCGAAGTCCGAACGCTGAGTTCTGCATTGCGGCTTTCTATCTGCGGCATAAAGACCTAATAAGAATTTGTACAATACATCGATGCGTCGTGGGTGTTGCCCTTTACGGCGGAAAAACGTATCTTTGCATCCGAATACAAACATTCGACCGAAGATGCAAAAAACAAAAAGATACATATCGTTGAAACATAATGCGATACGCATAAGTGTCGCTGCATGCTTTGTAGGCCTCTGGACTGCCGTACAAGGTGCGTCCGTACCAACTCAGGACGTATCTGCGAAACCTGCCGATGCTTCGCGACAAGCTGTTGGTCTTGTGCTAAGCGGCGGCGGTGCAAAAGGTATAGCCCATATAGGTGTGATACAGGCGTTAGAGGAAAACGATATACCGATAGACTATGTGTCCGGCACCAGTATGGGTGCCATCGTCGGCGGTCTGTATGCAGCCGGATATACGCCGCAAGAAATGATGGAACTGCTCACGAGTCCCGGATTCTCATATTGGAGTTCGGGAAAAACCGATCCGGCATACGTCTATTACTTCAGTCGAGACGATCCGACATCGTCCATGCTCACCATTCCTGTGATGCCCGGCGATAGCACGGCACGTCACTCTTCGGTGGCAGCTTCGCTTATTTCGCCGCTGCCTATGAACTTCGCTTTCATGGAATTGTTTGCACCATATACAGCGCAATGCGGTGGCAATTTCGATCGATTGTTTGTTCCCTTCCGTTGTGTAGCTTCGGATGTGGAAGCTCAGTGCAAGGTGGTACACTCGGACGGCAGCCTCGGTGACGCCATACGCACGTCCATGACTTTCCCTATTGTTTTTCAACCCATACGCGTGGACGGACGGCTGTTGTACGATGGAGGTATATTCGACAACTTTCCTGTGGACGTCATGAGTGCCGACTTTGCTCCTGATATTATATTGGGCGTGGATGTCTCCACTCCAGCCTCCGGTCCACAAACTTCGCTCATGGACCAAATAGACAAGCTGGTAATGCACCGACAGGATTATTCCATGGACCCGGCACGCGGCATCAAGGTTAAAGTTGATTTACACAATTTCGGGCTTTTGGATTGGGAGAAGGCCCGGCAGATATATCGTATAGGTTACGACACGACCATGTCCATGATGGACTCGATTAAGGGACGCATACATACGCGTGTCCCGTCAGTGGCGCGTCAGACCAGACGCACGGCCTTCAAAGCCGCCACTCCTGAGTTGCGTTTTGACAGCATCAGCGTCAATGGTGGCACTCCGCGCCAAAACGCGTATATCGAATACGTATTCCGCGGTCGCAGTCACGAGGGAACAACTTCTGACACCATAAGTGTCGATCGTGCCCGTGAGGCCTTTTACCGGGCGATTTCGCCCGGACGCTTGCGTGACTTGTCGCCGCATGCAGTCTACAACGACAGTACCGGGCTTTTTGCTATGGATCTTCGGGCCGCTGTACGCAATAATATCAATATCGGGGTAGGGGGCTATCTGACATCTTCGACCAATAATTACATCTTTGCCGAGATAGATTACAAGACCATGAGCTATTCGGGCGTCAACGCCGGACTGGACGCTTGGCTTGGCCAGAGTTACCTTGCGGCGCAAGCCAAGGCCTCGCTGGTGCTTAAAAGTGCTGTGCCTTCGTCTTTGGGGTTGGATGCCGTGGTTTCGCGCAGCAAGTATTACGAAAGTGAGCACTTATTCTACCAGACAGATGCTCCGACATTCAATATCTATAGCGAGTATATGGCACGCCTGCATTGGGATTTTGCAGCAACGCGCCGCGGACGCTTGAGTCTCGGGGTCGGTTATGGCTATTTACGTTCCTCCTTCTATCGCAATATGCTTCGACAGGGTTCGGGCGTGGGTAGCTATATGGACGATATAGGCCGGGACCGCTCCACTTACAGCTTGGGTCAGGCGCTGATACGTTTTACCGCCAACTCTTTGGACAATATACAATTCCCCACAGATGGCAGTTCGTACGATCTGTGTGCTATGGGAGTGCTTGGCCGCCAATGGTATGACAGTCATGACGGAATACTGGGTTACGGAGAACGTGAGACTTCGCCTCAGTGGTTGCAATTGGGTGTACGTACGGCCAATTATTGGTCCTTGGGGCGGCATGTCTCGCTGGGCTTGACAAGTGACTTATTGCTGTCCACGCGTAAGCTTTCAGGCGTTTACAGCGCCGACATAGCAGATGCTCCGTCCTATGTGCCTACAGCCGCTACAGCCGGAGTGTTTAATCCCACACTGCGTGCCACATCTTACTTGGCTGCCGGATTGGTGCCGGTCTACAAGGTCAATAGCGCCCTATCGGCACGTGTCGTGGCCAACGTTTTTGCCCCCTTGCGTCCCATCGAGCAAACCGACATAGGCACTCTTGGAGATGGTCTGGGCTCGCGTCAGGGCGGATGGTTCGATGGAATACAGTTTTTTGGTGAAGCGCAAGTGTCTTATGCGCTGCCTTTTGCTACCATTGCAGGATATGCCAATTATGTTACCGGTGATGGTGCCAAGAGATGGAACGTCGGGCTCAGCTTTGGTTTCTACCTTCCGGCGCCTACTTTTCTGCGATAATGAATGCACCCTATATCGGTCGGATTATGTACGCCCTAATCTGGCGAAACGGACAAGCGAGTAATATAGCATAATTCATTGATATTCATAAAAACCATGCCTATGGATGAAATTTATATGCGACGTGCGCTCGAGTTGGCCGCCCTCGGATGCGGATACGTCTCGCCTAATCCTATGGTTGGCGCTGTCATTGTCGGTCCTGACGGACGCGTTATAGGCGAAGGCTGGCATCGCCGTTACGGCGGTTGGCATGCCGAAGTTAATGCAGTGTCCTCGGTGCGTCCAAGTGACGAACACTTATTGGAAAAGTCTACCATTTATGTCACCCTTGAGCCATGTTCCCATTACGGGAAAACGCCTCCATGTGCCGAGTTGCTGGTGCGCAAACGATTCCATCGAGTAGTCTTGGGAACCATTGACCCATTTGCCAAAGTTCGCGGCCGTGGCATAGCCATGCTGCGCGATGCTGGTATCGAAGTGCGTATAGGTGTGCTTGAGCCTGAATGTCGCGCTCTCAATGCGCATTTTTTTACCGCTCACGAGAACGGACGTCCCTATATTACGCTCAAATGGGCGCAAAGTGCCGACGGATATATCGGATTGGCCGACGGAAGCCCCATAAGATTATCCACGCCGCTGACCTCGGTGTTGGTGCATCGCCAACGTTCTCTGCACGATGCCATACTTGTAGGTAGTGGTACAATGCTCTCAGACCATCCGCGCCTGGATGTGCGCTTGTGGGGAGGGAACAATCCGAAGCCTTTGGTATGGGATCGCATAGGACGCCTAAGCAAAAACGATTTGTCGTGTACAACCGAGCCGGTAGAGGTCTGCCGTGATGCCTCGGTAGACGAGTTGTTGGCGCGGCTGTACTGCGAAGGCATTACATCGCTCTTGGTCGAGGGAGGGGCAAGCGTGCTTGCTTCGTTCATTGCGAACAATACATGGGATGCGGCCCGTGTCGAAATAGCTACAGACGTTATTTTGGCCGACAATGGCGGTGCTTGCGCACCGCATATTGAAGTTGAGCCCACTATTGTACGAGCCTATGGCGCCAATCGAATATTATGGCATATTCAAGGACTCTATTAGCGTTCGTGTGCGCGTTAAAAACCTATAAAAACAGCTCTCTCGGTGCTGTTTTGCCGTTGTAAGGTTGTGGGTGTGGGCGTAAAATGATAACTTTGCAAGTTAGAAAACAAAAGAACACTACGCATGCACAAACCACTGCACTACATACTGCTTGCAGCCGCTGCCGTCGGCATTGCCGCCTGCAACAGCGAAGCCGAAGAGAACCCCGATGCTCCGGCATACTCCTCGGCCACTGTTACCGAATTCAAACTCTACGAAGATTCCAAGATTTTGCCCAATTTGGATTCGGTATATTTCTCCATAGACTTGGCCAATGCATTGATATACAATGCAGACTCACTGCCTTATGGCACTCCGCTCAACAAACTTCGTCCGATGATTACGACCGGCGGCGCGTCCGTGGCCGAGTTGCACGTTCCGCGTGTCGGCACCACCGACACGGTCATAGACTACATCAAACATACAGGAGATACCGTGGATTTCAGCAATGGTCCGGTACGCCTGCGTCTTGTTTCCGTGGACGGTAGCTTCGAACGCTCGTACACAATAAAAATCAACGTTCATGCGGTCAAGAGCGACTCGTTGGTGTGGACACGCGCTGAGGTCGGCAACCTGCCCTCGCGTTATGCTGTGCCTAATGACGGCAATGCTGCCGCCACTGCCTCGGCCATCTACTGCCTCACCGAATATCAGGGCTCATATTGCTTGGCCAAGGCAGTCAATCCGGCCGATACATGGCAGTATATAACCCCGAATTTCACATTTAAGCCTGTAATAAGCACCTTCAGTGCCGGCGATGACGCCCTTTACGTTCTCGACGAAGAAGGCAACCTATACACCAGCGCCGACGGCGCATCTTGGAAAGCCACAGCCCAACGATGGTTCAGTATTTATGGCAATTACGGTAAAGTACTGATGGGTTGTGTACTCGATGGTGGCAAGTACTACCATGCGTACTATCCTGCTGACGGGCGTCCCAAGACACAATTGGAGGATGGATTTCCCGTGCGCGGTGCCTCCCAGACTATCAATTACACATATGATTGGGCCTCCACGCCATTGGTGTTGCTTACCGGTGGACGTCGTGCCGACGGAGTGCTCAGCGCCGACACTTGGGGCTATGACGGACAGTCATGGGCCAAGCTCAGCCATCGTCCACTGCGTTACGGCATCGAAGACCCTGTGGTGGTACCATATTTCGTGACAGCCGTAGACACTACCACATGGCTCATAGACAAGCAGTCGGTGCTGCTGGCCATGATGGGCCGCCGCTCCGATGGAACACTAAATGACACGGTGTTTGTGTCGCATGACTTCGGAATGCACTGGGACAAGGCCGACCAATTGCAACAGATAGATAAGAACACTTTGCCGCTGCGTTATGACGCCCGTGGTTTTGTGTATTCATCAACTTTGGGCATCACTTCGGCCGCTGCACTTAATTGGCGACTCCTTGCCACCCCGGCAGTGTCGCCTATGCTTATCCCGATGGTGTCGCGTGAGGCTTCGCCTATGGCGACCAAGCCTGTCAGCACCTGGGAGTGTCCCTATATATATATATTCGGGGGCAAGAACGCTTACGGCAACTTGTACAACACCGTATGGCGTGGCACTATAATGCGCTTCACTTTCAAACCGCTGCAATAAATGACTGTGGAGAAGCGTCAATATAAACCACTATGTCGTTCGTGGCGGTGGTACCGGGTAATATGCTCGGCCATTGTCGTTGTATGCCTGGCCACAGCCACGGCACACGCTCAGGAGACTCCTTACAAATTCAGTGCCGGCATAGCCGTCGGCATGAGCGGATATCTGGGTGACGCCTCCACTAATCTTCTCAAGCATCCCGGATTTACGGCTTCGGGCATATTTGCCTATCAATATGACAGCCGTTGGAATTTCGTTGGTCGCTTGGGAATACAAACTCTCAGTGGTGATACATCGGGTATGGACAATGTGCTGCCTGCCGGAGCTACGTATTCCTTTAAAAGCCAGGTGTATGATCTCGAAGGCAATGTCGAATTCAATTTCTTCAGCTACGGAATAGGAGAAACTTACAAGAAACTGAAGAGATGGACTCCGTATCTTAGCCTTGGCGTGGGTCTGTGCATGGCCTGTAGCGATGGATATACAGCCTGGGCGCCCACGCTACCTATGGGCTTCGGTGTCCGCTACAAGGTCAGCGAGCGGTGGAATCTGAGTGCGTCATTCGTAATGATCAAGGCTTTCGGCGACCACGTGGATGGAAAAGAACTTACGGACTTACACCATATTAAATCATCTTTTGTTAAGAACAACGACTGGTACTCGCGATTTCAGATAGGCGTCACCTACGAATTCGGACGACGCTGCGAGACATGCCATTATGTCGATTGACCAAATAGATACAGCAATGACCACCACAGCCACCAATACACTGCCCCGACACGTGGCCGTCATCATGGACGGCAACGGCCGATGGGCGTTGGCACAAGGACTTGACCGTTCGGCAGGCCATGTCGAGGGTGTTGCCACGGTACACCGCATCACGCAGGCAGCCTCGGATATGGGCATCAAGTTTCTGACGCTGTACACTTTCAGTACCGAGAATTGGAATCGTCCGCCCGAGGAAGTGGGCATGCTCATGCATCTGATAGTTACAGCGATCGAGCAAGAAACCCCCGAATTGATACGAAACAACGTGCGCTTGCGTCTTATAGGAGACCGCGGCCGCATTCCGGCATTTGCCATGGAGCGGCTGGACAAGTGTATGGCCGATACAGAAGCGTGCACAGGACTCACGGTTATCCTGGCCATCAGCTACTCATCGCGTTGGGAAATAGCCCGGGCAGCACGACGTATAGCGGTAGATGCCGCTGCCGGGACGCTGGATGCGCCTTCGGTCAACGAGGAAACCATTGGGGCGTATTTGGCCACGGCCCAGTATCCCGACCCGGACATCGTCATACGCACCGGCGGAGACATGCGCTTGAGCAATTTCCTGCTGTGGCAGGCCGCTTATGCCGAGATTTTTGTGACCGATACGTATTGGCCGGCTTTCACCACGGCCGAGTTCAAAGAAATTATACACAAGTATATGCTGCGCGAGCGTCGCTTCGGCCTTACCGGAGAACAGGCCCGCAGGACATCGACAGCACACGACAATATCACTGACGCGGACGCCTTGGACGCCCAAGTCGCAAACATATAACAAGCAACAACATAAGGTATACAGCATCCATACACATATATGCGCAAGATCCTTCTGACACTTCTACTGGCACTGGCTTCTGCTATGGCTTGCCCATCAGCTTCAGGCCGGTCCGCGACCATAAGCACTGACACTATATTCAACCCCACAGTTGTTTTCAGCGCTATGCCGCGCACCTACGAAATCGCTGACATCAAGGTTACCGGAGCACCGGCATATGACGACTTTATAGTCCTCGGATATGCAGGTATCAAGGTAGGCGACCGGCTCGAAATACCCGGCAACGACCTAAGCAATGCTATCAAACGCCTTATGCGACAAGGCCTCTTTGCACAGGCTCGCGTCAAGGTCCTCAAAACCTGTGGTGACAAGGCTTGGCTCGAATTGGAGCTGCGCACACAGCCACGCATTTCCGAAATCAACTATATCGGAATGAAAAAAGGCGAGCGCGAAGACCTTCAAAAGATGCTGCAGCTGATGAAGGGCAACCAAATAACACAAAACATAGTCAATCGCGTTGAACGCATTACGCGTAAATACTTTGCCGACAAGGGCTTCGGAAATGCTAAGGTTGCCGTTACGCTCCACGAAGATCTCAGCAACCGCGACCAGATGATAGTAGATATATCAGTGGATAAGCGTAGCAAGGTCAAGGTACACAAAATCTACATTACCGGCAACAGTGTGTTGTCCTCCAATCAGATACAGCGTGCCATGAAAAAAACCAACGAGAAAAATAAGTTGGTCAACCTCTTCCGCCAAAAGAAATTCGTCGAGCAGGACTACCGCGATGACCTCAATCGTATTATCGAAAAATATAACGAAAAAGGTTATCGTGATGCTGTCATCGTGAGTGATAGCGTTGTGCCTTATAACGAAAAACTTGTAGACGTCTATATCAATGTTGACGAAGGAAAAAAATACTACATCAAGGATATCAATTGGGTAGGCAATACAGTGTATCCCAATGCTGTACTCAACAGCGTCCTTGGTATGCAGCCCGGAGATGTCTACAACCAAAAGTACATGAACAAGCGACTGAGTGCTGATGATGATGCAGTCAACTCGCTGTACATGGACAACGGATATCTCTTCTTCCAGCTCGTACCTATCGAAAAAGATATTGACGGTGATAGTATTTCGTTGGAAATGCGCGTTATGGAAGGCCCCCAAGCCCGTATCAACAACGTAGTAATCAATGGCAATGATCGTCTTTATGAGAAGGTTGTGCGCCGCGAGTTGCGCGTCAAGCCCGGCGAACTGTTCAGCAAGTCCGACCTTATGCGCTCGTTGCGTGAAATAGCCCAAACCGGCCACTTCAACCCCGAAAATATGGCGCCGGACATTCAGCCCAACGAGGAAAACGGCACTGTCGATGTTATTCTAAATCTCGAGTCCAAGGCCAATGACCAAATTGAATTCTCCATGGGCTGGGGACAGACCGGCATTATCGGCAAACTTTCGCTTAAATTTACCAACTTCTCTATTAAAAACCTGCTGCACCCCAGCACATACAAGGGTGTCATCCCACAGGGCGAGGGACAGACCTTCACCATAAGTGCACAGACCAACGCCCGTTACTATCAGGCCTATTCGCTGTCATTCCTTGACCCGTGGTTTGGAGGCAAGCGACCCAATTCGCTACAAGTATCCGCATATTATAGCCGTCAGACCGGTGTCAACTCCTCATACTACAATAGCCAGTGGCAAAATGCCTACAGCTACCTTGGTTCAAGCGGGTATTACGACTACAATTATAACTACCAGAACGCTTACGACCCTAATAAGGTCCTGCAAATGGTAGGCGTAAACATCGGTTTCGGCAAACGTCTCAACTGGCCTGACGACTACTTCACTTTTACCGCCGAATTGGGCTACAACTGGTACTACCTCAAAAACTGGGAATATCTGTATTATATGAACAACGGCACATCCAATGCCATAGTTCTTGGCCTGACACTGGCCCGTTCGTCCATAGACAATCCATTGTATACGCGTAGCGGTTCGTCATTCTCGCTTAACTTACAGTTGACACCTCCCGCATCGCTTTTCTCCGGACATAAGGACTGGGAAAAACTTTCCAAGGAGAATACCACGGCCTCTAAGAAGGAGCTGTACCGCTGGATAGAATACTGGAAACTGCGTTTCAAGTCGCGAACATATACCCCACTGGCTAATGCCAACGGCACTTGGACTCCAGTATTAATGACACGTGCCGACATAGGCCTGTTGGGTAGCTACAACAAATGGCTTAAAACGCCATTCGAGACCTTCTATGTAGGCGGTGACGGTATGTCCGGTAGTTACACCTATGCCACCGAGACCATAGCCCTGCGCGGATATGACAATGGTCAGTTCACCCCATATCGCAGTGAAGGCTACGCATACACACGCTTTGGTGTCGAACTTCATTTCCCGCTCATGCTTCAGCCTACCACCACAATTTATGCCTTGGCCTTTGCCGAGGCCGGTAACGCCTGGACATCAGTTAAGGACTTCAATCCATTCACGCTCAAACGCAGCGCCGGTGTCGGTGTTCGCATATTCCTGCCGATGGTGGGTATGATGGGTATAGACTGGGCCTACGGCTTTGACAAAGTCTTCGGTGAACGCGGCGGAAGCCACTTCCACTTTATCCTAGGACAAGAATTCTAACGAGACATACGCGTTGCCACTAAACCTTATGACACATACGGTGTCTAAAAGACATACAAGCAATCAATTCGTAAGACAATGAAACGAACACTCCTGACATTACTCGTAATCGCAGCCGCCACCTTGGGCGCCTCTGCACAGAAGTTTGCACTCATTGATATGGAGTACATCTTGAAAAATGTGCCCTCCTACGAGATGGCAAACGAACAACTTAACCAACTGTCACAACGTTGGCAGAAGGAAATCGAAAACAAAAGTAAGGAGGCCGAAAACCTCTATCAATCGTACTTGGCAGACAAGGTGTTCCTGACAGAGGAACAGGTCAAGAAACGTGAAGAGGAAGTTGTGGCCAAGGAAAAAGAAGTTACCGAACTACGCTACAAGTACTTCGGCCCGCAAGGTGAACTGGAGAAAAAGCGCGAAAGCTTGCTCAAGCCTATACAGGATGATATATACAATGCCGTCAAAAAATTGGCTCAGGAACGCGGCTTTCAGGCGATATTTGACCGTGCGTCATCTTCTAACATTATATACGCCTCGCCCCAAATAGACGTCAGCAACGATGTGCTGGCCAAAATGGGCTACGCAACGGCCCAATAGGCTTGGCGCGGACCAACCAATTTATGGGCCAACCAAATAGAAATTTGTAATAAAAATACTTATAACCACTACAAAACATCATGATTAAAAAAATCGCAATCGCTTTGGCCGCAGTAGCCATTGCCCTTCCCGCTGCCGCCCAAAAGTTCGGTGTGGTAGACGCTAACAGCATTTTTACCGCAATGCCCGAGACAACGGCAGCTAATAATCAGCTCAACGAGGCCAGCAAAAAATACGAGGACGAGTTCAAGAAACTGCAGGACGAGTTCAATAAACAGTTTGGCGAGTACCAGCAGCTGGCTGCCGATACCCCGGCAGCAATCAAGGAACGTCGCGAAAAAGAACTCCAGGAACTTGATCAGAAGATGCAACAGTTCCGTCAGACAGCACAGCAGGATCTGCAGAAACAGCAACAGACCCTCTTGGCTCCCATCGAGACAAAAATCCATGAAGCCATTAAAGCCGTAGGGCAGGAAGGCGGATATACGTTCATTTTTCAACAGGAACTGCCCGTATACGTTGGCGCCGATGTCAAGGATATCACTGCTGATGTTAAGGCCAAATTGGGCGTGAAGTAACACTTCCACATCAAAGGTAATACAGTAGAGCGCTGGCGCCTTAAGGCGTCGGCGCTCTGTCGTTTGTCGAGTCGTTACGGAGCAGATGTTGTCCTCGACGGATTGCTATTGAAGGGTAGGAATGTCGTATATCGGGGTGTCGGGAAAGTGACGCGCGACATATCGTCCGATGAAAGCGCGTGTGTCCTCGGCGATAAGTCGGTCGGTAGAATCCAAGAAGGTGTTGTAGAGCACGCAGTGCAGTTGCAGGCCGCGTGAAGCTATGGCTTCGAACGACAATATTGTGTGGTTGATGGATCCCAGTCGGCTGTTAGTGACCAATGCTACGGGCAGACGTCGCGTGACAGCATAGTCTATGGCCATGAAGTCGTCTGAGATAGGCACCATCAGGCCCCCGGCACCCTCGATGAGCACGATGTCATAGCGTCGTTCAAGCTCAACGCGTGCCGTATCAATGCGGTCCAGAGGAATGGGACGGTCTCCATCGAGGCGTGCTGCCAGTTGCGCCGATGCCGGGAAGGAATATATCACAGGAGCGGTAAGACCTTCGTCGTCTTCGGGCAGCATCCCGGTGCCGCTGAGACGGCGATGGGCATCGATATCTTCGCTGTGGCCTACATTGCCGGTCTGTATGAATTTTTGGCTGATGGCGCGTATGCCTTTCGATGCATATCGGCGCAGCAGCCATGCGGTGGCGTATGTTTTGCCTGCATCGGTGTCGATGCCGCTTACAAATATACTTGTTCCCATAGTGAAAAAGATGCGTGTGTGTAGTAGTGTCAAATGCTCATCTACGCAATTCGTCGTGTGTTGCGGCGCAGGCCTGCAAAAAAAACGAGATTGCGAGTTTATTTGAGTACAAAAGTACTAAAATCCCGCCATTTCCGGCGTCTAAAACAGGGCTGTTTTTCATCGGATTTTGATGTATTAGGATATATTTGTACCTTTGTGTGGTGCAAACGGGCGCTCTCGGGCTCTTGTGACACCCGGCACTATTCGAACAATGACAGACAAAAACACGCATCCAAACAACAAGGTGCAAGGCCTGGCCAAGCGGCTGTGGAAACAGCACCCCATTTTGAGCAACGCAATATTGATGGTTGTTGCCATTCCTGTGATGGTGTACATAGGCCTGCTTTTCGTGGACTTGTGGACACATCATGGAGCCAAGACGGTGGTTCCCAATGTCAAAGATTTGATATATAACGAGGCTATGGCGGTTTTGGACGAGGCCGACTTACAGACGGTCATAGGAGACAGCATCTATGACTTGAGCAAGCGTCCGGGCCAGGTGGTAGATGTCTATCCGAAGCCCGGGGCCGTTGTTAAACCCGGACGTGAGGTCTATTTGACCATTGTGTCCTTCTCACCACAGCAATTTGTGCTGGATGTGCCCTTGACCGACACCTCGAGCAAGCAAGCCGTGTCCTACCTTAAGTCGCACGGTATACGCAATATACATATGGTCTTGGTGCCAAGCGATTACGAAGATCTTGTGCTGTCCATCAAGGCTGACGGCAAGCCTATCAGACTTGGAGACAAAATACCGGTGACAGCTACCATAGTTCTGGAGGTAGGTAAGGCGGCAAACCCCGTATACGAAACCATAGACGATGCCGTCAATGCCGTATTATCTGATAGTGCCGATACACATAGTTCGGAAGAACCGGAAGAACCGGACGACTCACCCTCGATGTTCGACTGATCCATGGCCGACGTTGATATGGCCGACACCGGAGGCATATTTCGCCCTATAGACGCCTTGGCCGGGAATGCCCCCGGCTTGGAGGATGACGATGTCCTTGACGAAGATATTGACGAGGACGGCGGAGAAGGCGGCGATGCACCAGGCTTGCAGCCGGGCGGAATGTATGAGCATTTCCGTTTTGTAGCTGACAAGGGTCAGCAATTGGTACGCATAGACAAATTTTTGGTGCTGCGCATGGAGCATGCCTCGCGCAATCGTATACAGATGGCTGCTGATGCCGGGTGTATATGGGTCAATGGACGCCCCGTTAAGTCCAATTACCGCATCAAACCTTTGGATGTTGTACAGATAGTCATGGATCGTCCTCGTCACACTTTCGAGATTGTGGCACAGGATATTCCGTTGGATATCGTGTACGAGGATGATGCCGTGCTTGTCGTCAATAAGCCGGCAGGCATGGTTGTGCATCCGGGACACGGCAATTACGACGGCACACTGGTCAATGCCTTGGCATGGCATTTCCGCAACATCCCGGGATACGATGCCTCTGACCCGCGCATGGGGCTTGTACATCGTATTGATAAGGACACCTCGGGACTGTTGGTGGTGGCCAAGACACCCGATGCCAAGACGGCTCTCGGTCGCCAGTTTTTTGCCAAAACCACGCGGCGCGAATACGTGGCCGTGGTATGGGGCGTGCCCTCGCCGCCGGATGGAACTGTAGATACCTACATAGGCCGCAATGTGCGCGATCGCCTACAAATGGCCGTGACTGATGCCGAACATGGCAAGCATGCCGTCACGCATTACCATACCCTTGAAGACCTTGGATATGTCTCGGTGGTGCGTTGTGTCCTCGAAACAGGTCGCACGCACCAAATACGTGTACACATGAAACATTTGGGACACCCACTGTTTAATGATGCACGCTATGGGGGCGACCAAATACTGCGTGGACTTCGTTCGGCGTCATACAATCACTTCATTGCTAACTGCATGGAAATATGCCCGAGGCAGGCGCTCCATGCACGTACACTGGGTTTTGTGCATCCGGTGACATTTCAGCCGATGTTCTTCGAGTCGTCCATGCCCGATGATATATCCGCATTGATACAGAAATGGCGAAAGCGCAACATCTCCGGTGAATAATAGGGTTTCGACTCCGATTCATAATTCAATGGTATTTATAATCGCTACAAATATTCATATCTATAAATATACAATTTAAACTGCTCATGATCGGGGGTGTGTCGTAATTGGCTTTTACGGCACACCCTCCTTTTTTTCTCCCGCGGTTCCGATAATCTATCAAGCGGCGGTTTTTTGCGAATTTTCCCCC
>ERZ779851.457-NODE-457-length-40892-cov-13.569508_pt1 | contig 40892 bp, 30 predicted proteins | sample MGYA00511094_ERZ779851 | MGnify/ENA primary metagenome ERZ779851 (study PRJEB29588, sample SAMEA2155512) | human gut metagenome | biome: human gut; feature: human-associated habitat; material: faeces | place: Denmark | collected 2008/2010 ...
CCTTTGCCAATTCTTTCTTCAACAGCTCATCCGTTCCCGTTTTACGGAGCTGGTCCATAAGGAAGAAAGAATTTCCACCAGTAAAATATATCACGTTCGCATCTTCAAAAACAGATTGTATCGTTGAATAAGCCTCCGTTGAAATATCAATTTCAGTTACGGCTGCTCCCAGTTTATTAAATAGCTTTCGAGCCGAGCCGACATAACCGGTGTAGCCTTCACGCAGCGATGCGGTTGGAATAAATGCGACTTTTTTGTTATCAATTTCTTCTTTTATCAAACTTCCTACACTTGAAAAGTGCGAACATAAAAACAGTTTCATCCATATCCTCCTTAATTTGAAATTTCTTTTTGAACATTCTGAATCATTTTATTAAAATCTTCCTTCATTAAACACTGATCCTCCGGTGAATAATAAAAATGTCCAGAGGTTTGCAAAGACTTGACACATATACAAGGGTTATCCTTAAATAATTTACTACATTTAGGGGAAACCATTTCATCTAACATAGATAGATATATATGCGACGGTGTTCGTAATTTCCCTATGATTCTTCTTGTCTTTCGTATTTCAGAAAACAACTCAAGGTATCTTGGAATCCAACCAAAGTATCTTAAAATATGATTATCTCTTTCTATGCTATACGCATTTTGTGCTGCGAGAGACCATTTATCATCAGGTTTAATATTTCCTGTAAAAACTCGCCATGATGTTCTAAATAAACGGAGGGTAACTCTCACTTTTAACGGAACATTTAGAAGAAATAATTCTTCTACCGGTTTTTCTATCGCTTCTTGTATAGCAAACAGTGTCCCCATGGAATGAGCGACAATAATGATTTTATTGTTGGTTTCTGATAGTTCTTCAAGAGCATTCTTTACTTGCTGCTTCCATTCAGTCATAGAGGCTTGCGAAAAGTCCTTTACACTTCCTCCATGACCTTTTAACGATAGATTGCATATTGACCAATTTGGAGGAACAAGCGATAAAAAAGGTTCAAAATGACTTGTAGTTCCAAGAATGCCATGTATAAATAAAATTGCTATTCTCTCTTGGTCACTCGCCATAAAATCACCTCACCAAATCCGATTTGTCGCTTTGTTTATGATGCAGATTCTATCATATTGGTTTTTTCTTTATGGAACGGAAGCCCGAAGGCTGCCCCACACGTCAAGCTGCTCCTTTTTCCACAGGTTCATTATCACCTTCGTCGGCGGATCTATCCGCATCATCAACATCCAGATTAGTCTCTGCCGCTTCCTGTTCTTTTTATGCCAGCTGAAGTTCATACAGCTTCTTGTAAATGCCGTCCTGCTTCAGCAGTTCCTGATGCGTGCCGGATTCGCGAATTTGCCCGTGGTGCATCACGATAATGCGGTCAGCGTGCTGAATGGTCGAAAGGCGGTGCGCGACCATAATCGACGTGCGGCCCTGCATCAGCCGCTCCAGCGCTTCCTGAATCCACTGTTCCGTCTCCGTGTCGATGTTCGCCGTCGCTTCGTCCAATATCAGAATTTTCGGGTCATGCGCCAGTGTCCGGGCAAACGACAGCAATTGCCGCTGCCCCGCAGAGAACGTCGCGCCGCGCTCCGTCACATGCTCATCGTAGCCGTTCGGCAGCCGCTCAATGAACCGCGACGCATTGGTGTATTCCGCCGCCTGACGTACCTGCTCATCGGTAATTTCCTCGTCGCGCAGGCGGATGTTGCTCTTGATGTCGCCCGTGAAGATGAACACATCCTGCTGTACCTGCCCGATGGCGGCACGAAGCTGGTCGCGGGTCAGGTCGCGCACATCCACGCCATCGACACGGATGCTGCCCTTCTGCACGTCATAATAGCGCCCTATCAGGTTCAGGATGGAGGATTTACCCGCGCCCGTCGCGCCGACGAACGCCACCTTCTGCCCCGGCTCGATGGTGAAGGACACGTCCTTCAGCACCCAGTTCACGTTATCATATGCGAACCAGACGTGGTCGAACTCGATTTTGCCGCGCACCGCGGGCAGCTTCTTCGCGTCCTCCTTGTCGGACAGCATGGGCTTTTCGTCCAGCAGGGTGAAGATTTTCTCGGCGGACGCAATGGCGCTTTGCAGCGTCGTGAACTGCTCTGCCAGCTCCTGCACGGGCGTGAACAGCTGGGAAATGTACTCCGTGAATGTGTACAGCATACCGATGGAAATCACGCCGTCCAGCACCAGCGCGCTGCCGCCGCCCAGAATAATCGCCATTGCGATAACGGACAGGAAGTAAATCGACGGGCGGAAGATGGCGAACACCATCATTTCGCGTACGCCCGCGCGGTAGAGGGATTCGTTCTTTTCCTCAAACTCGGCGCATTTCTCCTTCTCACGCGCGAAAATCTGGATGACCCGCATCCCCGACAAATGCTCGCTCAAAAAGGTATTCAGCGTCGTGATGCGCGTCTTGACGATTTGGTACGTCTTGCGGCTCAATTTGCGGAACACTGCCGTCAGCACCGCCATCACCGGTACCAGCACGAACGACAGCATTGCCATGCGGAAGTTCATCACCATCATAATAATGGCAAGTCCGATGATTTTGACGACGTTTCGGAACAGGCGGACAATCGTGTTGGCATACAGGTCATTGACCGCCTCGGTGTCGTTTGTGATGCGCGTAACGATTCTGCCCACAGGCGTCAAGTCGAAGAAGCGCATGGAGAGGCTTTCGACATGCGCCATCAGCTCATTGCGCAGGGTATAAACGATGTTCTGCCCGGTTTCCTGAATCTTCAGGTACTGCAGGCGGTTGCAGATAAATTGCAGCAGCAGAATCGCCACATACAGCCCCGCCGCAATCAGGATGCCCTGAAAGCGCGTTTCCGGCGGCAGATCCTGCGCGCTCTGCTGGGTGATGTACTTGTCAATCGCGTCGCCGATGATGCGCGGGCGGGCAATGTCGAACACCGTCAGCAGCCCCACCAGCACGCAGCACAGCGCAACCGTTTTCCAGTAGGGCTTGATGTAGCCCATCAGACGCAGGAAGGCGTTGCCGTGATACGAAACGTCCTGCGGCTCGTTATCTCCGAACTTACTCCGCATGTGCAGCGCCTCCTTCCTCGTGAAGTTCCTTTTCCAGCTGCTGCTTGCGGTACAGGCTTGCGTACAGCTTGCCGTTGTTCAGCAGCTCCTCGTGCGTGCCGTACTCCTCCACCTTGCCTTCGTCCAGCACAAGAATGTGGTCGGCATCCTGAATGGTGGAAATGCGGTGCGCTACGATGATGGTCGTGCGACCCTTGCGCAAGCGGTGCAGGTTATCCAGTATTTGCCGTTCCGTGTCCGTATCAACAGCAGAGAGCGCATCGTCCAGCAGCAGAATCGGCGCATCCTTCATCAGCGCACGGGCGATGGAGGAACGCTGCTTCTGGCCGCCGGAAATCGTCACGCCGCGTTCGCCCACCAGCGTCTGGTACTGCTTGGGGAACTCCATGATGTTATCGTGGATGCAGGCGTTTTTCGCTGCCTCCTGCACCGCTTCCAGCGACTTGTTGTCCGAGCCGAACGCGATGTTGTTCTGCAGCGTGTCAGAAAAGAGGAAGTTATCCTGCGGCACACAGGCGATATTCCTGCGCAGCGCCGCCAGCGGGATTTCGCGCAGATTATGCCCGTCGATGGTAATCATGCCGTCCGGTACGTCGTACAGGCGCATAAGCAGGCTCGGCAGCGTGCTTTTGCCCGAACCGGTGCGCCCCAGCACCGCCAGCGTCTCGCCCGCCTTCACATGCACCGACACATCTTCCAGCACCGGCACGGTCGGCTGGTCGGGATAGGCAAAGGACAGGTGTTCAATGTCGATATCGCCCTTGAGCGTCTGAATCGAAGGGTCCACCATGTCGCCGTCCACGATTTCCGGCTTCGCGTCAAAAATCTCCTGAATGCGACGCAGGCTCGCCAGCCCCTGGCTGACGCTCGTGATGCACTCGCCCACCGCCATCATCGGCCACACCAGCATCGTCACATACGAGTTGAAGCTGATAAACTGCCCGATGTTGATTTCGCCGTAAATCGCCAGATAGCCGCCGTAAGCCAGCGTCAGCAGACTCGCTATACCGACAATCAAGTCCAGCAGCGGCATCACCAGCGCCTGCAGGCGCACAACGCCGAGGTTCTTTTCCTTCGTGAACAGCGTCGTCTTCGCAAAAGCGTACAGCTCCTTGCGTTCCTGCACGAAGGATTTAATCACGCGGATGCCCGACACCGTTTCCTGCACTTGGTCCGTCAGCGTCGAGAACGCCTGCTGCTTGGCCAGAAAGCGCTTGTGCATCACCTTGCCGTAGAAGTAATCGCCGAGGATGATGAGAATCAGCGGCAGCACCGCCACACCCGTCAATTTCGGGCTGACATACGTCATCATCTGCCACAGCACCAGCAGCAGCATCACCGTCGCGTCGAATGTGCTGATGACGTTCATGCCCACCAGCGTGCGAACCGCCTGCAGGTCGTTGATGAAGCGCGCCATCAGGTCGCCGGTCTTGTGCTCGTTGTAATAGTGCGGCGAGAGCGTGGATAGGTGCGCGAACAAATCGCTGCGCAATTCCTTCTCAATCGACCGCGCCGACCCGAACAGGAAAAAGCGCCACGCAAAACGCCCCACCGCGATAATTACGCCAATCAGCACAATCTTCCAGACCAACCCCATCACGCCGCCCATATCCAGCGTGTGCTGATCCAGCCCGTTGGTAATTTCGCCTGTGAACCGCGGCACATAGGTATTCACCTCGTCCACAATGAACAGCGCCAGAATGCCCAGAATGTACTGCCACCAATGACGGCGGACATATCGCCACGCCAGCTTCAGCTCCTTCATTACTGCCTCCTTATGCTTCGTAACGACTCATTGTAGCACATTTCGGCGCAAAAAGACACACATTCGCCGAAAATTCCGCGCAGGTTTACAATCCGGGCGGGCGTTTGTTTCCTTGCGGGATGGAAAGGGAAAAAGATGCCCCCGGAACAGCGGGTTTGCGCGTTCCGGGGGATTATTTTTTACTTCGCCACCTTGTTGCTCGGCGTCCCATTCAAGAAGTTCCTTACATTCTCCACCGCCGTATCCATCAGCCGTTGGCGCGCCTCGTGGCTTGCCCACGCGATGTGCGGCGTGATAATCATGTTGTCCAGCCCCAGCAGCGGGTTGTCCGCCCGAATCGGCTCGGTGGACACCACGTCCGACGCAGCGGCGTACACCTTGCCGGACAGCAAAGCATCCCGCAAATCCGCTTCGTTGATGAGCCCGCCGCGCGCGGTATTGAGCAAAATCACGCCGTCTTTCATCTTCGCCAGCGCGGTTTTGTCAATCATGCCGACGTTCTCCGGGGTTTGCGGGCAGTGTAGGGAAACAATGTCGCTGCGGGCGTACAGTTCGTCCAGCGGCACATAGCCTTCGCCCGATCCGTGGCGGCTGTAATAAATGACATTCATGCCGAACGCGCGGGCGAGTTCCGCCGTCACCTGACCAATGCGCCCGTAGCCGACGATGCCGAACGTCTTGCCCGCCAGCTCCATCAGCGGATAATCCCAGAAGGAGAAGTCCCGGCAAGCCGTCCAGCGCCCCTGCTGCACCGCGTCGTTATGATGGCCGATGCGGTGGCAGATTTCCAGCAGCTGCGCCATCACGAACTGCGCGACCGCCTGCGTGCCATAGGACGGAACATTTGCGACAACGATGCCCTTTTCTTTCGCCGCCGCAATGTCAATGACGTTGAAGCCCGTCGCCAGCACACCGATGTAGCGCAGATTCGGGCATTCATCCATCGTTTGGCGGGTAATGGGCGTCTTATTGGTGAGGATGATCGGCGCGTCGCCGATGCGGGGGAGAATCTCCTCCGGCGCGGTGTAATCGTAGACAGTCAAGTCGCCCAAGGCGGCGAGGGCTTCCCAGCTCAGGTCGCCGGGATTCTCCACAGCGCCGTCCAGAATGGTGATTTTCATGGATGTGTACCTCCTGCGGTGGTTTGTTTCGGTTCCTATTATATAGCAGGGTGCGGCAGGATTGCAAGGGGATTTTGCGGATGCGCAAAGCAGAGAAGGAGATACAGCCGCCTCTTGTGGGGGGGCACCATTCCAACGGTTCCTCGGCGACCCATTCAAAGGGAAAATTCAAACAGGTCGCGGCAGCGAAGCGTTCTGTGCCAAATGAGTGCGCCTCGATAGCCTGACCGCCGCCGTCCATCCACCTAATTCGCCTTTTTTCGCGAAAAATCCTGCTTTATACGATTTCCAGATAAGAATGCGCAAGCAGATGGCGCAAGTGAATCTGGAAATCGTATTACGTCCATTTTTCCCGGACAAGCAGGGATTCCCATCATGCGCTCCTCCAAAGCCGGGCAGACTGCATCTCGGAAGGAGGAATGCCGCATGGACAGAAAACGACCTTTGCACCCCAGTCCGCTGGTGAAAACGCTTGCGGACGCTCAGCGCCGCATGAGCCGCACCGACGTGCTTGGCTCGTGGACAGGCGTGCCGTGGGAGGACGCGGACGAAGAACCCGTGCAGGACGCTGATGACCTGTGACGTGCATTTGACGCGTGTGCTGGGGCTTCCCGCCGTGCTGCGCGGGCGCTCACAGGGGCATGTGGAACGCGCCGTGCTCGAAAACGACGGTCACGCGCTGCGTGGGCTGATTGTCCGGCGCGGGTTCGGCGGCGCAAAGTGGGTCGCGAGGGACAGCATCGCCCTGCTCGGCGACGTGTCTGTCATCCTCCGCGCCTGCCCAACGCACCTGCCCCGCAAAACGGATTTCCGCCTGCGCACTGTCAAGGACACGCGCGGCTTGACCCTCGGCTGCGTGACGGATGTGCTCATCAGCGCGGACAATCTGCTCGTCAGTGAGCTGGAGGTCTCCCTCGGTTTGATTGACGATTTCCGCGACGGACGGCGGCGCATCCGCCACTTTTCCGCTTCACCCGACGGCGATGTTCTCGTTCCGGAAGGCGAAATTCTCTTGGAAGGGAGGGAAACGCAGTGAACAAGATGCTGATTGGCTCAGCAGTCGGTCTGGCAATGGGTATCGGGCTGATGATGCTGCCCGGCATTCGTCAGGATGTCCAGAAAGGCGCAAACAAAGTCAAGAAAGCCGTGCAGGACATGAGCGAAGGACAGCAATAATGGAGGCGGGCAGGATTGCACCATCATGCGTCCTGCCCGTTTTCCCATTTGCTGCGAAAGGAGGAAAAGCGCATGGAGAAAGCCGTCACGCGGCGCAAATGGACAGCGGGGCTGCTGATCGCGGGCACGGTCGCGCTGGTGGTCGCATTCTGGTCGCTGATCATGTCGATGCTGTCGTTGCTGGCAGTCGCGGGCGTTTTGACGCTGCTGTCCCTGCCGCTGTGCAAAGTACTGGAAAAGCGGCTGCCCAGCGGCGCGGCGGCGGCGATCGCCCTGCTGACATTGCTCGGCGCAGTGCTGGGAATGCTCTGGGGGCTGATTCCGCCCCTCTTGCGGCAGAGTGCGCAGCTCATGTCGCGCCTGCCCGCGCTGCTGGACAGCCTGCGGGAGCTGCTCGCCCGATGGAGTGCTGCGCTCGAAGCGCGCGGTATCCCCCTCGGCGACATGCAGGCGGAGCTGTTCTCGCGCATCAGCGCTGCCGCGGGGCAGCTTGCCGCAACGCTCGTCAGCGGGATTCGCCGCCTGACCGGGAGCGTCAGCCAATGGCTGCTTGCACCGCTGCTGTCGTTTTACTTTTTGCGTGACCGCAAGCGTCTTTGCCTCCTGCTGTCGCTTGTTCTGCCCGTCAAATACCGTGCGCGCGGCATCCGTGCCGCCCGTGAAATGCGCCGCGAATCCGCCCTGTACCTGCGCGGACAGCTGATTCTCTCGCTGTTCGTCGCTGCCATGACCGCCCTTGCGCTGCTGCTCACGCGTACGCCCGGCGCACTGCTGCTGGGGCTGTTCATGGGCGTGATGGAGTTGATTCCCTATATCGGCCCGTTCATTGCGGGCGTTCCGGCGGTGCTGCTGGCGCTGCAAAGCGGCTGGACGGCAGCGCTGTGGACACTGCTGGCAATCTGCCTTGTGCAGCAGGTGGAAGCGAATCTGCTCTCCCCGCGCCTGCTCTCCGGCGCGACGCGGCTGCATCCATTGGCGGTGTTGCTGGCGATTGCCTTCGGCGGCATGGCGGGCGGCGTGGTCGGAATGATGGCGGCGCTGCCGCTGGTTGTGTGCGTGCGCGGCGCAGTTAGAGGGTGGCGGGAGTGAGAAAAGCACCTTGTATACAACCAGTCCGCAAAAAAATCATCGCCGCAGGGAAATTTCTTTCTCTGCGGCGAATATTGTATGCAATTAGATTACATTGTACAGGTTACTTCGCAATGAAGTTCACCAGACGACCCGGCACGAAGATGACCTTCGTCACAGTCTTGCCCGCGAGGATCTTCTGGATTTCCGGCAGCTGCTGGAGTTCCGTCTCCGCGCGTTCCTTCGTCATGTCGGCGGGAATCATCACGCGGCCGCGAACCTTGCCGCAGACCTGCACGGCGATTTCGATTTCCGACTTCACCAGCGCGTCTTCGTCCCACGTCGGCCACTTCTGATACGTCATCGTGCCGCCGAAGCCCTGATTCTCCCACATTTCTTCCGTGATGTGCGGCGCAACGGGGTTGAGCAGCAGGAGCAGGGTTTTGAGTTCCCCACGCGTCACGCTGCCGGCGGAAACCATCTCATTCACCAGCGTCATCATCTGCGCGATGGCGGTGTTGTACTTCATGGCTTCATAATCCAGCGAAACCTTCTTAATCGTCTCATGCATGAGCGCGTTCAGCTTCTCGCTGTACCCCTCGTCGGGCGTCACATTCTCCTGCAAGCGCCACACACGGTCAAGGAAGCGGCGGCAGCCCTTCGCGCTCTGCGTGCTCCACGGAATCGCCTGATCGAACGCGCCCATGAACATCTCGTACACGCGGAAAGCGTCCGCGCCGATTTCGTCGATGATATCATCCGGGTTGACAACGTTGCCGCGCGACTTGGACATCTTCTCGCCGTTCTCGCCCAGAATCATGCCGTGGCTGGTGCGCTTCTGGTAGGGTTCAGGCGCGGGAATCACGCCAATGTCATGCAGGAACAGATGCCAGAAACGGCTGTACAGCAGATGCAGGGTCGTGTGCTCCATGCCGCCGTTATACCAGTCCACGGGCAGCCAATAGCGAAGCGCTTCGGGCGAGGCAATGGCTGTTTCGCAGTGCGGGTCGCAGTAGCGCATGAAGTACCAGCTTGACCCTGCCCACTGGGGCATGGTGTCGGTTTCGCGCGTCGCCGGGCCGCCGCAGCACGGGCAGGTGGTGTTCACCCAGTCATGCATGACGGACAGGGGGGATTCGCCGGAATCGGTCGGCTCGTAGTTGTCCACCATCGGCAGCGTCACAGGCAGCTGATCTTCCGGCACCGCCACCATACCGCACTTGTCGCAGTGCACAATCGGGATGGGTTCGCCCCAGTAGCGCTGGCGGCTGAACACCCAGTCGCGGAGCTTGTAGTTGACCTTCTTCTCGCCCCGCCCGTTCTTCTCCAGATACTCAATGATCGCTTCCTTCGCCTGCGCGACCTTCATGCCATCAAGGAAGCCGGAATTGACCATCACGCCGTCCTGAATATCGGTATACGCTGCTTCCTCAATATTACCGCCCGCGACGACCTCAATCATCGGGATGCCGAACTTATGCGCGAACTCCCAGTCACGGGTGTCGTGCGCCGGAACAGCCATGATTGCGCCCGTGCCGTAGGTCATCAGCACATAGTCGCTCAGCCAAATCGGGATTTCCTTGCCGTTGACGGGGTTGACGGCGCGGACACCCTCAATCTGCACACCCGTCTTGTCCTTCGCCAGCTCGGCGCGTTCAAAGTCGCTCTTCTTCGCGGCTTCCGCGCGGTACGCCATGCACGCATCGTAGTTGGTGATTTGGTCCTTCAGCTTGTCAATCAGCGGATGCTCAGGGGACAAGACCATGTACGTCGCGCCGAAGAGCGTATCCGGGCGCGTGGTGAAAACGCGCACCTTCTCGCCCGGCACGGTCAGGGAAAAATCCACTTCCGCGCCGACACTGCGGCCAATCCAGTTGCGCTGCTGCACCTTCACCTTGTCGATGAAGTCCACCGTGTCCAAGCCGTCGAGCAGCTTCTGGGCATAGGCGGTAATCTTCAGCATCCACTGCTTCTTGACCTTGCGGATGACCTGCGTGCCGCAGCGCTCGCACACGCCGCCGACAACTTCCTCATTCGCCAGACCGCACTTGCAGCTGGGGCACCAGTTGATGGGCATTTCGGACTTGTACGCCAGCCCGTGCTTGAACAGCTGAAGGAAAATCCACTGCGTCCAGCGGTAGTAGGACGGGTCGGTGGTGTTGACCTCGCGGGAATAGTCGAAGGAGAAGCCGATTTTCTGCAATTGCTCGCGGAAGTGGTCGATGTTCTTCTTCGTCACGATGGCGGGGTGAACCTTGTTCTTGATGGCGTAGTTCTCCGTCGGCAGACCGAAAGCGTCCCAGCCGATGGGGAAAAGGACATTACAGCCCTCCATGCGGCGCTTGCGGGCGATGATGTCCATCGCGGTATTGGAGCGTGGATGCCCGACGTGCAGCCCCTGTCCCGACGGATACGGGAACTCAATCAGGCCGTAGAATTTCGGCATGGTGTAGTCGTTCTTCGCCTCGAAAACGTGACTGTCCGCCCAGCGCTTCTGCCACTTCGGTTCGATGGCTTTGGGGTCATAGGGTTTGAATTCCATGATGCTTCCTCCCTGCTTTTCTCGGACGGAACAAAAAAACGTTCCACCCCTGCAAATTCTGCAAAGACGAAACGGATGTTTCGCGGTACCACTCTGCTTGTCCGGACGTGCCGAACCTCTCTTGCGCGTAACGTGCGCCATTCGCCGAACCCTTCGTCCGGTTTGCGCTCCGGGGCGAGCGGCTGACAGGCGTCTGACCGCGCTTCCACCAGCACGCGGCTCTCTGGAACAGACGGAACTTCCAGCGTTCCCCTTCATTGCGGGACAAGGTCAGTATAATGCTTTTTGCGGGCGTTGTCAAGGGTTTCGGTCTTTGCTTTTTCGGTGTTTTTACGTGCAGAATGGTTCGCTTCAGCCGAATTTTGTGCTATACTGTTAGCAATTATGCTTCGGCAAGGAGGAAAGACGTTATGCACCTGATTATCCCCAAGAATTACAATCCCGTGCTGAACCTGCGGGATACGGAAATCGCCATCAAACTGGTCAAGGATTTTTTCGAGACGGAGTTAGCCCGCGCGCTGAACCTGACCCGTGTGTCCGCGCCGATTATGGTCACGCCCGGCAGCGGTCTGAACGACAACCTGAACGGCGTCGAACGACCGGTATCCTTTGACGTTCTTGAAACCGGCGAAACGGCGGAAATCGTCCATTCGCTGGCGAAATGGAAGCGTCAGGCGCTCAAAACGTACGGTTTCCAGCCCGGTGAAGGGCTGTACACGGACATGAACGCCATCCGCCGCGACGAAACGACCGACAACATCCACTCGATTTTCGTCGACCAGTGGGACTGGGAGAAAATCATCACCCCTAAGCAGCGCACGATGGAGACGCTGCAAGCGACCGTCCGCGCGATTTACCTCACCCTGCGCAAGACGGAGGGCTTCGTCTGCGCGCATTATCCGCACATCAAGCCCGAACTGCCCGACGACATCACGTTCGTCTCGTCGCAGGAATTGGAGGATTTGTATCCCGACCTGCCGCCGAAGGAACGCGAATACCGGGCGGTACGCGAATACGGCGCGGTGTTCCTGACGGGCATCGGCGGTGCGCTGCGTTCCGGACAGATGCACGACGGCCGCGCCCCAGACTACGACGACTGGTCACTCAACGGTGACATTCTGCTCTACGATCCGCTGCTGGACATTGCGCTGGAAGTGTCGAGCATGGGCATCCGTGTTGACCCGGACGCGCTGCGCCGCCAGTTGGCGATTCGCGGCTGCGAGGAGCGCGCGGAGCTGCCATTCCAGAAGGCACTGCTCAACGGCGAGCTGCCCCAGACGATGGGCGGCGGCATCGGGCAGAGCCGCATGTGCGTCTATCTGCTGCGCAAGGCGCATGTGGGCGAGGTGCAGGCGAGCCTGTGGCCGCTGGACGTGCAGGACGCGTGCAGGAAGGCAAATATTCAGCTGCTGTAAGCAAAGCAATGAGGGCAAGCCTGAAATGCGGCTTGCCCCCTGTTTTATTATCCCGTATGAAATTGCCCCATCATGCATAGGATCTCGCCGCTGCCCCATCTGCTTCATACTGCACGATCCACCGCCGAAATGTTTCCTGACTTACGCCTGCCTCTGCTGCTGCGTCACGCATGCTTTTCTTTCCGAATTTGCCTTTTGCTGATATCCCATAAAATGCTCCCTCCATGATTGACAGTTTGGTTTTTTACTGTCTCTCATAGAGGGAGCATATCACATTCCCCAGCAGTGTCTTCATGTCCGCGCAGGGAAGCGTTCACTCCCCTGCTCGGACGTTTTTTGACTGGCTTATACTATTCCCAAATGAGAATTCGCGGCGCAAGCAGATGGCGCAGGTGAATTTGGAAATAGTATTACTTCTTTTCCGACCCCATCGCGCCCGTCATCAGGACAGCACCCAAAATCGCGGCGAGCAGCATCAGGATGAAGGAGAGGATGAACGGAACGCCCAGCGCGCCGATGGTGGACGTGCCGCCGAAAATCAGCACGAGGTCATCCATGCGGAAGTTGATTTCCGTCACCAGATAACGGAACCACGCAACCAGTGTGCATGCCAGACCAGCCGCCGCCAGCAGACCCATCTTCTTCACGCCCGCGACGAGGTAGCACACTGCCGACACGAGGAGCAGCACCAGCACAACCGCGTCGAAGTTCATCTTCGTGGTCGCAGCCGTGTCAATGATGATGTAGAAGATAGCCGCCAGCACCGCAATCACCGCTGCGACAATCGAAACCGTCTTGCGGTCAGCGGAGGCCGCCTTTTTCTTGACGTCCATGAAGTAGGACACCAGCATCGCGAGACCGAAGAGCGCTGTCAGCACAATCAGCACGATGCGCGCAATCAGCATGTCCGTCTCGACCCAAGACGTCGTGTGGACAACGTGGCTGGTTTCGTTCATGCCGTTCATAGCGGCGGAGTTCGCGTAGGTATAGAGGAAGTTCTTCGCCGAAGTGCGGAGGTTGTTCAGCAGCTTGCCGTCTTCCGCCGCCCAGCCTTCAATCTTCGACACCAGCCAGTCGCCGGAGGACAGCCAAGTGTCATTGCCCGCTTCCAGACCGATGGAAACGTCCATCCAGTTGCGGTTCGCCATGACAGCGTCCGTCAGCGTCACGCCGACGAAGCCCCATTCCTTGCGCAGAACTTCGTTGCAAAGTCCGCTGTGCGCACCTGCCCAGCGCGTGCCAATACGGTTGAAGGAGGTCATAGCGGCGTTCGCACCGCCCTCTTCCACCGCGTACTGGAAGCCCTTCAGGTAGATTTCACGAATCGCCTGTTCCGTCGCGAAGGTTGCGACCGACTGGCGGTACGTCTCAAAGTCATTGAGAGCGAAGTGCTTGATGTAGACGACCAGACCCTTCGAGCGAGCCGCTGCCACTTCCTGCGCCGCCATCTTGCCGGACAGGAAGCCGTCCTCGGAGTAATACTCGAAGTTACGGCCGGAGTAAGGCGTGCGGTGGATATTCATCGCCGGGCCGTACCAGCCAACCACGCGGTTGTCGGAGCGCAGCGCATCTTCGCCCATCGACAGACCGACATTGTAGAGGATTTCCGTGTTGAACGTCGCCGCCATGACCGGTTCGGAGGTATACGCCACCGTGGAGTTGTTGCCGGCATACGTCGCCTTGATGCCCTGCGGGCCGTCCGCTGCCACCGTCGCGGGCAGACCGATGGAGTCGATTGCCCGCGTGCCGTAGCCGGAGTGGCCAACCAGTTCCGCCAAATCCGTCAGCGTCAGCTGATTGAGCAGATCCACCCACATCGGGTCGTCGTAGTCCTTGCCAATCAGGTTCGCCAAGGTGTAGTTCGTCGCGGTTGAACCCGTGATGACCGTCTCGTCGGGCGCTTCCGCCGTGTAGTTGAATTGCAGACCGTTGATGATGGCATCGTTCGCCGTCAGGCTGGCATAAGAAACCGGCCAAGTGCCCTGCCAGTCGCTGCGGGACAGGTACGTCACGAGCTTCTCGCCGTAGCTGTTCAGGTCCGCATCACCAAACTGGTTGGTAATCTTGTAGCCCGTGCCGGACACGCTGTACGTCGCATTGTCGTCGCTGTCGACCGTGAACTTATAGACCTTTGCCGCGTCGCCAGGGGCATCCATCGCCGCCGCACCGTTCGCGGTCAGCGTTGCGGTTTCCGCCTCTTCTACGCCTTCCGCAGCCGGCGTTTCCTGTGCGATGGGGGCATAGCCCTTCGCCGCGAGGATGTTGTTCACCGCGTCGTGTGCATCCAGACCAACGCTCAGGTAGTAGTCACCCGCTTCGAGAATGTAGGTTTTGTTGACATGCTCGTCGTAAACCGTCAATTCCTTGCGGTCAACCGTCACGGAGACGGTCTCGGATTCGCCGGGCTGGAGGACATTCGTCTTGCCGAAGCCGACAAGCTGCACGGATGCCTTCTCAATCGCGTTCGCGCGGTCGAATTCGGTGTACGGCTGCTGACCGTAGACCTGCACGACTTCCTTGCCTGCGACGTTGCCCGTGTTCGTCACCTTCACCAGCACGGTGAAGCTGTCGGTTGCCGCGTCGTAGGTCACGCTTTCCAGCGCCTGTTCAAACGTGGTGTAAGACATGCCATAGCCGAAGGGATACGCGACTTCCTCGCCGTACACCCAGCTGTCGCCCTTGGACGCGAAGATGCCCGCATTGCCGGACGCGTTGCCCTGCTCCATGACCGCATCTTCATAGCGCGTTTCGTAGTACTTGTAGCCGACATAGATGCCTTCGGATTCCACCAGATAGTGAATCGCATAGCGCACTTTCGTCTTGTCGCCCGGCACGCCGTCAATCGTCACGCCGCCGACCGTGCCCGTCTCTTCATCCGCATTGGTGTAGACGTAGGAGCCGAAGTTCTGAATCGCCGCGGAGGACAGGGAGGACACGGAGTAGGTGTCCACCAGTCGGCCAGAGGGGTTCACGTCGCCCACCAGAATCTGCGCCACCGCGTTCAGACCGTACTGACCGGGGCCGCCGATCCACAGGCAGGCATCCACGCCGTATTCCGGATTGTTCACCCAGTCCATCGCCATGGCGTTGGAGGAGTTAATCAGCACAATCGTCTTGCTGAAGCCCTGCGAAGCCACATACTTGAGCAGCTCGCGCTCGGAATCCTGCAATTCAAAGTACGACGTACCGTCGGTGAATTCGCCGGTGTACAGGTCAGCGCCTTCGCCGCCGGAGCGTCCGATAACGACAATCGCCGCATCCTTGTAGCCGTCCAGATTCACGCCGGAAGATGCCACCGCGTCCGCCGAAACCTCGGCAATGCGGGTCGCCGCCGGAACGTCCGCATATTCGGTGAACATGCCGGGCGTGGAGCGGTTGGTCTTGTCTTCCTTCATCTGCGCAATCTGCGCGCTGTACCAGTCCATCATCGCGGTGTTGACGTTCAGACCCGCCGCCGTGAGCGCGCTGGTCATTGTCGCTGCCTTGCTGGTATCAACCTGACCAGAACCCGTGCCGCCATAGATGGTATCAACTGCGCCGCGGCCGAAAACGGTCACGCCCAGTCCTTTTTTCATCGGCAGCGCGCCGTTGTTCGTCAGCAGCACAGAGCCTTCGCCCTGAATCTGCTCACACAGCGCCTTCTGCCACGCGGTCAGCGCATCATCGTCACGCGTGCCGTCTTCCTTCAGGAAACTGGAGGCATAATAGGTAGCGTTCTTGCTGGGGTCATCCGTCACCACGCTCGTGGTCACGATGCCCAGTTCCTTGTTGATCATCATGGCGTAAGCAGCCGTGAAGTAACTGCCCACCAGAACAATCGTCAGGAGAATACAGGAGATGGATGTCAAGAGTGCCAAGAGTTTTGTGCGTTTCATGGACACCTTTCCCTTTCTATGAGGGCGCAGCGCCCCCTTTGATGTGCTGATTCTATCATAAAAAAACGACACGAAGCGCATTCGTGTCGAAACTGGTTTCTTTTTGTGCGTAAATCGTCATGCCGACTGCTGCGGACGCGGCAGCAGAAGCGAGAGGATGAACATCTGGTCTTTCGTGTCGATGCTCATATGCCCGTCGTACTTCTCAATGATATAGCGGATGGAGCGCAGTCCGAAGCCGTGGTACTGTGTGTCCTTCTCCGTCTTCGGCAGTCCCTCGTGCATTTCCGGCGGCTTGCTGCAAAAATTCTCGAAGACAATCTGCGTCATGCCCACCACGTCGCTGACGCGGATATTGACGCTGCGGTTTTCGGGCGCTTCCGCCATCACCGCCTGAATCGCGTTGTCCAGCGCATTACCGAAGATGGAATAGATATCGGACTTTTCAATGGGCGCGAGCAGCGATACATCCAGCATCGTCGTCAGCAGAATGTGATTTGCGCTGCAATACAGGCTCTTTTCAGACAGCACCGAATCCAGCGCCGCATTGCCCGTGTGGAACGTGTACTCATAGCGCTGAATCTCCTGCTCCACCTCGTCAAAAAACGCCGCGTGTTCATCCAGCTGCTGTGCCCGGCGGTAGGTATCAATGTGATAGCGCAGGTCGTGGCACTTCATGTTGATGCTGTCTATCGTCTTGCCCAGCAGCTGATGCCTGGATTCCTCCCGTGCCAACAGGCTCTCAATGATTTCCTTCTCACGGCGCATTTCATCGGCGTACATGCACTGATAAATCAGCACCATCACCATAATGACCGAGAGAATCGAAAACAGGCGGTCAAGCAGCGAAATATCCGTCGGCAGCGACACAGAACGCACGAACACCGTCAGCAGCGTCACCAGCGTCAGGAACAGCACCTTCCAGTTGCCGAGCTTCAAATCGCCGTTCTCCGGAAAGCGCCGCACGAACATCAGGTAGCACACGGCGTACACCACCACAAACGATGCGCCGGAGAGCAGATAGAACAGCGGATCACGCGGCTTGGCCATCCAGCATGTCGCCAGTCCACCGACCTTGAACGCCAGATTCTGAATCGCATAAGAGGAAATGCCGATACAAAGTGCATTCGTCGTCGGAATGTCCATCGTCAGGCACAGCACCAGCAGCGATTCGGCAAAAATCGCTGCCACGCGTGCAAAACGATGCCCCAGCAGCGGATGAAACCATGCCAGCACCAAGTAGCACAGCACCACCGGCAGCACAATTTTCAGCGGGCGCAGCCGCGACTTCATCCGCACAACGAACAGCCCCTCCGCCAGCAGAATCTGCACCGCGAAGAACATATGGAATGGAAAATCATTGTTCAGATAATTCGCCAAGTTCGTCAGCATCTTCGTCACCTCACGCCGTAATAGCGGTTGACCGCATTCAGAAAGTCCCTGCGCATCGCGCGCGACAGCGGAATCGCCTCGCCGTGAACCGTCACATCGTTCTTTCCGACCATCGTCACGAAGCCCAGATTGACGATATAGGAATGTGAGCTTCGGCTGAATTCCGCGCCCAACTGTTCCTCCGCCTCCTGCAGGGAGGAGCGGACGGGGAATTCGCCCTGCGCCGTATGATAAATGACATGGTGATTGCTGCCCTCGGCATAGTAAATCTCGTTTTTTTCCAAGAACAGGATGCTGTCTTTCGTTTTCAGGCAGATTTTCGACTGCCGGTACTCCACCCGCTTGAACGCCTTGTTCAGCTTCACAGTCAGCCCCGGCAGCGTCACCGGCTTGACCAGAAAGCCGATGGCGTCCACCTCATAGCCGCGGATGGCGCACTGGCTGAGACGCGTGGTGAAAATCAGGATAGCGTCCGGGTGACTCCGCCGCAGCTGCTCCGCCGTCGAAAGGCCGTCCATGCCCGGCATGTCAATGTCCATCAGCACAATGTCCGGATGCTCGCACCCGACGAGAAACGACGCCCCGTCCGGGTAGAACACCAGCTGCGCCATGCGTCCCGTTTCCGCCAGATACTGCGCCACCAAGCCCTGCATATACTGGCGCGTCTCCAATTCATCATCCACAATGGCGATGGTCATAGGCTGCCCTCCGATTGTTTGGTTATTCTATTATAACAAACTGTGCAGCGGATGTAAAGTGGCGGAGCGGGATAGAAAAATGCCGTTTGACTGCAAGTCATATTCCACCCTTAGTTTTTCCACAAAGTTTTGCGTTTTATGGAAGAATTAGGTGCGCTTATTCGTTTTATTTGTGACTGAGGTGCTTTTTTTCTCCCCTGCAAGCAGGATTTCCCTGCTTCTGCGCGAATTTCTTCTACAATAGATAAGGAGGTACGCCCATGAAACGCTTCTTCCTCGTGCTGACCTTCCTGACCCTCTGCCTCATGCTGTGCGCAAGTGCTTCCGCGGACAGTGCGCCGATGCAGCTGATGCGCATGAACCCGCTTGCGTTCAGCAAGCAGCCCACCCGCATTGAGAGCGTGACCCCGACCCCCGACGGCAGCTTCGTCATCATTTACTTTGCGGACAGCGACACCGCCGGAATGCAGGAAATGCGGCTGGAACTGTTCGATGCGGCGGGTGCGTCCCTGCTGTCCGCCGCGCTGGGGGATGCCAATCTGCTGGAGGAGGGTGCGCCGTATCCGCGCGGACAGGTGATTTTGGAGAAAAACCGCTTCGTGTGCGAATATTACCCGGACATTACGACGATGGAAGTCTACAAGCAGCGCATCTACCGCTACACGGGGAAGCAGGTGCAGAAGCCGACGACGAAGAAGCTGAAATTCGGCGCGGCGTGCTATGCCGAGCGTGTCGGGGATTACATGTTCCGTATGCAGGCACATTCGGAGGACGAAAGCGACGCTTCGCCCTACCGCACGGTGAAAATCTCGCATATTGCCAGCGGGAAGCAGAAGACGCTGTATCTGTACGACTGGTCGTTCTGCGCCTTCCCTGATGCAGACGGGAATCTGCTGTTTGCCCAGCAGAACGAGCGCGGGAATCTGGAAATCCGCCAGTATAGCGCGTCGATGCAGGAGACGATTGTCGAGCTGGACAGCGGCTATTTCGACGACAACCTTTCCTATGTTTCTTCCGCCGCCTGCATCGAATCAACAGCATATCTGCTGATTTCGCAAGGGTTCTCAAAATACACTTTGCTGACTTATGACCGAGAGGCACAAAAAATCACCGACAGCCGGGCATTCTCCGCAGCAGAGGACGGCTATTTTATTGCCGACTTCAAAACCGCAGGTTCTTCCCTGCTGTCGGTGGATGCCCATTGGAATGTCCCCTTGCAGCGGCGTGAGCTGCACATCTATCTGTTAGGCAGTGATTGGACGCGCACCGCCCTGCCCTTGCAGCACGATTTCTGCTTATACGTCTATGCGGCACAGGAAAGCATCACGACCGTCGAGGCAGACGGCAGCACCTACTTCCTCTGCCAATACGTTCTTCACACTTCCGGCATATCCTCCGGCGAAATGTAACGCAGCAGCGTCACCAGCTTGTCCCGCTTCATTTGCTCCACGCTTTCCACCGACCATCCTCCTTCCTTATCAGGGAGATACCAAATCTGCCAGTACGTCCCGTCGGACGCGCAATGCTCCGTAACCAGCCCGCGCCCCGAAAACATGAACTCTTGTTCGTTTGCATCCAGCGTCAGCACCTCTTGATATGTATGCGTACCCTCCGCCAGCGCTGCGAAATCCGCCGCATCCCGGCGCGCCGTCAGCAGCACAAGCATCGTCATCGTGCCATCGTCCAGGGCGTAGAACACGAACAGGCGGCTGCCGTCCGCGAGCGAATAGACCAGATACGGATAATCTTCCGCATCCTCCGCCGAAGCCCCTGCATTCGGGAAACATTCGCGAAGCGCGGCGATGTTCTTCTTCTCGTCCGGCAGCTGCTTCAAATCGACTTGCTGAACGGCTTCGTGCGCGCTGACTTCCGCCATTTTCGCCGCATCGGGCGCGAAGTAGGTCAGCAGTTCATCCAGCGTATAGGGCACATCGGCGTCTTCCTGCGCCATCACATACGCCAGATACGCCGTCTTCAGCCCGTCCTCCTGCCCCTTCACGCCATCGTAGGCCGTCAGATACAGGTCGGTGAAGACGTTCGGGCAGTCCCTCTGCCAGCAGACGACGTAACCGTCCGCCGTGATTTTCGCATGGATTTCCGCGCCGCTGCCGACATCCACCACGCCGGGAATTTCCGCCGCAGCCGTGCTGCTCACCACATCGTAGACGTGAAAGAGCGTATCCTCCGTCGGGATTGTCCCCGCGAGCAACTGCCGCTCACTATCAAGAATAACGTAATCCTGCACCAGCAACTGCTGTGTTTCCGGGTCAGTGACGAACGTCGCAACAAGCGTCTGTCCGTCTCGCTTCCAAATGCCGACGGTATAGTTGAGCAGCTTTTCGGGGCTTCCCCACTGCGCGGTGATTTCGTCCTGCGGCACGCCCGTCAGCGTATCCTCTGCCGCAAAGGCGCAGCAGGACAGTCCCAGCGCCAGCAGGAGGAGGAGGGAGGGAAGTTTCTTCATAGTGCAGCATACTCCTTTCGTTTTTCGCGCGGCAAACCTTTCAGTTACGCCGCTTCGCTCGCCGATGCAAACAAAAACACCTGAAATTCCTTGCCGGATTGGCTTTCTGCAATCATTTCGTCGCTGTAAACAGGCTTTTCGCCCACCCACACCTGATGGAAGCGCAGCGTAATGCCTTCTTTCACGTTGATTTCCACATACAGGCGAAAGTTCCCGTCGGGGTACGTCATGCTGAGTTTCTCATAGAGATTTTTTCCCACTGCAAGTGCAAGTTCTTTGAGCATAGCAAGCTCCGAATGCTTGATTTTGCCCGTATACAGGTGAAAGTGGTTGCAGAACGATTCGTATGCCGTGCACCCGGATGCAATGCACGCATCGGGAATCACCTTCGGTACTCCCGTCATGCTCAATTCGTTCTCTTCGGCGGCGCGAATCAAGATGGCATCCTTGCAGCGAACCTGCTGGAATCGCATGGTTAGCAATGACGGCAACTCGCGCAGCATTCCTTGAATCTCTTTGCGCATACATCCTCCTTCCGATTCCATTTTTCGCCCTCCCCTGCCTATTTCCCTGCTGATTCCCCATGCTGGCAGAAAAATTTACAATTTGCAGGGAAATTCTCCGCCACACAAAAAGCAGCCCTCCGGATCTTCATCCAAGAGGGCTGCCAATGCGCAATGCATCAGGCTTCCTGCTGCTTTTCGCGGAAAATTGCTCGGAAAATCAGGCGCACAAGCGGGCCGCAATAAAACATCTGGTAGCAGATTGCCATTGGGAAATTCATCGCCCATGTCTGCACCCATGTTGCAAACGTCTTTGTATCCTTAAACAGAATCGTCGCAACCAAGCTCATCAGCGGGCACATGATGCAGCAGATGCAGATAGAAATGGCATAGGTGATGAACTGCGGTCTATCCGTCGGCCGCATGACCGTAAACGCCAGCCTCCTTGCAATTTTCCCGACGGCAAAAAACTCCAGCACAAAGGCAATGGGCACCATAATGGGCAGTTCATAGAGCGCAAGCAGGAAACTTTCAGCAGTTAGACCGCCTGTCGCCAGCGCAACATTGTAAACCACCATGCCATAGACCATGATGGTCGCCATGATAGCAGTCAGCACAACATCCTGAAACTTGTTCTTGGGCATAAAAAAAGACCTCCCTAAAATGATAGCAAATCAGCAGACGATGTGTTGTTCGTTATCATCCCATAGGAGTGTGCGTTTCCAATATTAACCACTATTCTGTTTGCAGATTGATTATATCACATTTCCTTTTTCTTTTCAAGCCTCCACGCAAATTTCCCCTGCACATAAAAAAGCAGCCCTCCGGATTTTCATCCAAGAGGGCTGCCCATTTTATCAGCTTACTTCGCCGCGTTTGCCGCCGCGAATTTCGCCTTCTGCCGCTTGTTGCAGCGCACCGTACGCACAATTGCCAGCACCAGCCAGGCACCCACAAGGGTGAATGCGCCGATGTTAATCCAGTGCAGGTATTCCTGCCAAATCGGGGGATTGTAGCCGATGACCTCCGCGTTCATGGCGTTGGAGTTCACCAGCGCGTACATCACGTCCTTCACCGCGCGCATCAGCACAATCGCGTCGCCCGCGTCGGAGGTGTCACAGTCCGTCCACATGGCGCTCTGCTGCGTCGCAAGATCAAGGCTGCCGCCGGCGTAGAACATCATGCGCGGAATCATGTACTGCGGAATGGTGTTGAAGTCGCAGATAACCAGCCCGTTGAAGCCCCATTCGTTGCGCAGGATTTCGGTCAGCAGACGGTAGTCGCCGCCCGTCCAGCGCGTTCCGATGCGGTTGAAGGAGGTCATGATACCGCGGGTTTCGCCCAGCTTGACGGTATACTCAAACGGCTTCAGGTAGATTTCGCGCAGCGCCTGCTCGCTCAGCCAGCTCAGGTCGCCGCCGATGGAGCGGTGCGTTTCCTGCTCATTCGCGACGAAGTGCTTGACCGTCGGCAGCACGCCGCGGCTCTGGATACCCTGCACTTCCGCCGCGCCCATCATGCCGGAAATGAACGGGTCTTCGGAGAAATACTCTGAGCAGCGGCCGCCGAAGGGGCTGCGGTGGATATTGACGCCGGGCGCGTAGATGCTGGAATATGGCTGACCCGTCGCCTTATCGCCAATGGTGCCTTCTTCGCCGATTGCTTCGCCCAGTTCGTTCATCAGGTTGATGTTCCAAGTGGACGCCATCACGGGTTCGGAGACATACTGGCAAGTGCCGTTGACCTGCTCTTTGCTCATGAAGCAGGTGAAGCCCGACGGGCCGTCGCCGTGAATGGTCGCCGGCAGACCGACGCTCTCCATCGCCAAGGTGTGGTATGCGCCGTTGTTGATGAGGGCAATCATCTCTTCCTCGTCGCAGCCCATCATCAGTTCTTCCCAGCGTTCGTCGTCATAGGAAACAACCGGCTCATAGCCTTCCGCTTCCGCAGAGGGCAGCAGGTCGCGCAGGGTCAGTGTGGGTTCTTCGCCGAACCACGGGTATTCTTCCGAATCAAAATCAGTCGGATTATTGTGCTCTTCGCTGCGGATTTCCTCATACAGACGATCCGTGCCCGCGTGCTGCTGCGCGGTCTGCGGCGTGGGCCAAGTGCCCTCCCAGTCCGCGCGGCTGAGCATGGCGTCCAGCTGCCAGTCGCTGTCGAGGAAGTCCTCGGAATCGGTATAGCGGTTGACAACTTCACTGTCCGTCGTCGGATCGGTGCCAATCTGCACATCCGCCGCCAGATTCAGCGCAATCGCCTTTTCGGATTCATGCGCGTTGCGGGAGACATACAGCGTGTACTCGCCCGTTTCCAGTTCATAGCCGCTGAAACCGTTGCTGTTTGCGTCGCGGTAATCGTAGCTCGCCGCAGAATACGGGTCAAAGCTGACCGTCACCGTCTCGCTCTCGCCGGGCTGAAGGAGCTTCGTCTTTGCAAAGCCGACAAGCACCTTGTGCGCCTTTTCGATACCGCCCAGCGTGTAGGGCGCGGAGGCGTACAGCTGCACCACGTCCTTGCCCGCGACGCTGCCCGTGTTCTTCACCGTCACCGGCACGGTGATGGTCGTGCCAAGTTCGATTTCGCTTGCGGAGGCGTCGCCCACCGTCCAGTCGAACGTCGTGTAGCTCAAACCGTAGCCGAAGGGATAGACGACGTTGGCATTGTACCAGTCCTCGCCGTCGGTTTCGCCGCGCGTCTCATAGTAGCGATAGCCGACGTAAATGCCTTCTTCGTAGTCCACGGAGTAGTACATGCCGCCGTCATACTTGTCGGTCGTGTCCGGCAGGCAGCCCGTGCCGAAGTTTACGAAGGACGGATTCTTGGTGAAGTCCGCCGCCCATGTGTCCACCAGACGGCCGGAGGGGTTCACGTCGCCGTTCAGAATTTCGCCCAGCGCGGTGATGCCGTTCGAGCCTGTGAAGCCAATCCACACCGCCGCATCAATCTTATCCGCAAAGGCGGCGTAGGCACTGTCTTTGAGGAATGTCGCTTCAAAGCTGGAGGGCGTGTTGAACACAACGACAACACGCTTGAACGTGCCGTCGGTGACAGCAGTCAGCAGATCAATTTCGTTCTGGTCAAGCTCCAGATAGTGGCTGTCTGGGGACACAGCGCCTTCACTGTCGCCCTGATAGCGGGGCAGGTCAAAGCCCTCGCCGCCGATGCGGGTGATAACGACCAGCGCCGCGTCGGAATAATCCGCATAGCTGTTCTTCACCGCGTCGGTGTACTTGCTCTGGGGCGTTTCAGCGGTTGCAATCTTCTGATTGTCGCCGTTGTCAAGGTCGCTGGAGTTCGCGGTGCGCACCGGGCCGGACTGGCTGCTCTCATAGAAGTTCTTCAGCGTCGGATTGATGACGAAACCCGCGTCGTTCAGGCTCTCATACAAGTTCTTGTTATTGCTCGTATCGAAGCCGCCCGAACCGGAGCCGCCATAGGACAGGTTCACACTGTTCTTGCTGAACACGGAAATCCTCGCGCCCTTGTTCAGGGGCAGCGCAGCGTTCTCGTTTTTCAGCAGCACAAAGCCTTCTTCTGCCAGCTTCAGGTTAACTTCCTGCGCATTCGCAAAGGCTTCTGCCTTGTTCGTTGCCTTCTGTGTGGGGTACACAGAGGTCACTTCGTCACTGTAAATCGGGCGCTGGCTGCCGAACAGCGTGTCCATCAAGCCGCCGAGTTCACCCGCGCTCAGTTTGAAGTCGATGGCTTCACCAATCGCCGCCATAGGCTTGTCCAGCAGGCTGTTCATGTTGCCCGGCAGACCGACGACCAGATAGTTGCCAACGCAGTCCGCCAGCAGCACGATAACCGTCACAATAGCCCAGACGACCAGTGCTTTGCTCTTTTTCGGACGATTCTTCTTTGCCATAGGTTTGTCTCCTTATTTTGCAGAAATGGCGGTGTATGCGGCGGAGTTTGCCGCATACACCGCTGCTTGAGGAGGAGCAGAGAGGAAATGAGGAGAATCCCCCTTGCTTATGGATTACTTCTGGTAGTTGCCCGTCGCCGGCTCGTTGTGGTTCTCGTCCCAAATCAGCACAGCTTCCGTCGTCACCTTCACGCAGTCCACAATCGGGGCATACGCCTTGAAGGTCGTGCCGTCCACCTCATTGGTGTTGTTCGTCATCAGCTGAATCAGGTTCGCGCCCTTGTTCAGGTGCACGCCCTTGATGGAAATCAGGTCGGCACACTGCGGCATACTGCTCTGCGTCGCCTCGATGGTCACGCGCGGATAGCTCTTCGCTTCGCCGTTGACAATCACCTGATAGTCGTTGCCGTCATAGGACATGGTGACGAATTCGCCCGTGATGCTCACGTCGATGGTCGCGTCATCCACATCCATATCGGACGCGATGTAGAACTCCAGCGAGATGCCGCTGGCGTAGAGGTAGCCGACCATGCGGTTGCCACTCGCGCCGACGGACTCGTTGTAGATAATCATGCTTTCTTCCTGCGCAGAACCGGAGTAGCTGGGGCCAATCTTGCCGGTCAGGTCGGTATCCTCCGCCTCAAAAACATAGGTGTTCTGACCGGACACGGTTTTGTTCCACGCCGCCTTGATGGTGGTGTCAGCCATAATCGGCTGGGAGAAGTCGAAGTCGCTGCCGTTTTCGTCCACCCACTTGTCGAAGGCATAGCCCGTGCGCTCGGGGTTGGCGACAGGCTGCTTGACCTGCGTGCCGACTTCAACGGGGTAGGAATACTGGTTCAGGAGAACGCCATAGTAGTCATAATCAAACGTCACGGTGACGAAATCCGCGCCAACCTTCTTCCAGAAGGCATACACGGTCGTGTCGCCCGTCACGGGAGCTGCGAAATCATAGGTGTGCGTGTAGTCCGCATCGGCGTACCACGCGACGAACTCATAGCCGTCGCGCGCGGGCGCAGCGGGTTCGCTGGCGGTGCCGCCCTTGGAAACTTCCTGCGTGGATGCAGCGGGCGCGCCGTCGTAGTTCAGGTCAAAGGTCACGACGCACATGCCCGCAACAACCTCAATTTTGAACACGACGCGCTTTTTGCCGACCGTCGCGGTCACATTCTTGGTGTTCGCGGTCTTCATCGTGGGTTTGGACAGCTTGACGCCGCTGTCCGTCATGGCGACGATTTCCGTCGTGCCATCGTCGTAGGTAACTTTCAGCGTGCCGCCCTCGGCAGAAAACTCTTCGCCGATGACGTACACCGTCTTGTTGGGCATGGTTTCGACCTCGACGGAGGTCACTTTCTTGTCATCCGCCAGCGCCGAGCCTACCTGCGCCAAGAGGCAGACAGACAGCACCACAGCAAGGCACAGAGAACCGAATTTCTTCAGCCAGTTCATTTTTTTCTCTCCTAATTGTAGATAGTAGGCTTGGCGAAAAAGCCAGCCGCCAGACCGCCGACGCGCAGCGTTCGACAGCCCGGCGGCTTTTGCCCCGCCCCGCGCCTTCGCCGCAAGAGGATGCAGCGTCAGGCGCGGAGCAGACGTTTGTTCACAAACCGTGAGGATTCAGAAGAATTACTCGCCGATGGTCAGCGTGAAGGTACGGGTGACTTCCGTCGCCGTGGGAGAGCCCACATGCACGTTGTTCGGGAAGCGGGAGCCGAAGCCGCGAACCAGCGGGATCTGCAGCGTCACCGTGATTTCCACTTCGCCCGCCTTGGTCGGCGTGCCGGTGATGGCCAGCGCGGAGTTGTAATCGTAGGTGATGCCCTGATAGGCGGTGACAGGCGTCATGACCTTTTCCGCCGTCAGACCGTATTCCGCCAGCTTCGCAGCATCCTCATCGGAAACGCGGAACTCGTAGAGATACGCCTGATAGTAGTTGCCTGCTTCGACGTCCGCCGTTTCAAGGTAACGGGCATCAGTCGCTTCGATGTCTGCGAACGCCAGCGCGCCCAGACCGTCGTAATTGTTGCCCTGCACCTGAGAAGCGTCCTTCCAGTACCAGTTCTGGATACGGAGGGTGCCGCCGACGCTGTCGCCCGTGCCCGGCAGAATCGTCTTGCCGCCGAAGCCCTGCATTTCACCCTGCGCAACCGGTGTGCCGTCGGTGTGCTTGACCGTGCTGACGAAGCGCGGGTTGACCTTGACGAGGCTCTCATACGCATAGTAGGGAGCATCCACCGTCACGTTCGCCGCTTCGCCCACCTTGAGGGAAGTGGTGCTGACGTGTAGCGCGTCCACCACGCGGATAACCGCCTGTGCGCCGAGGGTGATGTAACCGTCGATGCCGTTCAGCTTGATGTCAATCGTCCATTCGCCTTCCGCCAGAGAACCGTCGGACGTGACAACGCCCGCATCGCTCATCGTGAAGCCTTCGGGCAGCTGCGCGCCGTCCGCCAGGGTGATGGTCGCGATGTCCACGTCGCCGAAGGAAATCGGCAGAGACTGCGCGGCATAGCTGTCGAATTCGAGGACACAGGGTTCAAAGCCGATGTAGCCATTGTGCACCGCGCTGCTGTTGGCGTAGTTCCACAGGATTTCCTGCGCACTGCGGCGAACCGCGGCGTAGTGGGTCTGGGAGAGGAACGTGCCTTCCGCGCCGTCGCTGACGCGGACACAGTTGCCATCCGCATCCCAAGCGCCGATTTCCAGGCCGATGTCCGGCAGCGTCGTGCCAGCGCCCAGCACCTGATTGTCGCCCTGACGCACCATCAGGTCCAGCGGGCAGTATGTGCCCTGCCATGCGTCGGTTTCAAAGATGGCGCGGTTCGACCATTCGTTGCGAACCAGCTTGTGCATCGCAAGGTTCAGCTGGCTGTTGACCATGCCGATGCGGTTGAAGGAGCTCATCACGCCCGTAGAGCGACCGACTTTAAGCGCGTACTCGAAGGGCTTGGCGTAGATTTCACGGATAACCTGTTCGGTCGCCCAAGTGGACACGCCACCGTTCAGGTCGCGGTAGGATTCCTGATCGTTGAGCATCATGTGCTTGATATGGCAGGTGACACCCTTGGAGGTCACGCCCGCGACAACCGCCGCCGCGAACTTGCCGCCGTGCACGCCATCCTGGCTGTAATACTCAACGTTGCGGCCGGAGAGCGGGCTGCGGTGAATGTTCATCGCGTTGCCCTGCCAGTAAGAGCAGCCCTTGAAGAGCGCTTCGTTGCCCATCATGACGCCGACTTCTTCCGCGAGGTCGAGGTTGAAGGTAGCTGCCAGAATCGGGGGGCAAGCCCAGAGCGTGCCGCCAGAGAGCTGCAGAGGCGTTTCGTTCACGCCCGCGCCTACAACATCCACCGCATCAATGGCTTTCACGCCGCCGCCGTTGTTGACGAGGCTCGCCATTTCTTCCCACGTCAGCTGGTTCATGAATGCTTCCCACTTCTGGGAACATTCGTCGTCGCCCTGCACAACTTCGCCGTCTTCAATCTTCAGGCTGAAGTCGATGCCCGCCATGTCCATAATGGAGATGGGCGCCTTTTCGCCTTCGGTGCGGGTCGCCGCCTGCGTCCAAGTGGACGGGATGCCGTCCTCATTCACGAACCATTCTTCATAGCCCTGATCCATGTAGGAGCGGTAAGAATACTGACCGTCCAGCGTCGCCAGCGTGTCATCAGAGATTTCACGATCCGTCTTGGATGCCGGTGCGGGCTGAGTCAGACCCGTCGCGCGGCTGATCATGCCGGAAAGCAGCGAGTCGTTGACGGAAGTGAAATCATCAACAAACAGGGACTCAATCTCGTTGCCGGTGATGTAGTCGGTGGTGCAGTTCATGCCCGCCGCCACGGTGTAGGTTTCGGACAGCTTCACATCGTGCGAGTTGCTGCGCGCGGTGATGACGTAGTTGCCCGCTTCCAGCTCATAGCCGGTGTAGCCATTGGCGTTGGCGTCATTCCAGTCGTAGCTCGCCATGTCCTGCGCAACCCAGTCAACGGTCACCGTCTGAGACTGACCGGGCTGGAGCAGATCGGTCTTGGCAAAGCCGACAAGGTTCGCGCTCGCCTTTTCAATGCCGCCCTTGGTGTACGGCGGATTGGCGTACACCTGCACAACTTCCTTGCCTGCCACGTCGCCGGTGTTAGTGACCTTCACCTGCATGGACAGCTTCTGGAAGGGGTCGGTAATCGCGGTATCCGCCGCGGGCATCAGTTCCCAGTCAAAGGTCGTGTAGCTCAGACCGTAGCCATACGGATACAGCACCTGAGAATCGTACCATTCGTCGCCGGAGCCGGGGTTTTCGGCGTTCATGTCGTCCGCCGCCGTCTCGTAGTACTTGTAGCCAACATAGATGCCTTCGCGGTACTCAATGGTGGCGTACTTGGTCGCTTCGCCATTGTGATAGAAGTACGCATCCATCATGTTGCCGTTTTCATCAACATTCTGCATCTGGTTGCCGAAGTTGGTGAAACTCGGACCCTTGGTGAAGTCGCGTTCCCAAACTTCCACGGTGTGGCCGCTGGGGTTGACTTCGCCGGAAATCAGCTTGCCAATCGCCTCGATGGCATTGTTGCCCGTGTTGCCGACCCAGAAAATCGCGTCCACGCCGTATTCGCTGGTCGCCTTGGGTTCAGCCAGTTCGGGAATCTGCAGGATGTTGGAGGAGTTAATCAGAACGATAATCGGCTTGTTCGGATAATGCTCCTTGACGTGCTTGACCAGCGCCTTCTCGTTGTCGTCCAGCATCAGCTCATGGTCGCGGGGGTTGCTGTGGTCAGTCACGTTGCTGACCAGCTTGTCGCCGCCCTCAGAGCCAGTGCGGGAGAAAACGATAATCGCCGCGTCGCCATAGCCATTGTAGGAGCTGATGGTTGCCGCTGAATAGTAGTTCATCGGCAGTTCATTGCTGGTCGTACCGAGCGTCTTGTGCTTGGTGTAGAGATCAACCAGCTTCGCATTCACGCGGTAGCCGGCTTTCTCCATCGCCATTTGCAGGGTGCTTTCGGCAATGCCGTTCGCGCCGGTGGAGCCGCCTGCGGAGCCGCTGGTGGACGCAATCAGCGACACGGAGTGCATACCGAACAGGGACACCTTGCCGCCCTTTGCCAGCGGCAGGACATTGTTCTCATTCTTCAGCAGCACGAAACCTTCGCTTGCCACTTCAATCGCGAGATCCTTGGCAATCTGCTGTTCTTCTTCCAGCGTCATATAGTCGGTGTAATACCGGGCATTCGTTCCGGCGAACCCGTAGGTATTGCCGGTCGGCGTTACGGTTTCTGCCGCCGCGAACGTAGCCGTCAGCCCAACGACTGCGCTCAGCGCCAGCGCCATCAGCCGATGGCTCTTTTTGCTCTGGAACACGATGTTTGTCCTCCTCATTGATTCGTGTTGAAAAACATTGCTTCTCTTCCGTTTTGAGACGGAAGAGAAGAGAAAAGAAACGTGAATGCTGCCCTCCTTCTTCGGGAAATTCCCATGATCCTCTATGTGAGCGTCCTTCGGCAGGGGATTCCGTCAGACGACTCATTGCGTTTTTTGTTGGATTCGTTTGTTTTGATGCCGTTTCCGACATCCGCAAGGATAGTATACATGCTTTGTGAACAAATTGTGATTGAGCCACTTTTTCTGCGTTTTTTGCAACTTTATTTGCATCGGCGTTACCGGAGCATACAAAAAGCGCCCGACTTTCGCCGAGCGCAAAGGAATTGCGAATCAATCATGTCGGGATAGGCAGCATAATCGACAATCGAAATATGCCGTTTTCGGCGCTGATTTTCAGGTCGCCGCCGTACTTCTCCGTCAGCGTTTTGATGGAGCGTGTGCCGAAGCCATGGTATTCTTTGTTCTCCTTGCTCGTCTGCGGCAGCCCGTCCACAAAGCGGATTTCGCCCGCATAGTAGTTCTGGCTGTCAATCAGCAGCAAATCACCCGTCGTGCCGATGGTCAGGGAGATGATGCGTTTCTCCTCCTCCGTCACGGTCTTTGCCGCCTCAATCGCGTTGTCAAGGATGTTGCCGAACAGGGCGTAAATGTCGCTGTCCTCCATGAAGCCGATGCGCCGCCCGTCCGCCAGACACGTCATCGTGATGCCCAAATTCGTGCACGCCAGCATCTTGCCGCTCAGCGCCACATCCAGCGCGGCATTCTGCGTGTGCGGCGCCGCATCGTAGATGTTGACCAGCTGACCGATTTTTTTCAGTTCTTCCTGATAGCCTGCATCGCCCAGCGCGGCAATTTGGTGGCGAATATCGTGGCATTTGAGGTTGATGGCGTCGTGAATCTGCCGCTCCTGCTCATAGCGCCGCTGCTCGCTGTACAGCATCTGCGCCGCGACATCCGCCTTGCGTTCGTTTTCCGTTTCCCGCAGATGGCTCATGCAGACGACAATCGTCAGCAGGGAGAACACGGCGCTCATGATATTCTGGCAGTTGACCAGCTCGCGGTTGCCCGACGGGGTCACGCGGTACAGCGTCAAGTCCAACACGACCGAAATCGCCACCACGCCCACGCCCATAAACAGCATCATGCAGCTGCTCATGTTCGAGAAGTCCATAACCGTCCGCTGACGCCGCTTGCCCACCAGAATTCGATAGTAGCTATACAGTGCTATCGCCATCAGCGCCAGCAGACAGCTTCTATCCAGCAGCACTGGGACATTCGGCAGCGAATGGCGTGGAATCTGGATGATTCTTTCGCACATATTCTGAATCGAATACGCCACTGTGACCGCATACAGCGCTTGACAGAAATTTGCCCGGCTGCAAAAGGGAACAGACAGCATGAACAGCACAAACGCTGTTATATAGCGAATTATGCCCATTCTTGTGCCCTGCATGTTCAGCCCCACATACGGGCGAGTGCCATACATCCAGCAGAACGCCAGCAGAATCGTCAGCGCGACGCGCAGGTAGAAGTGCTTCCGTTTTTCCAAGCAAGATGCCGAAATTGCGCAGCCCGTACTGACGGAGAGGATAAACAGCAAATCGTCACGCACGGTGTCTACGAGGTATTCCCATGTCAGCATATGATTCTCCCTCCTTACTCCGCCATGCCCGCAAGGTGCAGCGCGGACAGGAACTCCTTGCGCCTGCCGCGGCTGATGGGGAAGGTATGCCCTGCCACCGTCGTGTCATTGCTGCCCACATGCGTCACGAAGCGCAGATTGACAATCGTCTGATTGTTGACGCGGAAAAACACATCCGGCAGGGCATCCTCCACCGCTTTCAGTGTGCCATACGACCGCATAATCCCCGATGCGGTGACAAATTGAATATGATGGTCATAGATTTCAACATAGTGCAGCTCATTCGGGCGCAGGCGCGTCGTTGTGCCGCCGCTTTGGATGACGACTTCCTCTTCCGATTCTACCATGCAGCGGTTCAGGATGCGCGGAAGCTTCAAGTCCAGCGCAGCGGCGGTAATGGGCTTCAGGATATAATCCGTCGCCTCGACCTCGTAGCTTTCCACCGCATACTGCGCCAAGCTCGTCAGGAACACCAGCACCACCGTGTGATCCATCTCCCGCAGCTCGTGCGCCGCCATCATCCCGTTCAGCCCCGGCATCCGAATGTCCATAAACACCAGCTCATACTGGTGCTGGTACGAATCCAGAAACGTATTGGCATTCGCAATCCATGTAATGGCAAAGCGTTTGCCATTCTTCTGCGCATACGCTTCCAGCAGGGCAGTCAGCCGCTTCGCGTCGCTTTCGTGATCTTCCACAATGGCAATTCTCAGCATCTGCTCGCCCCTTTTCGCCGGAGGATAATTCCTCGTGATTTAGTACTATTATACCAGATTTTTTGCCAAAATCAAGGCAGGTTTCAACAAGGCGATGGACGAATGCAGGGATTTCATGTCATCCGATTCGCGGAGGAGGGCACAAAAAAGCGGCGCGCGTCCATTTTGGGGGATGTGCGCCGTCGGGGTGTGATGTTGCTTATTCATCCTCCGGCATATCCGTATCTTCGCAGAAAAGAACCGTCACATTCTCCTTCTGCATCACATATTCTGCGTTGCCCAAATAGCGGTCAGCATCCGCATCAAAGGGCAGTGTAATGCGGTATTCTGCATCATCATCATCTATGCTGAAATATTCGCTTCCAATGTATTGGGGCAAACTCCACGCATGGAACGTCAGCTCTGTAACGGGTGTTCCCCAGAAGAGTTGGTCGCCAATGAACACAATCTTTTCCGGGAAAACGAATTGGTGCAGCGGCATATAGGAAAACGCCGCTTCTCCGATGAGATACACCGAATCCGGCAGCCGGATCTGCTGCAAGGCATAGCATTCGCTGAAGCAGAAGTCATCCACAATGAGCAGCTCACTGTTCGCGCCGAATTCTACTTCCGCAAGATTCGAGCACTCCCAGAACGCACACGCGCCCAGTATCTTGCAGGAATCCGGCACAACGACCTTTTCCAGCGAATCATTGCCCATAAAGGCAAAGTCCCAGACATAGCCGATGCCGTCCGGAATCACGAAGCAGGAATTTGTTCGCGTCTTTGGATACAGCAGCAGAATGTCCCGTCCATACAGCACACCGTCCACGCAGGTCAGCTCGTCCTCCGTCAGCCCGAACGGAAGCTCCGCGCCGCCGTCGTAAAACTCCGCAAGCAAGTCCGCCATTTCCGGCGATTCCGCCTGTGCGGGCAGGGCGGACATCAGCAGGAAAAGCGCGGTGAACAGGGAAATCAACTTTTTCATATGGGGGAATCACCTCCAAATCGTTGTGTGCGGGGGATTTGTGCCGTGCCGCGCTTATTCGTCGCTCCAGACGCGCAGCACTTGCAGGTTTTTCGCATCAACGGCAATGTTCCAGCCGCCGAGTGTCATGTCACCGTCCTCGTCGAAGCCTGCATAATACACAAGCCACACATCCGCTTCTGAATCGTACTGCACAAGAAATGGAAGATACTGCCTGTTCTCTCGCTGATACGCCCGGACTGCAATGTCTGCAACCGCAAGCACCTCTTCCGATGTCGGATGAATCTTGCGCACGAAGAGATTTCTGCCGCGCTTTTCGAGCAGCGTGTTCCATGCGCCCGGCGCATCCTCGATGGTCAGATCCATAAAACCGCCCCTTTGGGGCTGATAGTAACCTGTTACCCCGTCTTCTGTCTGAACTTCAAAGCAGCCGTCGATTCTGGATTCTTTCACACTCACGAAGCTCGTTTCCTGCACATTGCCTTCCGCATCAACGAAGAAAACATGCCCGTCGCGGACGAATCCCGAATATCCGCCGGAAAACTCGGTGCAGTAGTCCGCCCATTCATCCAGCAGCATCTCTCCGCTCGGAATATGCAGCAGATTCACGCGCATGGTATCCTCATCCGCCGCCACCCAGACGACATCGTCCGCCACACCGCCCATCCAAAGCCACTGCATTTCCGTCACCACCGCGCCAGACTGCTCTAACAGCCCGTAGTTCCCGTCTCCCCACGATTCCGCAATGGTGATGTACGCGCCGCTTGAGAACATCATCGGATATTCCGCCACGAACGCGCGCTTCTGCCAATCATAGAGGTAGAACGAATCCGTCTCGTCGCTGTACACAATCGCGAATTTGCCCACCACCTCAATGGATGCAAACGCGGGCGGCAGAAGCGTTTCGCCGTCTGCGGACTGCAAGCCCATGTAGTCCTCTTCCCCAAGGTTGGGGCGGAAGACGGTGATGGTCGTCACTTCGGGCACGGCGGGGGATTCCGCCAGCACCGCCGGGGCTGCGCATGAGACGGACAGAGCTGCCGTCAACAATACCGCTAAGAAAATACGCTTCGCTTTCATATTGTTTCTCCCTCTTACATCCGCCCAGCAAACCAGTCATCCATTCGCCACGCCCTCACTCCACCCGTTCGAGCTCTTCCAGCACGTCCTCCAGCAAATCTTCCGCCGCCGTATCCGTCCAGTTTTTGCCGTTCGGGAAGACGCGAATCGTGGCGTCCGGGTACGCTTCCAGCAGGTCGCAGAAGTCATGCACGTCCATCTTGAAGAACGGCTTATCCGTGCAGACGGCGGCGGCGAACATTTCCTCCGGCCATACGGAAATTACGCCCTCGTCCGGCAGCGGCTGATTCGGGTCGCAGTCCAGCCAGACCGATTCCCAATCCGCCACAGTCGCAGCGAAACTCTTGTAGCGCTTGTGCGGGGCGGCGTTCATCAGGCCGTCGAACTTGTTGTTGCAGAGGCTTTGTTGTTTGGGGGTCTGCTTGCTCATGGGGTGTCCTCCTTCAATTATTCGTCTTGTTTTTTTGCTTCCAGCAGTTTTCTTCCGTTATCCCGATACCACTTCATCGCATCGTCAAAATACGACTGCACAGCCTGATCCATATCATTCTTCTGCAAGTTCCATTCCCCCACCTCCAAGCGAATTTGCAGCCGCTTTTCATCGGTCAGGCGGTAAAACCAGACATAATCAAGCTGCTCCGCGTGGGGGATAAATTCAAACAGCAGGCTGTCAGGATAGCGCTCTTTTGCTTCCTTAAAAAGCGTTTTCTTCCACTGCTCCACATTCTCCTGCGTGATTTCCCTGCCAAAGATATAGTAGAATGTCGCCCACGCATTGACATAATAGCAAATCTGCCACAAAAACCGCTTTTTCGCGCGATACTTTTGCAGCCCCCACGAAATCACATCCAGCAGAAAATCCTGATATAGGTCATACTCGTTTTCTGCTTCCCACGGTTCACCCAACACCGTCAAGTCATCCACATATTCCACATAGTCTACCATCTGCTGCAACGCCAGCACGGTCAACCCTTCGGACGGCGGCTCTTTCTGCCACACCTCCCGCAGATAGCGGTAAACCGGGAGGCGCTTCCCCTGCCGCTCCAGCTGATACACATCCGCTTTAATTGCGAGAATATCCAGCATCCCGATGCCCCTTCCCTCAATAAAAATACTCCTGCAAAACCAGCAGCGTCACCAATGCCACCTTGCCCACCACATCTGGCACATACCGCTTCGCGCGTGTCTTCGCCAACGTGCCTCCCTTCCTTTCATCTGATTTTCCTTTCTTCTGATTTATTCGCGGCGGCGTGTTTGTTCTCCTGCTTTTTCCCAGCGTCGGGGGCTGTTTTTACAATTCGCGCGGATTTTTTCGCAAGAAAAAGCGATTCCCGGCAGGAACGCCGAGAACCGCGGGGGATGATGTTCACTTTGCGCCGCGCGCATTTTCTTCCCTTTGGCGCACTTCCCGACTGTTGGCGATGCAGCGCGCAATGCACGCCGTCGCCAGCGCTGCGAAAGCAATTGCCCAGAAGATGATTTGATAATCCTGATAGATGTTCAGCAGGGGCGACCGATGCAGGATGGTTGTCTGCTCGCCATCCGGCGCTTCCCTCACGATGTCCACGCCCGAAAGCAGGTAGGTATTTCCGGCATCGTCCTCTGTCCGGCGGCATTCCTCCGCCCGGAGCGTTTCCATCATTGTCTCTGCCGCGTCGCCCGCCAGCCGCTGAACGAATTGATCCGCCTTGAAGCAGTAGAGTTCCGACTGCTCCCGAAAGTACATTTCGTCGTCCTTCGCATAGAGCGCAGAAATGCCGTGATGATTCTTGTTGGTCATGTTGACGGTATACAGATAATTGCCCTGCAAGTCGTAGACCTTCACAAGCTGCAACGCATCAAACAGCAGATACAGGCGATTTCCCGCGGCGATGGGCGAATTGACGCGGCTCCAATACTCTCTGTCCTCCTGAAAGGCGTTCGGAACGCCGTTCTGCGCCGGATGCCGCCACTTTTCCAGCGTCTCAAACCCAGCCACCCAGAACATCCCCGCCACAAGCGCGATGATGACTGCCCACATGACTACACCCGTCAAGTCCGATTTTTTGCTTTTTGGCATCTGCGATGCTCCCCTTCTACTCAATTCGCACCTTGTACCCAAATGGTTCTTCTATCGTACCGTCCCGCATCTTGTCCCATTGCTTATCAGTCAGAATGAATCTATACGAGATGCTGGCGGCGGGTTTGCCGTTCTCGTAATATTCAAAGCAGGTCAGCAGCAAGCCATAAAACCACATTTTCTCGCCGCGACTGAAACACCAAACCCCCCGCGCCGTCACACGCTTGCGGTCGTCGCGAACATAAACCATCAGCTCGCTGATAGGTCCGCCGTTGGCGGAATAGCTATAAATGCTGATGTTATCCGTCCAGTCCAGCACGCGGTGCGCTTCTACGGTCACCAGTTCCTTTTCCCGACGGCAGGATTTTTCCCTCATTTCCGCGCAAAGCAGTTCTCCCTCTTCATCCAGATAATACGCAAAGTATTCCGCGGCTTTTTCGGGAATTTCCCGGCGGAACTGCCCTTTCCGCACATTGCCCACGCCCTCGTTGATGGGCGACGGCTCATAGTTGCCCATCGGGGTCATGTTTTTCCCCACCGTCGAATAGCGGATGCTGACGCTACTACCGATGTTCTTTTCCCGCAGCTCCTCCACCGTCAGCGGATGAAGCGCGTACCAGTCCGCAGCCTTTGTAACCGCGATAATTGCCTCTCGAAACATTCGTGCATTCCTCATTTCTGCGCCTTGGATCCTCCATCTTCTGTATTCGCCGCCCACGTCCGCTTTTCCTGCTCACCGCACCTCTTCCATTGCATACACCCCCGCAAAGTACGCCCGAATCTCCCTGCCCTGCTTGGTGAAGGAACAGGGAATACGCACAATATCATTCCGCCTGTTCGCCAGATTCAGCTGGAACAGCCCGCGGATTCGCCCCGCAGACAGCGGAAACGTCTTTTCCGCCTGTCCGAGCGCCTCCTCGTGCATCGGCTGCGCATCAGGCGTGCAATCGCCGCCGCGAAAATGCCAAGCATCCGAAATAGCACCCAGAATCCACGGTCATAGAGGTAGATTTTTCGTTCCATTTATCCTTCTCCTTTGCGCCCCCGCATTGACATCCGCCGCTTTGTGTACTATACTGTACACAGTAAATCGACAATGGAGGGAAACGCCATGCCGCGCAGAAAGTTTGACACCACCCCGCGGGGAATATCCGACACTCACACTGATGCGCCTATCGCCACGAGCATTTGCGAGAACAAGCTGGTCTATGCCGAGCGAATTCGTACCCTGCGAGCAGCGGCGAACCTATCGCAGGGCGAGCTGGCGGAAGCCATGAATCTGGGGCGCGCGGCGATTTCCAACTGGGAGACAGGACGGACGCGCCCGGACATCGCCAACATCCCGCGCCTATGCAACGTGCTGGGCATCACCGTTGCGGCGTTCTTCTCCGACACGCCGGAGGAAGCGGGCTGGAACGACGCCGAGCGTGCCCTCATGCGGAACTATCGGAAATTGAGCGCAATCAATCAGGAGCTGCTTTCCGCGACCGCGCAGACAATGCTCGCGCTGGAAGAGCAGTATCCGGGGCTGCCGAAGCGTCCCGCCGCGCCGAAGCTGCCGCCCGAACCCGTGCGCTTAGAGCTGCTGGAACTGCCATATGCGGATGATCCGGTTGCTGCAGGCACGGGCGACAGCGGATTCGCCGCCAGCGGGCACACGACGTTCCTGCACGCGACCCCCGCCACGCGCGGCGCGGACATGGTATTCCGCGTCAACGGCGACAGCATGGAACCGAAATATCCCGACCACTGCAACGTGCTGGTGAAATTCACCGACGAGCCGCTTGGTTCGGGCGACATCGGCATCTTTCAGGTGGACGGCGCGCTGTACATCAAGCAGTACCAGTCCGACGGTCTGCATTCGCTGAACAAGCACTTCAAAATCATGCGCCGCAAGTCCTACGACGAGGTCAAGACCATCGGGCGCGTCATCGGGATTCTGCCCGACAGCGATTTCGCCACAAGCGCGGAAATTCAGGATTTTCAGGCACAGGAAAGTCAAAATTGACTAAGAACCAGCCCGTCGGCAGCTTAGGTGTCGGCGGGCTGGGGCGTATTGTGTTATCTTCGCTGCGCTTCCGGGGCGGAAGCGGTTTTTTCGTGCCAGCTCTCCTGCTCAATATAGTCCGGCATCACTGCATCCGGATTGTACTGCCACGTTTCGCCATCGTATTCGTAGCACAGAATGCCCACGTCGCCGGATTTCACCCACAGATTGTAATTATCCGCTTCAAAGCAGATTCCCCAGAAGTCCAAACGGCGGACAGGCGAAAAGGAATACAGCAGCTCACCACGTTCCTCGTCCGTAATGTCCAGCCGAATCATCATTTCCGTCGCGTCGATTTCCACGCGCAAACGACCGTCGAAGCTGTGAATCGTCTCCATCTGGAACACGCTGTCGTTCATTTTTTCGTCCTGCACCGATCCGCCGGTCGTGAACGAGAGGACGATGGCTAACATCAGGGTTAGAATGTTTTTCAGCATGGGATGTACCTCCTTGTTTTCCGACGCACAGTCCTCCTCCGCCCGAAACGTGCTGAATTTCGACCAAATTGGCTGCTGTTCGTCACTGTGCTATTCGACGCTCCACCCATTTCCTTCTTTTTTCTGTTTCGGGCGGAAGAATTTACAATTGGGCATTTCGTTTCACGCTCGCTTTTCTCGCAGCGCTTGGCAGTACGCATCAAATGTGATTTCAAACCGAATCAAGCGCGGCATTTCCGCCATCTGCTGAAATCCGCAGGCACGAACGCAGCGAATCGAGCGGAGATTCTGCGGCATCACTTTCGCAACAACCCGGTCGGCGCGCAGGTGCAGAAACGCTTTCGACAGCGCCGAACGCACCGCCTGCTGACTAAGCCCATGACCCCAGAGCGCATTCTCGCCAATCACATACACAATTCATACGCTCCCTCCATCGCCGTCGGCAACAGTTTCACGAAGCCCACGCTCTCGTTTTCCTGATGACAGACCATGAAGAAATGCCCCGTACGGCACAAATGGTACTGGTACATCGGTTCAGGCACAGACCGCACAAGCTGTTCCAGGGACTGCGCCACGTCGGGCGCTTCGTTCAGGTACTTGGTCCCATTCGGATCTCTCATCCAGCGAATCATGCGCGTAATGTCCGCATGACAGATTTCCATATGCAAAAAAGCAGAAGCGGCTTTTTTCATATCGCTTACCTCACAGTAAAATACTTAAAAGCCCTTCTATGCGCAGTGCATCGACGGTTCTTTTATATGATGTTATACTGATTATAACACAGGAAGCCAGAAAAGTCAAATGCTTCCACGGGTGCGGATGGGCAATCAAAAGCAAAAACAGACAAACAAAAAGACCAGCCATAAATGACTGATCTTATCGCTCCCCAGGTAGGGCTCGAACCTACAACAACTCGGTTAACAGCCGAGTGCTCTGCCATTGAGCTACTGAGGATTATGGAATCCGGCAGCGACTTATCCTCCCGGGCCGTGTCCAGCCAAGTACTTTCAGCACTGGAGAGCTTAACTTCTGTGTTCGGGATGGGAACAGGTGGAACCTCTCCGTCATTGCCACCGGAAATGGTAGCTATTTTATTGCTTCGCCTTTCTCTTCTTGCTTTCATTTTACTTACTTGCGTTTGAAAGAGAAGGGTCGAAGACCCCCGCACCCTGACAACTGCACATCGAATGATTCTTCAGACCGTTCCAATTAGTTCTCAGTTTTCTGTTTCAGATTTGCTTTCGCTTGACTTCGCATTGCTTACGCTCCGCTCAGCCATCCTCATTTTCAGCTTTCAAGCGTTAAATGAAGCTTTCGACCGATTAGTATCATCAAGCTACACGCCTTACAGCGCTTCCACCGATGACCTATCTACCTGGTAGTCCTCCAGGGGTCTATTGTGGAGTCTTATTCTTGAGGTGGGCTTCACGCTTAGATGCCTTCAGCGTTTATCCCATCCGCACTTCGCTTCCCTGCTATGCCGTTGGCACGACAACAGTTGCACCAGTGGTGCGTCCATTCCGGTCCTCTCGTACTAGGAACAGCTCCTCTCATGACTCCTACGCCCACGATGGATAGGGACCGAACTGTCTCACGACGTTCTGAACCCAGCTCGCG
>ERZ779851.459-NODE-459-length-40787-cov-7.578415_pt1 | contig 40787 bp, 36 predicted proteins | sample MGYA00511094_ERZ779851 | MGnify/ENA primary metagenome ERZ779851 (study PRJEB29588, sample SAMEA2155512) | human gut metagenome | biome: human gut; feature: human-associated habitat; material: faeces | place: Denmark | collected 2008/2010 ...
CAGTGAATAAAGTACCTGTACTGAAAAGATGTAGATCCCTTGGTTTAGAGCCAAGCTACTTAGGATATGATAAGAAATCCAACAGAGAGTTAAAGAGAGCGAACAAGAAGGTGTCTGAGTACGGTCTTCAGTTACGCGAGAAGCAGAAAGCAAAGTTCATCTACGGTGTATTAGAGAAGCCGTTCCACAACTACTATGTGAAGGCTGATCAGATGAAGGGCATGACTGGTACCAACTTAATGACCATGTTAGAGTCCAGATTAGACAACGTTGTATTCCGTATGGGATTCGCAAGAACCAGAAAGGAAGCAAGACAGATCGTAGATCACAAGTTCGTATTAGTAAACGGCAAGCAGGTAAATATTCCTTCTTACCTTGTTAAGGCTGGCGACGTAATCGAGATCAAGGAGAAGAACAAGGGTCTTCAGAGAATGAAGGACATTGTTGAGGTGACCGGCGGAAGACTGGTTCCGGATTGGTTAGATGTTGACGCTGAGAAATTACAGGGAACTGTAAAAGAATTACCTTCCAGAGAGCAGATCGACGTTCCAGTTGATGAAATGCTTATCGTCGAGTTATATTCTAAGTAATTAGTTTAACGCATCGTAAACCCGAGAAGGAGGGACTTTGTAGTGTTCGATTTTGAAAAACCAAAAATTGAGATCGCTGAAATTTCAGAAGACAAGACATATGGCAAATTTGTTGTAGAGCCTTTGGAAAGAGGATATGGTACTACACTTGGCAACTCTTTAAGAAGAATTATGCTTTCTTCTTTACCGGGAGCTGCTGTGAGCCAGGTGAAGATTGACGGGGTTCTCCATGAATTCAGTTCAATCCCGGGCGTTAAGGAAGATGTTACTGAAATTATTATGAACATCAAGAACCTCGCTATCCGCAATAACAGTTCTACAAATGAACCAAAAGTTGCTTACATTGAATTCGAAGGGGAAGGCGTTGTTACAGCTGCAGATATCCAGGTCGATTCGGATATCGAAATCATGAATCCTGAATTGGAGATCGCACATTTAAACGGTGGTGCAGACTGCAAGCTCTATATGGAACTTACCATTACAAAGGGCAGAGGATATGTCAGCGCAGATAAGAATAAGACAGAGGATACACCAATTGGTGTGATCGCAATCGATTCTATCTATACACCGGTAGATCGTGTAAATGTAACGATTGAGAATACTCGTGTAGGTCAGGTTACTGATTATGATAAGCTTACATTGGATGTATATACCAATGGAACTTTAGAGCCAGATGAGGCAGTCAGTCTTGCTGCGAAAGTATTGAGTGAGCACTTAAATCTCTTCATTGATCTGTCAGATGCTGCACAGCAGGCAGAGATCATGGTTGAGAAAGAGAACGATACACAGGAGAAGGTTCTTGAGATGAATATCGATGAACTGGAATTATCGGTTCGTTCTTACAACTGTCTGAAGAGAGCTGGTATCAATACCGTTGCAGAGCTTATCAACCGTACTCCGGAAGATATGATGAAGGTTCGTAACCTTGGCCGCAAGTCTCTTGAAGAAGTACTTGCAAAACTCAAAGAGTTAGGTTTACAGTTAAATCAGGGTGAAGAATAATAAAAACTGGCGGTGTCAGTAATCCCGATGAGTGTGACAACGTCATAGAACATTTATGGCTTGTGGTTTGAAATGCCACAGAATTAAGAATGGGTTCTGCCGGTAAATCCAAAGAGTATGGCAGGATACCCCACAAATGGAGGAAAATTAAAATGGCAAAGTATCGTAAGTTAAGCAGAACATCCAGCCAGAGAAAGGCTTTAATCAGAGGTCAGGTTACTGCTCTGATCGCTAATGGCAAGATCGTAACAACAGAAGCAAAGGCTAAGGAAATCCGTAAGGTTGCAGAAGGCCTGATCGCTGCTGCTGTTCGTGAGAAAGACAACTTTGACGAAGTTACTGTTACTGCTAAGGTTGCTCGTAAAGATGCAGACGGCAAGAGAGTAAAAGAAGTTGTTGATGGTAAGAAAGTTACTGTTTATGACGAAGTAGAGAAGAAGATTAAGAAGGATCAGCCTTCCCGTCTTCATGCAAGAAGAGAAATGCTTAAAGTTCTTTACACAGTAAAGACAAATGACGGAACCAAGAAGGGCGCAAAGGAAGTTGACCTTGTTGCTAAGTTATTTGATGAGATCGCACCAAAGTATGCAGACCGTAACGGTGGTTACACAAGAATCGTAAAGATTGGTCAGCGTAAAGGTGACGGAGCTTTAGAAGTTCTTATCGAGTTAGTATAATTAACATCGTTTTATATGAATCAAAAAAGAGTCAGGACATTCGTGTCCTGGCTCTTTTTTTGCTTGTTTACAGGAAATGAGACATTTGTCAACTTGATGGAAAGAGACAATTGTATATAATGAAATTAAGACAAAAGAATGGAGCAGGGAACAGATGATGAGACAATTTATGAAACCAGAAAGAATTCGAATCATAGCAGTGCTGGCTATTTTCAATTATATATTTTTAGGCTCGGAGTATCTGTTTGACAATATGATACGCTATGCAACAGATTCCGCAGGAGTAGTAAGGGCACAGAACTATGTGCTGGGAATCAGCGTAATAGGATTCCTGTTATTCCCATGCATTAACCGTTATTTTAACCAGAAGATGCGGGAGATAGGTTTATATTTATTGCCGATAGCAGGAATCATCTGCATTTTCGTAATTCAGGAGCATTTGTCCTATCGAAGTATGCTTTTATCCGGATTCCTGCTTTATATTTTATATGGCATGATTGGAAGTGCTGTACATTATTATGCTGCGGTAAGCCTTTCGACAGAAAAAGGACTTGCACAAACCGTTGGATTTGGATATGCCTTTGGATTATTGCTTCAGTTTATCAGCAATAATCTGATACATAACAGCACTGTAGAGTCTGTTGCACTTTCCGTTTTTCTGGCAGCAATGGTATTGCTGGTTCGCAGACTGAGTCTGGAATGTAGCCGGGGGGTAGTAGGAGCAGAGGCTTCAGGGACAGATTCAGATACTGATATCCGGAAGAATAACAGGCGAAGCCTCAGACATCCGATGCTTGCGGCACTGCTTTTGATTTCAATAGTGGTTCTGATGACATGCATTTTTTCCAGTCTGGACAATGCAGTAACTTTAGTACATGCAGGTGGAAGTGTAGATATTGGTCAGTGGCCGAGATTATTGCTTGCGGTAAGCGGACTGTTGGCAGGAATGCTTTTTGATATAAAAGAGCATAGATTTATGCAGATTATGATGTACTGTGTGACATTGCTTTCAACAATGTGTGTAGTGATAATAGTCTGGGGCGGACCATTTATGGCAGGTCTTATTGTTTTCTATTTGTCCGCAGGCTTCTTTGTGGTATATTTTACCACCAGTTTTATGGACCTTTCCTATTATATGAAAGTACCGGAGTTATGGGCTGGACTTGGAAGGGCAACAAATAATATCTGTGCCGGGATTACAGGAACTATTTCCCTGATGCTGATAGAGACCGGGGATGGTATGCGCATCAGCATCATAGCATTGATTTTATTTGCAGTTATCAGTATGCTGGTATATTTGTATATGGTACAGTTTCGTATGGATATACAGGAAGAAAATATGGCGAAAATGTTGGAAAAAGAACGTGAAAAATTTGGGGAGGATAAATTTCAGACGTTTGTAAAGAATTATGCACTTACAAACAGGGAGCAGGATGTGTTAAGATTATTGCTTTCTTCTGATGAAAGTGTACAGGTAATAGCAGAGCAGCTATATATTTCAAGAGCAGCATTGTACCGTTATATGGCATCTTTAAATGAAAAGACAGAGACGAAGTCGAGAATAGGGCTTCTTCAGTTCTATTATAGCTGGAAACAGCCATAAATTCTGGAAAATCCCTAAAATGAGACAAATGTAAACTTATCAAAACAGGTGGGAAAAGCGTATATTCATATAGTAAAAGGACAGAAAAGGAAGGAGGAAAAACGTGAGAAAAAAATCCATTAGAGGATTGCTTTGTCTGCTTATGCTGGTGGTACTGGGAGGCAGCGGAGCCTGCAACGTGTGCGGTGGAAGTGGCAGTTTATAGAAGAAAGTAAAGGAGAAAAAATATGAAGATGCGAAAGAAAATTTCCTGGTTGTTAAGCTTTTTTATGGTATTTTCATTATTTATGGGAAGTGCCGGCATGATTGTAAAAGCTGATGGACAGAAAGCAGTGGTCAGAATTGCAAGACAGGACAGCACAGCAACCGGAACCGTGTATTATAAATGGGATACGGCGGCTGAATGGACAGAAGTAAACCAGACTGCATATAATGATACACCAATAGAAATAAACAGACCGGATGACAGTCTTGATCATACGGTACATTTTAAAGTAGTATGTGGAACGGGTACAATAATCAATCACTGTCAGGTGAATAAAAATGGTGCACAGGATGCAAGCCTTGACAAGAATATACTTACATCAGAGAGCGGACAGGCATTTTCTGTAAGCACCTCAGAGCAGGTGGAACTGATTCTGGAATTTCGTACTGCAGCATCCGGAGGCAGTGGTTCCACAACGGGTCCGGCATCTGGAGAAACAATTGCAGTTACAGCAATTGCAGTGGGAGGAGCAATTGGAGACTTACAGATAGATGGCATGAGGATTGGTTCCGGAATGGGAACGAATATATCAGGCAGCTTTGCCGGAGATAAGACGCAGCAACACAGAGTGGCAATTGCAGCAGATTTTGGGTATGCATTTGCATCCATTATGGTAAACGGAACAGCAATTCCATTAGGTGGAACGACAGACAATCTGGAATTTGAAGTGGCTCCGGCAGATTCTTATCAGATTGAAGTGGCACTGACTACGAACAGCAGCCGTAATTATAATATCGTATGGGCACCATCCCTTACAGTAGCAGAACAGCATGGATTTGGAAATGACTGTGTTATTGAACATGGAAGCGTGGAAATAATCAGTGCACAGTTAGAGGATGGAACTGTGGTAAATGCAGCAGAACTGGCAGGTGGAAATATAGCAGATGCATCCACAAGACTGGATGGAGACTTTGGCTATGCCGAATTTAAAGCAGGCACCAAAGTAACCATTAAGTTTACACCGGATTATGGTTATCAGTTATTAAGCGCATCTTTAAATGGTGGAAAGCTGACAGCAGTAGATTCACAGGTAAGTACCTTTGTATTGGATATGCCTGCAACAGATTTACATCTGAGTGCATTATTTACAAAGTCAGAGGATAAAGTAAATACGGCAAGTACAAAAGTAGACGGTGCAACCCTTGGAAATGCAGAAAATATTATTGGTTCCGGAAATCTTCAGTTAAATATTGCAGATATCAGTGGAACAGAACTGAATCAGATACAGGGTGGCATGCAGGCACAGGCAGGAAATGGAGAGATTCAAAGCTATCTTTCCATGGATTTATTCCAGGTCGTAAACAAAGGAAATTCCAACGATGCATGGGAAACCCAGTTGACCGATTTAAATGCGAAATTGAATGTAACCCTTCAGGTAAAAGATGAGATGAAGAACCAGCAGGGAACTTATTATGTGATTCGAGAGCATGATGGTGGCTATGAAAAACTTCCTGCAACGTATGATGCAGCAAGTAGAACCATAACCTTTGCAACTGATAAATTTTCGGCATATGCACTGGTATTTGAAGCCGGAACTTCATCAGGTACAACAACGCCGGGAAGCGGAACAACAGGAAATGGCAACGGCACAGCAGGAAGCGGTACTGCAGGAAGTAATACAACAGGAAATACCACCGCAGGAAACACATCACAGACCGCAACCGTGAAAACAGGAGACATGACTCCGGTTGGCATCTGGTTTTTGCTGGCACTGTGCAGTGGCATAGGGGCTATTTATTTTGGATGCAGAAAACGGATAAAAGATTGAAAGAATATATTGGCAGACCACTCCTATATTGTTATAATGAAAAAGGTTCATGAAAATGTTATGCAAATCAGCAGGAGGGTTTAGAAATGAGATTTAATATTGAAGGCGAACCAATGCCGGTTGTAGTCTGTGAATTAGAGTCAGGCGAAATGATGATTACCGAAAAGGGAGCAATGTCCTGGATGTCTCCGAATATGCAGATGAATACGGTTGGCGGCGGAATTGGAAAAATATTTGGAAGAATGGTTAGTGGAGAGAGTATGTTTGTAAATACATACACTGCAATGAATGGTCAGGGAACCATTGCATTTGCATCCAGTTTTCCGGGATGTATCCGGGCATTTGAGATTCAGCCAGGGTCAGATATTGTATGTCAGAAGTCAGCATTTTTAGCATCTACTTCAGGAGTAGAATTGTCCGTATTTTTCCAGAAGAGAGTAGGAGCCGGTTTCTTTGGCGGAGAAGGATTTATTATGCAGAGACTTTCTGGACAGGGAATGGCATTTGTTGAATTTGACGGCTATATCAAAGAGTATATGCTTCAGCCTGGCCAGTCAATTATCGTAGACACAGGATATCTTGCAGCAATGGATTCTTCCTGTTCTATCGACATACAGACCGTACCTGGCCTTAAGAATATCATGTTTGGTGGAGAGGGAGTATTCAATACCGTAGTAACCGGACCGGGTCGTGTATTCTTACAGTCCATGCCAATCTCACAGATGGCAGGATGTCTGCGCCCATATCTTCCGAGCGGAAAATAAATCTCCGAGGGAAAGATGAAGCACCAACTGGAAAGTAAATCATAGAAGTATGCAGAGAAAAACAGCAGCCAATGAACAGAATAAAGTTCATAAGCTGCTGTTTTCAATTTACTTGAGTAGCGGGAAACTCACAAAGGGTGTTTCTCGTAGTTGCTAAGCGCTTATAATTTGTAAGAAGCTGCCGGTGGCGGGTTCTGTAGGTTATAAACTGGCGTTACAACTCTTCCCGCTGGGCTGCCGGCAGGGTGAAGATAAATTCTGTGCCGACTCCTTCGGTACTGATGACGTTGATATTTTCATCATGTGCCTGAATAATTTCTTTTACGATAGAGAGTCCAAGACCGGAACCCTTCTTGTCCTTTCCACGGGACAGGTCGGTTTTGTAGAAACGCTCAAAAATTTTGTTCTGGCTGTCTTTTGGAATTCCGATGCCGGTATCCTTGACAGAAACAAATACTTTTTCGCTTTTCTTGGTGGTCTCAATGGTGATTTCAGAATCATGGTGGCTGAACTTGATGGCATTGTCAATCAGATTATAAACCACCTGCTGAATCTTGCTCATATCCGCTTTTACGTAAAGTGTTTTACCGGCAAGAATCAGGTGGAAGGAAATCCGTTTGGCTTTGCAGGTTCCCTCAAAGGTAAGACAGGTCATTTTAATTAACTGGTTAATGTCAAATTCGCTGACGTCTAACATTGTGCCGTGGCTGCCGTATTTATTTAACTCTAAGAGGCTCTGGGTGAGCTTGGACAAACGGTCTGTCTCGAAAACAATGATATTTAAATATTTTTCCTGCATCTCCGGTGGAATCGTTCCGTCTAACATGGCTTCCACATAACCTTTGATGGAAGTAAGCGGAGAACGAAAATCATGGGAGACATTGGAAATAAATTTACGCTGGTCATCCTCCAGGGTATTCAGCTCATTTGCCATATAATTTAGAGAAGCGGCAAGATAGCCGATTTCATCATTTTTATGTACCGGAATTTTATAACTGAAATTGCCCTCGGCAAAAGCATCAGCACCCTTAATCATTTTGCGGATTGGGATGTAGACCTCGAAGCCAATGATAATCAGTAACAGGGTTGCACAGATAAAAATCAGAAGCAGAGTCAGGTACATAATATTCAGTAAATGTGCATGATGGTGCGTGATTACGGAAAGCGGCTGGTGAATCAGCACATATCCACGCACCTTGTAATTAATCGTAATCGGCGAAAATACCGTAAGATGCGTATCGTCATAATAATTATAAAAAGAACCGGTGGTGTAATATTTGCTGCCAAAATCTGCCACATTAAATCCGTCAATGTGTGTCAGGTGGTCCATGTCCACAGATGCATTGGAGTTAATCAGAATATCACCATCTGTATTCATGACCCATATTTCTGAAGAAAGATAAGTGCTAAGGGTGGTAAGACTGTCATGCAAGTCATCTACCGTAATATCTTCATTGAAATAGTTTGAAGCATAGGTAGATGCAATCATATTGGCTTCCTTGTAAAGCCGGTCAACTTCGGTATCTTCAATATATTCATAAGTATAGTGGGAGCTGAAGGTGGATACGAGAATAAAGCCGAGAATGCCAAAAATCACATATCCAATCAGCAGCTTCAGATAAAGTCGTTTCTTCATTCTTTAACCTCGAATTTGTATCCGATGCCCCAGACCGTAGAAATGCTCCAGGCGGTATGATCGTTAATTTTCTCACGAAGTCTTTTTACATGAACGTCAACGGTTCTGGTATCGCCTGCGTATTCATAGCCCCAGATATGGTCTAAAAGCTGTTCTCTGGTAAATACCTGATTCGGTGAGGATGCAAGAAAATAAAGAAGCTCTAACTCCTTTGGCGGCATATCAATTGTTTTACCGTAATATTCTACGGAATAGTTGGAAAGATTGACCACCAGATCCGGATAAGTAACACATTTTAAATCCGGCTGTACAGGCTCCTGCTTCACCGGCTGGTAGCGGCGGAGCACCGCCTTGACTCTGGCAACCAGTTCTTTGGAATCAAAAGGCTTCATGATATAGTCATCTGCCCCCAGCTCCAGTCCGAGAACCTTGTCAAAGATTTCACCTTTGGCAGATAACATGATAATCGGAACATTTGCTTTTGCCCGGATTTCACGGCATACCTGATAACCATCAATGCCCGGAAGCATCAAATCAAGAAGAATCAGATTTGGCGCATAGGTTTCAAATTCTTTCAAAGCAGATTCCCCATCATGAACCATCTTTGTATCAAAGCATTCCTTCGTGAGATACAGGGAAATCAGTTCTGCGATATTAACATCATCATCTACAATTAAAATTTTCTGTTTTGCAGCCATAGGAAACTTCCTTTCTGTTTTACGTAGTTCATATACTTGATTTATTTAAATTCTGCAATGGTAACACCGGCATCTCCTTCACCAAATTCTCCTAAGTGGAAGGCCTTGATATAAGACTGTCGTTTCAAATGACTCTGTACGGCACTGCGCAGGGCACCGGTTCCTTTTCCGTGTACGATGCGCACGGAAGGAAGATGTGCAAGATAAGCATCATCCAAGTATTTATCCAAAAGAGCAATAGCTTCATCCACTGTTTTTCCAATCAGATTGATTTCTGTGGAAACAGAAGCGGATTTACTCATCTTAAGCTTTCCGGCACCGGTCTTGGCATATTTCTTGCTGCCCGGAGCAGCATCTTCAATTAGTACTAAATCCTTGATGTTTACCTGGGAGCGGAGAATTCCCATCTGCACAAAGAGGTCACCCTTTGCATTCGGCAGGGAGTGTACCGTTCCGGTTAAATTCATACTTAATACTTTTACGCTGTCACCGATACGAAGCTTCTTTGGAACCTTTGGATTGTAGATGGCAGTATCTTTTTCCTTTGAGCTCTTTTTCTCATTGGCAGCCATTTTCTCCCGGATATTGGTACGCTGTTTTTCCATTTCCTGAATGGAAGGTCTGGTAGTGCCATATTTATTGAAATTACGGATTGCCTCATCTGCAGTATCTTTGGCTTCCTGCAGAATCTGGTTTGCTTCTTCTTTTGCTTTACGAAGAATGGCATCCCGGCTTTCATCTAATTTTTCCTGCTTGTTTTTTAACTGCTGTTTTAATGCAGCAATTTCTGATTTGTAACGGTTGATTTCGGCCTGTTCTTTCTCTATGGTGATGCGGCTTGCTTCTAGGTCGGAAAGTAAATCTTCAAAATTCTGTTCATTACTGCTGATACGGGTTCTGGCATCCTCAATTAAAGTATCGGAAAGACCGAGTTTTTTGGAAATTGCAAAGGCATTACTTTTTCCCGGAATACCGATGAGAAGACGGTAAGTCGGACTTAAGGTCTCTACATCAAATTCGCAGCAGGCATTTTCAATTCCACTGGTAGTTAAGGCATAAATCTTAATCTCACTGTAGTGGGTGGTCGCCATGGTGCGGATGCCTCGACTGTGAAAATAAGATAAGATAGAAACCGCCAGGGCAGCGCCCTCCGTAGGGTCAGTTCCGGCACATAACTCATCAAAGAGAACCAGGGAATGTTCATTGGCTTCTTTTAAAATGTGGATAATGTTGGTCATATGGGAAGAAAATGTGCTTAAGTTCTGCTCAATGCTCTGTTCATCTCCAATATCTGCAAAAATATCGTCAAAAACAGCAAGCTCACTGCGGTCTCCGGAAGGAATCGGAAGTCCCGCCTGTCCCATTAGAGTGAGAAGTCCCACAGTTTTTAAGGAAACGGTTTTACCACCGGTATTCGGTCCGGTAATGACAAGCTGGTCAAAATTGCTGCCTAAGGAAATGTCGATAGGAACTACTTTTTTTGCGTCCAGCAGAGGGTGTCTGCCCTTTAAAATACGAATTTTCCGTTCCGTATTAAAATGCGGTGTAATTCCATTGTATTCCAAGGCATAAGCTGCTTTTGCAAATATAAAATCAAGCTCTGTTAAAATCTGATAATCGGTTTCAATGGCAGGAATATATTCCCCTGCTTTTGCCGATAAAGTGGCAAGAATAACGGCAATTTCGTCCTGCTCTTTGATGGATAATTCTTTTAATTCGTTGTTCAGATTTACCACAGCCATTGGCTCAATGAAAAGAGTAGAACCGCTGGAGGACTGGTCATGCACCATACCGGTAATCTGGGATTTGGCTTCGGCTTTTACCGGAAGGCAGTAGCGGCCGTTACGCATGGTAATGACAAAATCCTGCAGGCAGTTTCTGACATTCTGGTTATTTAACATCTGGTTTAACTGCGCATGGATGCGGTCGCCGGTTGAGCGGATAGAACGGCGGATGGATTTTAAATTACTGCTGGCATCATCACTGATTTCATCCACAGAAATGATGCAGCGGCGGATCTCATCACAAAGAGGACTAAGAGGTTCTAAACCATCAAAAAGTTCGCTCAGGGAATCAGATGGAATATCTTCCCGTTCCTTTCTGCCATAGGCTTTGACCCGGCGGGCAGTCTCTAATAATTTACAGAGGCCGAGAAGCTCTTCGATATTCATGGTTCCGCCGATTTCCACACGCCGGATGGCGGAAGAAAGCGGTTTGATACCGGAGCAGTCAAGCCGTCCCTTTTTCAGGTTGCGGTTCATGGCATCCTTAGTCTGCTGCTGTGCATTGGTAATCTCTGAGAGGCTGGTGGAAGGAAGCAGGGAAAGACAGCGTTCCTTGGTATCCGCACCGAAAGCATACTCCGCGAGCCGCTCTACAATTTTATTATATTCTAATGTTCTTAAAACCTTTTGATTCATAAATATTCTCCATAAAATGTACTAAAAATCACTGCTTCTATTATACCCCAAACCGATTGTGGTGAAAAGGGCGGTTGAAAATAAGTTTCCGGATAAATGGCAGGATAAATATTTTGATTCCACGATTTTATAATAACTCGGACAGTGCCTTTGCCAGTGCTTCACAGGCTTCTGGAATTTCTGATTCTTCCAGTGAACTAAAGCCCAATAGAAAGATATCCTCGGAAGCCGTTCCGGTATGGAAGTACTGTTGAACACCATAAATGGAAATGGACTTTTCGCGCAGGGCGTCGATTAGCTTTTGCTGGTTGGTGCAGTTGCGGATCCGGACAATAATGTGGGAACCGGCAGGCGTATCTACTACATCCATATAGGAAGAAAGAAATGTGTGGATGGATTTCAGCAGAAGATTATATTTATGTTCATTTATCTTAACCAGCTTCCGCAGGTGACGCTCAAAGTCACCAGATGCAATAAAATTGGATAAGGCAATCTGGTTAAAGGAAGGAAGTGCCGCATTAAAATAGCGGTACATCTGCTCATACCTATCCAAAAGAGAATATGGGAGAACAAAAAATGCCGTCCGCATGGATGGAGTCAGTATCTTGGCGAAAGTGTTAAAATAAATGACATGGTCATAGTGGTCAAGAGACTGCAGGGATGGAATCGGTCTGGTCTGATGAGGAAATTCACTGTCGTAGTCATTTTCTATGATGTAGGCATCGTTTCTGATTGCCCACTCCAAAAGCCGCAGTCGGTTGCTGACCGGAATGGTGCGGCCGGTAGGAAACTGATGGGATGGCATAACATAAAGAAGGTTACAGCAGGAATCAAAAAGCTTGTCAATATCAATGCCATTTTCAACAACTGGAATCGGAAAAAGTTCATATCCGTTCTGGAGAAAAATATTCCGGATACCATTGTGAGATGGCTCTTCATAGGCAATCCGGTGCTTCTCTGCCGGGAGCAGCCGGCTGATGATTTCAATGCCGTACTGGGTGCCGGGCACAAGGATTACTTGTTCCGGGTCGCAGTGAACGCCACGGTTCCGGTTCAGATAATGACAGATATTGGAACGGAGTTCATAGTTTCCTTTATTGGATTCGTATTGGATTTTCTTCTGATTCTCTTCCTGAAGTAAAGCATTGTTTACGTACTGCCGCCATAGCTTCCACGGAAAAAGATGGGAATATACGACATCATGTTTAAAATCATAACGGACAGGAGTTGCTTTTGGTGCAGGATTTTGTCCGGAAATAGAAGAAGTTATCTTTTTGGAAACCGGAGGAACAGAAAGGGTATCCAAGAAAGTATTGGAGATATCCTCTACATAATAACCGGAGCCTGGAACAGAGCGGACATAACCCTCTGCCGTTAATTGCAGATAAGCTTTGGATACTGTGTTCAGGCTGATATTAAGCTTTTCAGAAAGCGTCCGGATTGGCGGAAGAGCCGAGTTCTTCGGCAGGGAACCATTAGTGATTTCTTCAATGATAGAAGTATATAACTGCTGATAGAGCGGAGCCGAATCCGCCTTGTTGACATAAATCATAAAATCCTCTCCTTTGCATCAGGTGATACAGTTAATTTATTATATAGTCGCATAAAATCCTTTTCAATAGAAAATACAAAATTGTAACCATGAAAAAAGTAAAAATTGTCACTTTTCGAATAACAAAATTAGTGATATGCTCAGTACAACAAAAAATAAAGAGAACAAATCAACGACGGAGTTGACCAGGGAAACCTGTGTCAACTCTATTTTGTTATGTATATAATGAAAAAATCTTGGAGAAAGGAGTGAATCCAATGGCTGAAAGCAGAAAACGTCAGACATCCATATTTATATTATTAATATTAGCTGCAGGAACCGTTTATAAAGTTCCATATCTGAAGGCTGTTTTCTATGACCAGCTGGTAGCAAGCCTTGATATTACCAATACACAGCTTGGAATTCTTTCTTCCTTCTATGCAGGCGTAAAGATGTTAATTTATATTCCGTGCGGAATCATAGCAGACCGGCTGGATACCAAGAAATGCCTTGTCTTTTCCTTATTGGGAGAGGGAATTTTAACCGGTGTCTATGCACTGCTTCCTTCCTTTGGAATCCTGGAACTGATACAGGCACTGTTAGCACTGGTAAATGTATTTTTCTGGACCTCATTTATTAAGAGTATCCGAATCCTGGGTAAAAATATGGCACAGGGTAAAATCTTCGGATTAAGTGAAGGCTTTCGCGGAATTACCGGTTCCATAGCAACATTCATTGCATTAAAATGCGTGTCCATGATGGCAGAGACCGCACACTCTATCAGAGGAGCACTGCTTTTCTATGGAGCGTTGTATCTGGTGACAGGAATTCTCATTTTGTTTCTATATCCAAATGATATGGAAGAAGATGCAGACCATCATCAGACCTGGGCAGATTATGTAGCAGTCTTTAAGAAACCGGCAATCTGGATGGTATCGCTTTTGATATTTACCACATACAGCATGCAGGTAGCTTTTGAATATACCACAACTTATATGACACAGGTACTGGGAATCGCCGCAGTTACCGTTGGAACCATAGCAACCATCCGAGATAATATCTGTGGAGTAATCGGAGCACCGTTAGCAGGCGCTTATGCAGACCGGGTGAAATCTTCCACAAAAGTGATTTCCTGGTTAATCGTAGTAGAAATTGTTTTATCCATTGTACTTTTCTTAAGTCCTGAGACACCAAAGATTGCATATGCTGCAATGGGATTTGTACTGGTGTTCAGCGTGGTACTCCATGGAGTCCGCGGAGTATATTATTCAACAATGTCAGAAACCGGAATACCGGTTTCCATGACAGCAACTGCAACGGCAGTAGTGGCAGTGCTTGGTTATACACCGGATATGTTTATGTCACTCTGGTGCGGACATATTTTAGATGCTTACGGCTATGAAGCAGGATTCAAAAAAATATTTGCAATTATAGTTATTTTTGGAATCATTGCATGGGGCATCAGTCTTGTGATGCGCAGCTATCAGAAACGGCTTTTAGCAAAGCAGAAATAAAATAGCTTTTACGAGATTTCCTGCTTCCCGGGATTTGCAGGAGTCTCTGTAAATAGAAATAAAAAGTAAAGGAGATTTTCTTATGAGTGATGCAAAATCAAATAAGATGACAAAGTGGATTGGTTTTATTATCCTGACACTTGCAGCAGGTTTAATTTACCGTGTCCCATATTTAAAAACAGTATTTTATGACAACATGGTATCTGACTTCGGACTTACAAATACACAGATTGGTTTATTGATGACGGTGTATTCTTTGACAAAAACAATTCTTTATATTCCGGGGGGTATTCTGGCAGATAAATTTGACAACCGGAAAATGTTACTTGGTTCCACCGGCTTGCTGGCGATTTTAACATTCTGGTATGCAACTTCACCGGGGTTTGCCGTATTGAGAGTAATTTATTTCTTCCTGGCAATTTCTAACGTATTATTCTGGGTATCCTTTGTAAAGGCGGTCCGTTTGTTTGGCTCAGAGGATGAACAGGGTTCCGTATTCGGTTACAGCGAAGGAATCCGTGCAGTAGCAGGCTTAATTATTAACTTTGCGGCACTTGGTATTTTAGGTGTATACATTTCTTCCACCTGCCCGTTACGTTATGTCTTAATTTTCTATGGCATCGTATATGTGATTATGGGAGTATTCATGTTTTTCCTGCTTCCACATGATGATAAGAAAGAAAATGTTGCAACTTCCTTTAAGGATTACATTAATGTATTGAAAGTACCAAGCGTATGGCTGGTAGCAATCCTGGTATTATGTGCATACAGCGTACAGGTTGCAGCAGAATATACCACAACATATCTTACAACCGTATTTGGCATGAGTGCGGTAGTAGCCGGAATCGTAGCAACCATTCGTTCTTATGGAATTGGAATTTTTTCCGCACCAATTATTGGAAAGGTTTCTGATAAAGTTGGTTCTTATACCAAGACATTAATCGGTTTATTTGTGATTGAAATTATCTTTGGTATTGCATTAATCGCAATTCCTGGAAAACCAAACTTCTTAATCCTTGCAATCGTAGTAGTGCTGGCTTTAGCAACTGTTTATTATGCAGTTCGCGGTGTATACTATGCAACCATGGGGGAAGCAGGCGTTCCGGTAGCAATGACAGGAACCGCAACCGGTATTATTTCCGTTATCGGATATCTGCCGGATTCCTATGAAAATACCATTTTAGGTAACTTCTTGGACAAGTATGCAGCAGTCGGTTTTAACTATGTATTCGGAACCATCGTAGTATTTGCATTACTTGGAATCTGCGTATGCTGCATCATCCGCTTTGTTGGAAAAAGAAAAAAAGCTCAGACTGAGAAATAGAGGAAATTGATATGAAAATAGCAATTACCTGCCACTATGCATCGCTTCCGGAGGATCATCCTACCTGGAAGCGGGCAATAGAAGCAGCAGAAGTAGTATTAAGTGAAAAAGTAAATTTAAGCAAAGAAGAACTTTTAGATTTTGTTTCCGATGCAGATGCATTGATTTCCGGAACAGATTTCATCAAAGAAGATGTGATTGCAGAACTTCCGGACTGCTTAAAGGTAATATCAAGACCTGCAGTTGGTTATGACAGAGTAGATATTAAGGCAGCAAGAGCCCGTGGCATTGATGTATGCAATGCACCGGGAACTAACAGCAACGCAGTAGCAGAATTGGCAATGGGGTTAATGCTGTGCTGCGCAAGGTCACTTCCATATCATTTCACCAATACAAAACAGAAATTATGGAAGAATGACAGAAATGGAATGGAGCTTACCGGAAAGACACTGGGAATCTTAGGATTAGGTGCAATCGGAAAAGAACTGGCAAAGAAAGCTGCCGCATTTGGCATGAAAGTATTAGGCTATAGCCGCCATATTGATGAGTCATTCTGCAAAGAATATGGAATCATACCTGCTGACCGGGAGACGATTTTGCAGGAAAGTGATGTTATTTCCCTGCATATGCCACAGACTCCGCTGACGAAAGAAAGTATCAATAAAGAAGCATTTGCACAGATGAAAAAAGGAGTCATTTTAATTAACACATCACGGGGTTATCTTGTAAACCGTGCAGATTTAGTGGATGCCATAAAGGCAGGAATTGTTGCATCCTATGGAACAGATGTCATGCAGGAGGAACCGCCGGAGACAGATGACCCGCTGTTTTCACTGGATGAAGTTGTGATAACACCGCATATGGGTGCATCCACAGAGGAAGCACACATTAAAATGATGGATGTGGCAATGACGAATGCACTGGATATTCTGGAAGGAAAGGCTTGTAAGAACATTGTAAACTAAGGGAGGAAGAGAAACATGGAACAGACATTAAGAGATGGTCTGAATGACCAGATTTTATCAATAGAGGTATCACTGATTCGAAAATTTGATGAGCAGACCAGTGATGTACCGGATATTTTGAAATTAACATTAGGAGAGCCGGATTTTAATACACCGGAACATATCAAACAGGCAGCAATTAAGGGCATAGAAGAAAACTTTACCCATTATACCGCAAATGCCGGAATGCCGGATTTGCTAAAAGGCGTTGCCGCATTTATGAAGACAAAATATCATTTAAATTATAACCCTGCCGGTGAAATCTTAACAACGGTCGGAGCAGAGGAAGGTGTAGCAGCATCTATTTTAACTGCACTGAATCCGGGAGATAAAGTAATTGTGCCATCCCCGATTTATACCGCCTATGTTCCACTGATTCGTCTGGCGCGGGCAGTACCGATTACAGTAGATACCAGTGACACCGGAATGGTGCTGACACCGGAACGGTTAGAAAAAGCCATCGAAGAAAATGGTGGAGATATCAAAGCAATTGTATTAAATTATCCGAGTAATCCTACCGGAGTTACTTATTTAAAGGAAGAGCTAGCAGCATTGGCTGAAGTCATCAAAAAGCATCATATACTGGCTATCTGTGATGAGATTTACAGCGAATTAACCTATGGTGATGAACCGCACCATTCCATGGCAGAATTTGCCAAGGAGAATACCATTGTAATCAATGGATTGTCCAAGTCCCATGCCATGACCGGATGGCGTGTCGGATTTATCTTAGCAAGTGCCGATATTATCAAAGAAATCCGCAAGACGCATATGTATCTGGTATCCAGCACCAGCTCCATTTCCCAGAAAGCAGCATTAGAGGCTGTAACAGCGGGTATAGATGATGCACTGGAAATGAGAAAAGAATATCAGAAACGGAGAGATTTCCTATATGAAAAATTAAGCGCATTGGGATTTGAAATTGCAAGACCAAACGGAGCTTTTTATATCTTTGCAAAGATTCCGGCAGGACAGATTCAGGATAGTATGCAGTTCTGCGTGGACCTGGCAAAAAAAGCACATCTTTCCGTGATACCGGGCATTGCCTTTGGCAAAGAGGGCGAGGGCTATATCCGTATCAGTTATGCGGCAGCCATGGAAAAATTAGAGGAAGCCATGCGCCGGATGGAAAGCTATATTCTTGGAAAATAATCTTTTATATAGAAAACATATTCATAATTATTACTCTTAAAAGAGGGCAGGTACTGATTGTATCTGCTCTCTTTTTTAAAAAATGTTGCAACATAGGCAGATAGAAAGTATAATTAAAAATGGTTGTATTTACAGTAGAAAAGAGGATTCCCTATGTCAGAAAATGAAAAAGAGGAATTTGCATTTATCAAAGAGAAAATCAAGAACAAGCCGTTAAATAAGAGACGTATTATTTTAAAAACGGCATTTACGGTTGTGCTTGCGGTTGTCTTTGGACTTGTATCCTGTTTTGTATTTACATGGATGCGCCCGGTGATGGAAGAGTGGCTGAATAAGCCGGAGGATACCAGGGTGAGCATCCCGAAAGATGAAGAGGTACAGCCGGATACGGAAGAAGAGACAAATTCCACGGAGACAGGTGTAGACGAGCCGGATGCAGAAGAAGGCTTAAAAGAGCTTACACCGGAGGAATATCAGAAATTACAGAGTAAGCTTTATGCGATTGGAAGCGAAGCAAATAAGTCCATTGTTACGGTGACAGGTGTGACCAGTGATGTGGACTGGTTTAACACGCCTTATGAGAGACAGGGACAGGCAAGTGGAGTCATTATTGCGGATACCGGTCAGGAGCTTCTGATTATGACAGAGCGCAAGGTCATAAGCGGAGCAAAATCCATTCATGTGACCTTCCTTGATAACAGCACCGTAGAAGCGGAGCTTAAAAACTATGACGGAAATACCGGAATTGCGATTTTAAATATAAAACGTTCCGACATCGAAGAAAGCACTCTGGGTAGAATTAAAGTGGCAGTGCTTGGAAATTCACTTCAGACCACACAGGGCAGCGTTGTGCTGGCACTGGGCAGTCCGCTGGGAACGAATTTCTCCATATTGACAGGAAATATTACATCGACTTCTAACAGCATTTCAACCTTTGATGCAAACTACAATGTACTGACAACAGATATTGTGGGCAGTAGTCAGGGAAGTGGTGTACTGGTCAATCTCTCTGGTGAAGTGGTTGGAATTGTTATGCAGGATTACAGCAGCGGCGATGAGAATACGCTGACCGCAATTTCCGTTTCCCAGTTGAAAGACATTATCGAGAAGCTTTCCAATGGACAGGATATTCCGTATCTTGGACTGAAACTGACTTCTGTAACATCTGACATTGAAAAGGAATATGACATACCAAAGGGCGTATATATTAAATCAGTGGGAATTGATTCCCCGGCGATGGCGGCAGGCTTGCAAAGCGGTGACGTCATCGTAAAGATTGCCGGAGAAAATGTAGAGACAGCGCAGGCATATAAGAATGTGTTATCCGGGCAGACTCCGGGAGATGTTGTAAGGATTACCATAAAACGCCAGGGGGCAGCAGGCTATGTAGAAATCGAATGTTCTGCAACCGTTGGTGTACTAAAATAGAAAGAGGAAAATTATGCATTATATTGAAACATTACGCGAAGGCGAAAGAGTAAATGAAATCTATCTTTGTAAAAATAAGCAGTCAGCGCTGACGAAGGCAGGTAAGCCTTATGAAGCATTGATTTTACAGGATAAAACAGGCACACTGGATGCAAAAATCTGGGAGCCGGGCTCTGTGGGAATTGATGATTTTGACCGCTTTGATTACATCAATGTAGTGGGAGATATCACAAGTTTTCAGGGCGCATTACAGTTAAATGTAAAGAGGGTCCGGAAAGCAACCGAGGGAGAGTATGAACCAAAGGAATATCTTCCGGTCAGCGAATATAATGTAGATGAAATGTATGAGCAGTTACTTGGATATATTAAGCAGATGGAGAATCCATATCTTAAGAAACTGGCAGGCAGTTTCTTTATCGAGGATGCAGATTTTGCAAAACGTTTTAAATTCCATTCTGCAGCAAAAAGCGTACATCACGGTTTTGTGGGCGGACTTTTAGAGCATACTTTAAGCGTAACGAAGCTTTCTGCTTATTTTGCTGACAACTATAAGATTCTCAATAAAGATTTACTGGTTTGTGCCGCCATGTTTCACGATATCGGAAAGTTAGAAGAGCTTTCTACTTTCCCGGAAAATGATTACACCGACGAGGGACAGCTTTTAGGACATATCATGATTGGAGCCATGGAAATTGCAGAGCGCATCAAGACCATCGATGGTTTCCCGGTGAAACTGGCACATGAGATGGAACACTGTATTCTGGCACATCATGGAGAGTTAGAGTATGGTTCTCCGAAGAAGCCGGCATTACCGGAAGCTGTAGCATTAAGCTATGCAGATAATATTGATGCAAAAATGGAGACCATGCGTGAGCTTTTGGCAAACGTACCGGAAGGAGATACTCAGTGGCAGGGATTCAACCGTCTGTTTGAATCGAACATCCGCAGATCGAGTATATAAGAAATATGAAAAAAGATGACATTGTTACACTGACCATTGACGATATCGGAACTAACGGCGAAGGTATCGGAAGAACGGAAGGCATCACACTTTTTATCAAGGATGCTCTGCCGGGAGACATGGTTCGTGCCAAAATCATGAAGATGAAAAAAACTTATGGCTATGCCCGCCTGATGGAAATTCTTAAGGAATCCACCATGCGGACAATCCCGCCATGCCCGGAGCATAAGCGGTGTGGTGGCTGCCAGATCCAGGCACTTTCTTATGGGAGCCAGCTTAAGTTTAAGGAAAATAAAGTACGCAACAACTTAAAGCATATCGGCGGATTTGAAAATCCAAAGGTCTTACCAACACTTGGCATGCAGGAGCCTTACCGCTACCGGAACAAAGCACAGTTTCCGGTGGGTTATGATAAAGAAGGCAACCTGGTGGCAGGCTTTTTTGCGTCCAGAACCCACAACATTATTCCGGTGCAGGACTGCCTTTTGGGAAAGGAAGGCAACGGAAGAATCCTGTCCCTTATTTTAGACACCATGAAATCCTATGGCGTCAGTGCCTATGATGAGAAAACCGGAAAAGGCTGCGTCCGCCACATCTTAATCCGTTACGGCGAGAAAACCGGAGAGTGGATGGTCTGCTTTGTCATCAACGGAAAGAAGCTGCCGCATGCAGAAAGTTTTATTGAAGTATTAAAAGATTTGCCGGGAATGACAAGTATTACTGTAAATATCAATGAATCCCGGGGCAACGTGATTTTAGGAGAAGAAACTTATACCCTATATGGACAGGGTTACATTACAGATTATATCGGAACGATTTCTTTTCAGATTTCTCCGCAGTCTTTCTATCAGGTAAATCCGGCGCAGACAGAGGTGCTTTATAACAAAGCTTTGGAATATGCCAATCTCACCGGCGAAGAGACGGTCTGGGATTTATATTGCGGTATCGGAACCATTTCCTTATTTCTGGCACAGAAAGCGAAGAGGGTTTACGGTGTGGAAATTGTACCGCAGGCAATCGCAGATGCCAAAGAGAATGCCCTTCGAAATCACATTTCCAATGCAGAATTTTTCGTTGGGAAAGCAGAGGAAGTCTATCCGGCATATTGTACCGCCCATGGCGAAGAAGCCCGTGCAGAAGTTATCGTAGTGGACCCGCCACGCAAAGGCTGCGAGGAATCCCTCCTTGCCATGATGTGTGAGATGGCACCACAGCGTATCGTCTATGTAAGCTGTGATTCCGCAACCCTGGCCCGGGATTTGAAATATCTTTGCAGCCATGGATATGACCTTGTGGAGGTGCAGCCGGTAGACCAGTTCGGTCATACGGTACATGTGGAGACGGTATGTTTATTGTCCAAACTCCACGAAGCGAAGCATCATGTGAATGTGAGACTTGACATGGACGAGATGGATTTAACGGCGGCTGAGAGGCGCTAAAGGTCCAGGGGACCTTTGCCCAGCGCGGACCGAAGCGGAGCGTAGACAGGCTACTTATGAGGAGATAAAGAAAAATCACAAAGAGGAGTGAATTACATGATGTATAATCCACAACTTGATACATTTATCTGCGTTGTAGAAGCTGGAAGTTTTAGTAAAGCGGCAGAAGAATTATATATAAGTGCACCTGCGGTTATTAAACAGATAAATTCTTTGGAAAACAGCTTAAATTTGCAACTATTTGAAAGAACACACAGAGGTCTTATTATTACGGAAGCTGGTAAATCGCTCTATCAGGATGCAAAATATCTGATTCAATATTCAAAAGAATCGTTGATACGGGCGCAGGAATCAATGAATCATAATGAAGAAATCATTCGTGTTGGAATATCTCCGATGACGCCACCGGAAGTTTTTGTGGAACTTTGGCCTAAGATACAGAAAATATATCCGGAGATGAAGTTTAAATTGATTACATTTGAAAATACACCAGAGAATGCAAGAGAGATACTGGCTAATATGGGAAAGAATATTGATGTGATAGCTGGAATCTTTGATGAAACAATGCTTGAACTCAGAGGCTGTGATGGCACTGAGATTTCAAGAGAACCATTTTGTGTGGCGGTATCAATTCATCACAGGCTGGCAAAAAAAGAAAAAATTACACTTGATGATCTGGCTGGAGAAAATCTTATGCTCATGCGAAGAGGATGGAGTTATTATGGCGATATGCTAAGGGATGATATGATGAAAAATCATCCTGAAATCAATATTGTAGACTTTAATCTGTACAATGTAGAAGCATTTAACCGATGCGAAAACAATAATGAGGTATTACTGGCATTCAAGAGCTGGGAAAGTGTTCATCCACTGATCAGAATCATTCCGGTAGAGTGGGATTATACTATGCCGTTTGGAATTCTTCATTCGAAAAAACCGTCCATTAAGGTTAAGCGGCTGATAAATGCTATTAACAAGGTAAAATAAAAATTGAATACATGCGAGTAGAAACCTAAAGGTTAATACTGAATAACAAAACGAGACTTCTAATGGAGTCTCGTTTTGTTATACTTTAGCTGAGGTATAATTCCATTAGAGAATATAAAGAAATAAAAACTATTATATTTATAAACTTTTCAACAACGTGTTGAAATAGCATACACCAATTCAACACGTTGTTAATTTATAAGAGCAATAATTGTCCATAAGTTATTGAATATAGAATCGAAATTCAATGAAATAAAAGTCAATGTTATTTAAATTAAAAAATAATTCCATTGCATAATATTTTTAGTCTTTTATGTATTTCTTCAGAACGTAAATCTATAAATTTATCAAATGATAATTGTTCATAATCTTTTTTGTTTAGCACAGGTAAAAGATTTGATAAAAATATTGTTTCATATTCATTGCCTAATTTATCAATAAGTTCAGGAATATAAATATTGGGATTTTGATCACTAACATAATTATTTTCAGAAGCTGCCAATATACATATGTTACTTATCGAGTTTATATCATTTTGAGGTACTTTTAAATCTCTTAAAAATGCCTGTGGATAAATATGATGGTATTGTTTTTTATTAAAAATGGAAAGAGCATTTTGTATATCAATAGCTATGCCATTAGTTATGTTGCGAGGAGATAATGAGGCCAATAATAAAATATATGCTCTAGTTCTAGAATTATTACTCCTGAAAAGTATATTTTTTATTTCCTTAACAGAAGGAATATTACCAAATAACCCCGGAACATCCGTTCCTTTTAAAATATAATTTTCGATATATTTCAAATCATTAGATATAAAAGATTCAGAAGCACCACGGTAGCGAGTTGAGAAACTACTTGTCCAAAACCATTTTCTTAATCGGACTATATCTTCAGATGTTAACGTTTTTTTATTATAATATATGTAACAAATAATGATAGCGATAGCTTCATATGGAAGAAAGTCCCAACTATATATCTTAAACTCTGTACTGAGTAAATCGACAGTTTTTAATAATGCTCCTTTTATACCAACAACCAATTCATCCATTTCGTGACGCTTCAATTGTCTTAAGGATAAAACATGTTGCTTTTTAATACTTTGATATTTTATTGCAGATAAGCATTTTAAAATAGTATCTCCTGTAATATCCTCGAAATTTTTAGGCTTTAATGAATTGGCAATTGACTCCACTTCGTTATTAAGGTTAAAGTTTTGGTTCCATGTTGCGGCAACCATCAAGTCATAAGTAGACAAACGTGTGCCAGAACTATTAATCCTTTCAAATATTGGACAAACTTCTTCAACAGATAGATCTTTTAAAGTTACAACTGGTAATCTATAGTTTGTTATTACTTCAATAATTGAATCCAAACGTGGCTGGAGTTCTTCAGATGACGGATGGCCAGTTAAACTTGTACGAAAATTAAGCAGTTTAGTAGTATTGTAAATCCAGCGGAGAGGAAAGATGTGTGTTTCATATTTTTCAGACAATCTTACAAATTTTTCTTCAATCAAATCATAACCTACAGAAAACCCACTTTCGTTATCAGGAGCTCCAAAACAAGAATATATGACAGTTAGTCTCTGCTGACCATCTAAAACATAATTTGTTGGGCTTAAATCATCTGTTTCTGGTAGATGAAAATCACCAATATTACGTTCTGTTGCTAGTTTGGTACTTGTTTTCCAAAATAAAAGACTGCCTGTTGGATAATTGCTTGTTGCTCTTTCCATACAAATTTTCTTTGGAACTGTGGTATTTTTATTTCTCCTTTTTTTATATCACTAATTAAATCCTTCAGTAATGAAGTTTGTGTTTCTAAACGGCTAGAAATATTTACTCTCATATGTATTCTCCTAACATAATAATAGATATTGTTATATCATAAAAATTAGAGTTGTGTTCTTAAAATGTAAAATTATTAAAAGGTATTTGTTATTGATCTAAAGAAAGGGTCGTGTAGCAAATGCTTTTTTATTTTTCGAAAATAATCCTTTGGAAATTCAACAGGGCAGGTTTCAAAAATGGCTATCCGTGAGCAAACAGGCAGAGAGATTTCTTCGCCCTTTGAAAACAAAATAGTAGCCGCCGGAGGGATACCTGCCGCAAAGGATAGCAGAGCCATGATAAGAGCCTACCCTTTGCTTAATTCATGCACAGCACAGACAGAGATAACGCCGTTTAAAAAAGCGTGGAACTGTACGGAAAGGTTACGTTACATATTCCAGTGATTTTATAGGGATATTAAAATTTTAAGGAGGGCAGATGCCTATGGTCAAATATGGAACTAAAACCAGCCGAAAAAGAAAGGAGGCAGTTCATGCAGAAATTACACACTGTGGATGCAGACACGCTCCTCTATGAGCCGCTTAAAAAGCCCAGCTTTGTTGTGAGAGATCTGATTCCCACTGGCCTAATCCTGTTCTGCGGCTCACAGAAGATCGGCAAAAGCTGGCTAATGCTGAAACTCTGTCTCTGTGTGTCCCAAGGACTTCCCCTATGGGACATGCAGACCGTAGAGGGGGATGTACTGTACCTGTGTTTGGAGGATACCTTCTGCCGCATACAAAGCAGGCTCTTCCGGCTGACAGACGAGGCGAGCAGGAGGCTCCACTTCGCAGTGGCAAGCTGTAAACTATCAGACGGACTTATTGTGCAGTTGGAGGATTATCTGAAGGACTATCCGGACAGCAGATTAATTGTCATTGATACTTTGCAGAAAATCCGTACAGCGTCCAAGGATAACGCCTACGCCAGTGACTACGGGGACATTTCTCAGCTCAAAGACTTTGCAGACAGACATTCCCTTTCTGTGATTGTGGTTCACCACATCCGAAAACAGAGCGACAGCGACGTATTCAACAGGGTATCCGGTACAACAGGGTTGACGGGAAGTGCGGACGCTACCTTTGTATTGGAAAAGGAGAATCGTGCATCCGATACGGCTAAGCTGTATGTGACGGGCAGGGACACGCCCTATCAGGAGTTTGTACTGCGTTTCCGTGACTGTAGTTGGGAGCTGGTGGAACGGAAAACGCAGGAACAGATAGCGGAGGCAGAAATCCCCCCTGTTCTTTTTCGGCTGGTGGAATTTATGCAGGACAAAGGAGAATGGTCAGGGACAGCCACAGAACTGTTGGCCGCCATGGAAGAAATGGAAACGCCGCCCAACATCATAACAAAATGGCTGAATGAATACAGAGGGGATTTCCTAAGCGAAAACCATATCCGGTATGATTACCGCCGTAAAAATGGCGGCAGACAGATTTCCCTTATTAAACATGGAGGTGACAATAGTGACGGTTGTGACGGCTGTGACAGTTAGATTGGGATGCCCTCAAAGGTGTCACCCTTCGGGAGAACACCCTGAAAACGCTCCCCACAGGCGTGGAATTTACTCGCCTTTCTTTCGGCTCGTAAATCCATCCTGCGTCAGAAAAATCCCCGGATTTTTCCGACAGCGTTTACAGGGTGTAACACACTACACCTTGCCAGCAAGGTGGTGTGCCAGACGTTCCCTCTGGACTCCCTTAAGGCAGGGCTTAGCCCTGCTTATCCTTCGCCTTCCGGCTAAGGATAAAGGGGCAGTAACAGCGGCAGACGTGACACATGTAGGAGGTATCCCAAAACAACTGTCACAACTGACACAACCGTCATGCCGGAAGATTACCAGCCGAAAAAAGAAAGGAGGAAACCCTTATGCCCTATGCGATCTTACGCTTTCAGAAACGGAAAGCAGGCGGTGTGGCGGCTTGCGAACGCCATAATGAGCGCAGAAAGGAATCCTATAAGAGCAATCCTGATATCGACAGGGAACGCTCGAAATGGAACTACCATCTGGTCAGTCCGCCCCAGTATACCTACAAAAGAGAGATAAACAGCATGGTAGCAGAGGCAGGGTGCAGAGTCCGGAAAGACAGCGTAATGATGGTGGAAACGCTTATTACAGCCTCTCCGGAGTTTATGAACAGCTTACCATTCGAAGAACAAAAGGAGTATTTTAAGATGGCTCTGGACTTCATTTCAGAGCGTGTCGGACAGCAGAACATCTTATCCGCCGTGGTGCATATGGACGAGAAAACACCCCATATGCACCTCTGCTTTGTCCCCATCACACCAGATAACAAACTGTCAGCAAAAGCCTTTTTAGGCAACCAGAAGAACCTGTCACAATGGCAGACAGACTATCATGGGCATATGTCCTCACAGTGGAGCGAACTGGAACGGGGGCAGTCCTCAATAGAGACAAAGAGAAAGCATATCCCAACGTGGCTTTTCAAAATGGGTGACAGGCTGGATAAACAGTATGGCGAAATCGTAAACGCCCTGTCCGATATTAATGCTTTTAACGCAGGTAAAAAGCGTGACAAGGCACTGGAACTGCTGTCAGAATGGCTGCCAGATGTAGAGAGATTCTCAAAGGAAATCAATAAACAGAGTGCTTATATTGACAGTTTGAAAGAGAGAATCGGACAGGAGGCTGACTATGCCGGACGCTTGCGTGAGGGAAAGTATGCGGAGGAATTGAAGGTACAGAAAGCTAATCAGAGGATATTTGAATTACAGAGAACCAACCGCCAGATGGAACGGATTTTGAAGAAAATCCCACCCGAATTGCTGGAGGAAATACAGAAACCCAATAGGAAACAGTCAAAGGAAAGGTAGGAATTTATTGAGAAAACAGGATTTTACAGTATTAAAGATTAAGGATCTGTACCCATTTCCGGACAATCCATTCCGTGTTGTAGAGGATGAGATGCTTATGGAGCTGGCAGAAAGTATCAGGGAGTTTGGTATGGTTACGCCGATTATTACCCGTCCGAAAGAGGATGGGAACGGCTATGAGATAATTGCAGGACAGCGGCGTGTGCGTGCGTCAGAACTGGCAGGGATAGACACAGTCCCTGCTTTTGTTTTGCAGTTAGACCGTGACCGAGCCATTATTACCCTTGTAGACAGCAACATGCAGAGAGAAAATATCCTGTCAAGTGAGCGTGCTTTTGCCTATAAAATGAAATTGGATGCAATGAAAAGGCAGGGATTCCGTACAGATTTAACTTCTCCCCAAGTTGGGCAGAAGTTGACTTCGGTAGAAATGCTTGCAAAGGAATCCCCAAACAGCCGCACACAGATACAGAGATATATCCGTCTAACGGAGTTGATACCACCGATTTTACAGATTGTAGATGAGGGGAGACTTTCTCTAACTTCAGCAGTAGAACTCTCCTTTTTGAAAAAAGATGAGCAGGAAAATCTTTTTATCACGATAGAAAGCGAGGACGCATTGCCTTCTTTATCACAGGCACAATGGATGAAAAGATTGAGCCAGATGGGACGGCTTGATATGGATACTATCTTCGGGATTATGCGAGAGGAAAAGGGAAACCAGAGGGAAACTGTCAAAATAAGCATGGAAAGGTTACGAAAGTATTTTCCTAAAGGCACTACTCCCAAGCAGATTGAGGATATGATTATCCGGTTATTGGAACGGGAATTGCAGAGAAAACGTAATCGTGATAGCCGATAATCTTCCTTTCCGGCAGGTAAATACAGAAAGTGAGGGATAGAAAATGCAAGATATTCCATATGAAATAATAAAAGAGATTGCTGTTTTATCTAAAAGTGTGACGGGCTATACGAAAGAAATCAATCTTATTTCGTGGAATGGAAATGAGCCGAAATATGATATTCGTAGCTTTTCTCCAGATAGGGGAAAATGCGGCAAGGGCATTACTCTGACTGATAAGGAGGCAGAAATGCTTTTAAAAGTATTGCAAAGGGAATTGAAACACTGATATTTGTTCGTGGGAAGGGGCGTTTTCGGACGCTCCTTTTCTGGCTTTGAAGGGAGGATTGCTTTTGGGAAGAACAATTATACATCCGAGGATCAGGACACAGGCAGTCTATTCTGGCAGTGGGGATATGCAGGAAATGTTTGTTTCTCTGCTTGTGAATGCGGTACGGCATGGAAAAAAGTCTGTCCGCACCTTTGAGATTGTGAAAGAACCGCAATACACTTTAACCAGAACAGACGAAAAGGAGATGGATTAAATGAGCATTTTAAGGACAGCCCTTTACTGCCGATTATCTAAGGATGATATGTTGCAGGGAGACAGCGAAAGTATTAAAACGCAGAAAGCCATGCTGACGCAGTATGCAAAAGAACATGGCTTTATGGTAGTTGAAATCTATGTGGATGACGGATGGAGTGGTTTAAACTTCGATAGACCGGATTTTAACCGTATGCTGGATGATATTGAATCAGGAAAAATTGATGTGGTTATTACAAAAGATTTATCCCGTCTTGGACGTGACCATTTAAAGGTTGGGCACTTTACGGAGATATATTTTCCCATGAAAAATGTGAGATATATCGCTGTTAATGACTGCGTGGATACTGCGAATAAGAATAATGATATAGCCGCATTAAAGAATGTGATGAACGAATTTTATAGCAGGGATAATTCAAGGAAAATCCGTTCTTCCATACGGGCAAGGGCAAAAGCAGGACTTTACCGTTCCTCTTTCAATCCTATTGGATACCGGAAAGCACCAGATAACCATAATAAATTAATTGTGGATGCGGAAACAGCATGGATAGTGAAACGTATTTTTGACCTTGCAAATGCAGGAATGGGGGCAAATAAAATAGCTACACAGTTCAGGGAAGAACAAATACCATGCCCGTCTTGGTGGCTCTATTCCCGTGGGGAGAAGGATTATTTCAGGCGGTTTGAGAATCCTCAAAACAAATATGAGTGGTCTCATACTGTAATAAGGAATATTATTGGGAATCCTCTTTATTTAGGACACCTCATTATGTGCAGGAAAGAAAGTGTTTTTAAGGTTGGAGTAGTTAAATCGGTTCCGGAAACAGAGTGGATACGGGTAGACAATACACATGAACCGCTTATATCACAGGAAGTTTTTGATGGAGCGAATGAAAAAATTTTGAACCGCAGACGTGACACAAGTAACAATTTCAAATCAGTATTTTCAGGACTGGTAAAGTGCGGTACATGTGGAAAAGCTTTAGGACTGCGCTACTGGACAAAGAAAAGGCATCGTATTTATGTCTGCACTACCTATGCCCGTAATACAAAGCAATGTACAGATCACCGTATTTTCTATGAAGATTTATATAATGCTGTTCTTGCTGACATTCAGTATCATGCTAAGCTGGCATATGAAGATAAGGAAAAAGCAGTGGCTCTTGCGGTAAAAATGAACGCCAAAGCAGAGGGAAAGAGAGGGAAAAACAATGAAGAAAGGTTAAAACAGACAAGGAAACGCTATGATGAAGTAACGAAACTGTTTGACCGTTTATATGAGGATTCTCTTTCGGGGCGTATCTCTAACGACAATTTCACCCGTCTGATTGATAAATATCAGGCAGAGCAGGAACAGCTTTCAGAGCAGATTGCGGAACTTGAGAATGCTATGCAGGAGGTAAAAGACAATCAGAGCAATGCGGTAAAGTGGGCGGATTTGATGGCCTCTTATGTGGGAATACAGGAACTAACTACAGAGAATCTTAACCTTTTGGTTGAGAGAATTGAAGTATTCGACCGGAGGGAAACAGATGGAGAAACTGAGCAGGTTATCCGCATCTGTTACCGCTTCGGCGGTTACATAAAGGAACGTGTTTTTAAGGCAAAGGTGTTAAAACATCCCAGCCGGAAACTATATAATTCTTTGAAGGAAGGAATGGATAATGAAAAAGTGCCGCTTATATCTTGATGAAAATGAATGGAGACTGATAATTCTTTGTCTAAATGATTTCAGGAACAGGCTCATAGCAGAGGAAAGATATACGGATTGCGTGGATGAACTGCTTGTTAAATTCATTCATGCAAAGACGGTTAAGGTAAAAAAACATGGAGGATAAAACAATGGCGAAGACAATTTTTGAACGATTGGGTGGCACATATGAGCGGCAGGGTGATTACCTGTTGCCTTGCTGAGCTTTACCAACCGAAAAAGAAAAGCCGATAGGTATTTGGGGACAGCGGCATTTAAAATATCTGAAGGAGTATCATAAAGGTACATATATCAATTTTCTTACAAGCGGTAGGCTTAATACTTATCTTGCAGATATTGATAAACAGGCGCAGGAACGCCTTGAAAGGCTCATAGAGGACATGAAACAGGCACAGGGTATAACAGAACAACTAAAAGCAGAAAATGCCTTAGAATGGGCTGGAAGGATAAATAACATAAGAGCATGTGCAATGGAGATTATGGAGAAAGAAATAATCTATGTATTGTAATAATAGACTAAATTTGTTTAAATAGTTTGTAAATTTAATAAAAAGGGACTTGACAAAATAAAGTTATTAGCTATAATTTATTACAAATGAATTAGGATGGTAATTACATTTACGTAAGCTAGGCCTATTTATACAGATTTCAACTTTAAGGGTGGAATTATGTATAAATAGGCTTTTTTGATTTAGGGGGGATAATATGCAAATCAAGCGGATTTTTAACAATAATGCAGTAATGTTTCTTAATAAAAAAGGTAGAGAAGAAATTGCATTAGGGAAAGGAGTCGGCTATCAAAAAAAGATTGGCGATGATATTGATGAATCTCTTGTTACAAAATTATTTGTGCTAAAGGATAGTAACATCACACAAAAGTTAGAACAACTGTTAAAGGATATTCCGATCGAGTACATTATTCTTGCAACAGAAATTCTTCAGGAGGCCCAGCATAGATTAGACACTGAATTGTCAGAAATTTTAATTGTCTCATTGAGTGATCATATATATGCTAGCGTGCAGAGAAAGCTAGAAGGAGTTTCTATTAAAAATGATTTATTGTGGGAGATTAAGAGATTTTATTCTGAGGAATATATGATTGGCAAGGATGCTTTAAATATTGTTTATAAAAGATTTGGTATAGAACTGGCCGAGGACGAGGCAGCATTTATTGCAATGCATCTGATAAATGCAGAAGTCAATGGGAATGGAACTTCTAGTATGAGTAAGATTACAAAAGTTATGCAGGATATTTGCAATCTTGTAAGACATCATTTTCATGTTGAGTTTGATCCAAGTTCTGTTTATTATTATCGTTTTATGACACATTTAAAATTCTTTTCAGAGAGAATGTTACAAGGGAAAACCTATAGTGACGAAGAAGATTCTGAATTATTTGATATATTAAAGCTTCGATACATAAATGCTTATGAATGTACGGAGAAAATCAGAAGGTATTTGAAACAGGCATATAATTATCAATTATCGGATGAGGAAGAAAGTTATCTGCTTATTCATATTCAAAGAGCTATATATAAAACAACAGATAGTTAATACATCCAAGGGCCCGGATGCTTAATTATAAACTACAAACTGGATGGTAACATTGAGTTGGCCAGACCTTTTATTCCCAAAAAATAAGGAGGAAAAGGTAAATGGGAAAGTATGAAAATTTGGCAAGAGACATTGTAAAAAATGTTGGAGGAGAATCAAATATTATTTCGGTGATGCATTGCGTTACTAGGCTTCGCTTTCAACTAAAGGATGAAACAAAAGCAAATACAGAAGTTTTAAAAAACATGGATGGTGTACTGACTGTTATGATTGCAGGAGGGCAATATCAGGTAGTGATTGGCAATCATGTGGATGATGTATATCAGGATGTTTTGAAGGTGGCAAACATTTCAGAGGGGAATGTATCAGATGCACCTCAAAAGAAGCAAAAGCCATCTAAAGTTGTGTTGGATTTTATTGCGGCCGCAGTTGCACCCTCGACTATGGTAGTATGTGGAGCTGGTATCATTAAGGGTTTACTGGCGTTAGTAAGCACATTTGGGCTATTGAGTGCGGATACGGGCCTCTATATCCTTTTGTCAGGAATTGCAAATGCTCCGTTTTTCTTTATTCCGGTATTGATATCTTATAATGTTGCAAAAAAGATGAATATGAATGTTTTTACCGGCTTGACAGTAGGCTTGGCGTTATGTCTTCCGGCAATTAATGGAGTTGATATAGCATTATTTGGGATGAATTTAAACGTAAGCTATTCATCAACAGTTCTTCCTGCAATTTTCTGTACACTTATTGCGGCATTTGCAGAAAGATGGCTTAATAAAAAATTGCCAGATGTGGTTAAGGCGTTCCTTACACCTGCATTGATTATGTTGATCGTGATTCCTATAGGATTTGTGTTTGTGGGGCCTTTAGCCAACAAACTGGGAGAATTGATTGCCTTGATTACAAGTGCTATTTATAGAGTTAGTCCTGTATTAAATGCAGTCGTAATCGGTGCTTTTTATCAAATTTTTGTATTGTTTGGTATTCACAGTGTGATTGTAATGCCGGCTTATATGAATGTTCTTTCAGGTGTTCCTGACCCTAATTATGGAGCGTTAGGAATTGTAAGTTTTGCAGTTTTGGGTGTAACCTTTGGAGCATATTGTAAAACTAAAAATAAAAAGATGAAAGAAGCAACACTGCCCTCTGCTATATCTGCCTTCTTCGGTGTAACAGAACCAGCTACATATTCTCTTTTATTACCAAATATGAAAATGCTTGTGATGACCTGTGTAGCAGGAGGAGTTGCAGGACTTCTAGGTGGAATTATGAAACTGAAGGTATATGTGCTTCCGGGCATGGGAATTTTTAAAATTCCTGGTTATATCAATCCGGATTCCCCAGTGAGTTCTTTGGTGCAGGCAAGTATTGTGATGTTGGTTGCAACAATCGTTGGCTTTATTCTTGCTTACGTATTTTATAAAGATGTGGCAGAAGAAAAGAAGGATACTTCTGCCGAAGAAAAGAAAACAGGACTAAAAAAAGAGATCGTTTACGCACCTATAAGCGGAATGGTTATTCCATGTGATCAAGTACAAGATCAAGTCTTTGCCACGGGAGCATTGGGAAGCGGTGTTGCAATTGAACCAGCGAATGGAAAGGTGTATGCACCTTTTGATGGAACGGTTATGACCCTTTTCCCGACAAAACATGCCATCGGAATTGTATCTGATAATGGGTGTGAAGTTTTGATCCATATTGGAATGGATACAGTAAAACTGGAAGGTAAATATTTTGAGGCAAAAGTGAAACAAGGCGAGCATGTGAAGGCAGGTCAGCTTTTAATAACTTTTGATTTGGATGAAATAAAGAAGGAAGGATTTTGTATGCAGACACCCGTTATAGTTACAAATGTTGCCGACTACGCCGACGTTGTACCTATGCATGAAGGGGAAGTTAAATATACGGAGAAATTGTTGACAGCTATTATTTAAAGGGGGTCTCAAAAATGAAATTTCCAAAAGACTTTTATTGGGGTGGAGCTACAGCCGCAAATCAATATGAAGGGGGATATCAAAGCGGCCAAAAGGGATTGACTGTATCGGACGTGATAACAAATGGTTCTCATTCAGAACCTAGGAAATTAACATGGTACAATCCAAAAACAAAAGAATCGGGTGTGACAAATGCGCTTTTTCCCGAAATACCCCAAGGAGCAGTACCAGCCGTTTTAGACGGATTTTACTATCCTTCTCATAATGCCACAGGGTTTTATACACATTATAAAGAAGATATTGCTTTAATGGCTGAAATGGGATTTAAGTGCTTTCGGATGTCTATTAGTTGGGCACGTATCTTTCCAAATGGGGATGATGAAAAGCCGAATGAAGAAGGATTGAAATTTTATGAAAAGGTTTTTGAGGAATTAAAAAAATATGCCATAGAACCATTAGTTACATTATTCCATTTTGATCTTCCTATGAATTTGGCTGTCCAATATGGCGGATGGCGAAATCGGGCATTGATTCCGTTATTTGAAAAATACGCACAAACCGTATTCAAATACTATAAAGGGAAAGTAAAATACTGGCTAACCTTTAATGAAATTAACCATATTGATATGGCTCCATTTTTATCATTTGGTACTCTGGACAGTTCTCCACAATCAAGAGCGCAGGCCGCTCATAATATGTTTGTGGCGAGTGCGTTGGCAGTAAAAGCGGCTCACGAGATAGACAGTAGTAATCAGGTAGGAATGATGCTTGCTTATCGACCGTTATATACGTATACCTGTGATCCAAAGGATCAGATTTTGGTGATGGAAATGCAGCAGGACAGACATTTTTATAGCGATGTAATGATGAATGGTGAGTATCCGGCATACCGCCTGAAGCGATATGAAAGAGAAGGGATTAAGCTGGAAGATTGCCCGGAAGATTATACATACTTGAAAAAATACCCTTGTGATATTCTTAGCTTTTCTTGTTATTGTAGCAATACAGAAACTGTGCATACAGAAGGGCTTGATACAAGTGGTGGCAATTTTTCCATGGGGGTGAAAAATCCATACCTTAAAACAAACGCATGGGGCTGGGCATTAGATCCTGATTGTCTGCGGATTGCTTGCAATACTTTATATGAAAGGTATCATAAACCTCTTTGGATTGTAGAAAACGGTATTGGTTGGGCAGATTTGAAAGAAGCGGATGGTTCCATTCATGATGATTACCGGATTGAGTTTTTAAGGCAGAATATTAGCTCTATGCGAGATGCTATTGTGATTGATGGAGTAGATTTGATAGGTTACACAATGTGGGGTTGTGTAGACTTAGTTTCTGCTGGTACGGGTGAAATGAAAAAACGATATGGGTTTGTTTATGTCGATATGGATGATTTTGGAAATGGAACTCTTGCAAGAAGCAGAAAAGATTCCTTTTACTGGTACAAGAAAGTTATCGCAACACAGGGAGAAGATTTACAATAAAAAAGTTAGCCGTTAGCTAATTTCTAATCTAAATATTTTTAATAGTAAGTAGATAGAATTAAAAAATATTTTAAGCGCAGTTTTAGGCGACCGCCCACCAAATAAAAAAAAACGGTGATTTTGGTGGGCGGATTTGCTATGCCCGAATAATTTGACAGACACTCTCCAAACCTGTTTTAAGTTTGGAGAGTTTTTAAATGTTATTTTCGAGTAGCTGTTTATCTGTTCCTACGAGACAGGATTTGTCTATACATAATATATCAAGGGCTGGCAGTCAGCTAGCCACAAGAATTCCCATTAATATAAAACTAACTTTTGCCATAAAGGCGGAAATAAAGCATCCATCTAATAGAATATCAGTATTCCATAACCGTGAAGGTCTCAGAACCTTTGCGGTTTTTCTTTTGTCGTTTTTTGTCTGGAAAAGTATCACATTCATTGCCGGTATAAGGTGCCACTCACCACCAGTCTATCTGGATTTAAAAAATTCAGATAGGAGGTAAATGAAGTGGCATATAACCATGGCAGGGAAGAACGGAAATGGAGGCTATGGAAAGAAACAGAAGAAAAGACAATGTTACAGTTGGGTGTGGACGAAGGCATCATCCGGCAGATTCATATCTATGACAGGGAGGTTTTCAATTCCGACAGGCGGTTTTATGAACGGATTCAGGAAACAGGTACATACCTTTTTGATATTGCAGAGGGTAGGCAGAGTGCGGAAATCAGTTCCATTACAGATTTATTGAATGAGATTGAAAATAAAGGGCTGTATCAGGCTCTGCTTACAGTGGATAAGTTTAGCTTACAGATTGTCCTATTGAAAATGCAGGGATATACCACAAAAGAAATAGCGGCAATCCTTCATGTGCCATTAAAGGCGATTTACAGACGAATGGACAAGCTTCGTAAGAAATTAAAAAAATTTATATTTTGAGGGAAAAAGTTGCTTTTCCATCGGCTATCGGGTGAGAGGTCAAAAACCTCTCGCCCATTTTTGATAGCAGGAGGAAAGCAAGATGGATTACAGAACAAAAACGTATGCACTTCGAGAGGAAATCACAGAGAATGGTGCAAGGCATTTTATCAGCTTTAAAGACGGACAGGGGGAGTTCCATGATCTGGAGGTATCAGAGGAATTTTATATGGAGTTCAGGAAGATGGAACTTAAGAACCGCAGTCTGCAAAATTGGGATCAGCGACACAGGGAATTTTCAGAGGTATGGGATGAAACATTGAACAGGCGAGCAAGGGTGCGTCCGAAAAGTATTGAGGAAATTGTAGAGGAGAAGGAATGTATGGAGACTTTACAACATGAAGTTCTGTCATTGCCGGATAAGCAGAGAAGGCGTTTTATACTTCGCTATGAGTATGATATGACATATAAGAAAATAGGGGAAATAGAAGGATGCACGGGGACATCAATTAAACGATGTATTGAGATAGCAAGGAAAAAGGTAATTAAAAAACTAAATGAATAGGGAAAGACAAATGCCTCTGTATCTTTGGATATGAGGACATTTCGTTAAATGTTCTCTAATGAAGTTTCACAGAAGTGAAAATGGAGGATACTATATGCAGATAAAGAGGATAGCTCTTGGAGGAATCATCATGACTGTTATCATGTTCAGTGGGTGTAGCACAACAGTCCAGAACCTGGCAATCGGGGAAGAAAAAACGCTGGAAACAGGAAAAACAGAGCAAGAGAGCGTGACAGAGAAGGATATCAATATGAATGAAAAAGAAAGTTTTAATGCAGAGAGTAATATAAATGATGTTATCCATGATTCAGCTTTCGATAATTATGGCAGACTCATATTTCCGGTAGATATGGAAATAGAGGACAATCTGAAATTAAAAGACGTCAGCTCTATTTTGCCGTGGTATAGCGAAGTCAACACCGATAAAACAGTAGAGATCGTAAATTATATGAAAAATCAGGCAATGAATGGTGAGCAGATTTTTTATCCAATATACAGTGAAGAAGAAATGCAGGCAGATGCAGATAAAAAGGATACAGGTTTATTTTTCTTTCGGGGAAATGTAGGAGCAAAAACAACGATTATCAATGCAGGAGGAGGCTTTGTATATGTAGCCGGAATACATGATAGCTTTCCTCATGCCTTAGAATTGTCTAATAAAGGCTATAATGCATTTGCTCTTATTTATCGTCCGGGAGCACAGACTGCCTGTGAGGATCTTGCCAGAGCAATTGCGTTTTTACATGAAAATGCAGAGAAACTACAGATTGATATGACGGATTATTCTCTCTGGGGTGGCTCAGCAGGAGCAGGGATGGCGGTCTGGCTTGGTTCTTATGGAACGGCTTACTTTGGAGAAAAAGAATATCCTGCACCGGCTGCGGTGATTATGCAGTATACAGGACTTTCACAGGTGACAGGAATGGAGCCGCCAACCTATGCCTGTGTCGGAACAAATGACGGAATTGCATCATACAGAAGTATGGAAAATTATATTTCCCAGATACAACAAAATGGCTCAAATACAAAAATAGAAGTATTTAAAGGCCTTTCTCATGGATTTGGATTGGGAGAGGGGACTGTAGCAGAAGGATGGATTGATCGTGCAATATCTTTCTGGGAAGACAATATGAATGCTTTAGATAAGAGGTAGGATATGAAAAATAAACGATTTACAGCAAAAATATTGATAGATATAGGAATGACGATATGTTTGCTTCTTCTTATGCCATATAGTCTGCTCAGCGAGACTGCACATGAGTGGATTGGTATGGCGATGCTTGTGCTTTTTATTTCACATCACATACTGAATCATAAATGGGTGACCTCTGTAAGGAAAGGAAAATATAATGTGTTCAGAGTGATACAGACAGTACTGGTTATCATCATGCTTATTCTTATAATGGGTTCCATGATAAGTGGAATATTATTGTCAAATCACATATTTAAATGGATAAAGATTTCCGGAACATATATGACAGCCAGACAGATACATATGTTTTGCGCATACTGGGGACTGGTGGTGATGTCATTACATCTCGGATTTCATTGGAATATAGCGGTAGCAATGGCAGGACGATTATGGGAACATCCATCCGTCATCAGAACATGGGCAGCAAGATCTGTCGCAACCACAATTGCAGGTTATGGTTTATATGCATTTTACAGGAGACAGATAGGAGATTATCTGATTATGAGGATGCATTTTGTATTTTATGATTATGAAAAGGGGATCTTTCCTTTTCTGCTGGATTATCTGGCAGTAATGATATTGATAGCATTTATTGGATATTATAGTGGAGTGTTTCTAAAGAAAACAGGTAAGAGAAAACGAAAAGGTTCATACTGAAAGAAGGTGGTGTATTTATGGAAAAGCGGAAATTAGTACTTACAATTATTGGAGTTGTTATTTTAGCAATGGTAATCATGGTATATATCTACTTTTTAAAACCCGGCAGGGATGAAAAGAAGAATCAACAAACAATAAACCAGGTACAGACCGTACAGCAGAAGATAGATGAGAAAAAAGAAAATACAGAAAAAAATACATCCGGAGATGAATTGGAAAATGTTACACCGGGAAGCGAAGAATACCGGGGCTTCCTCCTGGATAATGTTCTTCATTCTCCAAATGAAGGGGACATTCATTACAATGTATATATTCCGGATGCATATGACGGGACAAAGGAATATGCACTATATGTAACATTACCCGGATATCAGGGATTATATTTTCAGGGCGTGGGAGAAAATATCCGGACAGAAGATTTTGGATTTGAAGCACAGAAGTATATTACCGATATGATTATTGTAGCTCCACAGTTAAATGACTGGGGACAGACATCAGCAGATCAGACAATTGAACTGACACAGTATTTTCTGACGCATTATATTATTAATCCATCGAAAGTATATATTAATGGTTATTCCGGAGGAGGAGAAACCCTGTCACTGGTATTGGCAAAGCAGCCGGAATTATATACAGCGGCACTTATGTGCAGCTCTCAGTGGGATGGTGCATATGAGCCGGTTGTGGAGATGAAAACGCCGGTATATTTTGTGATTGGCGAAAGCGACGAATACTATGGATCAGAACCTTTTAAAGAGGCATACCAGCAGATACATGAGCTTTACAAAGAACAGGGATTATCGGAATCAGAGATTGATAAACTGGTGGTACTGGATGTAAAAGATAAAGATTACTTTGAAGGAACACCGGTCACTTATCAGCATGGCGGTGGCTATCTGTTTTGTCGTGACAAAGAAATTATGGGATGGCTGTTCAATCAGTAAGAACCAGAATAAACCGAAAGGTTAAGACTGAAAAACTTATCGAAACTTCTCAAAGGAATCTATCAGTATTATAGTATGAATATAAGATGAATGAAAGAAAACAAGGAGGATACGACAATGGAATATATTTCATTAAATAATGGTGTAAAAATGCCAATACTGGGATATGGCGTATATCAGGTAACAAAAGAGGAATGTGAAAGATGTGTGCTTGATGCTTTAAAAGTTGGATACCGGGCGATTGATACAGCACAGAGTTATTTTAATGAGGAAGAGGTTGGGAATGCAATCCAAAAGTCAGGCATTCCAAGAGAAGAAATCTTCCTTACAACAAAGGTATGGGTTGAACATTATGGATATGAAGAAGCAAAGAAATCAGTTCTTGAATCCATGAAAAAGTTAAAGACAGATTATCTGGATCTGGTATTGCTTCACCAGCCATTTTCAGATGCTTACGGTGCTTACCATGCATTGGAAGATCTGTACGATGAGGGAAAAATCAGAGCAATCGGAATTTCCAACTTTTATGTAGACAGAATGGTTGATTTTGCATCCTTCAACCGCATTAAACCTATGGTAAATCAGGTGGAAACCCACATCTTCAATCAGCAGAAAGAGATGAAGGAATGGGCAGACAAATATGATATCCGGCTAGAAGCATGGGCACCATTCGGTGAGGGCAGAGGAGGCACATTTGAGAATCCTGTCATCGCAGAGATTGCAGAAAAATATCAGAAGACTCCGGCACAGGTTATGCTTCGCTGGCATATTCAGAGAGGGGTAGTGGTTATTCCGAAATCAACACACATTGAGAGAATGGAAGAAAACTTTAATGTTTTTGATTTCACACTTTCTGATGAAGATATGAAGACTATTGCAGAACTGGACAAGAAGACAAGCTCCTTCTTCTCGCATCAGGATCCGAATATGGTGGAATGGTTCGTGAAGATGGTTGAGGAAAGAAAAAAGAATAATGACAGTTCAAAAGAAAAAAAGAACTGGT
>ERZ779851.464-NODE-464-length-40646-cov-8.829100_pt1 | contig 40646 bp, 29 predicted proteins | sample MGYA00511094_ERZ779851 | MGnify/ENA primary metagenome ERZ779851 (study PRJEB29588, sample SAMEA2155512) | human gut metagenome | biome: human gut; feature: human-associated habitat; material: faeces | place: Denmark | collected 2008/2010 ...
ACCCCCGCCACTATGGCGGGGTTTTCTGGATACAAGAAAGAGACTGCCGAAGCAGTCTCTTTTAGCATCACAATAAGTGAATAACTTATTTGACTTCGATGGTGGCGCCGACTTCCTTGAACATGGCGACGATCTTCTCGCACTCTTCCTTGGGCAGGCCTTCCTTGATGGGCTTGGGAGCGTTGTCTACCAGGTCCTTGGCTTCCTTCAGGCCCAGACCGGTCAGCTCGCGGACGGTCTTGATGACCTTGATCTTCTCGGAACCGACGTCCTTCAGTATGCAGTCGAACTCGGTCTTTTCTTCAACTTCGGCGGCGGGACCGGCGGCGGGGCCGGCAACGGCGACGGCGGCGGTGGCGGATACGCCAAATTCCTCTTCAAGAGCCTTTACCAGGTCGGCCAGCTCAAGAACGGTCATAGCTTTGATATCAGCAATAAGCTGCTCTTTATTCATTATCTTGTTCCTCCTGTGTTATTCTTTGTTCTAACTTGGGATAAATTATTCCGCTGCTTCAGCGGGTGCTGCATCGGAGCCGCCCTTCTGCTCCTGAATCTGGCCAAGAACGATAGCCAGCTTGGAAATGGGGCTCATCATGCTGCCAAGCAGCCTTGCGATAAGCTGCTCTCTGCTGGGCAGATCTGCCAGGGTGTTCATGCCGGCTGCGTCGGTGACTACGCCGTTTATGATACCGCCCTTTATCTCGCACTTCTTCAGCTTCTTGACGGTGTCCTTCAGTATACGCGCGGGCGCTACTGCATCGTCATAACCGAACGCGAAAGCAGAGGGTCCCTTCAGATAGTTGTGGAAGCTTTCGTCCACTCCGTTTGCCTGGGCTGCGCGGTTGACGATGTGGTTCTTCAGAACGACATATTCAACGCCGGCCTTGCGCATTTCGCTGCGCAGGTTGGTTACCTCCTCAACGGTCAGTCCGCGATAGTCGAACACTACAACAGACTGCGCCTTTTCGAGCTTTTCGCGGATCTCTTCGACCTGTTTCGCTTTTACCTCGATATTTGCGGGGTTTGCCATTGGTTTCACCTCCTTACAAAATGAAAATCCTTTGCCTAAGACAAAGGATGAGAGCTTGCTGAATAAGCTTGCATTCACCTCGGCAGGAAATTAAGTCCGCATGGGACGCCTGCTGTCTTGGGCCTGTATTTTGATTTCCACGGGGCAGTATACTATACCGCCCCGCGGTTGTCAACGGATTTTTTGAGATTTCCTCTATATTTTTTTATAGAGAAGCTTCATTCCGGCTCCGGCAATTTATTTGCCGGAACGGATGAGTTCCGTTAGGAACTCTTACTTATCAGTCTTCCCGCCCGGGAGCGCCAATGGCGCGAGAGGGAAGACTGTTTCTCGCAGCGAGTGCGAGCAGCACTCACTGCGAAATGCGTAAGCATTTTTAGAACTTCATGCTGTTGAACTTGACGCCGGGGCCCATGGTGGTGGAAAGCACCAGGCTCTTGATGTAGGTGCCCTTAGCGGCGGCCGGCTTGGCCTTGATAACGGCATCCATCAGGGTGTTCAGGTTCTCCTGCAGCTTGTCGGCGCCGAAGGAAACCTTGCCCACGGGAACGTGAACGATGGAGGTCTTGTCTACGCGATATTCAACCTTACCGGCTTTGATATCGTTGATGGCCTTGGTCACGTCCATGGTAACGGTGCCGCTCTTGGGGTTAGGCATCAAGCCCTTGGGTCCCAGTATACGAGCTATACGGCCGATGGTGCCCATCATGTCCGGAGTAGCTACGCAAACATCGAATCCAAACCAGTTCTCGGTCTGGATCTTCTTTACCAGATCATCGTCGCCCACGAAATCGGCGCCGGCGGCCTCGGCTTCCTTAGCCTTGTCGCCCTTGGCGAAAACCAACACGCGGACGGTCTTGCCGGTACCGTGAGGCAGAACCACGGCGCCGCGGACCTGCTGGTCGGCGTGGCGGGGGTCTACGCCCAGGCGGATAGAGGCTTCGATGGTCTCGTCAAACTTGGCCTTGGCGGTGGAGAGCACCGTCTCAATGCCTTCGCGGGGATCGTAAAGCTTCTGCTTTTCGATCAGCTTTATGCTGTCTTGATACTTCTTGCCATGCTTCATATTCTATATTCCTTCCTGTGGTAATAACGGCTTATGCCTCCCACATCTCCTTTAGGCTTGTTCAGTCCTCAACCGTGATACCCATGCTGCGGGCGGTGCCGGCTACCATGCTCATGGCGGCTTCCACGCTGGCGGCGTTAAGGTCGGGCATCTTGATGGTGGCGATCTCCCTTACCTGGTCCTTGGTCAGCTTGGCAACCTTCTGGGTGTTGGGGCGGCCGGAAGCGGACTGCAGGCCGCAAGCCTTCTTGATAAGAACGGCCGCGGGGGGAGTCTTGGTCACAAAGGTGTAGGAACGATCCTGGTACACCGTGATGACGACAGGGATAATCATGCCGGCGTCCTTGGCGGTGCGCTCGTTGAACTCCTTACAGAAGCCCATTATGTTCAGCTGATGCTGACCGAGGGCGGGGCCTACGGGCGGTGCGGGCGTTGCTTTGCCGGCGGGGATCTGAAGCTTCACAAAGCCTGTGATCTTCTTTGCCATTTGAATTTCCTCCTAAAAATAATGTGGTGCGAGCGGCCTCTCCCGCTTTTTCGGGCGGCCTCCCACTTTATGACAGCCTCCCCTTATAAGAAGGCGCATAAATCATGCCTTAGGCGCAGAGTTGCCCCTGCGCTTTTATTTTGCCCTTTATCAGAGCTTCTGCACCTGGATATAATCCAGTTCCACCGGTGTGTCGCGGTTGAATATGGATACGGTCAGCTTTACCTTCTGCCGTTCCGGATCCAGCGCTTCCACCGTGCCTATGAAGTTTTCCAGCGGACCGCTTACCACGCGCACGCTCTCGCCAACGGAAAGGTCCAGCTCGATGGGGATATACTCCACGCCAAGCTTTGTAACTTCTTCATCGGTAAGGGGCACGGGCTTTGATCCCGGGCCTACGAAGCCCGTAACGCCGCGGGTGTTGCGCACAATGTACCAGGTTTTGTCGTTCATGATCATCTTGATCATAACGTAGCCGGGCAGCATCTTGCGGGTTACCACCTTGCGCTTGCCGTCCTTCATTTCAACTACCTCTTCGGTGGGGTAGCTTATCTCTAAAATCATGTCCTGAAGGCCGCGGTTTTCAACCGTTTTCTCCAGGTCCTCCTTGACCTTGTTCTCGTAGCCCGAATAGGTATGGGCAACGTACCACTTGGCTTCTTCGGCCATGATACTTGCTCCCTAAATTACATCAGGCCCAGCAGCGCGTCCGCAAGGGCGGAAGCATCGCTGCTTTTGCCTGCCAGGCTACCAAGAAGCGTGAAGCCCTGACCGAACAGAAAATCAAGCACGCCTATAACAACGGCGAAAAGCACTATGAACGCAAGCACGGTTGCGGTGTACTTGGCAAGGTCTTTGCCGGTAGGCCACGTAAGCTTTTTCAGTTCGCCCACAACGTCCTTAAAATAACGGCCGATACGCGCGAACAGGTTGGGCTTCTTCTCCTTTTTGGCGGTTTTTACATCGTTTGCCATTTTTATGTTCCTGTCCTTTCGGGCTTACTTAGCTTCCCTGTGAATGGTGTGCTTGCGGCAGAAACGGCAGTACTTGGAGAACTCGATCCTGTCGGGGTCGTTCTTCTTGTTCTTAAAAGTGTTGTAGTTACGCTGCTTGCATTCGGTGCAGGCCAAGGTGACTTTTACGCGCATAGTGGTTATTAGCTCCTCTCAATTTATGCCCTGTCCCAACGCGGGATAAGGCCAATAAAATCCGTTTGTTCGGCCGATACCGAACCTAAATAAACCCCCCAGTCGGGGGTTGCTTAGTTAATGTACCACACCTTTAGGCGCTTGTCAACTCAAAAAACGCTTTTAATGCGCAATTTATTCAGATATTCTCGGCTCTTGCGCCCATGCCGCACCCCGCGGCACAATATGTTGTGCAGGGGAAGTTACCGCTGCCAAGCGTGAAGGTGCTGCTTACTGTATGGCGAAAATTCAGTACAGCTTGTCGCCTATGTTTTCTATATTATCGGGATATGATATCACCGCGCCCGTGTCCGCGCTCCAGCCCTTGCGCCCGTCCCCCATGTCCTCGAACAGGCAGATTATTACTTCATCAGCGGTTTTGCTCATGCGCATGTAGCCCACGAACTCAAGGCTTTCGCCGCTCCTGTATGTCAGCGCGCCGTAGCCCTTATCCTCCGCGCTGAAAACAACGTTCAGCAGCTCCCCCGCCGTTACCGGCAGGCAGTCTATTTCAACCTTCCCCGCGAACGAATCCCCGCCGAAAAGGCTGCTTTTATATGTGCCGCTTATGGTGAGCGCGGTCTGCCTGCGTTCGGCAGGGCTGCCGTTTTGCACAAGCGTTGCGTCAACGCGGCGCTCTATGCTGCGCTCCTTTGGCACGGCAAGGTACACAAACGCCAAAATCAGCGCCGCGGCCAATATGATGAATAATGTTTTGAGATGTGTTCTTTTGCGTTCGTTCATATTTTTCCCCATACCCACCCTTTCCGCCGCGCGGTCGGCGGATGCTATTCTTCCTCTTGCTGCTTCTTTTGCTTTATGTATTTAACATATTGGAAAACGCTGCGTATTCCGCCGGCCAAGAACAGCAAACCGGAAACGATAAGAACCAAATTCCGGTTAACGTTTGCCGAAATGAAGGCAAGTATGGAGGCTATGAAGGAAAGTATGGCACAGAATAACCAAGATGGTCCCGAGCTTTTTTTCACGGCATATGTCTCCTTTCGGTTTCTTCGTATTTAATGTTTCCGCTTCAATGCAGCCGCGCCGGGCATTGCGCCCATGCCGCGCCCCGCGGCACAATATGTTGTGTGATGCGTATTTGCACCGCAGGAAGAAGGGAAATGGCGGCGTGTCGGGGGCGCGGCGCGAGGGAGTCTTTCGTATTTAACGTTTCCGCTTCAATGCAGCCGCGCCGAGCATTGCGCCGCATATGAGCAATGCCGCCGCAAGCGGAATTATTGCGCCGCCTCCGGCCTGCGGCATGGCAGCGGGCGATTCGCCGCCCAATTGGGATAGCCTTTCGGCAGCCGTAACGCACAGGGGAAGCCCACTGAGCGCGGCGTCGGCTTGAACAAAGGCTGCGGCGGCTGCATGGTCGGCGGGGATTATGCCTACATCCACGGCATTATTCATATCGTTTATTCCAACGTAGGAAAGCCCGTAGCCCTTATCCTTCAGCAGTGCGGACGCGGTATCGTGCGCCGCAAGAAGCTCATTATAGGAATACTTCGCCGTTTTGAATTTTACGTCGTCGCGGTAGGCCGCGCTTATGTGCGCAAGCATTTTGTCCCGCGCCGCGCCAAGCTTTGCGGCGGTGTCCGCATGGCGCTCCGTAAGCAGTACGCACAGCTTATCGCCGTCCGAGGTATCAACGTATGCGCCCGCGTATTCGTCGGGATATTTGCCGTTGAACCCCGCAAGCAGCTCGTTATATGCGGCGTTGGCATCGCGCACGCCTTCCGCAAGGGCGGGTACGGCAAGGGCTATGCACAGCGCAAGCATCAGCGCCGCAATTACAATTTTTTTCATATTCGATCCTCCTGTTCCTTTATTCCGTCCTTTAACTCATCTCCCGTCCTCATTCTATGATTATTTTAGCATGAAAAGGCGGGGCTTTCAATAGAAAAGTCCCGCCTTTAAGCCATTTCTCCCCATACCCACCCTTTCCGCCGCGCGGTCGGCGCCCGGTGATGCCGGGTGCATTTGTGCGGGGTGTATTGTGCGCTGTTACGGGCGTTTGTGTAAAGGGTAAGCGTTGCGCCCCGACCCGCTATGTATCAGCGCCGGCTCATTCTCAGCCGGCAGAGATAGCGCCCGCCCCGCGCGGCGGAAAAACCGATTATTGTAAATTATTTGCGCCTATATAAGCATTGTGTTCCAGTTCAGCTTCTGTATCGCCGCGTCAAGCTGCCTAAGCTCTTTCGACTTCGCATCCACCGTTTTCTGCATGGCCGTAACGTCCACGGTGGGAAGAATCTTTATCTCCGTTTTGGAGTAGCGGTCTATGCGCTGGCTGGCCTGCTGCAAAAAGTCCCTGAATATGCTAAGCTCCAGCGAAAGCGTGTCCCGCCGGGCAAGCAGCGCGGTAAGCGTTTTGCCCTCCCAAACGGTTGCCGCGTTGGTCAGGTTTATGCGGCGGATGAGCGTTTCATATGCTTCGCATTCCGCGCTGAGCAGCTCAATAAGCCTGAGCGGATCCTCCGCGGGCGTTTCACCCTCCTGCACCTTGGCATTGTCGTTCAGGCGGGAATGCAGCTGCGATATCCGCGTTTTTATGTCCGCGCGAAGCTGCAAAGCCTCCGCAAGGGACATTCCTTCGTTTACGGTATTTATATCCATATGAATCCCCCATATAAGTTGATATTTGTATTATATCACATAAATTAGGCTTTTGCCGCAACTTTATGGGGCTTGACAGAAATGTGCGCTGATGCTATCATATGCCTAACAAAAGAATATATGCCTTATCAAGAGTGGTTGAGGGACGGGCCCTATGAAACCCGGCAACCTGCGTGCGCGCAAGGTGCCAATTCCCGCGGCATTAGCCGAAAGATGAGCGATGGAATCTTCGTCTCGTTTTTCGCGGGGCGTTTTGTTTTGCCATGAAAAGCAAAACGGGCGCATCCTGCGAACAGCCATGCTTGATGGTGAATATGAAACGGAGGTTCATTTTTTATGAAAAAGCTTTTTACGTCTGAATCGGTGACCGAGGGACATCCCGATAAGGTTTGCGATATTATAAGCGACAGCGTGCTCGATGCGCACCTTGCGCAGGATCCGTACTCCCGCGTGGCGTGCGAATGCGCGGCAACGACCGGCCTGGTGCTGGTGATGGGCGAAATAACGTCCAAGGCGCAGGTGGACATAGCGTCCCTTGTGCGCGCCACCGTGAACGAAATAGGCTACACGGATAATTCCACCGGCTTTTCTGGCGACAGCTGCGCGGTGCTGGTATCGCTGGATAAGCAGTCGGGCGATATTGCCATGGGCGTGGATAAATCGCTTGAGGCGAAGGAAAGCGGCGCGGAGGATATGGCCACCGGCGCGGGCGATCAGGGCATGATGTTCGGCTATGCCACCGATGAAACGGAAGAATATATGCCCCTGCCCATATATCTGGCCCATGCGCTTACCCGCAGGCTGGCGGCGTACCGCAAGGGCGGCGCGGATTTCATAAAGCCGGACGGCAAGGCGCAGGTGAGCGTTGTTTACGAAAACGGCACGCCCGTGAGCGTGGACACCGTGCTCGTTTCCACGCAGCACAGCGCGGACGCAACGCAGGCCATGCTGAAGGACGCCATTTATAGCGAGGTTATAAAGCCCGTTATCCCCAAGGCTCTGCTTGCGAGCGACGCGCGCATTCTGGTCAATCCCACGGGGCGCTTCGTAATAGGCGGGCCGCATGGCGACAGCGGCCTGACCGGACGCAAGATAATAGTTGATACCTACGGCGGCTTTGCGCGCCACGGCGGCGGAGCCTTCAGCGGCAAGGACCCCACAAAGGTTGACCGCAGCGCAGCCTATGCCGCGCGCTACATTGCCAAGAATATAGTTGCCGCGGGTCTTGCCAAGCGCTGCGAATTGCAGCTGGCTTACGCGATAGGCGTGGCGGAGCCTGTATCCGTATTTATAGACACGTTCGGCACGGGTGCGGTGGACGAGGATAAGCTGCTTGCCGCCGTGCGCCGCAGCTTTGACCTTAGGCCGGAGGCCATAATACGCGCGCTCGATCTCCGCCGGCCCATATACCGCCGCACCGCGTCCTACGGCCACTTTGGCGATCCTGCCATGCCGTGGGAGCAGCTTGATTTGGCCGAAAAGCTGAAGGCCGCGCTTTAAGCCGCCCATTGCCGGACATACATGAATATTTTTGCATGTTCGGCAAAAAAACTGTTGACACAAATATGCACCATTGTGTATAATAACCCTTGCCGTGAGATTTATGTGCTCGGTTCGTCTAGTGGCCTAGGACACCGCCCTCTCACGGCGGGAACAGGGGTTCGACTCCCCTACCGGGTACCATAAAAGCTCCCAATTCGGGAGCTTTTTTCTTGTTGCGTTAGTAACGTGTTAGTAGTAGAAACTGAATTTGCGGTTATAAGGAGGATTGCCTTCCTTATAACTAATAAAAAAAGATACAGCCCGGTTTCGGCTGTATCTTTTGGTGTAAACGCTTTATTCTTGCCCTATCACCACGTCTGCGCCCATTTTTTCGAGCAGGGTAAGGTTCTGTTGAGATGTTCCCTTGTAATCCTCTATGCCGAAGGCTTCGGCATAGGTGGCGCGGTTTTTAAGCGAGGGATTGATGCCGTGCATCACGCAGGCATCAACTATTGAATCCCCGCTGTATCCCGCAAGCAGTGTGGTCAAATCATCCTTCGCGGGGTCCGGCGTTTGCAGGTTTTCAAGATAGGCTGCCGCCATTTTCTCTTCACCGGCTTCGTCGGTCGCCTGCGTTGAATAGAATTCAAGCGTAACGTCCTTGGGCAGTATGCCGCCCTCGGTTTTGGTAATCATCTCCAGCCGCTGCAGCGCGTTTTCGCCCTCTTCCGCAATAAGCTGCCATGTGAGCTCAAGCACCGTATTGCCATTGCCGTCGGTTATATGCACGCCGTCCGCAGCGGCCGTAAACGTGCCGCTGAGCGTCTGCTTTTCTGTGCTGCCGTCCTGCTTTGCATAGGCGGTTATGGTAAGGCCGCTGCCGTCTATGCGCAGGCTGTACAGCTCGCTTTCGGCGCATGCCATCCAAACATGACCGTTTTGCAGTTCGCTCACAAGCGCGCCTATATCCTCAACAGTAACAACCTGCTTGGCGGTTTCGGCAGGCTGGTTCTCGTCCTGCGTACCCACGGTTACTTTAACGCTGCATCCTGTCAGCAGCAGCGCCGCCAGCAGGGCGGCAATGATTTTTACGGTTTTCATTGGTTTGCATTCTCCTGTTCATAGTAAAATTTGTTTATATCGTATGGCGTGCTTACATATGTGCGCCATAGCACATTATCGGCATTGGTGAACCGGAGCATGATTTTCTGCTCTTTGCTATACGGCGTGAGCGCAATACTGCCGTCGTCCTCGGTATATGTTAAGCCGGCGGCTTTCAGCGCATTTATAACGTCCGAATATGTTGAAACGCCTATCTGTGCCAGAACATCGCCCTTATAGAGCAGCTTCAAATCGTCCGTGTGTATCGCGCCGGACATATTGCTGTCCTCAAACGATGCAATCACAATTCCGTACTGCGGCAGTATTGCGTTGCGGGTGTAATTCACCGCTTCAACGACAGCCGTTGTGCGCACGTCAAGGCGAAGATATATTTCGGCATATGAATTGGCGGGGATATAGTCCGGCTGGCGTTCTATCGTCCACCCGGCGTCAACCATATCCTGTACGGTCATTGAAAGCTTTGCCGAAAGAACGGTCGATTCCACGGCAAAGTCCGGCAGGGTATATGCGTTGATGAACTCCGCGTCGTCATATTCCGCGGGGGCGGCGGAGGACACATTAGAAGTATCTTCCCAGCAGTCCTTGGTCATGTCCAGCCGTATATATATTCCGAAAACGGGGTTATTATCCTGATTATAGAACCTGATGTCCGCATACGGCGTTTCAAGCTCCAGGTAGCTGCCGTCCTTTTTGGCGGAGGGGTAAGCTGTTTTGACGTCCGCTGCGGAGGATGCGCCAAGGGTTATGCCATTTGCCGTTTTGAATTCGTTGCCGTTTGCGCCAAGATAGTTGTCGTTGAGTATATGCTCAACGGCGGAAACCGCCGTTATGGTGCAGGCGGAAACGGGCTGCTCGTTAAGCGTGGTGTTGGAAAGCCTCAGCTCTATCTTGCCGTATTCGTTCATGAGCATAACGCTTGATTTGCTGCCGCCGGCTTCTATCGTGGCTGTATCGTACTGAGCATCCTCAAACACCCAGCCTTTGTCAAGCAGCGCTTGCACGGGCGCGGGCAGCTCAAGCGTTACGCCGTTGAGCGTGAACGTGCGCAGGGAGGCGGTTTCCTCCAAGCTTGCGGACATCATACCGATGGACACATTTGTGTTCACATTGCCAAACGCCGCTATTGCCACGGCGGCTATTATTACTACCGCCGCAACGGCCGCGATTATTATAATGTCCTTTTTGTTGGCAGGCTTCTTTGAAACGGGTTTGCCTTCGGGCTTCTTTTTAGCCGCGGGCTTTTCCGCGCTTTCGGCGGGTTCGGGCTTGGCGGTTTTCAGCTTTGTTTTTGCGGCGGGCGCGCTCGGCTGCGCCGTGGGCTTGGGCGCTTTATGCTCCTTTGCGGTGTTGGGCGTATATATGGTGGTGGTGTCCGCAAGCACGGTTTGGTCGTCCGCAATTACGCCGCGTTCCTGCGCGGGCGCGACCTCGCGCGTGTCCGGCGCAAGTTCGGCATTGTCTGGATCGTCCATTGCTGTTTTCAGGTCGACAAGGAACGCCGCCACGTCCTGATAGCGGTCCGCCTGGCGCACGGCAAGCCCCTTTATTATAACGTTGCTTATGGCTATGGGGCAGGCCGCATCGGCAGCGGCGGGGGAAGGCAGCCTGTCGCGATACATGCGCTCCATGGCGTCGTCCGGTGTTGCGCCAACTATGCACTTATAAAGCGTTGCTGCAAGCGCGTATACGTCCGTCCACGGGCCCTGGCGGCCCTTGCTGCGGTATTGCTCCTCCGGCGCATAGCCCGGCTTTAATATTACGGAAAGGCTCTTTATATCCGTTTGCGAAATTTCCCTTGCCGCGCCGAAGTCCAGCAGCTTTGTGCTGCCGTCCTCCATTACCATTATGTTGTCCGGGCTTATGTCGCGGTGTATTATCCCTTCTGCATGAACGTGCTGCAAGGACGTCATAACGGGCATAAGCAGCTTAACGGCCTCCTCCGGCGCAAGGCGGCCCTTTTGCTCAAGATAGGTTTTCAGGTCAACGCCGTTCAGAAAGTCCATTATTATATATGCCGTGCCGTTTTCTTCGCAGAAATCGCGCACGCCCACTATGCCGGCTTCCCCGTAAAACTGCGCCAGTACGCGGGCTTCGTTCAAAAACTTTTCCCTGTTCTTTTCAAATGTGTCCCTGTGGGTGCCAAGCGTTGCAAATACGTTGGGCGATGCGTCGTGGTTGCGATTGACGTAGCCGGACATATAGAATTCCTTTATGGCTACCTTCAAATTCAGCACCGTGTCTATGCCTATATAGGTTATGCCGAAGCCGCCTTCGCCAAGCACGCGGCCTATTTTGTAGCGCTGCTTCACAAGCGCGCCCGGCACAAGATGGTGCGGCATTACGGTGTAGCCGTTCATGTCAAAGCCGCACTTTGCGCATACGCCGTTTTCAAATTCCGCATCCCGCAAACAGCCCGGGCAGAATTGAACATTATGCATAAGTTATATCTCCCTGTAAGTTATTGCTGCTATCGTTTATCCCTGTCCACAAATTCCAATGCCGCAACGGCTATTATGGCATATACCGCCGTATGCAGCGCCAGCATGCCCCAGTTGCGCCAAAGCTTGCCGGAATCGTGCACATAGTCCTCCACAATGCCTGTGGAATAGTTTTCGTCCACCATCGCGTCCACCTGCTCATCCGTAATGGGCAGGGACTTTTGCTTAACAATGCCCTTGAGCGTGTAGCTTAGCTGAATTTTCTGAGTATTTTCAAGGTTGTTGTAATCCGCGGAAATGGCCGTTGCGTTAAGTCCCCATTTGCTTATTGTAAGGTTACCGAAAAAGCTCATAGGCCCGCGCAGGGGGAACAGCATGCCGGAAAGTATCATCTGAATTATAAGTATAAAGGGCATAACGGTCATCGCTGTTGTGGGCGATTTTACTATCGCCGATATTGCAAGGCCCAATACGTCCGCCGCATAGATGCAGAGGAAATACGTTATGAAGTATTCAAGCCATACACCGCCGAAAAGCGGAGCGCAGCTGGGATAAGTCAAAAATGCGCTACTGATGCCGAGCAATATAGCCGCCTGCAGCAGGCATATGCCGGCCTGAAATATAAGGTGGGAGGCGATATAGCTTGATATATGCAGCCCGGCGCGGTGTTCGCGCTTTATTATGGCGCGCTCCTTGCATATGTTCTGTATCGAATTGAATATGCCCACCCAAATGCAGGCCGATATCAGCGCAAACCCGCCGGAAAACGTATCCATCGTGTATACGAACATGCCGCTGCCAAGCACTATTGATACAAGTGCGGAAATGACCGCGCCGAATATAAGCACCTTCCAGCCGCGCTCGTTTATGAACAAGCGCCAATGCTTGCCAAGATATATGCCTATCTGCGTTATGCGGGACACCTGAGTATTGCTCATATGGACTCTCCTATATACTTTTCATATTTTTCAATATAGAAATCGGATAATCCGTCCCCGTTTTCATCGGGGCGGTTTATGCGCTTAACAATGCCTTCCAGCGAATCGGCATCGAAGAACTCCTTCGCCGCGTCAATGGAGCCGTAGAAGGCCAGATGTCCGCTGTTTGTCTTTGTGCTTTTGGCAAGCACTATCACCTTATCGAACAGATGGGCAACGCGGTCCGGCGCATGGGTTATGACCATTACTATTTTGCCTTCGTCCGCTATAACGCGCAGGTTTTCCATAAGTCCCGCCGCCATTATGCCGTCAAGGCCGGAATCAGGCTCGTCCAGGAAGAAAAGGCTTGGGTCCGCAATGAACTCCACCGCTATGTTAAGCCGCTTTTTCTGCCCGCCGCTCAGCTTTTTAACGAGCGAATCGCGCTCCCGCTGAAGGCCCAGCATTTCAAGCACCTGATCTATGCGCGCCTGGCGGGCGTCGTTTGCGGTATCGGCAGGCATTTTCATCTGCGCTGCGTTGTCAAGGGTATGATACACGGTGTCATCATCGCGCAGAAGATCCTGCTGCGGCACGAAGCCTATTTCATACTTCATCTGCGCGTATTCTTTATATATATCGCGCCCGTCATGAACTATTTTGCCGCGGGCCTTTTCGTAGCCCATCACGGCGTTGAAGAAGGTCGTTTTGCCAGCGCCCGAGCCGCCAAGCACAAGCACCATGTCCCCGGGATCAATGCTGAGATCTATATTTTCAAGCAGTATGCGTTTTTTGAAAAGGTTGCGCACGCTGCGCTCCTCAATATGTATGGCAAGTTGGTTTTTCTGCACGGCGGGTGCGTTATAAAGCAGCCTGTCGCCAAGGAATATGAACAGCGTGTTGACTATGCGCACAACATCCATTGCATGAAGCGGTCGCGGCTGGGTGATGCGTTCGCCGTTAACGAACACGCCGTTTGTGCTGCCGTGGTCAACTATTGACCATCCGCGCACGCCGTGAATGAACGTTGCATGCTTTTTTGATACCGCAGGATCGGCTATCTTTATGCCCTCCTGGGCAACGGTGGTGCGGCCTATGTTTATGTTGCCGGTATCCTCGCGCAGCTCGACCGATTGCCACTCGGCATCCTGCCAGGATGTTGAAAATATCATTACGACGGCCTCGTGATGCGGGCGGTCCAAATTTTTGCGGTCTATGCGCAGTATGTCCCCGTCGTTGAGTATACAGCTGCTGCTTTCGCCGTCTTTTCCGTAGAGAATTCCGTTTATATGCGTGCCGTTCAGGCTGTCCGTATCGCTGTAGCAATAGCCCGTGTCAAGCTTAGTTATCCTTCCGTGGCGCTTTGATACTATGCCGCTGTTCAGCGGCAGGTCTACGTCTATGCCCGTGCCCGCGCGGCCGAGCGTGATGCCCTGACCTATATCCACCGTGCGCATCGTGCGCCCGGCGTCGCATACAAACAGGCGCGCCGGTTTGGCTTCACCGGCGGTGTAAAGCATGGTTGCGCTCATTGCGTTATATCCCCTTCCCCATCGTCTATCCATATTGTTATTGCCGTGCGGTTGTCGCGCTCGCTATGCTGATCGTTACGGCTTATAAGTTCCAGCATGTTCTCCATCCATATTTGGGCATTGTCGGATTCTTCAAGGCAAATCTGTATCTGCTCTTCCGTAATGTATTCCCAAAAACCATCGGTACAGAGCAATATCTGCATGTTCCCGCGCAGCGCCACGGGCTGCTCCATTTCCGCCCGCGGCTTTTCCCACGGCGTGCCCAGCACGCGCAGCAGTCTGCTGCGGTCCTCGTGAAAACGAATGTCCCGCTCCTCCACCTGCCCTATGGCGGAAAGCATCTGGGTAACGCTGTGGTCAAGCGTGCGCCGCTTTAATACACCGTTTTCGGCGTAATATGTACGCGAATCCCCAACGTGCCCCCAATACATGCTTTGCTTATCCAGCATAACAATATTCAGCGTGGTTTTCATCTGCGTTTCGTTATGCTCCGCCCTTTGCCGCGCCAATACCGCCTGCTGCGCCTGAAGGAAGGCCTGCTCCGCGGCGGCGTTGGAAAAAACGGCCTGCGCCTGCGCATATTCTGCCACGGCGTTGCATGCAAGCTCCGCCGCGACTTCGCCGCGGTCAAGCCCGCCAAGCCCATCCGCCAGCGCGAAGCAAAGCCCCGCCGGGCATTTGCTCACGGCATAGCGGTCCTCGTTGCAGGGCCGGTCGCCTATTTCCGTATGCACAAAGTAGTTTATTTTCACAAATGAATCTTCCTTATAATATCATTGAAAAATATTCATTGACCGAATCACATATTTGCGGCGTGCGCTTCTCCTTAACCAAACGCAGCTTATTCAACAATAATTATAATACGAACAGAGCCGAATTTTGTCAAGGAACAGAAGAGACGGATGCGTTGCTATATAACAAAAAACCCTCCGCACCATATCGGTTCGGAGGGTTGGTGGTGGAGCAACTTTTGCTAAATCCGAACCGAATGCCGCTTCTATTTCCGCAAGGGTGATCGGTTCCGTTCCATCCTGAAAGTTATAGGTGAATACAATTTTGTCATCAAACACGTAGATGGAGTTGATGAACATATCGATGATTTGCTTCTGGTACTGCGGGTCGTCTGCGCTGCCATACTTGAAGCGGTTTATCCAGCTGACTATCTGCTCCTTTGTGTAGCGCGGCTTTGTCATTTGCACCTGCAATATCGATAGCTTGAGTTCTTGGCGCTGTGTTTCTAACTGCTCCAGCCGTTCTTTTGTAGATGCGGTAATGATGCCCTGTTGGATGGCGTTGAGCATGTTATCGATGGCTTTTTCGCATGCGGCAAGCTGGAACCGCATAGCGGGAAGGGTTGTATCTTCCCTTTCCTGCAATGAAACGATGGCAGCTGCTATGCGGTCGATTTCGTCATCCCGCAATACGCGCTGCACCGTCACAAGGACTGCCGCCCGTTCGATCCAATGCTTTCTGACAGCTTTTCGCTTGCAGCCCAGCTTTCGCTTCGCACCGCCGCATTTGTAGTAATAATGTTTGACGCCCTTTGTGCTGCTGGTGCCGCTTTCCCCGGCCATCAGCCGTTCGCAAGTTCCGCAGAACAGCTTCGTTGTCAGCAGATATTCTTCCGTCGCTTTGGCTTTGGCGGGGGCTTTTTTGTTGAACGCCATGCGCTGCTGCACCCGTTCAAACAAATCCTCATCTATGATTGCGGGGATACCTTTAGGGATGATTATGCCGCCATAGCGGTATTCGCTGATGTATTCTCTGTTCTTTAGCATTAGGCTGACTCTGCCGATTTTGAACGCCTTGCCTTTACTCGTTTTTAGGCCGCGTTCGTTCAGCGATGCTGTGATTGAGCTGATGTTCTCGCCTGCATCATAGCGGGTAAATATTTATTTCACCAGAGGTGCGGTCAATGGGTCAATGGCAAGGACATCATCCGGCCCGACTGCATAGCCAAACGGAGTGCCGCCGCCGTTGTTTTTGCATTTGAGCGCGTTTTCCTTTTGCCCCCGCCGTATTTTTTGTGAAAGCTCCGCAGAGTAGTATTCGGCATAGCCTTCCAGCGTCGATTCAAGTATAATACCCTCCGGACCGTCGGATATATTCTCTTTAACCGACACTACCTTCACGCCGTTCTTTTTCAGAATGTGCTTGTAGTGTGCGCTGTCGTAACGGTCACGGGAAAAGCGGTCGAGCTTCCATACAAGCACAATCTCGAACAACTCTTTTGCGCTGTCCTTGATCATGTGCTGGAACTCCGGTCGATCTGCCGTTTTTGCAGATAATGCCCGGTCAATATACGTTCCAACGATGGTCATATTGTTGCGTTCAGCATATTCCCGGCACTCACGGAGCTGACCTTCAATGGATTCCTCACGCTGACTATCTGAGGAATAGCGGGCATAGATGACAGCGTTCATTCGTCATCACCCTCGTTGCCTTCGCCGCTTTCCAGCGCAAGCTCTGTCAGTTCACGCAGCTTGTTTTGTAGGATAGCTTTATCAGGCAGATGCAATGTGTAATCTGCGACCATTGTCGGAGACATGGACCTGCTGAGCGCATATTCGACTACGGTATCATCCTTGCCGGTACAGAGGACTAAACCAACGCTCGGATTTTCATTTGGTTTCTTTACATCACGGTCAAGTGCTTCCAAATAAAAATTGAGCTGTCCCAGATGTTCAGGTCGGAAGGTATCAATTTTCAATTCGATTGCAACAAGGCAGGACAATGCACGGTTATAGAACAGCAAATCAATGAAGAAATCCGTGTTGCCGACCTGAACGCGGTATTCTTCGCCAACAAAAGTGAAATCATGTCCAAACTCTAAAATGAAGTCTTTCAGATGAGAGACAATCTGATGCCGCAAATCCTTTTCCTTGTACGGTTCCTCAATGTCGAGAAATTCAAACACATAGGAATCGCGCAAAGCCGCAAGTCCGCCGTTCCCAGCAAGCAAATCCTTATGTTTTTCGTGAGAGATCATTGTCCGCTCATACAGCATACTGCCGATCTGACGATCCAATTCTCGTTTTGTGTAACGATTTGCAATGCACAGGCGCAGGTAAAACTCACGCGCTTCGTCGGTCTTGCAGCCAGTCATAATCAGCAGATTGCTTGTCCATGGAATTTCTCTCACCAGTGGTGAGAGTTTTTCGTTGTCACAATAAGTCTCATAAAACTGCTTCATACGCCAGATGTTCTGCGCAGAAAATCCCTTTGTTCCCGGATAATGCGCTTGCAGAAATTCGGAAAAATCTGCAACCACGCTTTTTCCCCAGCCGCCATCCTTCACTCTACCGCTGACATAGGAGCCGATTTCCCAGTACATCTGAATAAGCTCTGCATTGACCGCTTTCATGGCGCGGCTGCGGGCATTATCGATGATATGGATGACCTCGTCAAACTGTTCTAAACTATGCGCTACTTCCCTGCTCACTCTTTAGCCTCCCTCATCATTTGCTTCAACGTTTCCTTCAGCCGTGCGTTTGCTGATGACTTAGGGTCGAAACACATCTCTATGAACTGTTCCAATTCCGGCGCGTCCACGCTTTTGCGAACCGGTGCAGCGCCGTGCGGGTCATCGGTTCGGCCGAATATGTAATCCATGGAGACATCGAAGAAATCCGCGTATTTCAGCAAAACCGCAGCCGAAGGTTCAGTCTCGCCGGTTTCGTAGCGGCAAAGGCTGGACTGGGCAATGCCCAATGCTTTTGAAAGCCGCTGCTGCGAAAAAAAAGCCTGTTCCCGCAATGCGCGGATGCGTGCCGCAATCTGACTCAATATTATATTCCTCCGCTTTTTCTCTTCTTATAGGATAATCCAATATTGATAACATGTCAATGCTATAACTGCATAATAATGCTGAAACAGCAACAAAAAAGCTCCGTCGGAGCGCAGCCGGTTTTGCAAAAACCGTTCGGGGTCTCAGGGTTCTCCCTGACAGGCTTTTTCGCAAGTGTATAAACACTTGCATTGCTTGCCAATTGTGTTTTAATAAACTCACCCCCGCTTACCGGGGTTAAAACCTTGGCGGGCGGGGGTGTTATCGGGAGCTTAAATTAGATTGTTCGGCTTACCAGTAACGGGGGTAATAGCCGCTGTTGCGCTGCTGCTCGGCGTACTTCCACCAGGGCAGCGTCTGGCTGGGATCGGTAAGCTTATCCCACAGTTCATTGGCAGCGCCGGCATTATGCAGCTGCACGGTAACGGTGTACAGCTTCACGGTGCCGTCGGTGAGGGTCACGGTGTATATAACGGGCTTGGTGAAGTCCACAGCCTCGCTTGAGGCAGGGGTCATCTTCGCTATGTTCACGCCCGTTATCACCGGCCTGAGCGCAGTAACGTCGGTCTTGTACGGCATGGTAACGACAATGTTTCCGCTTGCGTCTATCGTGCCGGGGATGCCGTCTATAACAAATCCGGTTATGCCGCCTCCCGTGGGCTGGGACGCAGTGCTCTCCCACTGGCAGGATATCGTTACATCGCAGGCAGGCATGGTGAACTTGCCGTTTTCTATGGTAACGGTCTTGCCATTCTCAATAGCTTCGGTATAGGTCAGCGATCCGACCTTCATCTGCATTCCGTCCGCCGCGCTTATGCTTATGGTCACCTCGTCGCCCTCATTTGCCCTTGTCCTGCTGGGCGTAAGCGTGCCGCCGACGTGTTCGGCTACGCTTATGGTATATTCACCATCGTCCTCGCCGGAGCTGAACGCGGGAATCTCTATCTTCATGGGCTTGCTCGCTACGCCGCTTGCGTTCTTCACAACGATGTAGATATCGCGCGCGCCCTTGGCAAGGTTGGTCAGCATCAGCGTGTTTTCACCTGCGGATATGCTCATGCCCCTGCCTTCGGTATCTATTGCGGGCTCGGCAGCGCCGGATTCAACCACCACATAGTAGCAGCTTCCGCCTTCGCTTGAGGTGAACTTGATATTCGCTTCCTTGTCGCTTATGCGCTCGGCAGAGCCGTTTGAGAGCTCAGGTGCGCCGGGTTCGCTGTAAGCAAGCGTAATGGTGTAATTCCTGCTCTGCTCGCCGTTATGCGCTATGAATATAACACTCTGGTTCAGCGGCATGTAGCACGCAATGTCGCCATTCGACCAGTCGCCCGTAAATGCATTGACCTGCTCCACGGTCGTGCCTTCGTTTGCGGTTATGCGCATATACAGTCCGGATGTGCCCTGCGGTATTCCGTCCGCGGTGGCCTTGTCTATAACGCCGCTCAGGTCCACTGTCCATGCGTCGCCCGCAAGCGTACCGGACGCTATCACCGCGCCGCCCTTGCCGGAAAGAATATCCACGGCCAGTATCTCAGCGCCGCTTGCATTGGTCTGTTCAAACTCTGCCGTCACGGTAACGTCCGCAGCGGGCATGGTGAACTTGGCGCTGTTGGCGTCGCTGTCGTCTACGGTAACCTCCACGGCATTGTTGTATTCGTCCGTCACTATCCAGCGCTTCAGCCTGTAATTCTCCTCCGGCTTGGCGATCAGGTTTACTACGCTGTCCGCAAGGGGATATACGCTGCTGCACTCTATCGTGCCGCCGGACGCGGGCTGCACAACGTTCAGGTTGTAACGCTGTATGTCGCCGTCGTTCATATCAAAGCCGACATTTATCAGGAATTGATATATCTTCTTCCCTCTGAACTTCCAGCTGGTAACGGTGTATTCGCCCTTATAGTCATAGTAGTTCTTTGCCGTTGTGCCGGACAAATCAAGCCATATCTTTTCAAGGATATACTTGTTCGGATCCTTAAGCTTAACTTCAAAGCTTATGGTGTCCCCCTTAACAACGGTTATCTTGCTGTTCGGGTCCTGAAGCACACCGTTCTTCCATATGCTCATATCGGCCATGTAAGGCGTAATGGCGCTGCTTCCAACATAGGTGTTTTCGCCCTTCTTTATCATGAACCTCCAAGATACATTGACTGACTTCGCATTAAGCACGGCCTTAACAGTCACCGAGCCGTTCGGCATAACGAACGTGAGGGATTCGCTGTAGCTTGCAGCGCTGGTTATAAGCGATTCGCCGCTGCTGTCACGGGTTATTTCCCAATGGTCAAACTCGTAATAATCATCCAAGTCGCCAAGGGACACGGTAACGCTTTCGCCTTCAAACGCGCCGGTAACTCCCTTAGCGCCGTTCACGAGCACGTTCGCCTTGCCCGCGGGGTCAACCACCAGGTTGAGCGCCTGCGCAATGGGGTTGGTATCCTCTTCAAACACGGCGGTGAGCGCGGCGGAATCGACGCCTACCCTAAGATTAAGGCTGCTGCTCAGCTTCTGTTCTTCGCTGAGATAGCTGCTGCCCTGCGCTTCTTCCCATTTTACGAAGCGGTATCCGCTCTTCGCGGCGGCATTGATGCGCAGGTAAGCGCCTTCCCTGTAATATCCGTCCCCGCCGGTGGATTCGGGAGACATAGTCACGGAACCGTAAGTGGTGTTGTTGGGCTGCGCGGTGATCTGGCTGTAGCCTATGCGGCGAATGTTTATATCTATGGTAATATCGCTTTCAGGCATTACATACGCCGCCCACACGCGGTATTCATCGCTCTTGTCGTCATACGCGCCATACTGCTTATCTATCAGTTCCTTAGTGATGCCTATCTCTTCGGCGGCGGGCTCAACGGTAATGCTGTCGTAGACATACTTTATCCTGCCGTTGGTAGCCCCGCCGAGCCTGAAGTTTTCATTTAACCAGAATATCACACCGTCGCCGGGTATAACATAAGAGCGGCTGGCTGCTTTGAAAATTTCAGAGTAATTGTCTATCGCGTCATCTATGGTCGGGTACTTGCTGCGGTCGTAACCATAGAGGCCCTGCAGCGTATAGATATTTGCTGTGCCCGCACTTGCCCAATCATCGCTGCGGGTTATATCCACGCCGTCGCACATTATGCGGTAATCCACGTGATAGCCCATGACAACATTTATTTCGAAGTCACGTTCAAGAAGCTGAACGTCTATCCTCGGCTGCTTACGGGCTTCCGATTCGTTGTTCATCACATAATTGCTGAAGAACCAGTATACGAAGTGAGCGTTCGCATTGTCCGGCTTCCATTCAAGCGTGGCTATGCCCTTGCCGTTGGGGAAGGTTATCACGTCGCCCTCGCGGTACTCCTTGCCTTCGTAAACCACGGCGTAGCCATGGCCCTTAACGGTGCCGTGCACGGGCTGATATTCAAGGAATATACCCTTAACGGTCATGTCCTGCGTGCTGCTCCTGAGCGGCCTGATGGTCATTGTATATTCGTCCACTTCAACCATCTCGTAGTCCTTACCGTTATACAGGCGCTTGCCCGTTGCGGTGGACGTGACTGTCCAGCCCTGGAACTCGTAACCGTCCTTCTTTTCTGCCTTTATGGTCACGGCGGGCAGGTACCAGCGCACGTCGGTCAGGTCGTCCTCGCTGGAAATGGTGCCCTTCTCGCTTTCGCTGTTATCCAGCGTTATGGTCGCGCCCTTAGCGTCCAGTCCGAACAGCGGCGTAAGGCGCAGCGCATATAAGCCGCCTTCAAGCGTGAAGTCCAGCTTGGCTTCCCTTATATCGCTTTCGCTGAGGGAAGTATTGCGCGCAAGGAGCCTTGCCTGTTCATCTTCGGTGAACTTCTCGCCTACCCATAGATCCGGATCGGTGATGGAATTATTCATCTCCACCTGCCACCTTACGAACACATAGCCGTCATCCGGTATAGCTTCCACGCTCAGCTTATCCGTGCCGTAAGCAATGCCGTCGGCTTCGCCGCCTTCTACCAATTCGCCGTTCTTCTTAAATTCGGCGCGGCCGTTTTCGGCATCGGTCACCACCACAAGGCGGCCGTCGCCCGCGAACTGCGGCTGTATCACGCAGTATTCCTTGGAAGGTTTGAACTTGAGCGGGTTGGCATAAACCTCGTCCGCGGTCAGCTCCACCGTGTCCATCTTCCAATTCTTGAACACGTATTCTATATTGGCGAATTTCTCCTCCGGCACGGCGGTTATGGTAACGTAGCCTTCCGCATCGGGCTCGAAGGGGATAACGTCGCCGCTGTAATACTTATTGCCATTATAGAGCACGTATCCGCCGAGTCTGTCGCCTGACGGCTGGCAGAAGCCGACGATGTACACTTCCGCGCGGTAATCAAGGTTCAGCTTTATTGTGCCCTTCTTCACGTTGCCGTTCCTGTCGGTAAAGGTGAAGGGTATTCTGGATTCGCGCTGATAGCCGCTAAGGCTGTAATACACCTTACCGCCGTTCTCATGGCGAACGACCTCTTCCTTGCCGTTGCCCGCATCGGTACGCTTCATAACAAGGTCTGTCGGGGCAAGCACATCACTGCTGCCGTTGCTGAGGGTTATCAGCATATCATGACCAAGTATGTCGCTTGTGCCGAAGCCGGAGAACGTTACGACTATCTCGTTATATGTATTATTGTCCCAATTTTCTATCGCGCCGGTGTACACCGTGCCGTCCTTGCCGGTTATGGTAAACGCGGGCAGGCGCTCGCCGGGCATCACGAACACGCCTTCGGTGGAGTTGGCAAAGTATGCGGTAACGGTAACATCCTTATCAACGCCCTTTGCCAGCAGCAGCTTGTTTTCGCCTTCTTCATACAGGGTATAAAGGCTCTTGTCAAGGTATTCACCGCTTGCGGTATCCGTCACTGTCCAGCCGACCAGCGTGCAGTTGGCGGCGGGGGTGGCGCTCAGCTCTATTATGCTTGTGCCGTTGGGCTTAAAGTTATCCAGCCCGTCGGTCGTTGCGGCGGCGGAACCCTTGGCGGTGTTCTCGCTCTTCACGGTCACCTTTATGCCGGGGGTGGTATCCGCCTCAAACTTCGCCTTTATGGTGAAGAACTTCTCCGGCACGGTGAAGGTGAGAGTCTCGCTCTTGGCCTGCTCTTCACTCAGTTCAACGCCTTCTATCTCCCAACCCGCGAAGGCATAGCCTTCGTTGGCGGCGGCGGTGATGGTGGCGGAATCTGTGCCAAGGTACACCTTTTCGCCGTTATTATACTTAGTGCCGTCGAACTCTACCGCGCCGTTCTCGGCATCTATCTTGGCAAGTCCCTTAGCCCTGAACTCAACGGTACCGTTCTTCAGCACGTTGCCGCTTTCGTCAACTATGCTGAAATGATATGTTTTTGTCCTGTCCCAGCCATTGGTAAAATGCAAGTACATCGCGCCGATGGAAGTAACTGGTCCAGCTGTATCCTCCATGTCGGGGAACACATATGACGCGCCCGGTGCAAGTATGTCAGGTGCGTCAGCACGCATCATGCCCATATACTTCTTCAGGACGACCAGAGAGCCGCCGTCATTGAAGCCATTGAGCGTGATGGTTACGGCAAGCGTCTCGTTGGGATTATTGTTCCAACCCGTCACTTCCGTAACGCCTACCTTCACATCCTGATGGCCCAGGTAGGTTATTATCAGCCTCTGCCCATGCTTTACGGGCATAATGGCATACTTCCTGCCGCTGGTCTGCAAGCCTACGACTTTGCCGCGGAATACAGCCATTACGGATATGTCCTTCGTGCCGAGCACGGTCAGCGTGGCCTTGCCGGGTACTTCGGGATCGTTATCTATTGTATAGTCTGTGCCTTCCTTGCCGCTTATGTGCCAAAGCAGGAAGTCCTCGTAGCCATTGGGGTTGCGCGCGGCGACCAGCTCCACCTTATCGCCCTTCTTCAGGCCGGTAAGGTTGCTTTCGCTCGTCAGCGTGCCGTATGTTGCCTCGTTTACGCTCAGCGTTACGTTGACCTTGTTTTCCACCTCAAACCTCGCCTTTATGGTGAAAAACTTTTCAGGCACGTTGAAGGTGATGGTTTCGCTCTTGGCCTGTTCTTCGCTCAACTCAACGCCTTCTATCTCCCAACCTGCGAAGGCATAGCCTTCGTTGGCAGCGGCGGTGATGGTGGCTTCGCCCGCAGGGAAGTCTATTATGCTGCCCGCGGCGTAGGTCGCATCGTTATAGGACACGGCGCCGTTTTCAGCCTCTATCAGCGCGCGGCGCGCGGGGGTGAAGCGTATAACACCCTTCTTCACGTTGCCGTTAGCATCGGTCGCGGTAAACGGCAGTTCGTACAGCGTAGCGGCTTCTTCCTCGGAGAAGGTATATTTATAGCTTCTCGTGGAATCGCTCGCATTACTGTGTTCAGTGCCTTCGCCAAAGTCAAACGACACATCGGGCGCGGCAAGTACCGTATACCTATACCGATAGAATATACTTACGGCCTTATCTGCCTGTGCCGCAGCGTTAAACGTTATCACGATAGGTTCGGACAGGTCGTTCGACCAGCCGGTGAAGCTTGAAGGCACAGTTCTGCCGGGGGCATAAATTGTAGACTCGGGCATCATCAGACAGCCGGCGTGGTAAGAATTGGTGTTATACCTTACGAAGTTAGGCTCACCCTTCTTGACGAAGTGCGCCGTCAGCTTCAGATCCTTCTCACAGTTGAACGTCAGCAGCTGATTATTGTCGCCCGTTTCGTCATTGTTAACGGTGTTCACGTTGAACATGAACATGTTGCCCTTTTCTTCATCGGGTATCTCGGTGCCGTCGGCATAGGTTACTTCCCAACCCATGAACATGCAGCCTTCAGCGGGCTTCGCGCTGAAATCAAGTCTTCCGTTGGTACCCGAAATGATGTTCTCGCCTTCGGGAGTTACGGTGCCGTATGCGCTGTTGTCGCTGCCAACTATAACCTTTATACCTTTGCCGAATACCGGCTTTATTTTCAGGTTAACGTGGTAGCGATCCATCTCGCTCTTAGAGAAGCCCACGCCCATGGGGTTGCTGGCCACGGTGCCGCCGTCGGCTATCTCGTAATAGAAATCAAAGCCGGGTTCGGAAGGCATAACCGAATTGCCGGTTTCAGCATCCACAACGTCCCAGCCGCCGAACACATACCCCTCTTCCGGCGTGGCCTTAACGGTTGCAACTATGTTGCCGGTGCTGTCGTCCGGCCCATACACGCGGTTGTTCGCGTCCGGCGTTACGCCCACGAACTCCGCCGTGCCGTGCTCGCCCTGCGCAAGCTCCACGTAGAGCTGCTTGGTAAACTTGGCCGTGAAGCGGAGGCTGTGATCCAGCACGGCCGCGGTGATCTCCGCCGTGTCTGCGCTGCCTATTATAGCTCTATAATGTGTGCCTGCCACAGCGGGCGCGTAGATGCCGTCCTCCTGCTTGTATTCTATCGTCCAGCCGCCAAAGTTGTATCCGTCAGCGGCGGCCGCCTTCAGCTTGGCGTATTGGTTTTTATAAAAGTAACCGTCAGTGTCGCCGCTCGCTTCCACCTTGCCGCCCGCGGCAGGGTCTGCCACAGCTTCAACGGTAAGTCCCTTGGAGAACTGCGGAGTTATGCGCAGGTCATATTCCGTCACCTTTACGGACATTGATGGCCTCATGCGGCCGTCGCCGTTTACGGGAGTCCAGTAACGGTATATCGCAGTTGAGCCACCTCCGGTCGGGTCGGCTACCCACTCATTTTTGGCAGTGTCAAAGTATTCTATGCCCCATTTAACGAACCTGTAGCCGGTTTCGACCTCGCGTTCCCACGTTACAGCGGCGGAATCCTTGGTAAGACCGGATACGGCATCCTTGCCTATGGCGCTTACGGGTTCGGCGAAGCTCGCCTTACCGCCTTCCGCCTGCTGTAAGGTTATGCTGTAAGTCGGTTCAAATTCAGGATATACCCTAAGGTTATATTCCTTGGCAACAATGGTGATGGTGCCATCGCTGAGGCTTGTATCATTGCCAAGGGTATAATGGCGGCCTTCTTCGGCGGGCATGAACTTGCCTTCCGCCTTTTCATATTCAACGTGCCACGCAACAAACTTGCTCTTTTTGCCGGGCACGTTGGTTATGCTTACGCTTTCGCCAGCGGCAACGGTTTTGCTTTCAGCCGTTTCGTCGTCCGCAAACCTGGCCGCGCCTTCGGAAACTATGCCTTCGCCCGTGCTTACAGTAACAAGCTTGGCGAACTTGGCCTTGATAATGAAGAATTTGCCGTCCGCTTCAATGGTCAGCGGATTATCGGAATATTCCTTGCCGGCTATTTCCCAGCCCGCAAAAGCATAGCCTTCGTCCGCCTTGGCCTGAAGGGTTATTTCGCCCGCGGCAACGTCTATGGTTTGGCCGTTGGTATATTCGGTATCGTTATATATAACGCTGCCGTGTTCGGCTTCTATGCCGGCCTTGCCATCGCGCTCGAAGCGTATCACGCCGCGCTTTACAAAGCCGTTTTTATCGGTAATGGTAAAGGGTATTTCATAATCGTCCGCATTAAGCTGGGTATAGTAATACCTGCTCCAGCTGAGCCATGAGCCTTTCTCTCCGGTCTCCCTGCCGCCGAAGGAAAGCGATGTTCCGTCAGGCGCATAGGAATCTTTGTTCAGCCTATAATACGCGGCAACGTACTGGGGCAGCGTGCCTACGTTATTGAACGTTACGACCACCTGCTCGTCCGTATCGTTAGACCAGTCGGTCACGGTGCCTTCCGTCGCCAGAGTGACAAACGGGGTGAGCTCAAGCAGGTTATCTCTTATGTCAAAGCGGGGAGTTTTGCCAGCGACCACAAATTCGGGCGCGGCAAACACGGCCTGAATATCAAACGTGCTTTCCGGCACGGCAAAAGTTATGTCGTTGCCGTTGGCGGGATATTCGGCGCCGTTTATTATCCATTTGAGCAGCTTGTAGCCTTCTTCCGGCACGGCGGTCATGGTGGCCTCGCCATCGCCATCGGGAACGAAGTCTATTACGCTGCCGTTTTCATACTGCTTGCCAAGGTACTGCACAGCGCCGTGTTCGGCAGTGAGCTTGCCCCTGTTTTTAAGGTTCAGCCTTATAACGCCGGGCTTGGTATTTCCGTTGTTATCAAGCACGTTGAAATGTATTTCGTATACATCGGCAAAGTTTCCCACATGATATGTAGTTGGAGACAAACCTTGAATATCACCAACACCATAGGTATAGCCGGGTTTTTCATCGGTGAATTCCACCGTAAGCCCGGACGCTGTTCTTATCGTACCGCCATCCATGCCGATAGGCATACTAATAAAATATGTATTTGCGTCCTTCAATTCGGCTGCGGTAACGGCGCCGTTAAATTCCGCAACTACTTCGTTGGTGGTATTGTCCCATCCCGTCACGTTAGCAGAATATATGGACTGATTGCCGTTCTGCGGACGTACAGTCATGCCGATTTTCCAGTTGTCATCGGCCAGCGTATAGTTGGGCGAAGTTTTGTCGTTAAACATGGCGGTTATTGTGATGTCGTGCTTTATGCCCTTCCTATTGTAACTAATAAGGTCGCGCACAGTGTTTCCGACAACGGTATCGTCCTTGCTCCAAGGATTCTTATCATACGGCCAGGTTGTCGTGGGACGCATGCTAAGATCCATATAATGATAGGGATCCAAATCTTCGGTTATGCCGCTTTCGCCGTTGGTATAGCGTATTGCCCAGCCCACGAACTGGTACTTTTCGCTATCCTTCAGCCGGTAGCCTATTTCCACGTTGCCAGCGTTATAGCTGCCGACGTAGCCCTTTTCGGTTTTTTCGGTGAGCTGCTTGCCCGTGTTCGGGCCCAGCACTACTTCGCCCATTTCAGGGTCGCTCGATTCAACGGCCAGCTTGAGCGGTATGCCGAAGTTAGGCGTTAGCTGAAGGAACTTGGCCATTGTGCCGTTTGCTATTTCAATAGGGTTGGAAGCAAACGTCTGCCCGCTTTTAAGCACATAACCAGAGTTAGGCTTGGCGGTACTCAGCCACTTTGTGCCGTTCGGGGATATTTTGACTGTCCAGTTAAGGAATTCGTAGCCTTCCTTAGGCGTGGCCTTAACCGTTACGAACGACGTTTTCGCCGTAAGGCCGGTGACCGTATTGCCGTCCTGCGTAGCGCCGTCCGGTATGGATACTATCTCCACGGTGCCATTCTCTATGCCCTCTGTATTTATCATAAGGGTCATATTTCCCGCCGCCAGTACCTGCGCAGGCACAAGGCCTGCGCACATTATAAGTGCCAGCAGAAGGGACAACAGTTTTTTAGCTTTCATATGTTTTCCTCCGTGTATTTCAACTCTTCCGCATTGAATACATTATCAATCAAGTACATCGGTCCATTCGGCGCGGGAGCTGTTCCATGCCCTGCCCGTGCCGGAGTTGTTCCAGCCTGTGCCGGTGCTGCCCCAGCCCGTGCCAAGGCTGCCCCAACCGGAACTGCCGCCGCGCTGGTTATATCCCTTAGAGGAATCCCAATATGAACCGTATCCGCCCGGCAGGCCGTGCGGGTCGCGGCTCACCTGGTGATCCTTAACGGAGTTGTTGCCTTCTTCAGCCATCTTGTCCCAAAGCTGATCCGCAACGCTGCGCTGATACACAACGCTTACCGTGTATTGCTTGGTCGTTTTACCGTTCACCACCGTGTATACAACTGGAACGGACAGGTTCACCATCTGGTAAGAGCCGGGCGTTACGCTCGCCCCCGCGCTGACGGTGACTATAGGCGCGACTGCCGTAACGTTTGTGCCGTAAGGCAGGGTTATGACGATTGTGCCCGCGCCGTGGTTTATAACGCCTTCCGTGCCCAGCGCGTTGAAGCCGGTTATCATGGCATCCGAACTTGCGGGCGTGCTGCCGCCGGCGGTTATCAGGCTGCCGTTTTTATTGAGCACCTTCACCTTATATGTGCGGCCTGCAAGCGCGTCTGTACCGGTGAGGGTATATTCAACAACGTTGGAGAAGTCCACCGCCGCGCCGGACGAGGGGGAGCATTTGCTGCCCGCCGTGAACGTGGCTTCCGCAGTAAGCAGGGTGGTAGTGAGCGCGCTGTCGTCCACGCCGGAAACTGTTATGGTGTTGTTGTCGTTATCTATAACGCCGCTGTACCATGTTCCGTCCGCCTGTACGCGGAACGTAAGCATTTCCGCCTGCGCGGCTATCATTACCTTTACGCGCACCTTATTGGTGGTCTTTTTGTCGCCAGATACAACGGTGAACTCCGTAAAGTCGGAAAGGTCCATCGTCTTTTTGCCGTCCAGCGCCGGCGTTACCTCCGCGCCGTAGGACGCTTCGCCCTTTATGCGCAGCTTGGTCAGATCCACTGTGTTGTTTATTATCAGCACTATGTCCGTGCCGTCCGCGGTGCTCGTTACTTTTCGTTCAACAATATTGAGCGCGCGCTTGTTTACGTCCTCAAGCGTTATGCCGTCCGCAGGTATATCCGCGCCCGTTGCGTCCACGTTGCCGTAGGTAACGGTGACATAATATGTCTTGGTGGTCTTTCCGTCGGAAGCTTGCACCACAAACGGCTGCTCGGTACCCGCCACCAGCTTTACCGGCAGTTCGGGAACGATGAGCTTTGCACCCGCGGACAAAACCATTTCGGGCGTGATGCTGTCAAGCGGCATGCCATCCGGCACGGTAACGGCGATTGTGCTGCGCTCGCCTTCGGTTATCTCACCTTTCTGTCCATCTATTGCAAAGGAGAGTATGTTTGCCTCGGCAGAGAGGGTCTTTGCGAAGTTATAACGGTTGTAATACATATGGTATGCCTTGCCCGCGCCGCCGCGTTCAAGGAACCCAAGATACCATTCAAGCGCGTAGCAGCCCTGCTCGGTTGCCATGCTGTTGGGCTGCGTTTCGGATACAACGTGCTTAAAGCCGCCGCCCCAGGCGAACTTATCCACCCATTGGGTGACTATGTTGGTCTTTCCGTCGCCAAAGCGCGGGTCGGTATACGGGTCAACGCCGCATGCGCACAGCGCGCATATTACCTGGGACGTGGATTCGCTGTTGGCAAAGCCGCTGTATGTGAATGTAAAGTCAGGATTCATGGCCTTGGCAATGCTCTCTATGCCATCCTGTATAAGACTCTTTACCTTATCGCCATACACGGGGTCGTCGGCATAAGGCGCTATTGCATACATGTTCATTGCGCCCATGTCCACCTCTGTACCGGTTATAAGCTTGCCGCTGCCTGTTATCCTGCTGAGTATGCTGTCCCTTGAATACCTTGAACCTTCAGGCACGGTGTAATTGCCCATGTCCAGCGCTATAAGCGCGAACGCATCGCCCATCATGCCGTATATCTGCACGCGCTCAAGGTCGTCAAACAGGTTGTCTATCTGCTCGCCGCTGCTGTTCACAAACGGTTCGCCGTTATTGTACTTAGCCAGATTGGAACAATCATAGCCGTTTGCGGTCAGGGCGATTATGTTGCGCTCAACCACCGTATTCATGGTGGAAGCGGTCACTTTCCAGTTCTTCGCCCATTCCGCCAGGTCTATATACTGCGTGGTGCTGCCCTGCGCGGGGTTGGCATAAATGCCAAGGTCCATCTGCTCCCAGCTGCCAAGGCTCGCCTTGGACTTATAGGAGGATATTATGCCGTTGAGCAGGTCCTGGAGCTTTTCCCTGTCCGGATTATCCTGCGGGGCGGAAACGGTAACGGTAACGCTGTATTTCTTTTCCGTGCCATCCTGCGCCTTTACGGTGTATGTAACGGGGCGGGAGAAATCCTGCGCCGCGCCTATTTCGGGCGTTATGGCCGCAAATTCGGATATTGTAATGCTCGGGGCGAACGTTGTGTTCGAGCCCGCGGGCAGAGTCATAGTTACGGTGCCTTTGTCGTGATCTATCCTGCCGGCAACCGCGCCGTACTTAAAGGATATCAGCTTGCATTCGCCGGAAGCCTTCTCCTTTTTGACCACAACGCTGTAATCTTTATATGTTTTGCCATCCTGCGCCGTTACGCGGTAAACTATGGGCTTCGCTTCGGAATTCTCGAAATCTTCCCCTGCGGTCGCCTTTATGGTCGCGTCGTAGGATACGGTATATTCGGCCTTCAGCGTGCTCCAATCCGTGTCAAACGGTATTGTTACGGTCACGTTTGTGCCGCTTATTTCAACCTTTTCGTTTTCTATGCCTACGGAATAGGCTTTAAGCTCGCATTCCGCGGAATTGCCGCGGGTTATGTTGAGCGCGTAATCCTTCGTGTATTCGCCGCCGGCTATGTCCAGCTCGATGCGCAGCGTCTTTACCGCGCTAAGGTCTGTTTTGCCGTCCGCATCCGCCGCCACAACGGCGCCGTTTTCATCAAGGAACTCATAGCCGCTGCCGGAGCATTCCACAACGGGCGTCTGCTTCCAATCCCACGCCGTATCAAGGTTGAGCGATATAGTGCCCGCCGCTTCGTCTATAGTGGCGACCCTGTCGTTTACGGCAAAGTACCTGACGCTTATCGTGGGTTCGCCCGTGGTCAGCTTCAGGCGGTACATATTCTTTATGCTGCCGAATTCAACGCCCGTGGCCTGATCCCACGCGGTGCATTCAATGAACAGCGTTTGACCGTTGGCCCATTTGCCGTCCACTATTGCTTTCGCTCTGCCTATGAACTCTATTTCCAGCGTACTTTCTGCGCTGCTGAAGTCCGTCCCCGCAGGCAGGCTCAGCGTAAATTCGTTAGTGCCGGTCTTTACGGCTTCCGCGCCAAGCACGCGCAGCGATGCTATTTCGGGCTGCTTAATACGTTCACTGCAATAGTCCAGCCATTCTTGGGCCATGGTGGTAAGTACGTATTTGCACTGCTCGGGGCTAAGATCGGTATGCCTGTTCTTGACCTCAAACATTTCTTCCATTTTTGTTTTGAAGTCAATTCCTCCGGCAACTCGCCAGTACATATACAGGCTTGAAGTACCCAAGCGGTTGTTCATGCTGTAGATAGCTTCCTGCATATCAGGATAGTATCCGCCTACTTCCGCCTTGTTGGTGCTCTTCAGCTCGCTCAGGAGGGCCTGTGTGCGCACGTCCAGCTCAAGCATAAGGTCTATTACTTCGGAGTAATCGTACTTTTCATCCTTATAGCTGTGCTGTTCGGGAATTGCGACTATGTATACGGGGCATTCCCTGCCGTTTTGCGCACGCAGCATCACGCGCTGCGGGTAATAATAATTCGCGCGCGGCAGCTTTATCGTTTCATACACGTTCTCCGCCGTGCCTGCCTCTTTGCGATCAGCAACAAGATGCGTCACGCTAAGCGTAAGGTTATATTTTTCTATCGGTGCGCTTGGGTCAAGCCCTGGTATCTGCACCTTTTTTATAGGGCTGATGTCATCACTGCCGGTGTTTTTCAGCATCATGTTGCCGACGCCGGGATACTCATCGCTGGTTATTGAACTGGTTTGAATATAGCTGCTCGTCGTCGGCCAGCCGCTTTCGCCCACGAGCGCGGGCCATCTGCTGATGTTTTCCGCCGCGCTCGCCATATGCGCGGGCAGCAGCTCAAACGCAAACACCAGCGCCAATATAAGCGCCAACAGCTTTGCATTAGTTCTTGTGCGTTTCATTTTCTCCTCCTGTTATTGTGATAAAAACGTATACCGCAATGTTGATCTACTTTTTTTCGTCAGTCGGACGCACGGTGAAGTTCTCCTCTTCACTGTCATGCACCACACTGAACGTCAGTTCCTTGCCGCCATCAATGTTAAGCATAAGCTGCATGGGCGACTCCATTGCTATCGCCTCGCTCTCCACCTTAAGCATATTGCCGTTGAACGTTATCGTTACCGGCACGGCGGATGGCTCCGCATCCTGCGGAAGCATGCTTTCGATTTCGTATCGGTATTCTTTCACTTCGCCGTTTTGGTCGGCCGTTTCCACGCGCCATGTGCGCCAGTATCCTTCGCTGCACATTATGGCCATGGTGCCCGGCTGCGAAATATCTCCGGTCATCTCTATGCGGCGCTCGATAAGCTGTTCCTCGGGCTGCGCAGCACTTTGCAGGGTTTGTTTGTCCTCCAGTATCTGCACAATGCCTTCTTCTCCCCTCCCGCATCCGGTAAGCATAAGCATGAATGCCAATATAATAGGTAAAAGCTTTCTCATATGCATCACTCCGTCCGTATGGCCGCGTTCGGGCTTATGCGCATCGCGCGGCGGGCAGGGAGTATGGCCGCTATCAGCGCAACCACGCCGGAAAACGCAACGCCCGCCACGGCAAGCCACGCCGGGATTATGCTCCTCACCTGCATGTTCTCAAACAGTACGGGCAGAAGCTTCTGCGCCGCGTAGCTCAGGCCAAGGCCGAATATGCCGCCCAATATGCCCAGTATCAGCGCCTCTATCAAAAACATGCCAGAGATGCTGCCAAGCGAGGTGCCTATGACCTTCAGTATGCCTATCTCCTTCGTGCGCTCGGTTATGGACATCATCATCGTATTTGCTACGCATATCGCGCTCACGAGCATCGCCACCGCACCTATTGCGCCAAGCATCCCCTGTATTTGGCGGGACTGTGTGCGCACGGTTTCAAGCATATCGTTGAGCGAATATACCGACAAGCCGCTGTTGCGTATCAGCTTTGCTATCTTCTGCACGTCCTCAACGTTTTTCACCTTTATCCAAACAAGCTCATATGTGGGGCCGTTCTTCTTCTCCTCCGCAAGCAGCTTTTCATCCTTCCTTGCGCCAAGATAGTCCGCGTTTGCGTCTATCAATTCGTTCAACCGGTCAAAATCCATAAACGCAGCCGATGAATAGGTATGGTTCAGCGTGGAGCATATGCCGGTAACATTGAGCGTATAAAAATTGCCCATCGGCAGCGCGCGGCCGTCGCCGTCCGCCCTCTGCTCGCCCGAAAGGTTTGAATAGTCAAACGTCAGCTTTATGTTAGCCGCCAACGGGTCTATCAGCGCGTTGCCGTCCGCATCGACCGCTGCCGTCCAATCGTTTTTAGCGTCCGAGAATGTCGCCGCCACATCATCCGTGAACATCACGTCCGGATGCAGCCTCGTCCCCTCCCCGGGGGCTTCGCCGCGTTCAGGCTCAAGCTGAAAGCTTGCCGCCGTGCTCACGTCTATTCCGTATATGCGCACCATGTTCACAAAGTTGCCGCACTTTATATATGCGCTCTTCTGCACAACCGGCGTCACGGCCTCGACCCCTTCTATATTCTTAAAGGCGTTCACGGCCTTTTCGTTAAGCAATGCCGTTTTATCCAGCAGCGTTTGATCGGCGGGCGTCACGTCTATCTTTGTAAGGCTGCCCAATTGCTCTATGCTTTCACGGTACGAAGCTTCATACCCAAGCCCTACCGATATCAGCACTATTATGCACATTACGCCTATCGTCATAGATAGCGCCGTAAGTACCGTCCTCGATTTTCGCCGCCACAGATTTATGCAGCCATAGCGGAATAAATCAAAGAACGTCATGCCTTTTTACCGCCGATCATGTCGCTTATATCATCGTTGTAAGCATCCTTAAACTTCTTATTCTTGTTCTTGGATGATACTATCGCTATTATCACTATCGCTACAACCGCCAGCGCTATCAGCAGCCATGCCCACCAGGGCAGTCCGCCGTTCCTTACGTTGGTGGAGTCAACATCCGCATCGCTGCCTATTATCACCGCGTCGCTTGAAGCGGGCTTAGCTTCCTCCACGTTCAGCGTCAGGGGAATTTCCTGCGTATACTGCTGACCGTTCGCGTCCTCGTACTGAACAAGGAGCTTCGCCGTGAACTCGCCTATCTTTATGCAGTTGACCTGGAAATCCGCGCTCAGCGTACCGCCGGGCAGCAGATCGCCACCGTAGTAGCTTTCCGCCATGGATATGCCTTCAAGGGCGAGTATCCTTACGTTAAGCGCCTTGCCGCGGCCCATGTTCACCATGTTCAAATTTATTGACGTGAGGGAACCCTGCGTAGGCGTGCCGTATACTATGGGCGCGTCTATCGCTATATCCATGGGCTGGCTTATGGGTATCATTATGGTCTGCGCCGCTTTGCCGGCTATGGAATCGCTGTTTTCATATGTAAGGTTCACGCCTACGGTGGATGCGCCTACATCAGCATCCCTCTTTACGGAAACGTTAAATTCAACTTCAGCTGTTTCGCCCGGACTTATCGCCCTCACATATGCCGCATCGCTGCTGCCAACGGTAAGCGTCAGCCCGTTTGAATTGGCAAGCGATAGCGTTGCAACGTTTTTGAGCGATGTATCCTTCTTTGCGTTGTTTATAAGTGTCAGCCGTATCGTTGCGTCGTCGCCCGCCATAAGGCCGGATACCTCGGCGCCGTTCACAAACAGCTTATAGCCCGATACCATTACGGACATGGCGGTCTCTGCCTTCTCTATGGGCGCGACGTAGCCGTTGGTTATGTATACATATGTTGAAAACGCGCACTGCTGCGGTTCGCCGTTTTCATAATAGGTCGCAAGGAACTTAACGGGCTTATTGCCGTTGGTGGCATAATACGAAACGGTGAAGTTATATTCAACGTATGCCATCCCGCCGGATTCCCAGCGTTCAAAGTACCTGCCGTAGTTCACATTTTCCGCTATAAACGGGAATTCATCGAGTGAATTGGATATAACAGGGGATATGGTAACGTTTTTAAGCACGCCGCCCTTATTCACTATGGGTACGCGCAGCGTAACGTTCTGCTTGGGCTTCAATATTGGGGATTCGAACACGCCGGATTGATTGGCGGCCGCTATTTGCAGCGGACCGAAATTGGTCGTTATGCCCGATTCGCTGCCGTTGCCCATAAGCGTTACATACACGCAAAGGTTGAATGTTACGTCCTCTGTTATGGAGGTACCGTTCACATCGTCATACCTCCACACCGTCGCGCTTACTTCGAAGTTCACGGGATATACGCCTTTTTTGGCAAACTCGCTTATGCGGAAATCGTAATATATCTCCGCGGTGGAGTTATACGACATATCATCAAGATGCCGTGTATAGCTTGCGTTTATAAGGTCGAACGGCCAGCTTGATACGGACGCATCCTTGGGTATTTTAGGTGAAACGGTTATGTTGCGGAGCATATACCTTTCGCTCGGCAGATATTCCCTGTTTACCGCCACCGGCAGAACTATCGTTACAACGTCGCCCGGTTCACCCTTGGGGCTTTGCGCGCCAACGTCCATAAGCACCAGCGCGTTAGCGTTGCTGGGTATCACCACTATGTCCGTATTCGGCTTTTCGTCGGATACGGGTATGGTAGGCACAGGAGTGCTTTCAGGCTCCTTAGTCTCCTCGGGTGCGGGCGTGCCTTCCGGCGCAGGGGTACTTTCCGCGCCCGGCGCAGGGGTTTCGCTGCCGTTTTCCGCCAATGCCGGCAGCGCGAATGCCAACGCCAGCGCCGCAACGAGCATAAGTGCCGTGATCTTCTTCAACTTTTTGCTCACTTGTTTTATTCCTCCGCTAATGTATTGCTTATCCTTCCGTCGCTGAAGGTTATTGTTCGGTCTGTATATTTTCTCATTCCCGGGTCGTGGGATACGAGTATGAACGTGGTGCCTCTTTCACGGAAAAGCCCTGTCAAAAGCTCCATCGTTTCCTCGCTCGTACCCGTGTCCAGATTGCCCGTAGGCTCGTCCGCAAGCACTATGGGCGGGCGGGTAATTATGGCCCTTGCTATGCCCACCCTTTGCTGCTGACCGCCGGAAAGCTCGCCCGGCTTATGGTGTATATGCTCCTTCAGCCCAACGCGCACGAGCATGGCCTCCGCAATCTCGTTCCTAAGCTTGAGCGGTGCGCCGCGTATTGCGAGCGGCAATGCAACGTTTTCAAGAGCCGTATACTGCGGCATGAGATTATAGCTTTGGAATACAAAGCCTATATCGTCCCGCCGGAAGCGTATCCTTGCTTTTTCGTTCATGCTCTCAAGCCGCTTACCTGCCACCTGCACCGTGCCGGCCGTAGGCAGTTCAAGTCCGGCAAGCATATTGAGCATTGTAGATTTACCGCTGCCGCTGCGCCCGGCTATGCATACGGACTCCCCTTTGTTCACGGTCATGTCCACTCCGTCAAGCGCTTTTACGGTGCTTTCGCCGACAAAATAATACTTTTTCAGGCCATGCGTTGATATGATTACATTATTCATGCGAATCCTTCCAGTCCTGTGCCCCTTCCCACCAGCCGCCGTCAAGGTCAAGCCCAAGGTCGCAGGTATAGTTCCATTCTATCTTGTCGCCCGGTTTAAGGTAGTACGCGCCGCAGCCGTAGTTAGGATACCAGCCGTTAACGCAGTACATCCATCCGCTCCAGCGCCCGCCGTCGAACTCATAAAGGTTGTTTATGCCTTCCACATATGCTCCGCTACCGCTGCCGCCGGAGTATTCCATATGCAATCGGAACTTATCGCGCGCCATCTTCAACACGTCCAGCACCGTATTCCCGTCCTCTATTTCGAATTCGGTCGTATCCAATATGCAGCCGGACGCCGGAACTATTCCCGCCCACTTTGCTTCGCGGTGCATGCCGTTTTTAACGGCCGTGTCGCAGCGTATCTGGATTGTGACTGTGTTCTTCTTCGGCTCCGCCGTGGGTACGGGAGTGGGAGCGGGCATTGCGCTCGGTTCGGGCGCGTTCGTGCCGTTTGCGCCCGGCTTTTGCGTTTCTATCGGCGGTACGAACGGCGTCGCTTCCGTGTTGGACGCATCCGTTGGCTTGGCGTTCTTTTCGGGCCGTTCGGTTGGCGCCGTACCCTGCTCGTATAGCTCTCTCACACTGTCGGGCGAGGGTGTGGGCTGGGCGGCCGCCTTGGTCGAGCCTTTGTTCGTCGTGCCGAAGCTGAAAGCGTCCGTTAAGAATGCGTACCACGGTCTTTCGGTGGCTTCGGGTTCGGCTTGAGAGGTGTTGCCGTTTTCTATGTAGTCAAGGTCAAGCCTTTCGCCGTTATTAAGCTCGGTTACTGTCGTTTTATTGCTGCCGCTGCACGACGTGAAGCAGAGTATAGCCGCGATGACAAGGGCTATAAGCGGCGTTATCCTTTTAAGCTTCATTCTCATTCCGCTCCTTTGTTTTCATTTCTTCCTGTTTCTTATACTCCTTCCTGCGGCGGCGGGTGGCTTCCCGCTTTTCGCGCATGGTTTTGCGCTGCGTGGGCGGCTTGAGTCCCGCTTTTTCAAGCACCCTCGGCCATGGGCCAAAACGACTTTTTATTAGCTGATAGCCTGTTATGTCAGCTTTTTCGGGCAGTCTGCCCAGCTCCTGCGCTTGCCGCCTAAGGTAGGCGAGCAGTTCTTCGTCACTTGCCTTGCTGTGTTCCTTCGCAAACTTCTGCTCCAGTTCAAGACGAGTCTTTTCATGAGGATCCGTTCCGATTTGTGCCTGTGCCATTATGTTTTTCCCTCCTAAGCATAAAAATTGCGGCAATTCCGGGGTTCTTCCCCTAAAATTGCCGCAACCGCATTTTTGCAAAGCACTGTTCATGCGCCGTTTTACCGCACGGGCGCACCAACTACAAACCCCGTAGGTCTTCTGACTCACGCTTATGGATATTATCCTGCGTCTCCATCGCCTTCTCAGTTTCCCAATGACCGGCCTATGCCATGATGGAGCCTCGGCGCTTACAGCGGCGGTGCCGTTCGGGATTTCCACCCGATTCCCTTGTTCATCTCCGGTTTTCGTCCGGAGCCACGACGTTCCTCTATTTTTTTATTTACCACAGAATACTGTTTCTGTGGTATATCATCGGCGAAGCGCATTGTATCGCTTATTTTATTGATGAAATACATAGAAAAACATGCAGAGAATACAACAAAAAATGCCATAACGGGCATATTGGCGTAGGGATATTCGCCTTAGCTGTAATTGTGACAAAAAAACGAATTATTTTCTTGATTTAGACCTATTCCGGATGCTATAATTACAAGGTACAAGGAATGTTTTACTTGTATTACCACAGAAACAGTATTCCGTGGTATTCTTATGTTATCAACTTCATCTTATCAAGCATACGTTCATATTGTCTGCTGCTCGCGGCAACGTAAATGCGTGTGGTCTCGATAGAACTATGGCCCAGCACATCTGCCAGATGGGAGAGATTCTTCTCAATCGAATAAAAGGCACGGGCAAAAAGATGCCTCAGGTTATGTGGGAATACCTTGCTCCGTTCCACATGCGCCGCATCGCATATTCTTTTCATATCGTGGAAAATATTTGCCCTGTCAAGCGGCCTGCCGCTTTTCGTGCGGAATATAACGCCGGAGTCTATATGCTGCCGCGCTGCGTATTCGGCAAGCTTTTTGCAAAGCTTATTCGGTATCAGCACCGTGCGACTTTTGCCCTTCAGGCGTATTTCGGTATGATGCTTTTCAATGGCATCGGTGGTTATGTAGCTCAACTCGCTTATCCTTATACCCGTTGCGCATATGGTTTGCATTACAAGACTCAGCCTTTCGTTCCCTCCCACGTCCGCCGCGTTGACCAGCCGTTTATATTCCGCAGCGCTCAGTTCCCGGCTTTCGTCTATAAAAGCCCTTCGCTGCACCTTTAGCAGCTGCACTTTATATTCATCCGCGCCTATGAAGGAAAGGTAGCCGTTTATTGCCGCAAGCTTTGTATTAACCGTGCGGCTGCTGAAGTTCTCCGCAAGTATTTCGCGGTATTCGAGCAACGCGCGTTTGCTGAGCTGATTGCCGTTCAGATACTCCGCCAGCCGTTCAGCTTCATTTATATATTTAGTTACGGTTGCCTTTGCCTTTTCCGCCGCAAACAGATATTGCTTGTAATCGTTTATGCTCTTTCTTGTTATGCTCCGCTGCATACGGGTTCCTTTCTCATCCCCGCAGCGCGTTATTTTGTGCGGATATATTGCAGCCTTCCATGCATTCGGCGGTTATTTGTATATCAAAAACGCCCTGCTCCGATGCCGGTGTGCGGGCGCTTCTCTGTGCCAGTTCGCGTGGCGAAGCCTGTTCCGTGCAGGTCTTCTGACTCAGGCCGTATATGTCTGCCGCGCCTTCCCAAATCGCTTCAGTGGCATTTTGCGGCCGACTCGTCCTTTACAGCGGCGCGTCCGTGCGGGGTTTTCACCCGGCTTCCCTCTTAGCCGCCCACCTTCGGGCGGAACATGGAACCTGTTTATTCTTTTCTTTGACATTATCACCCCATCCCCCGTTTGTCAATCTTTACCATGCGTTTGGGGTGTTGGTAATTTTTACCAATAGAAAAAGTTGACGGGCTTGAACTGCACCTCGTTTTTATGTTCGTTCTATTGCGCAAATTATGGGGCGTATGGTCCGGGATGGGAGGGTGGAACGGTAAAGAAGATGCTTGGTATGGGAGAGGCAATAATAGGGTGAGTTTGGGGCGGGAGATCTGGGGAGAAGAAACCGCGGAAAAAAGAGAACATAAATAAAAACATGAATAATGTGCGATAAGTTGCACAAACAAAAATCGACATGGTTTGCTTTATTTTGCCAGGATGAACTTGTAATCAACCTTAGCAAAGCACAACAAACCATGTCTACAATCTCGTCAACACCCTACCCAACAACATCTTCCATATAAACAACAAATCCGAACCCATTCCCTATCGGGATTAAGTTCGGATTTATCAAATGTGGTGGAGCTTACCGGATTCGAACCGGTGATCTCTACACTGCCAGTGTAGCGCGATAGCCAACTTCGCTAAAGCCCCATATTTGCTGCGCTTTCCGTTGCGCAAGATGTATTATAGCGTATGCAGGCGGGTTTGTAAAGAGTTTTTTTGCGGATATGCAATTTTATTGCGGAAAACGGAAAAGGGGACGGCGCGAGGCCATCCCCTTTGCAGATAAACTTAGTTGAGCTTTGTGCCGCATTCCACGCAGAATTTTGCGCCGTCCGCAAGCTTTGCGCCGCAGTTGGGGCAGAAGGCGGACTTGGCGGCCGCTTCGGCGGGCTTTTTGCTGCCGCAGTTGGGGCAGAAGGCCATGTTCGCGCCGTTGGTCGCGCCGCAGGAGCACGTCCAGCCGCCCTCGGCGGGCTTGGGAGCGGGC
>ERZ779851.468-NODE-468-length-40392-cov-4.457818_pt1 | contig 40392 bp, 41 predicted proteins | sample MGYA00511094_ERZ779851 | MGnify/ENA primary metagenome ERZ779851 (study PRJEB29588, sample SAMEA2155512) | human gut metagenome | biome: human gut; feature: human-associated habitat; material: faeces | place: Denmark | collected 2008/2010 ...
TACCGGCTTCAGGCCGTCTCTGACATCCGGCAGGGCTCTGGCAATGATAACGCTCATGGCATAGTCGATGAAGGATTTCTGCATCTCCTCGGAGTATTCTGTTTTTATAATTCTGCTGTCGTCCATTTCTGGTCCTCGTCTTTCTGACATTACATTTCAGGATCTTATGATACTAGATGTCTAATTCCGCATCTGTAGCGTGATCGTAAATAAAGGCTTTTCTGGGTGGTACATCCGTACCCATGAGAAGCTCTGTCATCTCGGAAGCCATGCGTGCATCCTCGATCTCCACTAATTTTAACAGTCTGCGTTCCGGATCCAGTGTGGTCTCCCACAGCTGTTCGGCATCCATCTCACCCAGACCTTTGTATCGCTGTAAGGTAAAGGGTCCCTTGTGGGTCTTACGGTATTTTTCCAGTGCCTTGTCATCGTATAGATATTTTTCTTCTCCCTTGGAGGGCATTGCTTTGTATAAGGGAGGCATTGCTATGTACACATGCCCCTCGAAGATCAGGTCAGGCATGAAACGGTAAAATAAGGTAAGCAGCAATGTGGAAATATGGGCACCATCCACATCGGCATCCGCCATGATGATGATCTTGTCATAGCGCAGCTTGGAAATATCAAATTCCGACCCGATGCCCGTGCCAAACGCCGTAATCATTGCGCGAATCTCGGCATTGCCGAGCGCCTTGTCATAGTGCCAGTCCCTTTTTATGATGCGCTCAACTCCGGGCGAGGAAATTTCAAGCTCATACGCGCCCTTGATCGGGTCTAACTCATCGAGTCTGTCCGACAGCGCGCGGCTGACTTTCTCGCAGTCGTCCAATGTCACTCCCGAATCCGAATCGATGAACACGCGAAGAACATTTTCGCCGCCCTCTTTTTTATACTCAACATCGTAAACGTAAAGCCCGCAGCCCGAACATATCGCTTCCGCTTCTCTTTCCGCTATCTCTTCCGCTTTTGACAAGCTCCTCATCTCCCGGTTTTTATTATATAATACGAAAGAGTGGGAGAATTCCCACTCTTTTATGCCAAAACATATTATACCACACTTTTTTATAAATTGCAAGTGTTTTTTTCTGTGTATTTTTACCGAAATACGGTGTTTTAAGACACGATTCTTCTCGCAGTGTAGTAATCCCTTCTTGTCAGGTTCTCGATCGTGATCGTTCTGCCCGTGTAGGGTGCGTGAATGTACTGCCCGTTTCCGACATACATCCCGACATGGTGAATCGTTCTTCCGGGCTTTGCGAAGAACACCAGGTCGCCGGGCTGAAGGTTTTCTTTTGAGACATATGTGCCGTTTCTAGCCTGGTCGGCCGCGACACGGTTTATCGAGATCCCCATCTGGCGGTAAACGTACTGAACGAAGCCGCTGCAGTCAAATCCGTTCGGGGTCGTTCCGCCGTAAACATAGGGAACGCCGATATAGCTTTTCGCGATTCTGACTGCCTCCGATCCGCTTGCCGACCCGGAAAATACGGCCTTGGCCGTGGTTACCGATGGAGAACTTTTATAGGTCTGCGTGCTCACACTGCTGACCGCTCTTGACTGGTTTATTCTCTGCTGGAGCTGTTTTTCCTTTGCCATCTGCTCCTTGGTCTGGTTTAATATCATCTGCTCCTGCTGTGCGAGCTGGCTGATGACCGCCGCCTGGGTCTGCTGTTTCGTCGTCAGCGAAGCCTGTTTTTCGGAAAGCATCTGCCTTCTTGTCTCCTGCTCGGCGCGGACCGCGTCAAGCTCCGCCTTCTGCTGTGCAATGGCCTCTCTGACCTGTTTTCTTTCCTCCAAAACCTTCTCGTCATAGTCCAAAAGGTTCTTGATTATTTCAACGTTGGACGCAAATTCCGAAAAGCTGCCCGACGCGAAAAGCATTTCGATATAGGTCGAAGGGCCGTTTTCGTACATTATTCTCGCTCTCGTCTTAAAAGAAGAGAACTGCTCCTCGCATGCCGCCTCCGCCTGGTCGAGCTCCTGCTGTTTCGTCGTTATCTGCCCGTCGGTCTGCCTGATCTGATTCTGAAGGCTCGAAATGTCGGCGTTAAGGCTCGATATTTCGGAGTCTAACTGAGTTTTTACGGCCTGAGCGTTCTTTTTCTGCGACTGAATGCTCGATAACTGCTGTTCGGCCGCCTTTCTCTCGTTCTGTGCTTTTGAAAGCTGTTGAGAGAGCGTTTCCGCGTTCGCCGCGAACATGCTCGTTATTAAGAACACCGCTGTCAGCGCGAATGTCATATACGGTTTTCTGAACTTTTTATCAAACATATTACCCTCCGTTCGGTTAAAAGAGCCTCTCCCTTTTATCCCCGATAGGCCTATTATATCACAAATGTTTCGGTTTGTCAAACTTTTTTAACAATTTCGTCACAAATTTCGTATTGCACCAAACGATCCGGTTCGACATTGGGTTGGATGCAATCTCTGCGGAACGTCGGCAAGCGCCGTTCCCTACCGCGCCTTTGGCGCACCTTTTCACTATTTTCTCAAACAGGAGTGCCGCAAAAATGCATTAAAGAGAAAACCGCCAAATGCGGTTTTCTCTTTAAGAGTCACTTATCAGCCCTCGGCCGTAGCAGGCGCTTCGTCGGTCGCTCCGTCGGGCGTTGTTTCATCGGGCGTCTCGCCGGTATCCTTCTCTTCTCCGCCCTGATTTTCCGATTCGTCGATTATATCCGCTCCGCCGTTTCCGGGAATCTCGCACATTCTCGTTCCGTCAGTCTTCGCAACGACGATGACGGGGTTATACTGCGTCTGCATATTATCGTCGTAATAGCCGACAAGCGCATAGTAGACCATATATCCGTCATAGATGCTGACGCCGGCGGTGCGCGCATAGTTCGTGCCCGTGAGATCGCGGATGTCCGACCCGTCAAGGTTGCAGCGGTAAATGCGGTTATCCGACGGGCTTACATAATAAATGTAGTCGTCATAGATATTCATATAACTGCCCATGATGCCGTGGCCGATCTCTATAATATCGCCCTTGGACATATCGAGGCGCTTTATCTTATTCGAATCGTCCGCGTCCGAATAGTAAACATATCTTCCCTTGACGTTGACATACGACGCCGCAGTGTCCTCCAAAAGCACAACGGCCTTGATGTCCGCCGACTCGTTTGCCTCACCGTCTGCCTCTTTCGCGAACTTCATGGCTTCCGACATCTTGACAATGAGAAGGTCATCTATCGCCGGGTCATAATAAATGATGTTTCCCGACTCGACCGTAAAATATGAGCAGTTGACGTTTAAAACTATCTCCTCGTCTCCGCCGGAGATGGGCGTTCTTCTCACGAATCCGCCATAGGTCGAATCCGGCGTTATGTAGTAAACATAGTTGCCGGAAAACTGGGGATAGAGCGTCATCCCGTCGTGGATCAGCACATCGTCGCCCGACTCGTTCAGGCGGTAATACTTTTTCTCGGCCGTGTCGTAATAATAAACCTTTCCTTTATATTCGGCCAAAAACGCGACCGATGAATTCTTAAATACCTCTTTTTCACCTGTCTTAATGTCAGTCTTTGCAAACTCCGTCCCGTCCACAGAGGCGTGATAGAGCTTTTTGCCCTTCACGATGCCGATGCTGGAGTTATACATATTGGAGAGCCCCGCCTCCTTCGATGAGAAGATGAAGGTCTTCGCCAGAAAAACGACCGCGATAACGGCAACAAGCGCCAGAGCGATGCCGGCGATGAAGCCCTTGGAGCGCTTTTTCTCTTTCTTGGAAGCTTCGGGCTCTTTTGACTCCTCCCTGCCGTAGTTCACATCGGCAAAGTTATCGTCTTCTTCCTTTTGGGTGTTCTTTTCAAAATTTTCGTCCATATTTTATTCCCCTTTTAATAATATCTAATATATTATACACGCCCCGGATAAAAAAATCAATACAAAAAAGTAAACATTATTTTAACTCGTTGACTAAACGGCAAAAATATGCTATATTTTTATGGGTGATTATTTTGAACGAAAAAGAGCTCATCTTAAAATTAAAGGAAGAAAAAAACCTTTCGGACTCTGAATTTTCTCTCCTTCTCTCGTCGGGCGACTCGCCTTTTTTGGCCGGCTGCGCGGACGAGGTGAGGCGCGAGCACTATTCGGACGAGGTTTATATAAGAGGCCTTATCGAGTTTACAAACTATTGCAAAAACGACTGCTACTACTGCGGCATCCGCCGCTCCAACAAAAAGGCCGACCGCTACCGCCTGTCCGAGGACGAGATCTTATCCGCCTGTGAGACGGGGCACGCCTTAGGCTTTCGCACCTTCGTGCTCCAGGGCGGAGAGGACCTCTATTTTACGGACAGCGTGCTTTGCGCGCTGATTGAAAAGATCAAGTCGCGCTTTCCGGACTCGGCGCTCACGCTTTCCGTCGGTGAGAGGGAAAAGGAAAGCTACCGCGCATTTTTCGCTTCCGGGGCGGACAGGTTTCTGCTCCGCCACGAAACGGCGGATAGAGAGCACTATTCACGCCTTCACCCTGAAAACCTGAGCCTCGAAAACAGAAAGCGCTGTCTTTTTGACTTAAAGGAGATCGGCTTTCAGGTGGGCTCGGGCTTCATGGTCGGAAGCCCGTATCAGACGAACGAAACGATCATTTCCGATCTTCGCTTTTTAAAAGAGCTTGACCCGGATATGATCGGCATCGGCCCGTTCATTCATCATGCGGACACACCGCTTGCCGCTTTCCCGTCGGGCTCGGTCGACTTGACATTAAAGCTCATTTCGGTTTTAAGGCTGATGTTTCCCCACGCGCTCATCCCGGCGACGACGGCGCTCGGCACGCTCGATCCGCTCGGCCGCGAAAAGGGCTTAAAGGCCGGTGCAAACGTCGTGATGCCGAACCTTTCGCCCGTTTCGGTGCGGAAAAAATATGCGCTTTACGAAAACAAGATCTGCACGGGCGAAGAAGCGGCCGAATGCAAAGACTGCCTGGCCGCGCGCGTTAAAAGCGCGGGCTACCGCATCGTGACGGACATCGGAAATGTGAAAAGGTGAATTTTATGGATTTTAAGGAAGAAATAACGCTCTCGGAGCTTAAAAAAGAAACTGACGCCTTTTTGGTCGATATGAGGGACGAGACGGCGTTTGCCTACGGCTCGATCCCCGGCGCGATCAACATTTACGAGGGGGAGTTTGACTCCTCGCTCCTGCCGCGCGATAAGCACATTGTGCTTTTCTGCAAGTCCGGCATCTTAAGCCTTCCGCTCGCGGAAAAGCTCATCGCAGAAGGGTTTAACGCCTCAAGCTTAAAGGGCGGCTATATGGCCTGGCTCCGCGAAAAACTGGTGCCCTCGTCCGAGAAGGCGGCGGAGGTTGAAAAAAGCATAAGAAAAGAGTTTCACCGCTCCCTTTTTTCAAAGTTCGCACAGGCGATAAACCTTTACGGCCTTGTGAAAGAGAACGACAAAATTGCCGTCTGCATCTCCGGCGGCAAGGACTCGATGCTGATGGCCAAGCTCTTTCAGGAGCTAAAGCGCCACAACAAATTTAATTTTGAGCTCGTATTTCTGGTGATGGACCCCGGCTACAGCCGGGAAAACCGCGAGATAATCGAGCACAACGCAAAGCTTCTCGGCGTGCCCGTCACGATTTTTGAAAGCGAGATATTCGACGCGGTATACACCATCGAAAAGTCGCCCTGCTACATCTGCGCCAGGATGCGGCGCGGATACCTTTATTCCAAGGCGAAGGAGTTGGGCTGCAACAAAATCGCGCTTGGCCACCACTATGACGATGTGATCGAGACCATTTTAATGGGCATGCTCTACGGCGGCCAGGTGCAGACGATGATGCCCAGAATAAAGAGCACAAACTTTTCGGGCATGGAGCTGATCCGCCCGATGTATCTGATCCGCGAGGCGGACATTAAAAGGTGGCGCGACGAAAACGACCTTCATTTCATTCAGTGCGCGTGCAAGTTCACCGATACCTGCACCTCCGAGGCCTGCCTTGCCGACAGCCGGACGGGCTCTAAAAGAATGGAGATAAAGCACCTCATCGCGAGCCTTAAAAAGGTGAACCCGAGAGTTGAGCAAAACATTTTCAAAAGCGTGCAGAACGTGAATTTGGAGACCGTTATCGCCTATAAGGACAAGGACGGCGTTCACTCGTTTTTGGACAATTTTTAAGGAGGGCCTATGCTTAACCAGTTTTCAAGAACGGCGCTGATCTATGGCGATGAGGCCATGGAGCGCTTAAAAAACGCGCGCGTTGCCGTTTTCGGGCTCGGCGGAGTCGGCGGTCACGCGGCGGAGGCGCTTGCAAGAAGCGGAGTCGGCGCGCTTGACTTAATCGATAACGACACCGTGAGCACGACAAACATAAACCGCCAGACCGTCGCGAACCTAAAGACAGTCGGGCTTTATAAGACCGAGGTCATGAAAGAGCGCATCGCGGACATAAATCCGGACGCCTGTGTAAAAACATATAACACGTTTTACTCTGCCGAGACGGCAGGCGACTTTGACCTTTCTGTCTATGACTATATAATCGACGCTATTGACACCGTGAGCGCGAAGATACTTCTGATCGTGAACGCGGAAAGCTCCGGCGTTCCCATAATAAGCTCCATGGGCGCGGGAAATAAGACGGACGCTTCCGCCTTCGAGGTCGCGGATATTTATAAGACCAGCGTCTGCCCTCTTGCCCGTGTGATGAGAACCGAGCTAAAAAAGCGCGGCGTGAAGGCCTTAAAGGTTGTCTATTCCAAAGAGCCGCCGATAAAGCCTGCCATAACCGAGGGCGCGGAGAAAAAGGGAGCGGCCGGGCGGCAAGCGCCGGGCAGTACTGCCTTTTGCCCCTCCGTCGCCGGCCTCATCGCGGCGTGTGAGGTCGTGAACTTTATAGCAAAATAAAAGCACCCCCGGGGTGCTTTTATTTTGCATTCTTTAAATATTCCGTGACCTTTTCGACATAGACGCGGCCGATGTCGGATAAATCCACCGCCTTTTTCTTGATATAGCCGACCTCCATCGAGCTGTTGGGGTTGTTCTCGTCCGAATCGAACGGGACGGCGATATAGTCGCTTCCGTTGAGCTCCTCGCAGATAATGCCCGAGCAGAGCGTGTATCCGTTGAGCCCGACCATTAGGTTAAGCATCGACGCTCGATCGTTCGCCTTTATCATTCTGGGGTAGTCGTTCGTGCTCAATATCTCCTCCGCGAAATAAAACGAGCCCTTCTCGCCCTGTTCAAAAGAAAGGCAGGGGTAATCGGCAAGCTCGGAAAAGCTGATCTTTTCTTTTTTCGCCAGAGGGTGATGCTTCCATATATATACATACGCGTCACAGTCGATCAGGTGGTGGAACTCAAGGTTCGCGTCCTTTAACATCTTGCCCAGAACTTTTCTGTTAAAATCGTTCATATATAAAAGCCCGATCTCGCTTTTAAAATTCTCAACGTCGGTGATGACTTCAAAGGTCTTGGTCTCGCGGATTGCAAACTCGTAGTTTAGTGTGCCGAAGCACTTTACCGTGTCGACAAACGCCTTGACCGCGAACGAATAGTGCTGTGTGGACACGCCGAACTTGCGCTTGACCGCGCCCTTAAAAAGATATTTCCTCTCCATAAGCTCATACTGCTGATAGAGCTGGCGCGAATAGAGCAAAAACTCCTCGCCCTCTTTAGTTAATATCACTCCGCGGCTCGTACGCAGGAAAATTTTTATCCCGATCTCGCTTTCTAAGTCCTTTATCGCGTTGGTAAGCGACGGCTGTGAAATGAAAAGCTCCTCCGCCGCCTTGTTCATCGACCCCGACGCGGCGACGGTAAGAACGTAATGTATCTGCTGTAAAGTCATAAATTTCACCCGTGAATTTTTTGTTGTATTTTATCATAAAATCGGGTCCAAGTCAACCCGAAAAGGGAATTTTTCCCAAAAAATTACCTTTTATGCCGCCAAACGTGCATTTTATGCCACTTTTGTGTCACAGCTCAAATTTTGTGATATAATAGAACTTGAAAATGAGACGTCATTTTCAATCATTTTTCGCGGCAGGGCAAACAGACTTTACAATTAAATATTAAGCCCTACGGCCGCTATGCCCCAAAGGCGGCCACCCCAATCAAAGCTCGTCTGCCCTTCCGCGGAAAATAACAGGAGGAAAAATGAAAAAACTGACACAGGAGCTTTCCGAGGCTCTTTACGACTCGGGACACATTAAAAAAGAAGATATTTCCGTCTGCCGATACGGGTTTGACGTGTTTTTAGCCTCGTTTTTGGAGATCATGAGCGTCGTCATCCTTTCCGCGTTTGTCGGCAATTTTATAGATACACTGCTTTATTTTCTCGCCTTTATTCCCTTAAGGCTCTATGCCGGCGGCTATCACGCGGACACGAAGCTGCGCTGTTACGCCGTGCTTTTGGTAAACTACGCGGCATTTACTTTTCTTTTGCACATGCCGGAGCGGTTTATGATCTGTTTTGATATTTTAGTGCCGCCTATTTCGCTCGCGATGGTGTTCTTTTTCTCACCGGTCGGGCACAAAAACAAGCACCTTAACGAAAAAGAAAAGGCCTTTTACAGAAAGATCGCAATATATATCGCGCTCATCTATGCCGCGCTGACTGTTCTTTCGGGCATCTTATTTAAGACAAGCACACACCCTCTTGCGTTCGCGCTCGGGATCCTCTCGGTCGTCTTCTCCATGGCGGCCGGGCTCATCAAAAACCTCAGGACAAAGTCCTGAGGTTTTTTCATACTTTGCCCTTTGAGCGAATATTATTTACTATATTCACTGAAAGGATGATCTTAAAATGGATTTTCACGCAATGACCGAAAAAGAAGCTCTCGGCGTACTCGGCACGGATGTGGTAAACGGCCTTGACGGTTCCGAGGCGGAAAAAAGGCTAAAGTCCGTCGGCAAAAACGCCATTGCCGGGAAGGCGCGCCCCTCCCTTTTAAGGCGCTTTCTTTCGCAGTTTTCCGATTTTATGATCATCACACTCATCTTAAGCGCCGCAATCAGCGCCGGCGTCTCCTTCTTCATGGACGAGGGCGATCTGACAGACCCTGTCATCATATTATCGATCGTCATATTAAACGCCGTCATCGGAGTCATTCAGGAGTTCCGCGCAGAGAGCGCGATAAGTGCCTTAAAAAAGATGACCGACCCGAAAGCTACGGTTCTTCGCGGCGGCAAGGCGGTTAAAATCGACTCTGAGCTCGTCGCCTTAGGGGACATTTTGCTCCTCTCGCCCGGCGACATGATACCGGCGGACGCGAGAATAATCGAGTGCTCGTCGCTTTGCGTCAACGAATCGTCGCTCACGGGCGAGTCCGCCCCGGTCAAAAAATCAACGGGAAAGTTAGGCTCAGACTCACACTTGCCCGACCGTTTAAACTGCGTCTATTCCTCGACCCTCGTGACAGAGGGGCACGCGAAGGCGGCGGTCTTCGCCACCGGAATGGACACACAGGTCGGCCGTCTGGCCGGCATCATCAACGTGACGGATTTTGAGGACACTCCGCTTTCAAAGCGTCTCGCCTCCGTCGGAAAGACGCTTGCGCTCGGCGCTCTTTTTGCGTGCTTCATCGTGTTTTTATTGGGGCTCATCCGTCGGTTTGACCCGTTTTTTATGTTCATGACAAGCGTTTCGCTAGCCGTCGCCGCGATTCCGGAGGGGCTTCCTGCCATCGTCACAGTTATGCTGGCGATGGGCGTCTCCTCGATGGCGAAGAAAAAGGCGGTCGTGAGAAATCTCCCGGCGGTCGAAACTCTGGGTAGTGCGACGGTGATATGCTCTGACAAAACGGGAACGCTCACCGAGGGCAATATGAAGGTGACCGGAGAGACCGATCCGCTTTCATTAATGCTCGCCGCACTCTGCTCAGACTCTGACGGGACCTTGGGAAGCGGAACGGAAAACTCCATCGTCTCGGCATACGGGGACGTGGCGCATCTTCGCGAAAAATACCCCAGAGCGGACGAGATTCCCTTTTCCTCCGAGCGCAAATGCATGACGACCCTAAACCGCTCCGGCGGCGAATATTTCACAGTCACCAAGGGCGCGTTCGACGTGATTATCTCAAAATGCGCCTTCTTTTTAAAAGGCGGCGAGAAAAAGCCGCTTACCCGTTTTGAAAAAGAGCGCATCATCGCAGAATGCGAGCGCGCCGCAGAGGGCGGACTTCGCGTTCTTGGCGTCGCGGCCAAGCGCACGGGCCGCGCGATAGACTCATCCGGCCTCACCTTCGTCGGCACTGTTTATCTTTCCGATCCTCTCCGCCCCGAGGTCAAAAAAGCGGTTGCGACGTGCAAAAGAGCCGGCATCGAGGTCGCCGTCATCACGGGCGACCACAAGGGGACGGCAACAAAGGTCGCGTCCGAGCTTAAGATCGGCCGCGGCGAGGTTTTGACCGGGCAGGAAATTTCTGCCTTATCGGACGACCAGCTTTGCGAAAAGGTGAAAAAAGTGCGCGTTTTCGCGCGCGTGCTTCCGGAGCACAAGGTAAGGATCGTGAACGCGTTTAAAAAGAACGGCCATATCGTCGCGATGACGGGCGACGGCGTGAACGACGCGCCGGCCTTAAAGGCGGCGGACATCGGCTGTTCGATGGGAAAAACAGGCACCGAGGTCGCCAAAAGTGCGGCGGACATGGTGCTCTCGGACGATAATTTCGCGACGATCGTCGAGGCGGTGCGCGAAGGAAGGATCATCTACCGCAACATCAAAAACGCGATCCACTTTCTCATCTCATCAAACATCGGGGAAATTTTAGTCATGCTTTTAGGCATTTTAATGGGATTCGGCGCTCCTCTTTATCCGATCGAGCTTTTGTGGGTGAACCTTATCACCGATTCGCTCCCGGCACTCGCGCTCGGCATGGATTTTTCGGACGACGGCGTGATGGAGAATAAGCCCGTCGACCCGAAAAAGGGCTTCTTTTCGGACGGTCTGGGCGCGGACATTTTGTTTGAGGGCTGTCTTATCGGCGCTCTTTCGCTTGCGGCGTATTCCTTCGGGCGCTTCTCCGTCGGCGGCGGCGAGGCCGCGGCACGCACGATGGCTTTTTGCACATTAAGCTTATCTCAGCTTGTGCACGCGTTTGACGTGCGCACGAAAAAAAGCGTGTTTAAGGAGAAAAACCACAATCCCTATCTTTTCCTTGCGGCGGCGCTCGGTGTCATCCTACAGTGCTCGGTCTGCGTCATAGAGCCTCTCGCCTCTGTATTTCGCACCACATTCCTCTCGGCAAAGGAGTGGATCGCGACGGCACTCTTCTCGCTCTGCCCGCTCGCCTTAAGTGAGCTTTCAAAGATTGACAAAGGCAGCAAAAGAGAGTATAATTTATAGTACATTTTACAAAGGACTGATTTTATTGAAAAGGATCTTAAAGCTCGAACCGTATTTTAAGGACGTTTTGTGGGGCGGCACCGCCCTTTCGGATGTTTTCGGAATGAATATTCCGACAGATACGACCGGCGAGGCGTTTTCCGCCTCCACCGTGCCGGGTTTCTGCTCAACCGTCGGCGGCGAGGATTTCTCGCGCTACGCCGGGGACAGTTCATACACAGGCGAGGGCGGATTTAACATTTTATTTAAGCTGATAGACGCAAAAGAGCCGCTCTCCGTTCAGGTTCATCCTGACGATGAGCTTGCAAAAAAGCTTGAAGGCGGCCGCGGAAAGACCGAGTGCTGGTATGTCTTAGCCGCAAAAGAGGGCGCGTTTTTATATCTCGGATTTAAAGACGGAGTTAAGAAAGAGGATTTCGTCAAGGCGATCGAATCGGGCACGGCGGACTCGCTTTTAAACCGCGTTCCCGTAAAGCCGGGGGACTTTTTCTTCGTTCCGGCAAAAACCGTGCACGCCATCGGCAAGGGCATCTTAATTGCGGAGCTTCAGCAGTCGTGCGACACGACCTACAGAGTCTATGACTATAACAGGCGCGACAAGGAGGGTAACCTTCGCCCCTTGCACATCGAAAAGGCGATGCTCTCGTCAAGCTTTGAGCCTTACAAAAATGTGACAGTACGGCGCATAACAGAGTCGCGCGAGCGCCTTTGCTCCTGCGAATATTTCACCTTCGACCGCGTGACCTTATCCGGCACGGAGTGCGAGGAATCAAACGAAAAATATATGCTCATCTTCTTTGAATCGGGCTCAGCCTCGATTACGCTCGGCGATGAGACTGTCTCCGCCAAAAAGGGCGAGACCTTCTTCATCGCGGCGCACTCGGGCGCGTTCACGGTTTCGGGAGAAGGAACATATCTTAAAATGACGGAGTGATGAAAATGAAGGCTGTTATCTTTGACCTTGACGGGACGCTATTAAACACGATCGACACCATTACCTACTACAGCAACAAGGCGCTTTCAAAGTTCGGATTTGCCACTGCGACGGCGGACGAATTTAAGTATTTTGTCGGCAACGGCGCGGTCAAGCTCATCGAGCGCGCGCTCTCCAAAAGCGGCGAGTGGACAAGCGAGGATTTTGAAAACGTCTATACCTATTATAACGAGATATACAACGCCGAGCCGCTTTACTTAACAAAGTCGTTTCCGGGCATTTTCGAAATGCTCACCGAATTAAAAAGCGCGGGCGTTAAGATAGGCGTTCTTTCCAACAAGCCGGACGAGGCGGTTCAGGGCGTTGTGAAAAAGTTTTTCGGCGACCTTCCCGACATTGTATCCGGCGGCAAAAAGGGCGTTCCCTTAAAGCCCGATCCGGCGGCGGCCGAAAACATTTTAAGCTATTTCGGAGCGGAGAGGGCGGTCTCCGCCTTCGTCGGCGACTCCGGAGTGGACATGATGACCGGCCGCAACGCGCACCTTCACACGATCGGTGTTAAATGGGGCTTTCGCACCGAGGATGAGCTTATCAAAAATGGCGCCGAGCACACGGTGGACGAGCCCGGCGAGATAATAAAGATTGTAACTGCACTATAAAACTTTTTAAGGAGAAACGATGAAATTTTCAAAAGAAGCGGCGTTTCCCGGTAACGAAAAATGGGAAAACGCGATAAAACGAGAAAGCGAGCTATATAAGCGCGAGTCGGATGTTCGAAGCGAATTCGGGCGCGACTACACGAGGATAATCCACTCCATGGCATACCGAAGGCTCAAGCACAAAACGCAGGTCTTCTTCTCGCCCAAGAGCGACCACATCTGCACGCGCATCGAGCATGTCGGCCATGTCGAGTCCGTGAGCTATACCATCGCCTCGCATTTAGGGCTCAACACCGAGCTCACGCGCGCGATCTCGCTTGCTCACGACCTGGGGCACGCCCCGTTCGGGCACGCCGGCGAGGATGTGCTTGACAAGATATGCCGCGAGCACTCGCTCGAGAGCTTCTGGCACGAGAAAAACGGGCTTCACATGATCGACGATGTGGAGCTGCTTGAGGACGACAAGAATTTCCGCCGCAACATGGACTTAACCTATGGCGTGCGCGACGGCGTCATCTCCCACTGCGGCGAGGTGGACGAGAAAAGCATCACACCCCGAAGCGATGCGTCCGACCTTTACACATTCCGCAAAGCGTCGGACTTTTCGCCCTATACATGGGAGGCCTGCGTCGTAAAGATTGCGGACAAGATCTCATATCTCGGCCGCGACTTAGAGGACGCGCTTATGTTAAAGATCTTAACGCGCGACCAGCTCTCGAAGCTCGTCTCGATCTTAAAGGCGGACGAAAAGCTTAAGGATGTGAGCCTTGAGAACATCAACAACACCGTCTTAATAAGCGAATTTATCATCGACGTGTGCAAGAACAGCTCGCCCGAGACAGGCATCGCCTTGTCGGACGAACGGGCATATTTGATGAAGCTCATCAAGGATTTTAACGGACGGTACATCTATTCAAACTACCGGCTCGAGGGCTACAAGGAGTTTGCCTCCGTCGCTCTAAATAAAATTTTCCAGACGCTTTTTATGGCCTATGACAGGGAAAAGACCGCGGAAAAAATCGCGGAGTTCTCGGAAATATACCCCTTTATGTCAAGCTTTCTTCACTGGATTGAGCAATACTGGGATCTTGACCGAGGAAAAGAGGCCGCAAGGCTTAAAAACCGCGTGATCTATTTTGTCAGCCAAAGCGAGGCGGACTATGCAAAGGCCGTTATTGACTACATCTCCGGCATGAGCGACCAATACCTTGAAAACGTTTACAGGAGCATAATAAATTTTTAATGTTAAAGATAACAAGAACAATTATAGTCGAGGGCAACTACGACAAGATAAAATTGGCCTCGGTCGCGGACGCGCACATAATCGCGACGGACGGATTCAGGATCTTCCGCGACAAGGCGATGCAGTCCATGATAATGCGCCTCGCAAAGAAAAACGGAATAATAATTTTAACGGATTCGGACGCGGCCGGGTTTAAGATACGCTCGTTCATCAAGGGCTTTGTCAAGGAGGGCGAGATAATAAACCTCTATATCCCGGACGTGCCGGGAAAGGAAAAACGCAAAAAAGCCCCCGGAAAAGAAGGGCTTTTGGGCGTCGAGGGTATCGACACCGAGGTGCTAACCTCCCTTTTGAAGGAGGCGGACGTGCCGAGCGCAAAAAAGGAAAAATGCGTTTCATATTACGAATTTTATTCCGACGGGTTTGCCGGCGGCCTCGGCAGTGCGAAAAAGAGAGAGGAGTTTTGCAAAAAATGCTCTCTTCCCAAAAGGCTCTCGGCAAAGGAGCTTTTAGCCGTCATCAACAGGCTCTACACGCCTGAGGAATACAGAAAATTAAAGGAGCAGTAAGTAAAACTTACTGCTCCTTTTTAACCGGAATCTTGATTTCGGTGACGAACTTGTCGTGGTCTGAGGTCAGCCCCTCGTCGACCAATGTGACCTCGCGCGAGTGGCCGGCCGGAACAAGGTTATGCTCGCGCATATATTTATTTAATCTGTCGTACTGCTCGGGCGCGCTCTCGTGGCTTCCCTTAAACTTCACCGAGACGCACCGCTCCGCCGGAACGGATTCGATATCGCCGGCAAATTCCTCCTCATCGTCCAGAAGCAAAAAGACGGAGTCATACACCGAATACTCTCCGGCCAGAAGGTGCTCCGGCGAAATGCCGACGCCGACCTTGCCCAGGAAAACGACCGTCTTTTTATCGGCCGAGTCAAGCGCGCGGATCGGCCCTTCAAGGTCAAGATAATTTTTAAGGCGCACCGAATCCATCATTCTCACGATGCGAAAAGGCTTTGTGCGCACGGTTTTAATTTTATTAAGCTCGCCCGACTCGGCGATTTTTAATATCTCCAGGCGGTTGTCGATCTTCTTTTCGATGATCTCAAGCTCGCGCCTTTTTTCGCTGATGATCTTTTTTTGCTTTTCGAGCTTTTCTTTGATAACACCGACATCCCTGTTTTTTAAAAACCCGGCAATCTCTTCTAACGGCATATCGAGCATACGCAGGTATTTGACGGTGTTCAAAACCTCAAACTGGCGTGTGCCGTAATAGCGGAATCCGCTTGATTCATCGATACGCTCCGGCGTTAAAATGCCCATTTTTTCATAGTGGCGCAGTGTCTCCGGACTGATTGAAAAAAGCCTTGAAACCTCACCGATTCTAAAAAGCCGTCCCATTTTCATCCTCCGTAAATTCTTTCTCTTTCTTGTTAAGATAAATGTATGCCGCGACGCATATTACGACCGAGACCGCCGAGCCGACCGGTGCGGCAAAGCCCATCGGAAACAGCGTATCCGGATAGCGGACGGACGCGAAATATGCGATCGGTATTCTCGCGGTCACGACCGCAATTATGTTGTGGAAAAATGATATTTTCGATTTTCCGAGAGCGGAAAAATAGCCGCTGAAGCAAAAGTGCACTCCGGCAAGCGCCGAGTCCCAGACATAGCTCCTCAAATACTCCGCCCCGTGCTTTATGACGGCCGGATCCTTCCCGAAGATGCGCACGATGCCGGGCGCGGTAAACTCCGTTATGGCCGAGACCGACACACCGAAAATGAGCGCCGCGAAAACGGCATAGCGAAGCGTTTTCTTTGCGCGATCGGCCTTCCCTGCGCCGAGGTTTTGCGCCGCCAGAGCAGAGACCGCTGAAAGAAGCGTCGAAGGCACAAGGAAGAAAATGCTTATGACCTTCTCGACGATGCCGACAGCCGCGGCATCATTAAGCCCCCGCCTGTTGGCAAAGACTGTGATGACGATGAAGGCGATCTGAATAAACCCGTCCTGAAGCGAAATCGGAAGGCCGACGGAAAGAATTTTTTTCATCGTTTCGCCGCACTTAAGATCTGTCTTTTTTATTTTTATGCCCATATCGCGCTTTTTCATCGCGATGAACGCGATGATAACGGAGGCCGTCTGCGACAGGGTCGTTCCGAGCGCCGCGCCGGCAGGCCCCATCGAAAGCGCGCCCATGAAAAGAAAATCGAGCAAAATGTTAATAACGCACGATACCGCGATGAAATACATCGGGCTTTTCGAGTCCCCCATTCCTCGGAAGACCGAGCCTATTATGTTGTATGCCGTGATGAATGGCACGCCGGCAAAACAAATCACAAGATAGCTGACCGTACCTGAAAATGCCTCGGACGGGGTGGACATTATTTTTGCGATTCCCTCCGCCGAAAAGAGCAGTACTATTGTGAGCGCGAGCGCGACGACAGAAAAAAGCGTCACCGTCGCGCCGACGGATTTGGCCGTCCCCTCTTTATCCTTGGCGCCGACCGAGCGCGCGACCATTACCGTCGTTCCCATTGCGAGGCCGACAATCATTACGGTTAGCATATGCATCACCTGACTGCCGATTGAAACGGCCGTCGTGTCCGCCGTCTGCCCGTAGAGCCCGATTATGTAAAGGTCCGCCATTCCGTAGAGCGTCTGCAAAAAATACGACAGAAGATACGGAAGCGAGAAAAGCACTACATTTTTAAGCACACTGCCTTCGGTCAAATTTTTCTCCATTTTATCAGCCCCTTTTCTCTATTATAAACTCTGTAACGGTTACAGAGTCAAGAGTTTTTTCGGACTGTAAATTTCTTTCACTTTTTATTATAATTCTCTTTTCTGAATATGTCAACCGCATAAACTCAAAGATTTGAAAACCGTTGACAAGGTGTGCACCCGTTAAAATTTCTTTTTTACATTCACTAAATGTCATTTATTATTTTCTCATATCATATAATTTTTATATTGGCAAGCACTAAATGTCAAAAAGGAGAAAATTATATGTTTATCAACAAAGCGGCGGACGGGAAGAACAATATTTGCGGCGGAAAGATCGCCGCTTTAAGAAAAAGTATGAAAATTTCGCAAAGAGCTTTAGCCGACAAATTGCAGCTTTCCGGCCTCGATATTGACAAAAACGCCGTTCAGCGCATCGAAGCTGGCAAAAGATTCGTAACGGATATTGAGCTTCTCGCTTTTTCCGAGGTGTTTGGCGCGGATGTCGGCGATCTTTTAAAATAAAAAAGCACTGTAACCTTAAGGTTACAGTGCTTTTTTGCGGTTTTTACGCCCTTTTCCTAACCGGTCGATTCTCTGAATCTACCCGACTACCCCCATCCGGTATAGCGGCAAGCCGCCATACCACCTTCCCCCAAGGGGGAAGGCTTTAAGGTGTTGTACTAACAAAGTGAATAAAAATTTTCACCTATTCTTCGTAAACGTTATAAGCTTTAAGCATTTCGGCGGTGACGGTGTAGAGCATTTTAAGCGCCGCGCGCTTCATATTAAGCGTCGGGTGCGAAAGGGGCTTGCCATCGCCCGCTCCCCTGTCATAGCGCATGAAGCAATCGGCCTCCAGCGTGAAATACCCGTCGTACCCCGAGTCGATGAGCCCCTTTATGATGCCGTCGTAATCGGTGTTTCCCGACATCGGGAGCGCGTGCATATCGCACGTCGAATCATTGTCGTGAATATGCACGGCCTTTAAGTCTTTGCCCATTGCGATTATCTCGTCATACTGGTTCACGCGGTCGATATTGGAATGCCCGACATCCCACGCCGCGCCGAAAACCGGATCGTTCATAAATTTCACGAACGCGGAAAGGTCCCGTCCGCGCACCGGGAAATAACAGCCCTCGGTACAGTGCTTTAACGTTGTGTTCTCAAAAAGTATATTGACCCCGGCCTTTTTTGCCTCCGGAATAAGTGCGCGCATGAAAGGCTCGTTCTCGCGATAATATTTTTCCTCGTCGCCGGGATATTTTATCTCCGTAAAAAAGCCGGAGTGAATTACCATATTTTTGATCCCGAGAATGCCGCATGCCTTTATCGAGCGTATCGTCGCTGTAAGACCCTTTTCCATGCCCTCGCCGCGCAGAGCACAGGACGGCGCATGCGCCTGAACGAACGAAAAGCCGAGCTTTTCCGCCTCGTTTTTCGCATCGTATATATTTTTCTCCCAGGAGTCCGACATAAAGGGGTCGGCCGGGTCTCTCAAAACCGTGTAAAAGCTATAGTCAAGATAGCGAAAGCCCGTGCCCTCGTATGCTCTCACAGCCTCGGCCGGAGAGCGCACGAAAGAGTACATCTCGCCTATCGTCGTCGCGATCTTCATTTTATACCTCCCTGATCAGCGCAAAGGAGCACGGTGAAAGCGTTACCTTGGGCTCGTCTGTTTTTTCCAAAAGCTCGCCCGAATGCGTCTTATCCACAAGATATATCTCGAACTTGCCGCCGTGCCCGAAGTCGGCAAGTATCTCTTTTTTTTCATCCGTCGCGCAGTCGGTGTAATAGGTTATGATTGCAAGTGCCTTCCCGTCAGCCATCTTTCCGCAAAGGGCATAGACATTGTCGCCCGTGCCCTCCGAAGGCACTTCGCCGAGGGCGTCATACATCATTCCGTACCAGTAAAGCGGATAGTAGCCCTTGAGCTTTTCATATGTGTAAAAGTCAAACGCACCGCAGAAGACCGAGGGGCGCGTGTCGTAATACATCAGCATATCGATATCAGAGTGCTGTGCCTTGGTGATACACGCCATCGTAAACGCCGCTCCCTTGACGGAGTGGATCGCGTTTATAGAATAAATATACTGATCCGTCCAGCCCCTTATGTAGTTCCACTCGTTTAGGATGCTTTCGGTCTTTTCATAGCCGTATTTGTCCAAAAGGGCACGTATTCTCGCCGACTTCTCGCCGATCGAGATGGGCTCGGTGCAGTAAACGTGCCATGAGAAAAAGTCGATCGGGACTTTTCGCTTTTGCATTTCGCAAAGGAAATCCTCGCCCCACTCCTCGTTATACGCGAGCGCCGGGCCGCCGATCTTAAGATTCGGGAAGAGCGATTTTAAATGCTTTGCCGTGTTCTCGTAAAGATCAAAAAATTCTGCCTTCGTGCCGCCCCAGGTGCGCTTATTGCCGCTGTCGTCGTTATCTAAGTCCGGCTCGTTCCAGATCTCCCAATAGTCCATGTCAAGCCTAAATCCGTCCGCCCAGCCCTCGTTATAGTGGCGGATGATGTGCTCGCATATCACAGCCCACTTTTTAAAATCCGCGGGCGGAAGCGTGCCGTGTTTTTTTATCTGGTGCTCGATGCTCTGGCCAAGTCTGAAAAACGTCTTCGTGCCGGCCTCGAGCGTCGTCAGTATGCTCTCGTCGGTGCACGCAAAGTCGTAAGAGGATGGGTCGTTAACATCGGCGGAAAAGTCCGGGAATATCACGCTGATATCGTGCGCATAGGGGCCGCCGTAAACGCTTCCCGATATGTTGGAGTCGTGGTTTCTCGAATAGGGTATCCGCGCCGCCTTATAGTCGGAAAAATTTGAGCGCCACTGATCCGTCGCGTGCCTCTTATGCCAGGGGCCGCCGTTCGTCGCGTTCAGCAGCTTAAAAGGGGTGCATTCTTTTGTCATATCAAATTTTACCGTTTCCATATTTTTATCGCCTCGGTGAGATTATACACCGATTATGATTCAAAGTCAATAAAAATCTTGGCAAAACGGCGTCTATATTATAACCTCAAAGCAACAGCCGGTTGCTTGCAGGTTAGTGCGCTTTATGCTAAAATAGCAATGAGGTGATAATAATGAAAACAAAAGACGTTATACTTTCTTTAAGAACAAAGGCCGGCCTTTCGCAGGACGAGCTGGCGGAAAAGCTCTTCGTCACCCGTCAGGCGGTGTCGCGCTGGGAAATGGGAGAGACCGTGCCGAATACCGAAACGCTGAAACTCTTATCAAAGCTTTTCTATTGTTTCCATAAATACACTGCTCGGCGAGCCTCGAAAGCTCATCTGCCAGTGCTGCGGCATGCCGCTTGACGACGAGACCTTGAGCCGCGAGCCTGACGGCGAGATCAACGAGGACTATTGCAAGTGGTGCTATTCAGGCGGAGAATTTAAATATGAAAGTGCTGAGGAGCTCATCGACTTTTGCGTGACTCACATGGCGACGGACGAATGGCCTGCCGACCAGGTCCGCGCGCACATGGAGGCGGTTTTGCCGAGCCTTAAGCGCTGGAAGTGATTTCCCACAGGATAAAAAAAGCCGATATGAGGTTTTAGCGTTAAAACCTCATATCGGCTAAAATTTTGTTTTGGGAAAATCAGCCCACTATCTCATCCGAATCGTCAAATGCGGTTCTTGCCGGGATCACCCAGATCATCTGAGTATTGTTATCCCACTCAACGCGGCAATCCAATGCGTCCGTTATATCGCGGAGCTTGAAATAGTTGTTTCCTTCGATGTTATAGCAGGTCGCCTTTATCGGCACACCGTCGAGCGTTAAAAATACCGATGACGAAAGAGCCGTTCTCTGCGCGCCGTCACCCGGTGTCAGCTCGCCGCCGACCGATGTGTAATCGTAGAAGCTTAACATATCGATGGAATTTGTCGCACTGTCATACTTAACATCAAATTCTTTGATCGTTCCGTCAAGAATCTTTGCAATATCTCTTAACTTAAAGTAGTTGTTGTCATCGATGTTGTATGCGACGGTGTTATATTTAAGGCCGTCCAGGCAAACAGTCTGCGTTTTTGCAACGGAGCTCTTGTTAAAGTTGTTTCCGGGATAATAGGTGAATGTATCGTGCTGATCATCCTCGTGAACCAGATAGCGGATCTCGCCGTCATAGAAAATGGTATATATCTTTCCCGTTATCATCCAGGGGTCTATATCGGAAGGATCTATTCCGGGAATATTCCTCATATCCTCGTCACGGTCAAACGAATACTCCTCAATGCCGTATACGTTTACCCATTCCTTGTCATGAATTTTGCTGATGTCGCCGTTGTTCGAGCTTACCCACTTAGTGTATTCTGTCATCATATCCTCGTCAACGTTGATATATCCGAATCGGAATGACCTAAGCTTTGCAAGCCCCTCGGCAGAATAGGTCAGCGCGCCCCATTCGCCCCAGGGCGTATCAACGGAGAGAACGCCGATCGGTGCGCCGAGCGCCGCCGTGTCCTGTGCGGACAGCGTTTCGGTGAGCTCCTCCAAATAGCTTGTCGGAACATAGCAAGCCTTTGAATTAAACCAGATCTTTGAATTTGTTCCGTCATAATTTAAGTCGATAACATCGATCGCCGTGCCTTTTTTAACAGCGCCGACAACGGACGTACCGTCCGAAACGTCGCATCCGATGGCGGCTATCGCCTTGTACTGCGTTTTCGGCTTCTCGGTATTCGCAAGCTGTGCGTTCACATACTTGGACTCAACATAATAAAGGCCTTTTTTATAGTATATCTTATAATGGCCGTTTTGAGGAGTTGCGTCCACAATCTGGATCGTCTGATTGATCTTAATAACGCCCGATTTTACATAATCCTTATCGTCGGGAGTGGTCTTGACCATCAAAAGACTTGTCGCCTTGCCCACCGCCTCTATCGTCGGGGGAGTTGAAACCTGGTTGTTTATGTCTAAAATATAGCAGTTCTTCCTCGGGAGGAAATATACTGCCGGCTTCCAGCTTGTGAAAGCTGTACCGTCCTTCTCGCCGCACTGACGAATCGTTCCGCGCGATTCGTCAACACCGCCCTCGCTCCATACGGCAACCCATTTTTCATTATAGGCAACGACTTCAAATTCACTCGTTGTCGTAACATAGAACGCCGTGTTGGCGTTTGCCGCTGTTCTGCTCTTTTCGGCAAACGGAGGATCGTATCCTATTACCTTAAGCTCATCAAGTCTTCTGGAATGATAGTTGATGGGCGGCTCTCCGGGATAGAACGAGGCTTTTACTGAGCCGATTTTTCCCTCATCGCCGATATGTACAATAGCCATTCCCACAAGCGGCAGCGACGCGGGGCGGTCATGTCTCACCCATTCGGTCGGCACCTTGGCATAGAAATTTCTTTCTCTGCCCTCGGTTGTCTTGCTTCCGCCGTAGATATAATCCGAAAGGAACGTCATCTCTATCGCGTGCTGATACTTGTCGGTATCGGAGGATTCCCACTGCTTGTTTAAATCTTTCTCAACAGACTTGCCGGATCCGAGTATCGGTTTCGTTTCGCGAGCCGTCTCATAGGCAAGGACATATCCGACCGTGCCGTCCGAAAGCTGAATTTTATGAAACTTTCTGTTGTCCTCTCCGATTACATAAGCCTCCAAGACCGTCACTCCGGTTCCCTTGCTGATCTCGCTTATACCGCCTGAATAAGTGGGTTTTTTGGTGACCATTACAGTGCCGCCGTATACAACATACGCTGTATCGCCCGCCTTTATATCATCGGCGGCAGATGCGACAGTACCAAGCACTATCAACGCGCATAGCACTGCCGTTAAAATTTTCTTCAACACAATAATTCCTCCTTTTATTTTTGCGTCGGCTTATTTTAATTATGTATCATAATAATTATATACCTTTTTAAAACAATATGCAAGTGGTTTGAAAAAGGTATGTTGAATTGAGGAAGCATAAATGAAAAAAGATATGTATATTTAACGCCGTATATCTGAGCTATCTCCTTGTCCTCCTGTTTCATATTCTTATAAAATTTTGACAGCGTTCCGAAACCGAATAATTCAATTAAGGCATACATCGGAATTTTGCCTGTTTCATAATTACATTTAAGGTTCTTTACAAAAGCGGATTTTTTATTTCTCTCGACCCCATTATTAATGACGAGACCAAGTTTCCTCAAATTCTCTACCTGCCCATCTATATTTGGGGAAAAGGAGGAGCACACGAAGCGCGCAAATGTTTGCTCCGACGCGTCTGGCAGACTGTTTTTAGTGAGGAGTCCCTGATAGGTCCACCAAAAAGAAAACACGCCTTACGGCGTGTTCCTTTTTGGTGGTGACCATCAGACGAGGGCGTTTAACAAAATATCCCGGCGGGATATTTTGTAGCCCGAGAGTTCCTGTGAGATGAGAGCGAGCATTTATATGCGACGCTCGAATCCACCCGTTAGGGATGGTCCACCAATAAAAAAACCGTTGTTTACACAACGGTTTTTTTATTGGTGGACCATCAGGGACTCGAACCCCGGACCGACCGGTTATGAGCCGGTTGCTCTAACCAACTGAGCTAATGGTCCTTTTCTCAATGCAAAAAATATTATATCAAAAAAACACCTCTGTGTCAAGTGTTTTTTTGTTTTTGCATTGATTATCTCTTTTAATTTCCAGTCTCGATGCTGATCTCGCAGAACTTGTCGAGCATATCCTCGACCTTGGCGTTTTTCTTATCCTCGCCCGAAAGGTCCATAATGCACTTACCCTCGTGCATCATGACAAGGCGCGAGCCGTATGACGCGGCGAAGCGCAGGTTGTGCGTTACCATGAGCGTCGTGATGCCGTTTTTTTTCACCATCTTATCGGTCAGCTCCATGATGTTTTCGCTTGTTTTCGGGTCAAGCGCCGCGGTGTGCTCATCAAGTATCAAGAGCTTGATGTCCGTCATATTCGCGATGACGAGCGCGAGCGCCTGGCGCTGGCCGCCCGAAAGAGCGCCGACCTTGACGTTCATTCTGTTTTCAAGACCCATCGAGCACTGCTCGACAAGCGACTTATAGTAGCTTATCCTCTTTTTGTTGACCGCCATGGAAAGCCCGAAGCTCTTGCCTTTATTATCCGCAAGCGCCATATTCTCGGTGATCGTAAGATCGGGGCATGTGCCCATCGCCGGATCCTGGAACACTCTTCCGATGAAGGCCGCCCTTTTGTATTCGGCAAGTCGTGTGATGTCCTTCCCGTCAAAGGTTATCTTGCCCTCGTCCGGAAGCAGTGAGCCGCAGATGAGGTTTAAGAGCGTCGTCTTTCCCGAGCCGTTCGACCCGATGACCGAGATGAACTCCCCGTCCTTCACGGTGAAATCGAAATTATCAAAAAGCGTTGTCCTGTCCGGAGTGCCGATGTTAAAATCCTTTCTTATTCCTTTAAGTTCAAGCATTTTTTACACCGCCCTTCCTTGTCTTTCCGCTTATCACAAGCGCTATTGTGAAAAGCACGGCCATTATTATCTTATTATACGCCGAGGGAACACCCAAAAATGTGGCGAGTCCCAGGCAGCCCTGATAGATGACCGAGCCTAAGATGACCTTCGTCGTCGGCTTTAAAAACCGAACCTTTGAGAACACCGAAAGGCCGATGATGAGCGACGCAAGGCCGATGACTATCATTCCGATGCCGATGTTCTGGTTGACGTTTCCGCGGCTCTGCACGATGAGCGCGCCGGCCGCCGCGGCATAGCCGTTGCCGATCGCAAGGCCCAATATCTTGCTCCTTCCCTCGTCGCGCGAGAGCATTGTGACAAAGCGGGGATTGCCTCCGGCCGCGCGGAGAAGGAGGCCGTTTTTCGTTTTTAAGTAAAAGTCCAGTATCAGTTTAAAGATGAGCGCTATCACGAAGAACGTCAAAAGCTTCCTTATATTAAAGCCCAGAAAATCGTTCGGCAGTACGCTTGAGGGGAACACCCTTAAGATCGTCGGCACTCCGCGGCCCAAGTCGATCGTCGAGAGCGCGCCGTCGCCCTTAAAGTTTCCGCCCATGCCGACAACCGTCGCTATCAGGTTGACGGAGATCAGCGCCGTCGAAACCAAAATTCCGCAAAGGAGCGGACGGATCTTTAACTTAACATGGAGCATTCCCGTGACCGAGCCGAACAGAAAGCCGACCAAAAACGCCGCTATCAGCGCAAGGTGAGGCGAAACGCCCAGCTTTACCAAAAGCCCGAAAACGACGCCGCCCGAAAGCACCGTGCCCTCCGCCGTCAGATCCGGAAAGTCCAAAATAGAATATGAAATATAGTAGCCCATCGCGATGAGCGAATACATAAAGCCGTCCTGAAGTATTATGTCAAGCGACCCTAAAAAAACCGGCATGTCAATTCTCCCTTCGGAATAAATGACGGGCGGCGAACCGCCCGTCACGCTTAATTATTTGTTGGTCGTTACCTTTTCCGCGTTCTCATAGCCTTCCGGAAGAGTCATTCCGAAAGATTCCAAAACTTCGGTATTCACAACGGGCGTTGCGTCCGATATTGTCTTGACCGCCATGTCGGCAAGGGAGGCGCCGGAGAGTGCGTCGATCGCCATCTCGCCCGTTACTTTTCCGAGTGCCACATAATCGATCGATACGGAAGCCAAGCATCCGTTCTTGACCTGCTCGACCTCAGAGCCGTATACCGGGATGCCTGCATTATTAGCCGCGCCGAGCAATACCGAGAGGTTGTTTACCACTTTATTATCGGTGAAGTTGTTGATGCAGTCGACCTCGCCCGCGAGTGCCGCCGCCGCTGTGGGAATGTCCGCATCGTTCTGGATGCCCTTTGAAACTATCTCGATACCCTCTTTTTCCGCCGCGTCGGTCAAAAGCTTGAGCTGGGAAATGGAGTTTGATTCGCTTGTGGTGTAGAGCACGCCGATCTTCTTAACGTCCGGCTGCATTGCCTTGATGAGGTTTACCTGTGCCGCCATATCGAGCACATCCGACGTTCCGGAGCAGTTATAGCCGGGTGCCTCCATGCTCTTCGCGATGCCTGCGCCGATCGGGTCGGACACTGCGCAGAAGACTACCGGAATGTCCTTATCCTCTGCCGCGGCGAACGCGCTTGTTGCCGCCGGTGTTGCTATCGCGATTATCATATCGTAATCCTTTGCCGCGAACTGCGAAGCGTATGTCGCGCAGTCCGAATCGGGCGACGAGTCGGAGCCTATCTGGCGTTCGATCGTGATATCGTCACCGTATTTTTCTTTAAGCGCTTCTTCAACGCCCTGGTAGCAGTTGTCGAGCGACGGGTGGCTGACATACTGAACGATGCCGACCTTAAGACCATCGTTATCCGTATTCGTTCCCTCGTCCTCTTTCTTGCCGCAGCCTGTGAACGCCGCCGCAACAAGTGTTAATGCCGTTGCCATTGCAAATAATTTTTTCATCTTTTTCATTTTTTCTTCCTCGCTTTCAAAACTTATAATTCATTATATGCCGTTTTCGGGAGGAGTGAAGTAAAAAGTCTGTGCACCGGCTTAAATACAAAAACACTCTTATCCCAATCGCTTGGGACAAGAGTGTTAAAATCTCCTGCGTTGCCACCCAAATTCACTGCACGAGGCAGTGCACCTCACGACATACCATCATATGTCTGCCAATTTATACGGTAGGCCTCCGTCGCCCCTAACCTTTCGGCTCAGTTTGCCCTCGCAAGTCCATTCGCTTATGGCCGGCTCTGCCGCAATCACACCGCCTGCGGCTCTCTTTGAAAGCTTTACACCAAAGTTACTACTCTTGTTCATCGGTTTACGGATATGTTAGCACAACTTTTTTCGTTTGTCAATACCTTTTTAAAAATTTTTTTCGGTGCGTCAAAAAACAGTGCTTTTTTACTTTTCGATGGCCGCGGTTTTTTCGTTTATCGCCCTGATCTTGGAAATGTCCATCTTGGGCACGCGGTCATAGGTGTAGAGCCCGTTTACCTCCTGCTCGATGTCGTATAACTGCGTATAGCAGAATGCGAAAATATCCGGGTTGTCCAAAAGACAGGTCGTGAGCCCGTCATAGCGGCGGATGAGCGCGGGAGCATCCTCGGGCGCTTCGCCGTAGCTCCAGCCGGAGTCGGACTTTAAGCCGATTCCGCCGTACTCGGAAACGAACATCGGGCCGCCCTTATACCCGTCGGCATAGTTAACATCCTTCACAATGCCCTCTGAAAGCTTTTCATAGTGGCTCGCGAATTTTTCAACGTTCTGCTCATAGTCGTGAACGTCAAAAATGTCGCTCTCGCTTGTGTGAATAAGTCCGCTCGTGTCGATTACCGGGCGCGAGGGGTCCAGATCCTTCGTCATCTTATACACCGCGGAGACGGACGCGATCGCCTTTTGGTTGCGATCCGTTCCCCATGTTTCATTAAACGGACACCAGCCGACGAGCGACGGGTGGTTAAAGTCGCGCTCCATCGCCTCGCGCCAGTTTATCATAAAGGGCTCGATGTCGAACCTGTTAAGGTCAAACCCCCAGTTGGGATATTCGCCCCAGACCATATAGCCAAGCCTATCCGCATGGTACAAAAATCTCGGCTCGAACACCTTTTCGTGAAGGCGCGCGCCGTTAAAGCCGGCGTCCATCGAAAGCTTAATGTCCTTTATCAAGTCCTCCTCCGTCGGCGCGGTATAAATTCCGTCCGGATAAAAGCCCTGGTCGAGCACGAGGCGCTGGAAAACGCTCTTGCCGTTCAAAATGAACTTTTTGCCCTCCATGTGAGGGTCGGAAAGGCCAAAATAGGTTTTCACCTTATCGTCGCCGAAAATTATCTCGGCGTCATAGATTCCGCCCTTGCCGATCTCCCAGAGGTGAGTCTCGGAAAGCTTGATCTCGCCCCTTAAGGTGCCGCCGGACCTCTCCGTCACGCTTCCCGTGTCTTTACCTTCAAAAGAAGTGTTTATCTTGATCTCGCCGGGCGCGGTCGTCTTTATCAGATAGCGCAGAATGCCCTTCTCCGGGTCGGGATAGAACTTGAAGTTTTCTATGTAATCCTCCGGCGTGTGCTCCAAATAAACCGTCTGCCATATACCGGTGGTTCTTGTGTAGTCACAGCCCGAGGAATAGAACTTCGTCGCCTGCTTGCCCCTTGGCTGAGTCATCGGCCTCGCGTCGTCCTCGGCATAGAGCGCTAAAATGTTTTCGCCGTCTTTTAAATAGTCCGTGACGTCAAACCTGAAGGGCGTATAGCCGCCTGTGTGCGTGCCGACGGAAACGGAGTTTATGAAAACATTTGAAAAATAGTCCACCGCGCCAAAGTGCAAAAACACTCTTCCGCCCTTCCAGTCCTCAGGAACTCTGAACGCGCGCCTGTAGATAACTGCCGGCATAAAGTCCTTATATTCGATGCCGGAAAGCTTTGACTCCGGGCAGAACGGAACTTCGATTTTTTTTGAAAGCTCCGTCTCATAAAATTTTCTTTCGATCGCGGAACGGCCGAAGTCAAAGTCAAACTCCCACGTTCCGTTTAAGTTTTCCCACTCCTCACGCAAAAACTGAGGGTTCGGGTGCTCTTTTCTTAACATATTTTTATCTCCTTTATAAATTAAATAAGCCTCTTTTCTATGCTTACTATACATAAAAAAGAGGCTTTTATCAATGAACAATAGTTCGGTTTTATTGATGTTTCGTCCGGGGTGAGTGCCCGAAATATTCCTTATAGCACCGCGTGAAATGCTCGACGCTTGAATAGCCGACGCTCATCGCCACGTCAAGCACGGTTTTTGACCTGTCGGAAAGAAGGGTTCTTGCCTTTTCCATCTTCATTTTCTGCATGTCCTTTTTCGGCGAGGAATTGAAAAAGCGCCTGTAATACTCAAAAAACTGCGTTCTGCTCATATAGACCAGCGAGGCGAGCTCCTCTGACGAATAGTTCTTCTCCGGGTCTTTCAACATTTTTATTTTAAGGTCGTAAAACCTTTTGTAAAGAGGATCTCTCTGCTCGTTTTTCTGGCCGCGCGCGGTCAATACCAAAAGCTCGCGGATGAGAGCCTCCCTCATTTGGCCGGACAATTCGTCCGGCATCACGGTCTCGGCCGTGATACGCCTTAAGGTTTCGTTAATCTCTTCGTAATTATCCGGATAGAATATGTGCCCGGTCTTCACCGTCACGGGAAAATCGGGCTTAAAGTGCACGAACGAATTCAAAAAGTCCGGCGCGCCCGAAAGAAAATGCATATCATGAGGCGCGAAAAGCACACAGGCGTTGTTTTTCGTCGTCACTCTTCCGCTCTCAAGCAAAAGATTCATCGGGTACGGAAAATATAAAAAAAGGTAGTCGCCGCTCCCATGCGGCCTGTCCACCGTCGACCCCGGACTTTCGCGGCGCATATAATCGGCAAAGCGGATCGAAACCATTTTACCACCCCCGGTTCATTTTAGCACGGTTTTTTAATTTTTGCAAGAAAAAAGGGACTTAAAGTCCCTTTTTTTATTCGGCCAGACTGTCGGCATAGCTTGCCGCCGAGAGCGCCGCCTCCATCGAACGGCTTATAACGTCGGCATACTTTTTCTTGATCTTGACCTTTTCCCCTCTGGGAACCATGATGCCGACGCCGTTGACGCAGACGAAAACGTCGCCCTTGTATCTGTCGTTATCCTTCATCAGGTAAATTTCCGTCATCTCCTCAGACGGGTCGGTGATTTTCTTTTCAGCCATTAAAATGCCTCCTTATTTAATCAGTTAGCGTCGTCGTTATAGCTTGAGCAGGTCTCCACTCTCACCATATACTGATCGACCAATATCTCTGCGGTCTGGATCGCCTTCCAGCCGACCGTCGAACGCTGATCGAGCGGATCGCCGGTTCCGGCAGAGCCCAACTGCTTGATGATGGTGCGAAGTCCGCCGCCGGTAAGCTCGGTCACGCCGTATGCGTTTTTGCCCAGGACAAGCGTTGCGTAAACGGCTCTGCCGTCCTTTCCGCCGTCGGCCGTGCCCTTCCAGATCTTCGCCTCCGTCGTTTCGATGATGCGGCAGCCGGCGATGCACCCGATCTCGCCCTTCAAGAGCTTTTCGGCGTTGCCGGGCGTGTATTTGTTATACTCCGCCCACTTGGGGTCACGCATCAAGTCATACGCGACGGACGGGTGCACGATCGCGACATAGTAGCCGTCGTCCATCGGCTCGGCGTTCTGCTTTTTAAGCGTGGTAACGGCCTTTTCAAGCGCGTCCACCGTTAAGTAGTTATTGCCTTCCGTCGCACCGCCGACAAGAGCGTTTCTCGCAGATACCGTTCCGTCGCCGTACTGAACGTTAGTGCCGGCCATGAGCACGTTTCTTACAACGCTGTCAAGCGTTTTTCCGGCCTGGGAGCCGACAATCTCGACGGTCTCTAACACGACCTTGTCGATCGCGGTGAGATCAAGCATATCCGTCACGGTGACATATCCGCCGTACTGGCGCACGGTCGCAGTCTTACTCGTGACGTTTAGTGCCTGCCCGTCGGGAGTCACGCCCTCGGTAAGGGGCGTCATCGCCTTGGGGAGGGGCGAGAACTGCCTGAACTCGATGGTCTTTCCGCCGTTTTGCGGAATGTCTCTTTTCTGTCCGAACTTTGAGAAAACGAGCTTTGAGCCGGCAAGCCTTATAAGCTGTTTATCGTAAAAGGTCTTGTTCTCGGCCGAGAGGTTGTTCCCCGTCGCTTCGGATGTGGTTTTGTTGATAACTGCGGAATCGTCCGCAAAAAGCTGCAAATTAAAATCCATAATCATTCTCCTTTTTTATTTTTTGTAAGGTGCGCCGAAAGGGACTTTACCGGGCAAAAAATGCTGTTGATCCCTCGTTTCCCTTCGGCGCGCCCTTTAATTTATGAAAAAGAAATCTTGTCGCCCTTGGCGATTCTTTTGACGATCTCGTCCATCTCCACATCGGAAAGAGCCGATACGTCGGTAACGCTCCTGACGGCGCGCGGTCCCTTAATTCCGACTTCGCCCGGGCGGTGAAGGCTCTTTCTCACGCCTTCGGCCGCGGACAGTGCCGCTCTTTTCGCGATGAGGCCGGCCGCCTCGTCAAAATGCATGCCGCAGTAGAGAGATTTCATATCCATACCGATCTTCAATCCCGCTCTGAACTTTTCGTTCTTCATCTCCTCGGCAAGGTCAAAGCCAGGCTGTTCGTTTTTAAGTGCTTCGGCCTCGTCCTCCCACGACTTTAACTGGCCGGCAACGGCATATTCCCTGTTTGCCTCAAGAAGTGCCTCGATCTGTCCGTTGCGCTCCTTTAAAAAGTCATAGTCGTCGGGAACTAAAGGCTCTTTTTCCTCTTCGGCAAAGCCTTCTTCCTCGCCGGAGGGCGATAAGCTCATCTCTTCGTCCATAATTTTCTCTCCTTTCTTCTCCCTCGCGGGACAAGTATATTTTACTCTTATATAATTTAATTTGTAAGTCCGTATACGGCAAAGCTATATTAAATAGTAATTATAGTTGCAGCCCTCGTCCGAAAGGGGCGAAAATGCGGGCGCTTTTGACTCGCACCTTTTTTCCGGTGCGAGGGGGTGCGCCATACACATATAGCGAACCTCGTCCGCAATGTGGTCCTCGCCCTCGGTGTCTAAGTCCTCCGGATCTGTCTTTGAATAGACGAGCGCCGGGAAGGTCTTTATAAACCCCCTGCAGTTTGAAAAGATATACATCATCGGGATTCCCCTCTCATCGAACCTTAACCTGTAGTGCACCTGCATCCAGCCCGGGCGGCGCGTGTTGTCGCCCTTTTCAAAGTATATGCCCTTTTTCTCCGCCTCCTCGGCGACGGACGTGCCGCGGCTTTTGTCCCATATCGACGGGTCGGCAACGCCCATTATTTTTTTCCCGCGAAGAAAAGGATGGGTCTTTTCCGTCTCGGCGATTAATGAGAATATCTCCCCCGGGGTCTGCCGCACGCCGGTGTTCGCGACATATTCGCCGCCGGAGTCCTTCGCACAGCCGTAAAGCTCCAAAATGCGGTATAGCCTCCTGTCGTAATCGACCGCCCACCATGCGGCGGAATACGGCCTTGCATATCCGAAGTCAAAAGAGCGGTATATACGCCACTCGTCAGGCGGCCGAAACGGCGCGATAACGTGTGTAAAGAGCCTGTCTTTATAGTGCGCGGAATCGTTTTTAAATTCCGGGAAAAACTGCCCCTCGAAAATGTCCCACTCGCCGTATAACAAAGCGCGCTTTTCGTTCTCCGGCAGGGTCTCAAGCCTTTTTATATATCCGGGGTCGGCGCTTGTCAAAAACGAATTGTCGCCGACGCGCGCGGGGATGAAGACTCTTGTCATCTCCCCGTCGCGAAAGGGAACATTCGGCTCGCCCTTTTCGATGAACATTGCCTTCACCCAGCCGTGGCCGCGGCTTCCCGGGTTGGTGGAGGACTTTATCTGCTTGGGAAAGGAATTCGCACCGCGAAGGCGCGAGCGCATGTAGCGGTACTGATATTCCGAAAAATGCGTCAGCTCATCAAAGCGTATGATGTCATACTCCGCGGACTGGTAGTTCGTAACGTCCGAGTCTGTCGCCAAATACCCGAACTCAATCAGCGACGAATTGTAAAACCGCATGCGGTGCTCCGTGCCCGAATAGGTGAATAGCTCCTTCGGGATCAGCGAGAGCGCGTTTAGTATGACCGAACGGTTTAGCTCCGGGTAGGAATTTCTGAAGATGATCTGCCTGATGCCGGGATACGTTACCGCCTTAATAAATGCGTCCATTATCTGGGCATAGGTCTTCCCTCCGCCTGCCGCTCCGCCGTAGAGCACCTCGTCGGAGCATGAGTCAATGAAGGACTTTTGCTTTTTCGTGATCTTAAATTCCCTTACCATATGAGCGCCTTGCCGGGTGTGTAGTTTTTAGGATCGATCTTTTTGTTTTCGACCCATTTCTTTTTGTTCTTTTCGGTGACGCTTTTTATGATCTTTGTCTTTCTGTTTCTGCGTGCAAGGTTCTTCGCCGTTCTCATCGCGGCCTTGGTGACCGTTTTCTTCCCGTCGCCGCTCTTGCTTTTTGAACTTTTGGTGCTTTTGGAGGACGAGCTCTTTTTCGCCGCGGTCTTTATAACAGGCGAAGTCGCCTCCCCGTCCGGCGCGATCCAGTTCGTTCCGTCAAAGCTGTAGCCGGCGCTAAGGAGCGCCTCGATGTCCGAGTCCGAGAGGGCGGAGATGCCCGTGCCCTTGTAGCGGAACTTGATGAGCGCCGCCGAAACGGGCGTTAAGTCCTCCTCTTCCTCCGTCTCTTCGTCGGGCAGAGCGAACTCCTCTCCCGACGAAGCTTTTATGCGGTTCGTCTCCGGGTCGTAATAGCTTCCCGATTCATAGATCGCGCGGATGTCGGAATCCGAAAGCGAGGAAAAGCCCCCTGTCTGTGCCTTCACCATCGCGGCCGAATAGTTTAAGTCCTTCTCGTTTTCCCCGTCGCGGTAATCTAAATATGCCGCGCGGTTTTTGTCGTACTCGTCCTCTTCGTCATCTGTCATCTGCCGCGCGAGCGCCAGCCTCTTTAAGTACTGCTCCTGCTCGTTTAAATATTTTTCGTAGGCGAGCTTTCTGAGCTCCGGTATTTTGTCCGCGAGGCGCGACATATAGCCGTTATACGCCTGGGCCCCGGCCGTCACGGCATAGCTTGAGGCGACTCCGCCCGTCCGCGCGGCAGAACGCGCCAAAGCGTCGTCCATCGCCTCGAGCCCGGCCTTTTTATATTCCCTTTTATATATCTCATAGTCCGGGTCTTTTGACGGGTCGTAAGAAAAGGTGTTTGACCTGTATTTATCATAAGCGTCGTCAAATTCCTTCGCCCCGCGCGACGCGGCGCGGCTGTAGTAGCGGTTCAGAAAGCTGTTTCCGGCCGCTTTGTCATTTGTCGTCCTCTCCCCGTCGGACAAATTCCACGTGCCTTTTTCGGGGTCAAAGCTGCTCGTGCCGCCGATATATGAGTCAAACTCGCCGATATGCTCCTTTTGCGCCTCGTGCGCCGCGGCCATGCCGGCCTCGTCGCCTTTTTTATTTGCCTCGCGCCACGCGGCCTGATTTTTCTTTATCTCCTCGTCGCGCGCTTTTTTGGCTTCGTATTCGTCTTTATATTTATCGTATCTTCCCATTTAATAACCTCCTTTAAAATCTCGTTCCGGGCGAGTATGAAAGCTCGGCTGTCTTAAGGCGCCACATGCCCTTTCCCTTGACCTTTAGAGAAAAGCTTTCCGCTCTGCGAAGGCGGACGGGAACGTGATACACGCCCGAGCCCTCCGCAGTGAAGACCTTGCCTTCCGCTCCGCCGTCATAGCTTATATAAAACTCGGCCTTTGCGCCCTCCTCCGCCTCGATCAAGAGCGATAATCGCCCCGTCTCCTTTTTGTCGAGCGTGCCCAAATATATCGGCGAGAAAACGGCCTCGGAGAAGACCTCGCCGCTCTCCTTGGGAAGCGCTTCATCCTCCGAGAGCGAAAAGATCGTGTTTTCGTCGGCGCAAAGCGCATAGCACCTGCCCGAAAACGAGGCGAAAAAGTCCGCCGGAGAGGGCGATATACCCGTCCAGAGCCCTGTTTTAACATCGTAGGAATAGAGCGCGCCTCCGATCGAGAAATAGACCGCTGACGAGTCCGCCCCGGCGCACGCGTCCGAAACGTCGATCTTTCCGAGCTCGTCGCCGATCCTTTCGGGAAAGTCGCCCGAGTATGCCATCGGCCCGGAGTCGGACACATAGTAAAGCGTGCCCCCGGCCTCCGCCAAGCTCTTGTCGCACCCTTTCGCGACACCGGCGACGCCGTGAGTCTCCATCGTCATATATTCTTCCGGGTAGTCCCCGGCGATGCGCACGATGCTGTCCGGCTTAAAAAATGTCGGGTAGCCCATATATGAACAGCCGCCGGTGAATTTTCCGCCTGAGAGAAGAGCGAGCGACCACGACGAGGCGGCAGATGATAAGTAGAGCGAGAACACCGTCGGGTCGCCGAGCGCCGAGGCATAGATGACGCTGTCTTTCGCGCCCCAGAGCCTGTTGTCGTGTGAAAAGAGCACCGAAAAGTCCGGCACGCTCTTGGTGATCCTGGCTGAATACCTTATGTATTTGCCGAATGACGAAGCGGTCCCGTCCGCGTCCACCTTCTCGGGCACATTTATTCCCGAAAAGGTGTAGTGATAGCATTTGTTTCCGGGCTTCACGCTCTCTAAAACCGTCTGATATTTTTTATAGACAGATTCGTGCGGCGAGTCCGCCTGGCGGTATCGGACAGTAAGGGTCACCGCGTCGCCGCGCTTTGCGCCCTTAAGCTCCGGCGCCGAGTCCCAGTCCGTGACGGTGTTTATATCGCCCGAGGAGTCGGACGAGCTCATGATAAGCTCCCCGTCCTTCCTCTGGCCGAAGACCGCGTCCGTCTCCAAGCTCCCGAAGTTGTCCGAAATATAGATCCACTCTGTCTGCGCCTGGTGGCAAAAGGGAGTGGGGTTCGCGTCGGACTCGGATGTTAAGTTGCCGTTCCACTCGCCCTCGGGATTATAAGAATATATCCCCGTCCCGGCAAGGTAGACATCGCCGGCCTTTAGCGTGCCGTCCCCCTTTTTCGCCTCGTGGAGCGCCTCTAACGATTCATAGGGCGCGTCCGGGTTTTTCGCCTTTTGCGCGGTCTCGGAAAAATAAAGCTTGTCCGGAAAGACTATAATCATTCCGCTGACATGCGCAAAGGTCTTCTCCGTCGCGCTGACGGGGAAATAAGGCACATCGTCATAGTAAAAATACGGCGCGCCGTCCTCTTTTTCCGCGCAGTAATAAAGCTTTTCGGAAAACCCGAAGCCATAGACCGAGCGGCCGGAAAAGCTCTTTTTAACGCCGCGCTTTTTCCGCGGCGAAAGAAGAGGGTAGTTTTCCGTCGAGAGGTTCACCGCCTTTATGAGCGAGCCCTCTTTCGCTCCGGGGCGCTTGTCCAGCCCGTAAAAGGCGACTGTTCTTTTCTTAAAAAACGTCTTATTTTTCTTCGCCGCCGGAAGAAATTTTGCCATTTTTCATGCCCCCTTTAAGGTAAAGATTCAATGCATAGCACCATGAATAGAGTCTTTTAAGCTTCTCGCTTTCGGTCATGCCCTCGTCCCTCGGAAAGTCCGGGATCTTCATAAGACCGCCTCCCTCGCCGCGTTCGCCCTTCTTTTTAAAAGCGTTTCGGGGTATGAAACGGGAAGGCTCTCGTTATCTCCCGGCTCTGTCGAAACAGAATATCTTCCTGCCGCCTCGGAGACCTTCTGCACGATCTCCTCCTTGCCCTCAAAGTCCATCATCGAGAGCATGATGAGCGCCTGGCTCGCTGTCTCGGGGTTAAAAGCGCCCATCTTATAAAGCTGTGCCGCCGTCTCGTTCTGGCTGAGCTTGGAAAACGGGTTGTTTTTCTCGGCCTTGACCGCGATGTCAAACACCGGCGTTCTTTTTATCTCCTCGCCCGAGTAGCTAAAGAGCGTTTTCGGCTTTAACGCCTCGTTTGAGTATGAGATGAAGGAAACGCCCTCGTTCGGGTCGGTTATCCTGAAAACGCGCTCGTCCGAATAGAACTGGCGGATGAGCTCGAGTATCAGGCGCACGACCTTGACATAGGCGCGGTAGTCGGCCTTTATCGCGTCGCGGCTCGTCTTGTTTCCGGCCTCCTGAAGCGTCGCTATCGCCGCTCCGCTCGTAACGCCGCCCGTCACTCCGCCGGAGTTCACGTCGCGGTTGCCGGTCGTCTCCTTAAGCTCCTCGATCTTGCGCTCCAAAATGTTAAAATAGATCGGCGAGATCGGGTTCACCGTGATCTGGCGCAGTTTCTCCGAGTCGATGTCGCCCTCGACCTCGACTATAGCGGCGGACTCATCCTCATACTGGCCGATGTTGATACCGGCGGACTTTTTGGCAAACCAGCGCGGCGTCAATGCGGTCTTTGCATAGCTCATCACGAGCGAGTCAAGCTCGTCGATATAAAGCTGTGCGTTGATGGAGACCGCGATAAGGCCGTAGCCCGTGCACGAATCCTCTTCGGGATAGAGCGTGTTGAAAACGACCGGGTAGAGCCCGTGACTGTAAAAGCCCGTCTCCGCTGTCTCGGGGTCGTTCTCCGAGGCATAGAGCACCTCGCCGCACGAGTACTTGCAAAGGTGGACGACCGTTTTGCCGTTCACCCTCTTTTTATAGTACCAGTCCACGACGAGCACGCTCTTTGATTTGTCCTTTTTCTCGTCGGAGTCATAATCGGCGAGCGTGTCCGCTCCCGAGCCCGAAAGCTCGGCAAAGGGGTACTCGGCCTTAACCAAGTCGCGGTCGCACTCGGCGCATATGAAAAGGTTCGGGCTTTCCTGAATGTCCTTTATTCCGGCCTTGTAAAACACATTTAAAATGTCGATATTGCGCACGGCGATGTCGCCCCTGCCCTCCTCGGCCGCCGGGTCCCAGAACACGCCGATACAGCTCGTTCCGTGCTTGATGCGGTACCACTCGGAGTCTGAATAGACGGCCTCAAAATCGTTTCTGTCCAATATCACGGGCACGACGGACGAAAGCTTTTTCGCCTCCGGCGCGTCCGACTCCTCGCGCGGCAGGAATATCGGCTCGGGGTAGTTATCCATCATATCCGCGTGCTTTGAAACGACCGAGCTCCACATATATGCCGAGCCGCGCATCTTTGACCCGTTCTTTGTTCCGTCATAGAGCTTTAAGCGCCACGCCTTTTCTTCGGAGACTATTCTGTCCTCCAGGCTTTTTTTGCCCTCGCGGTATTTTTTCCGTTCCTCTTCGGCCTTCGCCACGTCGTCGTTCGTGATGACGGCGACGGCCTCCTCGATTGCGCCGTTTTCCGGCGCGAAAACCTCAGAAATCATTTCTTTCAATTAAATTCCTCCTTTTTTGTTTGGTGATTCGGTTTTTCACACTACCTTGATTGTCACCTCCATGTCCTCGGCCGTTTTGGCGTCGCGTTTTTCTTTCCATCCGAAATTGCTCTGGAGGCTGAACATAATCCCCGTCACGCCCGTTTTTCTTTTTATGAGCTCGTCCTCAAGGTACGACTCGATAACGTTTCTGATAAGCGACACCGTTTCGGGATAGCGCTTTTCGCATTCCTCCCAGTACCTCTCCGTCAGCCCGAGGCTGACCTTTAAGGCCGAGAGCGACGGCGGCGATGAGAACCCCTCGTCTGTGACGAGCGAAGAGAAATATTCCTCCGCCGCGCGGCGAAATGCCGCCTCCGACCCGAAGCCGCGGGATTTTTTTAGTTTATAGCCCATTTTTTCACCTCCGCGACTATTATAAAATACTTCTCCGACGCAAAAAAGTCCGTATACGGCAAAAGTCCACGGAGAGTGGATTGCACATTTTCACTTTTTGCATTACAATTATTATGAGGTGATCAAAATGGATCTTAAAAAAACAGGTACGGCACTAAAAGCGCTTCGTACCGCTAAGGGGATGACGCAAAAAGAGCTTTCAGAAAAGCTCAGCGTCGAGGCAAAGACAGTCTCCAAAAGGGAGACGGACTCCGGCTTTCTGATCTATGAATTTTTAACGTCTGACGAGATAAACGCCTGTTGCTTTGAAAACACGCGCCTTCGCGCGATTCCCCACATTAATTTTTGCCGGGCGGTCTTGAATAAGCGCTGACTTTGTGCTATACTGTCCTTTGAACCCATAAAATACGGTTTTTACCAAGGACGAAAGGACAAAAATGGACAAAGAGACCTTTGAATTATATTACGGCGAAAAAGAGGCGGACAGGGCATATGTCGTCTCCCTCCCGGGGGACAATTTCACGATGCCGAACGTCTGCGCCTGTTGCCTGGATAAATCAGCGCCCGTCACGGTGCAGAAAACCGTGCGCCGCATCAACCGCTTCACAAAGCGGCCTTACTACATAAGTGCGTCGAAGTTTCCCCTCTGCCCTGCCTGCATGCTTCATAAAAATGAGCTTTCCTTTAAGACAGGGCTCTCCTCGGCTGTAAGCACGGTTTTGGCCTTCGCCGTCACGCTCATTTTCAACGCATCGCCCCACAGCTTCACTTTCGGCGCTGTAACGCTGGCGGCCGCATATTTTCTTTTGCTTTATCTGATAAAGGTGCCGGCGCTCTCCCATGAGCACACGGCGCGCTCCTCCCCTGTCGCCCTTCACTATTCGGTAAAGCCGGTCGACTACACGATCGACGGGTGGATCGCGCCCAATAGGTTCTTCTCCGTTCTGACCTTTTCAAACAAAGAATATGCGCGCCTTTTTTCCGAGACGAACAAACACGCCTCGCTGGTCTTCCCCGTTTATAAAAAGAGGCGGACGGATAAATGCCCGCTCATTTACGCGGTGGAAAAGCCCTTTTCCTCGTTTTTGTCAACGCTTTTGTTTTTCGCCTTCGCGGTCGTTTGCGCAATGCTCATCACAGCCTCCTTCAGATGAGTATTTTTCGTCATAATAAATATCGAGTATCTGCTTGACTGTGCACACTGTCTTGTCTCCGGCCTTGCCGTTGTGACAGCAGTATTTGTAGACGAGGTTTCTTCTCGTCTTGCTGTCCGGGAATGTGAAGCGCGCCATCTCGCAATACATAAAGCCCCTGTCTCCGGCGTTTTCTCCGCATTTCGGGCGCTCCCTTTTGTAGTAAGGGCAGGTCACTATCGTTCCGCCCATGTTGTATCCTGTCATAATATTGATCTCCTTTACATTTTTTACCGTTTTTAACCTATTAGGTTAATGCTCAGGCAAAAAAAATCCTTCCTGGGTCAGAAAGCTCCAAAATAACGCGGATCTTCTCCGCTTCATCCGTGCTTATGACACCTTTCTTTATTTTCCGACTGAATGAACCGTGAGGCAAACCCAATTTACGACACAGTTCATCCTTTCCGACATTCTTTTTTGCCATTTCTTCTTCAAGTAAAGCTATGTTTAGCATCAAATTTCATCCCTTTCCGATGTGTTTTTAACCTTACGGGTTAAATTATACATCTTTTTCCATAGCTTGTCAAGTTATTTTTGTAAAAAATTTTATTTTTTCTTGACTTTTTTAACTTGATATGTTAAAATTGGCTTGTGAGGTGATTTAAATGAGTATCGGAAGACGGATAAAACGGCTTCGCGAAGATCTTGGGCTGACCCAGGAGGACGTCGCAAAAAAGGTCGGCGTCGCAACTCAGACAATATACAAATATGAAAACGAAATAGTGACAAATATTCCGCTCGACAAGCTCGAAAAGATTGCGGCGGTATTAAACACAAGTCCTTCCTATCTTATGGGCTGGGAGGAAAGGAAGGCTCCGGCAGTCCCGCAGTTTCCTTACCCCTGCGAATCGCGCGACGTTGTGCGCCTCGCTGTCCGCGGCGACATCGCGGCCGGGTATAACAACTATGCGGACGAGTCGTGGGACGGGGACTTTATTGAAATTCCCAGAAGCTATTTAAAAGGGGCTGACATTTCGGAGTTTTTCGTGCTCCGCGTCAAGGGCAACAGTATGTATCCGATGTATATGGAGGGCGACCGCGTGCTCATCAAAAAGCAGAGCACGATGGACTACTCCGGCGAGATCGGCGCTATTTTATATGACGACGATATGGCGACCTTAAAAAAGGTCGAATATGTCAAAGGTGAGGACTGGCTTCGGCT
>ERZ779851.474-NODE-474-length-40113-cov-3.809801_pt1 | contig 40113 bp, 53 predicted proteins | sample MGYA00511094_ERZ779851 | MGnify/ENA primary metagenome ERZ779851 (study PRJEB29588, sample SAMEA2155512) | human gut metagenome | biome: human gut; feature: human-associated habitat; material: faeces | place: Denmark | collected 2008/2010 ...
AAGTTCTTGATTGGTCTTTTTCACGTCATCCCAATCCGTTTCAACACCATTAACTGCTCCAAAACCAGCTGCGGCAGTATTAACCCCAATCATAATCCCACAAGCAATTTCTGGTCCAAGCCTTTTCTTTAGCATCATATACTCGTGGGCTAACTGGTGTTCGAGTATCACATGAGCTATCTCATGCGATACAACCCCTATAATTTCAGGATAATTCATTATACCCAAAAGCCCACCATTGATGAAGATCTGCCCGTTAGGAAGAGCGCATGCGTTCAGAGTATTGTCGTCTGCAATTTTACACGCAACATTTGGGAAAGCTATAGATGCTTGAGTTATTGACATTAGTGAATCTGCAATAAACTGGTACTCATCAGATGTGGCAATGCTATTACAATATCGGCAGACATTGGCCATATTCACAGCTAATGTATCCGCCGCTTGCATTATTAAGCGCCCCTTTCTATTGATAGCCTCAATCATACTGTTAGCCATTCTGTTATTCTGGAAAACCGACATCCAGAAATCAGAAGCTGTACGAACTTTCGGCTGTTCGAAAACGAAGTCTTTAACATCATACTCAAAAATCAAAGTTCTTATTTTTCGAATATCCGAATGTGGGACATCTAAGAATTCTTGTTTTTCAAGTTTGCGATAATACGACATTCCACCACTCTGCGCAATTACAGGACATGTTGCCATAATGTTAACCATAATCAGACAACATACAACGTAACTCTTAAATCCACCTGACATATCAAAAAGCATGAATTAATTCTTGCACCGCATGCACGCGTTATTTAATTAATGTTTTCATAAACTCCAGCTGCTCCCTGAGCATCTCGTTCTCCTTCTCCAGGACCGCTATTCGCGTGGCCTGTTCCGACAGTTGCGCGGCATGCGTGGGCGGCAGTGCGTTGTGGCTACCAATGCTTACTTTGGCGGAACCGTTGCCCGTGGCTTTAGCCGATATGCTCGTAGTCGGAGTGTCTACTTGCAACATTGACGTGTCCCAGCCCATCGTATTTTGCTTTAATAAAGCGATTTTATCTTGAGAAAGACGGCGCGTTCCATTGCAAAGTTGGGTAATATACTGCGGAGATGAGCCAATATAGTCTGCTAAATCTTTTTTTCTTAGCCCATTCGCCTCTATAAATAATTCAAAATCAGTCATTTATAAAATATCATAAAAATACAGCAAAATAAAGCACAAAATCCTTGCTTTAATGCTTTAGTTGCTTTACCTTTGCATTCAGTTAGTACATACATACGTACAAACATAATAAAAAGTAAAAACAAAAACAAAAGTGCAAAGAAAGGAGGTCCGCATGAAAACCAATAGACGAGACTGGAATATCGACAGGATAGTCAGCAGAGTAATAGGCATAGCGATACTGCTTGCCGGGATTGGATACTTCTTTTTCGGCACCTTCCAGCAGGATGAAATAAGGCTGGTAGCATTTGCTGCCTGCGTGGCCATCAGCATGGGGATAATGAAGGATGACAAAGTCCGATAAACAGGGATGCAAGCCTGTGAAGGTGAGCACCCTGCACAAATCAAACATATAACATCAGAGCTGCCTGCTTACAGGCAAAGAGCAGGCAGCAACATGGGGAACTTGCACGGGTGGCGTGCCGCATGTGGCTGACAGCGATAACAGACCAACAGCGAGGGAGGTTCGAGTCCTCCGTTCCCTTCTAGATTATAAAAACAACACAAACAGTATGGCAACAACAAAGATGAATGTGCGTGGCACACTGACGAAGATGAAGCCGGGAACCCAGATGATGTTCACATCTGAGGTGGTAAGCCTTAGGTATCTAAGGAATGTCACCTCTGATCTGAAAGATCAAGGGTTCCTTTTTTCTGTCAACAAGGAAGACACCTTATACAGAGTCACAAGAATCGCCTAATCTGTAGAGACATGGATGAGAAGAAGATACTCGACGCGCTGTCCGACATCAAACGGTACACCCTTCTTGCCGCCAAGGAGATGTTGACCGTGGAGGACATGAGTCTGCTCACAGGCTTCAAGCCTACATATATCAGGAAAATGATCCAGGAAGGCAGACTCCCATACTACAAGCCGTCAAACGGGAAGGTATTCTTCAAGAAGAGCGAAGTGAACGCCTATCTCGAAGGCCAGAGAATCCCGTCGATAGCAGAATTGGTAAACAGATAACATCCCACACAATGATACAGAATACAATCACAGCGGCAGACTATCAGAGGCTGGCGGAAGCAAGACGCTTCCTGTACTGCGACTTTACGGACGAGTTCATGTCCTCTTTCGACACCAAGGAGGCGAAGGGCCTAGCAGAAATGCTCAAGAAAAATCAATATCACAGGGAGGAAGACAATGTTTAAGAAGTTTAAGAAGGATGACGTCGTCGTCTGGATGGCGGTGAACGGAAAGCAAAGCGGCAGGGTCATCTGCCACGACACTCTCGGCTTGGGCTACATGATAGTGGCGCTTTCAAACAACCGGCGGATGCTCGTGCACGAGAGCTGCGCAAAACTCATGGAAGAGACCACCGGAAGCTATATTCGAGGTTGACATAAAAAAGTCCTTCGCAGTGATGCGCGGGCACGGGAGAGCCAGGTTGGCGAAAAAGCTTTAAGATGTAATTTTTTCTATATTTTAAAATCATAATATTAAACATAGTTAAAGCAGTTCTAGCCTAATCAAAATTTAACCCAATCCAACATAGCAATCCCGTTCAACTCTTGCGAGGGTGATACCTTTCAAGGGTTCCATTTTTCAAACAACTATAATCTATAAAAGTTTATGGAGAACAATGAATTACAAGTAAGGCAACAGAACGGGCTTAAAAAAGCCCCGGATGCGCAGGATGCGCCGATGGGAAGATTCAACAGATGCATAGCATCGGTCAAGACGCAGCAGTACCTGCTCCAGGTGCTTGGGCGCAAGAAGGAATCTTTCGTGAACAACATCACGGCTCTTGTCGCGAACGACGCGAACCTCCAGGGATGCTCCCCGATGTCGCTGATCTATGCAGGTATCAAGGCTACGGCACTGGATTTCGCACTCGACAACAATCTGGGCTTCGCGTATGTGATTCCCTACAACAACAAGCGGAAAATCACCTGCGAAGACGGTTCAGTCAGGGACGTCGTCGTCAAAGAGGCTCAACTTCAATGGGGATACAGAGCATTCATACAGCTCGCGATCCGAAGCGGACAGTTCAAGCGAATCAATGTGACTGACGTAAAGGAAGGCGAGATCAAGTCCATGAATCTTCTGACTGGCGAGATAACATTCGACGCGGCACCGAACCGCCTGGAGCTTCCTGTCATCGGATACGCAGCATACTTTGAACTGGTGAACGGCTTCAGCAAGACACTCTACATGACCGTGGAGGAATTGCAGAGACACGCAATGGCCTATTCCAAGACATACAGCAGCAAATATGAGAGCACAAGGAACAGTTCGAAGTGGGCTACGGACTTCGACGCGATGGCAAAGAAGACAGTGATCAAACTGCTGCTCAGCAAGTATGCACCTCTTTCGGTCCAGATGCAGGAGGCCGTGAGGACTGACCAGGCCATTTTCGACGACAACGGCAGACAGGAATACTCGGACGCTCCGAGCGAGCCGGAACAGAGGCAGATTCTCATCGAGGCGAGAAAAGAAGAAATGAAGGAGAACGGAGTCCAGGCTCCAGAAATGCCGTAGCATATGAACAGGTATCTGAAATACACGCCGGAGCAGATGGAGGAGCACCTCTCCGGCTACCTGGTGAACAGCTGGAGCTACAGCGGCGTCCAGTGCTTCGCCAGGAACGAGAAGGCCTTCGAGATGCAGTACATCTACTGCGAGCGCGACAGGAAGTCCATCAGCTCGATTGCGGGGAGCGCCTACCACGAGGCCCTAAAGGAGTTCTTCAGCATCTGGAAGCCGGGCGTGCAGCCCGAGTTCGTGGCCCTCACGGCAGTGGCATACGGCTATCTGGACGAAGTGCCGGCAAATGACTGGAAGACCACTGACAAGTTCCCTACCGCGGAGGCGGCCAAGGCGGAGGCGACATCGAAAGTGAACAACCTGCTTAAATATTTCTGCGAAGAGGTTGGCACTTACACTGGCGACATTGCGGAAGTGCTGCATGTGGAGACCCGCTTCGAAGAGTGGGTGACGGTGAACGGGGTCGACATCCCATTGCCACTGCACGCTGTCATTGACATGGTCGTAAGACTCAAGGACGGGCGCGTGGTCATCATCGACCACAAGAGCAAGTCGAAGTATACGGACGGCGACGAGGTGGCCCTGGTGCACGGGCAGCAGGCGATGACATACGTCGAGGCTTACGAGACGGCGAACCCTACGGAGGAAGTGAGCGAGGTGTGGTTCGTGGAGGCGAAAGAGTCGAAGAGCAAGGACGGCTCGGCACAACTCCGCAAGCACGTCATCAGCATTGACAGGAACAGCAGGATGCTTTATGAAGCTCTGCTCTATGAGCCGCTGAAGCGGATGTGCGAGGCCGTAAGCAATCCGGATTACGTCTATATGATTAACACGTCCGACAATTTCATTGACAAGGCCGTCCTCTACGACTTCTGGGCGAGGACGATGATCTCGGAAGTGGACGACTTCCCTACCGTTCCCGACAGCAAGAAGGAACTGATACGCAAGAGGACCGCAAAGATCAAGGACTCCTCAAGAATCAATATTAACCCAAAGATTATAACGAAGTTCCGGACGGAGGCTGCTTCTTTCATCCGGATTGATTACAGCAACTGTGATATGACAAAGCAAGAAAAGATAGAGCACGTTCTGCGCTCACACAACATCAATGTGCAGGTGGCGCACACGATAGACGGATTCTGCTGCGACACGTACCTCCTGGACGTGGCTCCTGGGGTGACCATAGTGAGCATCTTCTCACATAGGATGGACATCGCCTATGCCCTCGACGTCCCGCAGGTACGAATAGCAGGCTACCTGATGATGTACAACAACAGGTCCTATGTCGCCATCGAGGTGAACAAGAAGCGAGAAAAGACATTGTACTGGGACACGAAGTATCTGGAAGGGCACAAGATCCCTCTCGGAGTCGACAACTTAGGAAGGACGATAGTCTGGGACCTGGACAACCACTCGACGCCGCACATGCTGGTCTGCGGTTGCACGGGAAGCGGAAAGTCGGTGGAGCTCATAAGCATTCTCGCCTACGCACAGGAGGCCGGTATAGACGACATCGTCATCTTCGACCCGAAATATGAGTTCGCGAGTCTCGACTGCGGCAACGCGAGCGTATTCAGCGACATCGAAGACCTGGAGCGGGTGATGGAGCAGCTGGTCAACGAGATGAACGGAAGAATAAAGGCCAAGACCAGAAAACTCACCCTGGTCATCTTCGACGAGTTTGCGGACGCGATGGACCAGTCACGCACAGCAAAGGAACTGGAGGGGAAGAAGACACTGATGGAGAACCTGAAGATGCTCCTGCAGAAAGGCCGCTCCTGCGGAATGAGGTTCTGCGTTGCTACACAGAGGGCAAGCACGAAAGTGATCACAGGAGACATCAAGGTTAACATCCCAGTCCAAGTCTGCTTCCGGGTTCCGAAGGCAATCGACAGCAAGGTGGTTCTCGATGACGAGGGCGCGCAGACATTGTATGGACATGGTGACGGGCTGATAAAGTCCCCGGAGTATCAGGACGGACTCGTGAGGTTCCAGGCCTTCTACAAGCCGTAGAGGTAAGGAGGAAAAGGTATGGCAAGAAAATCTTTTGTATTTCGGCTCGAATGGTTTAAGTCATTGAGTGCTTATCCAGCGGAGATCAGACTTGAAGTGTACGAAGCGACGATGAGGTATGCGCTGTCGGGGACACTGTCGGAGCTGAAACCGCTAAGCAGTATGGCTTTCACATTCATCAAGAACGCGCTTGACGCCGATTTTGAAAAGTATAATGACATATCGGACAAGAGAAGGGCAGCAGGTCAGAAGGGCAGAGCAAATGCGAGCAAATGCAAGCAAATGATTTCAAGTGAACAAATGATTTCCGAAAATGTTTTGCTCTATGATACTGATGCTGTATCTGATACTGATACTGACACACCTTGTGTGTGTGATGGAAGCGCACCAGCGCGCGCGGCAAGCCACGACACCACAGCACACAATGATTTTGAATTTTTCTTTCCTACTTTCTGGATGCGCAACATCATAGCACCGGAAGCGGAAACCAGGAGATTCATCGACTACTACGAGGCTTCAGGGTGGATTCTTGAGAAAGGAGCCGTATTGGACACCGATTCGAAGCGACTGGCAAAGGCCAGGCAATGGAAGCCGGAGAAGCCGGGCAAGCGCTTCCCTGATGACTTCCTGAAAGTCTGGTGGCAGTTGGCGCAGGCGGCTCCGACGGAGGGAATCAGAGGGCAGATGCTGTGTGACAGGGTGGCCGTAGACATGACCGGAACGGAACCGGTGGTGCGGATTGGCGCGGCGACTCACGCCTGGATAATGGGCGAAGGCAGGAGCATCGCGGAAGAGGCTCTGATGAAAACCTGGCTCCAAGGAAATAAAAGACTGAACTTCCGCAAGTATTAATCACAACAAGAAAATTATGGCATTGAACAAAATTTTATTGATCGGCCACGTGGGCAAGGCGACAGCACAGGAGGTGATTTATGAACAGGCGAAGGACGATCTCCCTTTATAGCACGACACTGACGGCAAGGGAGCACCAAGAGATGAGAAACTGCATTGAGAAGATCCGGCGGCTGGGAATAAGGGACAACCGGTTGACGAATTTAACGGACCGGATGTCCAGGACGTTGAAGAAGTCAGCGAGGAGAGAGGGCAAACGATCTGCCGACAAGCAGGCATCTACCGGCACGGTGGAATTCTTCGGGGATGACATATTGAACAAGCTATAAGTTAAACATGAAAACAAGACTCATGACGCACGCCAGTCTGTTCTCCGGAATTGTGACTCACTTATTGGATTATGTCCAGCGAGGAGAGGAAAGATGTAAGGAGGCAGCCGAGAATCCACTGAACGAAGAGCCAGTGAGTTCTTATTACAGGGGTAAGGCCAAAGCCTTCAGCAAGGTTATGGAATTTTTAAAATTGATTGACAAATGAAAGTAAGAATCAAGAAACTGAATGACAAGGCGGTGATGCCGACAAAGGCGCACGCGACAGATGCAGGATTTGACCTGTACTGCACCAGCAAGGAAGTGAATTGGGGAACACGGCTATTGATCTGCCATACAGGATTGGCATTTGAGATTCCGGATGGATATGTGGGGCTTTTATTTCCCCGTAGTTCTGTGAGCAACATGCCCTTGATGATGGCAAACTCGGTCGGTGTCATTGATAGTGGTTATCGAGGAGAAGTGACGGCGAAGTTTAAGATAACTTGTATAAACGAGATTTTCGCTAACGATTATGAAGTAGGCGATAAGATTGCGCAAATGATAATCATCCCTTATCCGGAGATTGAGTTCGAGGAGACTGACAGCCTTTCGGAGAGCGACAGGGGAACAGGCGGCTATGGTTCAACAGGGAGGTAGTCATGAAGTTTGAAGCGACATTCTCGGAGCATGGCAGGGTTATGACCAGGACCTACGACAAGCCGGACGCAACCAAAGAGGACGTGATTGAATGGTTCGGGTTGCGTAAAAGTGATATAGACTGGTTCAGAATTAAACAAATCAACGAAAAGGATTAAATTATGAAATACGATTTTACAAGATGCAATAATTTGCAATTCAAGGCGAAAGATGACGGAGGAATAGTAAGAGAAGGCTTTCTGAAGGTCTCGAGCAGAGGTACGGTGTATGTATATTATTCGAATGAAAATAAAATTTTCGACCATTTTCTTCAGATTGACTTTGATGGGTATCATGGGATTTTTACAGACGCAACGAAGTTCGGCGAATGGGCGGAGAATCACGATCTGGAAATAGTCACGCGCGATCCGGAGACTTACACCGACTGGAAGGTGGGAGACCACGTCTTTAATAAAATCTTTGAAGAATACTACAAAATCGCCGCGAAACTGGGCGATATAGTGTTTCTATTGGACAATGATGGTAACATAACTATATCATGTACTACCCAACTGGCGAAGTATTTCACTTTCATCCTCACGGACTACGAGCTGGAGTTGCGCGCTGAGCAGGAAAAGAAGAAGTGCCCATTCAAGGAGGGTGACAAGGTGCTGGTTAGAGATTCGGACAAATCTTGGAGGTTCGAAGTGTTTCAAAATTATAAAGTAAATTCACGCTATCCGTATGAATGTATCAGCACTAAATTCGAGCAGTGTGTTCCATTGAACGAGCACACGTGGCAACTCTTAGGTACGACGGACGAATATAAGGAGGAGGATTCGTATGAAACTAAATGATTTTCTACAAAAGGTTATCCTTTTCAGCGGCAAGACACAGGTGCAGGCAGCGAACGAGGCGAAGATATGTCCTCCGACGTTCAATGAGCTGTGCACTGGCAAAAGAGAAATAACTCACGCATACGCAGCGCGGCTTGAAAAGGTGTTCGGCATTCCGGCGCTGGTGTGGATGACGTGGCAGACAATGGAAGTAATCGAAAAATCTAAAGGGAGATGAACTACAAAGTAACATTCAGAAAAAGCAGATGTAACGACTAAATAACATCAATTTATGTCGAGGCGGAGTCTGCGGAAGAAGCCGCCGATGGTGTCAGACTTTACTATCGCGTCAGTCATGATGACATTTTATCAGTTGAACCTGAAGAATAGAGATTATGAAACAATTTGACTTGCAAGAATATCTAAAGAATCCGGGTCAAAAAATCGTGACCCGCGATGGTCGTGCCGCGAGGATCCTTTGCACGGATAGAAATTACGATAATTATCCAGTAGTCGCTCTCGTGCAAGTACAGCTCCGTGGAGGACAGCTTCGTGATGATCCATATTGCTATACAAAAGATGGCTTGTATTTAGATCATTCAGAAAATTCAAAAGACCTGTTTTTCGCTCCTGAAAAGAAAGTTGGATGGATAAATATATACAGGTCTACAACATTAGAAACAGTGTGTAGTCCTGGTTGTGTGTTCAATACTGAAGAAGAAGCATTGTGCCATCAAACAACAAGAGTAATGAAGTATCTAGGAACTTGTAAAATTGAGTGGGAGGAATAGTTATGACAATAGGAGAAAAATCAAGTGAATATGCGGAAAAAAGCTTCACATCTGCCGACATAAGCAATAGTGGCAAGCACGATGTCGCCTTTCATTCTTATATCGCAGGTGCAAATTGGATGCTTGAAAAAGCTATTGACTTTATAAGAGCCCAATATTCCGATTGTGAAGAACTCGCAGAGGAGAAAATTCGGTTATTTAAGGAATCAATTGAGGAATAATATGGCAAAAGGATGTAGAAACGAATTTCCATACTTTGGAGCAACATACCCTGATGCACATTGCATCAATGGTTATTTATGGGATTTGGACTCTGTGGAGGATGGAAAATTCACAATTGGAGGAGATGAACCTTGCCCATTCTGCAACACTAAGGAATGGCTTGATCGTGTGGTCGGTACAATTTTCGAGACCAAGGCTGATGCACTTGAATGGAGAGATAAGCTTGCAAACAGATGGAATTGTGGACCAATCGAAGAATAATTATGGCAATAGAAAAAAAATTAAAAGTCAAATGAACAAGAATATCCGTACAGCCGACTTATTGGCTTCAACGGCATCAGGGACGTTATGGTAATCACGAAACTCAAGGAGGAAAAGAAATGACAAATAAAGACAATGCAAGTAAGGCAAGAGAGATAGCCAATGAATTTGCGAATGAGAATGTTCGCCCTGCTATCCGTATAGCGACAGAAGAAATGATGGGTGCGGTCTTCGAGTCCGTAAAGACCGAATGGAGGGAGTTTTCCTACATTGCGAGCGAGTTGCATAGGCGAAGAATAGAAACAATCATAAACCTAGAAAGGGGAGATATTCAACTTCGGGATGAGAAGACAGGAAAGACCTTTATCTTCGGAAGCTTGTTTGAAGTCAAGGCTTTTGCTCTTGGTCTGGATTGGGGTGTTAAGAATGCAAGGGATATGGATTTATGTGGTCTCCGCTCATCAATTTGTAAGGAGGAATGGAAATGAAGACTCTCACATTGTTTCTCAAAAAGAAGTGGTTTGACATGATTGCTTCCGGAGAAAAGACGGAGGAATACAGAGAGATTAAGCCATATTGGGAAAAACGCCTGTTAGACTATGAAGCCATAAAGCGTGATTATGGAATGCGTGTGTTTCGCAGTTTCGTGGTTGGGGACCCGTTGAAACATTCACGAGGATTTACGCACGTTCGCTTTCATCGTGGTTATTCAAAAATCACAATGACATTCGAAATTGACAGTATAACATTCGGTAAAGGCAAAGAAGAATGGGGCGCAGAGCCGGGCAAAATGTATTTTGTTATCAAACTGAAAAGGAGGTCTGAATGAAACGATACCGGATTGTGAGAGGCGAAAGCTATAACGGCTGTATTCCTATCATTGGGTACAGGTCCGTCTTGATACGTGGTTCATGTGCGAGTATGTGAACGTGAAAGGATTTGAATCATACAGCCGTGCCAAAGAATTATTGAACTACTTGAATGATTAAATATGTTAAAATACAGAGTGATAAAGGACGTCAACGGCATCTGCAAGAAGGAAGAAGTGATTTTTGGAAGTATGGGCTATGACGAAGCTTTGAAAGCGCTTGCAGCGTGGCAGCAAGGTGTCACCGGCAAGACTCGGAAACGGCAGGGGCACTCGGAGGACGACCTGCAGATGCAGTGTGTCCGCTGGTTCCGGCTCCAGTTCCCGCAGCTCTCCAGGCTCCTGCACCATTCCCCAAATGGTGGCCGCAGGGATGCAAGAGAGGGTGCGAGGTTCAAGAAGATGGGAACGCAGCCAGGCTTTCCGGACCTGATCTTGTTGGTGCCGTCAAAAGGCTACCATGCGCTCATGCTGGAATTGAAAACGCGCACAGGGCGGCAGCAGGAGTCACAGAAGGAATACCAGAGACTCATCGAGGCACAAGGATACAGGTATCTAATCGTGAGGTCGCTCGAACAATTCCAACTAGAGGTAAACACTTATCTATCCGAAGTTGAATAAAATACTTAATATTGAAACATTAAAATTTATCTATTATGCTATCTGAAACCGTACTGGAACATGTCATTGCCTATATTTTTGGGCACAAATACTATGCTAATATTGTAAACATGATCGGGACTGCCAATTGTTCTATTTGCAGCTTTATTTTCGGTTCACGAGAAGAAGCCGAAAGGCACAAGGAAGAACTTCAGACTAACCGAACTTACAAGTACATTGAGACAATATCATTCCGTTCAAGAAGAGTGTCTTATTAATCCGCCTGGCAATATGAAACTGTTGACTTCAATTAAATGGTTCATCGAGCGCGCCGTTTGGAAATCATGTTATGTGATAGCTGACGCGAAAGACAATTCGGTGACGTTTTCGAAAAGGCTTTTCACCCGGGCCGGAATTTCAAAAATGGAGAAGGCGAAGGTTTTCACCTTCTATATTCCGGAATTCGAACAATATGCTTTCACATTCAACCCGAAACTAGAGCAAGAGACCCAGATGGCCGACATCATGTACAACAGCAAGTACAAGTGCGTAGGATTCGAATGTCTGATACCGACCATCAATAAAGTTTTCTACGACTATGGACTCCCGCCCGACATCTGTGTCAAATTGAGTGTCATAGGAAAGAAGCAAAATGGAATGAAGTATTATTTGATATGTAGACCCAATGGCTATGGAACATTTAGAAATCAAAAAAAAGCTTCTGGGAGATAGCACCCGAAAGCCGGACATCACATTCTACCAAAATGGTCGGATTGATATAACATCTGCCGTAGCGGATGTTCTCGAACTGCAACCAGGAGATGTAATAGATATAGCCGAAGGAAAGTCGGACTGCCACCTGTATGTACGGCATCGCAAAGTCGAAGGCACGATAGCAAGACACGAAGGGCAATGTTATCCGAGCAAGCCTGGAAGCAGAAATTTCAGAGCATACAGCAAGAAATTATGTGATGCAGTCTTGACCATTTCCGGCGGCGACACCGCACGGATCATGGCAGGGACATGCATTGAGTCTGACAACTTGGGAAAGTCCATTATCCTTATCCTGCAACACAATTTAGATAATCCGACAAAACAATCAGAACATGAATGAGAAGAATAGAACTGAAGTCAATTTCAGATTGAAAAGAGCCCAGATCCTGTATGATGCGGACAACAACGCATACATCGAGGGCAACATGATGCCTGACGAAACAGGCAAACCGAAAGCCGCCCTTATAGACATAACCCAGGACGGAAACATTGATAGAGTAAACAGGGTGATGAACCTGGCAGTATCCGAGTGCAGGGAAATGCTGTACCCCTACAGCAAGCAGGAAATCCAAACGGAGGATTGTGGCAATGAGCCAACAACGCCAGAAGAATATGTCATTACTGCCGCATTTCCGGAAGATCTATCTCAGACCACGGTAGAACTGATAGCAAACCTCCTGCACGAATATGTCACCGGCAGAGTGCTGTCCGACTGGCTTTCCATTACAAAACCAGAGAGCGCTGCAAAATGGTACTCGGAAATTGAAAGCATAAAGTTGAAGCTGAAGCAAACCATGAGCATCCGCAGAAAGAAACTACGCCGTGGAAGATCTCCGTTTTAGTCAACTCGGTTATTCACTGACAGAAAAAGCAGGACACGCCATTATTATGTGCTGTCCTGCTTTATTGTCTTTTATCTTATCTGGTTTACTAATTTCGGTGTAAATATTACCGACATTCCGGAAAGGCTTTCATCGTCGGAAAGGGCACATTTCAATGCTATCTGAAAATACTTATATGGCGTACCGCTGAACCCTCGAAGATAATGATCAACACTAGAATATATTGGCGTCCAATTAATCAAGTCTCTTGAACCATACAATATCTGCTGCACATGACCTCGTTTGAAATTGCCTCGCTGAATAATGGTATTGATGGTTTTCAGGACATCCGGCATATCCAGCTTGAAAGGCCTAGTCATAATCACTTGATTGTTTACGACATCATTAGGGATTCGTTTCGAGTAGTCCAGCAAATCACCATCGTATGTCAAAGCCAGAGCTTCAGGATAAGACTTCACCGCGCTGCGTATATTCGACGGCATCATCGACCAAGCCTTCCCGTTTAGAGAATAGACATAAGCATATCTGACTGTCGGATTGAAGACAATGATTCTCCTGGACGTATCATCATACAGCATTCTGCACCCATGAAGGAACGATTCGAATTTCAACAATGCGTAGATATTCATTTCATCCTTTCCTATAAGGACATTCTTCCCTTTATAATCCAACAGAGAGAATGGTTTGTCATTCTTGCTGTCAATCATATCCGAAAGACATATTACTTCCGAACCGGAAATCAGCATAATTCCGCGCTCCGTAACAAACAACACTGCATTATCAATTTGCGTGATACTGTCGGCATTTATGCACACATCCCTGGACACGGGTTGTTTTGTGGAGTATGAGCCGGTGGCGGATACTTCCAACGCCCAAATGCCGTCCGTACTGAATGCGTACAAAGGGAACTGACCGAACTGGCCCTGAGACAGCGCCTTGGTTGTCGTGCTGACACCCAGGATTTCTCCAGTGCCGACAGTATTTATACCTGTAACGGGAAAGACGAACGGGTTATTAACCTCGGAAGTATAAATCTTGTTCGGAATTGAGATGGTGTCATTGGTTAATGACGGAACGTCTTTTTCCTCCGTTCCATCAGACCACGAACCAAAATAGTAAGCCCCATTCAAGAACTCGTGTTTGGAAAGAGGGTAGGATCGGATACTAGTTGTTTTAGCATCGATGTCGTCCTCCTTGATAAAGAGTCTTACAGCATTCGGATTTGGATAATAAAACCAAATGGGAACGCCCTGCAATCCATATCCTTCATAACCGGCAAAATTTACGACCCGAACATTTTGGGACTCCAAACTGATAGATACGTAAAATGTATATCTAATAATTTTTGAGTCATACATAAGGTATCGATCCTTGTCTGCAATTATATCTGGAAAAGAATAGAAGTGCATAACGTATCCCCATGTCTGATTAAACAACGTTGTACTTCGGAATCCTCCATATAGAGATTTCTTCATATCCACCAGGTTCATCCTTGAATTGTATACAAACGCTCTAGATGGAACAAGTGTATCATGGCTGTCATAATCATCAGGCAAGACTTCCCGCTCAACAAGTGACTGTAAATAATCTTCGTCAACATCCACTTTATGCTCCACATAATCCCCCTCAACCATATCCTTTATTGGAATACTTTTCAAAAAATAAAAGTTTGAGCAACTAGTAATTTCCTTGTTAAAGTCTTCTTCCTTTTTTGTTGGAAGTTCTACGGTTTTAGGTTCGGGTCAATGTCTTTCATCATAAAAGGCATAGTAATACATTGATGAAAAAGTTCGAGGCTGATATCTTATAGGTATAGATATGGCTGGACTATAATCTGTTAAAGATGTCGTCTGATTCTTGAGATAGCATATACTTGAGCCACAAAGGCGTTCTCCGAAATGCTTGCATTTTCCGTTAACATCATATTTATACAAGGGTGCAGAGATGAAGATGTCCACACTGGTTATTATATCTGACCACGCACGTAGTTCAGAAAGGATTTCCTCTGGCTCAGAGACATAATATTGTAAATCATGAACAGCACCAACGACCCTAGCCTTTATTGGATCTGTCAGTCCGGATGTAATGGCAACCTGCGGAGCGACATCAGTGGCGCACATCATCAGAATCGGCGCGGACTGCATAGTCAAGGAGCCGTCATATAGTCTATATGCATATCTCACAAAAAAAGGCATTATGAATCTTCCTTTGTTTGTTGACTCATCAGCAATAAACTTGTTCACCTTTGCCAAGACTTGCGCTGTCACCTGCTCTTGATCTTCTGTGGAGAATTCTTTCTCGTAGTAATCGGATATATATTGATGGCCTTTGGAAAAACTCAGAGTAAATTCATCAGTGCGAACCATCTCCGATTTAAGAGAAAATTGCAATTGCAGATCAGGAAGATGTTGTCCGAGCGACATATATTTTCCATCTTTCCAGAGATAATACATCATGCCTTCATCAGTAAGCAAGACAATGGTATTACCAATGGAACTTATGCTGTTCACTTCGAATCTCAGCGCGCTGTCAAATTCAACTTTTTTATATTCTCCATCGTTCTTGTCGAGATAGAAATAGCTTAAAGCCAAGCCGTCATCTTGTATTTCCGTAGCAATGTAATGTTTGAACGCACTTGTTGCATGTACGTATCTGACGACACGGTCCGGAGTCCCAGTATTGAATAGCTTCTTCGGCTGCAATACCGGCTTTAGAGAACCGTTCTCCGTCCATAGATTCATCGACATCGCAAGAGTGCCATCTACGCAATCGTAGTCAGACGGAGCAGCAGTCTGTCCCGTATATGCTATTTCTTTCTCCATAATCAGATTTCGTATTAAGGTTTAACCGGGCGTTTCCGTGACATCATAGCTATAGACAGCATCTGATAATTATTGGACGCCAATTGTATATACTTTTCGGATTCATCAGGATTGACCAACGAGAACCATCCTGCAATTGCCGTATTGACGATATATTGGTGCATGGCCGTCGTCACAGCATCAATACTTGCCTCATTAAAATTCATCGGCAGATTCAATTGAATGATGATATCCGAATCGGCCTCAAACTGATTGTCATCACCTGCCTGTTGAGAAACATCGAGATAATCGCCCAAATTCTGCCGTAGCATCGACAAAGCATTCCCGATACTACGCAGCAACTGATTATAGCTCTCCGGTTCATCACTTGCCTGAATCGCAGCTACTTGTTCCGGATTATCGCCGGAGTCTTTATTGCGTCCTATCACATAGGTTTTATTCTGAATGTCATAGATTATTTCATTCAGATACAATGTTATGGGTATCAGTTTCTTTGCCATATACTATGTATTGCTGCGGACGCCTGCTAAAGTGCGTTTTTCGCCGCCCCTCTTCCAGATGTCGTTCTCGTCATACGAATTTTCCATTTTCTTCTTCATGTCATCCTTCGGTCTGCTCCACGGCTGGAACCAAGCAATGTCACTGATTGTCCATTCCCAGTTTCCGCGAAACGATACGGCACGGTCGTCAAGATATACATCTGCGGCAATCTTGCATCCTTTAGCGGTATCGCTGCCCTTAGGCTGGTCAGGATTCTCATTGATATAGTCATAGGCAATCTTGTTGTCAGCAAGATACTTTTTCAAAGCGTCGGTCACAGGACGTGTAGTATAGATAATAATACGCCATCCCTTTTTCTTGAGGGTCTGTGTTCCAATGTCGGCATTAGCTACCATATCCCCGAACTTGTCCTCACCCTGGTATCCGTCTGAATAGTCGGCGATGACACCGTCGAAGTCGATACATATTGTCTTCTTCTTTGTCATATACATTATGATTATGATGATTATGGATTAACGGAAGGCCTTTCTGGCCTCTTCTTGAAATATATTTTCTTCTTGAATGACATCAATGCAGACGCCGCTTCTTCCGAATAAGGCGCGACTTCATCCTTTGCGGAAAACAAATACCACTTGCTCACTATGTAATTGGTGAAATAGCTGAAAAGGTCAGTAGCAGCAGCGGACATCAGTCTATCATCAAACAACTGCGAAACGGACAATGTCACTTCGAAATCCCTGTCCAATTCCATGCAATGTCCAGGGATATTCTCACTAGACTTGACAAGGAACTGTTTCAAAGCGCTATTCGCCATGCTGCATGCTTCATTCCAGAACCTTTCCAACAGCAGGCGGTCGTCATCCGTCGTAAATATTCTGTCATACGCATTCTCGTCATTCAGTTTCTTTGCACCCGTGTAACTCGTGACCTTGGCCACTTCATTATACACGTTGAGTTTCGTTATTTTGATAGTAATCTCTTTCATGGCGATAAATATAAATATTTCCGGAACGCATTTAATGATATCTATTTATATAGAAACGGCTCTCGAAAAAGATTTTTTTCGAGAGCCTGGATATAATCTTCGCCACTTGTTACATTTTGAAGTATCTTCTTACAGAAAATACACGGTCCCTGTCTTCAAGTCGAGAGGCAGCAAGCTCTGCACACACGCGAACCTCCTGTTCGGATGTCGCATAATTCCGCAGCACTCCCCATTCATCAGACCAGATCATATTTAAGACCGCCAGGAATGCCCACTTGTTGTATTCTCCTGTCTTTTCATATTCAATGTCCAATGAGGACAATGCTCTAAAGGCAGCATCCGTATCATCCCAGTGCGCGCCACGCGAGCCGTCGAAGTTTACAAACTTGCTGGTGATCTCTTCGAATTCATCTTCCGAAAGGTAGTCGCGGAATCTCACCATATCTTCGCATTCATCTGCCAGGGCCTTAGCAGACTCCAGATCTTGGTTTTCAATCAGTTTCAATATTATAGTCCTACCGAGTTCATCGTCAATGCGGTCGCGGAGCAGGTCGATAAACCTATCCGCAGTCATATTTCTTTCCATAATTGTCAGCGTTTGAGTTATCATACTTTATTTCCGCTATTCAGCAATCGAGACAGCATATCCTTGAGTTCACCCATTGACGCTTCAATCTTACTGAAACGCTGTTCCGTTTCCTGCTTCTCGCGGTACGTCGGATTCAGTTCTGCCAGCAGCGTAGTCGATTTTTCAAGGATTTGCTTCTGTTGTTCAACCGAGGCAATTGCCTGTTCTGCGGTCACTTTCATGGATTCGACCTCTCCTGCAAGTCCCTGCCGGTCCACGGACAAGACAAGGTTGCCTGCATAAGTAACGGAAAGGTTTTCAGGAATAACATAATTGGCTGTCTTGCCGTCCGCTACTATGGAGACATCGACAACCATCCCGGACTTGCCGGCAGCAGGATTCATTTCCATACGAGGGAAACCGACGGCAACGGCCTTGCCTTGAGTCAACGTCAGTGTCTGCTTGTCGAGGATATATACGGGATAGTTTTGTTTCAGATCTTTGAAGTACATAGCTTGAAATAATTATGAGTGGAGAGATTCTTACCCCTCCACTCCGTAATACAAATGGGACTATGCCCCAGCTGTGGTAGCTGTCGGCTTGAGAGCCGCAATTAGTTCAGCATTCTGCTTCTGCTGCGAGAGCTCGAGACGTGCGTCATTGTACCTCTGCTGGAGGTCAGCCTGCCAGTGACAGTTAAGGGTGTCGATGATCCTCTGGGTGTTGTCCTGACCTGCGCGCACGATGTCGCACTTGTCCTGCTGCATCTGGAATCCGATGCCGGAGAAGCCACGCTCGACGCTCCTGTTCACGAAGTCAAGTCCAGTCTGAATCTTGTACTCGATATCCTTCTGGCCGAGCTGGTTCTCGTAGCCCATCCGGAGGATGTTCTGCTGTGTGTTGCAGCAGCAGTCCTTGATTGCCTGTATGACGTTGCAGTCGCCCATATTTACGGCATTTATGACGCGCTCAGCCGAAAAGCCGACCTGTCCGCCTACCTGCTCGATAGCCGAGCGGACTGCGCAGATTCCTCCCTGCAACTGGTTGAAGTCGCAGTTGAGACTTGCTGCAAGTGCGGAAATTGCATTGTCATTGCCCTTGATTGCCGACATCAGCAGGTCGCTGTTGTGGTTGTCTGCCATCTGATTTCTTAGAGAATCAATCTGACTCTGAATTTCAGTGCCCTGAAGACCTCTATTCCCGAAGCCGAATCCGTTTCCTCCGAAGAGTGCGAGGAATATCAAGTACATCCAAGGATTGTTCATCCAGTTGTTGGCCCCGCCGTTCATTGCAGCCATCAACGCCATCGGATCGGTATCGCGCTTGCCGAGCATCGCGGCAGCAAGAATATCATTGTTACCCCTATCGCAACAATAGATTTTATCTACCATTTCTGACATAATATGTTGGTATTAGTGTTACCCGCCTCTTGAGCCTTCGGCGGTACTGGCACGTGTACATCGTGATGCAAACATATCAACATATTCGCTGAAATTCAGGAGGTTGTCACCGCGTTCCGTGTCTATTACTTCCGCATTATTTCCCTGTTTATACGAGCCACTTCCGAGACAGCCTCTGGCATACCAGACGCAGACCTGCCGAGTTCGCGAGGCGCGCCTCGAACCCCGATATTGCGCTCCTTACGGCACGTGCCGACAAACCCATCCTCTCCGCAATCATTGCCGGATAGAAGCCGTTGCCGAGCAGCAGGAAGATGACGAGATAACGCGCATCCACGACTTCTTCCTTGCGTTCTGAAGACAATATCCGGTCACTGTCTATTTCCGCCTCCGAGGAGACGTCTGCAAGTATTCCGGCGAAAATTTCCGATTTTTTCATTTCTTATTCAATTTTTATTAGTTATCTTCGCCTCAGCCAACAACGAAAGAAAAACAGACCCACACCATTCAATTACCGAGGCAATAGTGCCCCCGTATTGCTGGTGTGGGTTTTTCTTTTAGTTGGCGCTAAACAAATCTTGCTCTTGCAAGTCGGGGGCTTTTTATGCCCCTCTTTTTTTGCTTACAAAATCAATTTCTTAAGCAAACCGAGAATCGGTCTCCGGAATTTCCAGAACCCAATGGCGGCAACGGCGGCCGCGAGAATCCAGAAGCCGTTGAGCCTGAAGCGCTGCCATGCCGTCAGCTCCTTCTCGATATAGACCTTTTCCTTTTCTTTTTCGACTTTAGCCTTTGAAGTAGTCGTGACGCTGTCCTTCTTCTCGATGGTGGACTTGGAGAGAACAGGTATCTTTGCCGCCTTGGTCTCCAGCGTGTGGTGAAGCATACCAGCCTCGACCCTTGCCTCCGACACGGCATAGTCATTCTCAAGGCGCGATGTCGTGTCCTGTGTAACTATGCGCTCCACTTGCCTTGGCAGCTCGACATAGATGGTGTCTATGTGCTCAATTAGCTCCGTCCTGACTTCCACCTTGGTGCTGTCGTGTGTCTCGATACTGGTCACTGCATGTCGTGAACTGCCGCAGGATGTCTCAAGCAAGGCAAGCAGCGCAAATGTCACCAGTTCGGGAAGAAATGACACCAGTCCGGAAAGAAATGACACCAGTTGTATTTTCATTGTTTTCATTTTATTGCTGATTTCGCACGTAGGTAAATCTCCCACCTATCCTCTATGCCGTTCAACCCGCCGTTCACCCTCTTGGTGATTGCCTTGAAGGTCTTGCGTTCTCCGGCTTCCGAAAGTTTGTCCGCCAATGCGTTCAGGCCGTTAGCCTTCCACCATAACGCGGCGGAGCGGCAGGCATCCAAATTCATCAGCAGGGCATCCGGCCAGACCGTCAAGTCCTTCCCCATCAGCGCCGACATCGCCACGTAGTTGTCTCTGCCCGTTATCTGAATCAGTCCGCGGCCTCGATACCTCCACCCGTAGCCGCCCATATTAACATCCTTCTCATACCTTTTCTCCCGTATAGCGCCAGTTGTAGCAAATCTGCCCTCTTTGTTCGCCATTCAGTTTGTGACTGAAATGAACGAACGTGGGATAGAGTATCATCTGGTCGAAAGGCAGTCCCAACTTCACCGCAAGCCTTGCGAGCTTCACCGGATCACCTGCCGCGATGTCTGCCGCTTCTCCTTTCACGTGCTGGCTCGTAGGCACTCCGCCCACGGCCGCATTGAGTGCCTTGCACCTGTATCCGGAATTGACTTTCAACGGCTTCCCCCACGCATCGCGCAGCGGCTGGAGCACGTTCTCTGCCAGCGCCAGGATACTGTCGCGGACCTCGAAAGAAGTGATGACATTGCAGATATGCTTTGCGTCCGCGACTTCACTTCTCTCGAACTCCCTATAGCTGAAGTCTTTTGTTATCGTTCCCATATCTTATTCTCCTTTGCCGGGCGTCGACTCTTCCTTAATCATCTCGATAACCTTCTGTGCCTTCTCGCTGTCCACACAGGAGATAATCTCCTGAACGACGTCAACTACCCTGCCTGCAGCGCTCTTCTTTCTCTTGGAGTTCTCGATGACGGAGCGCCCCTCAATGAGAAGTACGCCCAGCGTCGCAAGAATCGCACAATAAGGCAGGCTATACCACGTAAATACAGCTCCGAGTATGTCTATGAGCAGGAAGAAATAAACTATCCTCAGATAGTCTATAATCTTCCTCACAGTCTTCCGCAGCCCGTGGCTCATAATCTTCTCCCTGTTCGTTTTTGCCGCGTCTATTCCGGTCCACATATCAATCAGTGCCGCAGCACAAACGAGCACGCAGAGCAGGAAAGCTATCATTATCCCACGACTCAATCCATCTGGGAGATTGAGCGTTGTGATTATCTCATCCATACTTTTTCCTCCTTGTCTTCCGGTTCCTCCTTGTCAAGTTTCTCCAGCTCAGCCTGTGCGGCATTGATGTCCGTCCGGTCCTGCTGTCTCTTTACGAGGACCTCGGCGTACTCCTCCGGAGCAGCCGAGCCCTCTCCAATCTTGGCGGCAACATAGTCGGTTTCCCTAAGCTTCGCCTCCCTGTCCAAAATGAGGGAGAACAGGACGTTCTTTCTGTCCTCGATTTCTTGTCTTGTCATTTTTACTCCTTTTGTCTTTATTGAACTTGAAATGATATTTCCTCTTCAGTATGTCATTGTGCTTATAGCCCTCATTCGCTTCGAAGCATCTGCGGTCATCGTTATAATGGCAGTATTTCTCCCATTTCGGACTGACTTCATCGACAAGGTCTCTGATGATGCCATAGGCGTTCTTGTGCTTGAAGTTCCCCAGGTAGCTGTTGATGCTGTCCAGGAAGTGGCCGAGCATTGACGGATACACAAGCCTGTTCCATTTCCGGATGGCCATCTTGCAGTTCCTTACGGCCCTGTCGCTTGCATAGATTCTGTTGAACTTGATTTTCGCGCCCAGGAAAGTGACGCCCTTGCTGTAGTGCTGCTGATACCTCTTGAGTGGGTGCATCTGATAGCCGAACTCCTCCAGCAGCATCTTTTCGCTGGTGGCGACGTGGGCAAGCCCGGCCTGTAGATTCTCCACCACCCAGACCATATCATCCACAAATCTTGTGTAATGAAGTCCGCACGTCTCGACCTGATACCTGTCAAACTCCGCCAGTGCGTAGTTCTTCTCCACCTGCCAGAACTGGTTGCCGAGGCAGACTCCGTGTTTCGGGTCGTTATTGAAGATAACGCTTTTCCCGGCGGCTATGATGTCATCCCATCTGAATCGCGGAGACCTCAGACGTGCGTGCTCCTGAGGATAGGCATAATTGACTCTTTGAAGAATATACAACAAGTCGTCCTTCTCGTCCTTGTCCTCGATACACTCTTCTATGAGGGCACGATAGCTCTCGTATGAGCGGTCAAGATCCGTTGACGGAAAGTACGACTTGATGTCTCTCTTTATTATATAGCAATCCCTTGTGTAGTCCTTCGAGACTTTACGGATGTCGTCACGGACCTTCAGTATAGCCCTGTCGCATCCGAAGCCTATGCGGTTGTTGAACGTGCTGTCAGTCAGTCTTTCCTCGACGAGCGGACGCACGTGATAATCGAAGTGATACTGGAGCGTCTTCATCTCCATCAGGCACGCTATGACTTCTCTGTCTCTTGGATTGGGATTGATGAATCCATATAAAAAAGGAACAAGGGAGCGGTCCTCGAAATCCCTAAGCAGCCGCATCAGGTCTCTCTCCCAATGCAGCGAAAAATGAATGCTGTCCAGGCTTCGCCTCTTGTTGGAGCGACAGCCGTAGTAGTCATCTTTTAGAGTCTCGAGTTCCATTTCGTACAACCATAATTCACGAGGGGAACAGCCAGGTTCGAGTTGTACAAGTTGTTGTTGCCGGCAAAACCGTTGTTGCCATTCGCAATCCAACCGTTGTTCTCGTTGTACCGGGAACAAGACCAAACGTTGCTGTTCGAGGCCCATACCTTACTCTTACCTGCCGCTACGCGGAAGGAGGGCCTCCTTTATGATTTTTCGGGACTGCCGGTTCATTGCTTCGCAATGCCGGACGTGCCCTTGTTCCTTGATTTAATAATTGAATTCTTCCATCGAGTTACGCCTTCGTCAAGTTTGCCGATATGCTCAATCAACTGTAGTTTAATAGAGTCTGGGCTTGACGTGTCAAGAGGGTTTTTGACACGAATAACGTTCCGCTCGCCGATTTTCCTCATAGTTAGAAGAAAGACTGCCACGTTAGCACACATCCTCTTCAGATGAATCTCCCTGTCCTCCTCAAAGTCGTAGGCAAGGGTAAATTCCTTGATAACATCAAGAATCTGGTCGATGGCTCTATTGTTATATCTGATTTTATCGACTTTAGTCATCATTGTATCCGCCTGAAGCAGCAACCCATAAATTTCGTCTGCGTCTTCTTTTATCTGGGGATACGGCTTTTCTCCGGGTAACTTTTTCGGTTCGTAATATTCTGACTTTGGCATAACTCACTTGTAATTTGCAGGGGCGGGAACGGGGACGCTCCTCGCCCGAAAGATTAAGACTAAGCCACGCTTTACGCGGTAACTTTCAAAAGCACGAGGGGAACAGCCAGGCCCGAGTTGTACAAGTAGTAGTTGCCGGCAAAACCGCTGTTGCCATACGCAATCCAACCGTAGCCCTCGACGTACCGGGAACAAGACCAAACGTAGCTGTTATTACCGAGAGCAGGTGCGCCTATTGCCGCGAGAGCCGCATTCACCTTGTCCGCGAATTTGTCCGGTGTCGTCGGGTAACGCAACTGGCCTACGATGCTGAATATGCGTGACATCTTGCCGATTACCCATTCGCCGCGCTTGAGCAGTTCGTGGCCGAAACCACGCTCCGCCGCCAATCTCGCAGCCGGGCTGACATACTTTTCTACACCATCTTGTCCGACATACTTGAGGCTGGCCAGATAGTAGGTGTTCTGCTTCTCCGTGCCGTATGCGCTGTCGTCAAATATCCCATACTCCGACGGAAGCACAGGAAGAAAACTCTGCATAAACTTGAGCCAGCCTTCCTCGCCCTCTCCGTAGATTCCTCTCAAGTATGCGCAGTGGTCGCTTTGGTATTTTGACTTGCCGAGATAACCAGGCAAGCATATCGGATATGACAACTTGGCCGTAGTAACGTCTGTGGCCGGGTTATAAGCCGTAGTAGAATTGTCCTCCCTGAAGTATGCCAATGCTCGCGGCATATTCGTGATGGTTCCCTCGCCATTTCTTTGGCCATTCATTCTGAACATTCTTGACGTGGACTTCCACTGTGGAGCAGTCGCTGATACTACAGAGAAACCGGACTTGGCCGTGTTATGCGCAGCCTGCTGCCAGGTCGTGTACTTGAAATGCAGAAGGACGTCGCCATTGGTGTCTGCTATCGCTACCCAGTCTTGTGCGACGAACGGCTCGTTTGCCTTGAAATAGGCATTGAGCTGCGATACCAGGGCGACGATATTGTCCGCCTTGTACGTAATCGTGTAGTCCTGATTGGCTGCCCAATTGTCAGAAGCGCTTCTGATGCTCAGAACTCCCGTGTGCTCTGCTCCGTCAAGCGTATAACCTGACAGCTTGAAGTAGTATCTGGTGGACAATGCGGCACCAGCGAACTGGTGGCTCATTACGGCCACTTCGCCTCTGAAGTCCGGATGGTCCACACCGATGGCCACAACCCCCACGATTTCGTAGTTGCTCATAAAACTCTTCGAGCTGAACGTCTGAGGAGCTATGAACCTCAATGCGTGCAGACCATCGAGAACCGCAATACTTCCGGTAGTGGCGGAGTCCAATCCTACCACCACATTCCGGCCATCGTACTTACACTCGTTGCTCGCGCCGATGAGGGAAACCTGGCTCTCAAATGCGCTCTTAACCGCGGCCTCGTAAGCCGCTTCATTCTCATAATACTTTATCATATCCAATCATTTTTAAGCCTGTCTCCAACCATTTACCGAATCCACTGAAACAGCATAGTACAAGCCGCCAGACGCAGCGTCGAGATTGATGTACATCTGTCCCTTGAACATAGGGCAACCGTCCCACGGCAAGCCTTCCGAAAGATTCGTAGGCTTGGTAGCCTCCGCCGGAACTCCGTGTCCGAATAGCGTCATCGGATACTTGCACTTTGTGAGTTCACTCACGTCGAGCGTGCCGGCAGTTGCATTGCCGAGGAGACCACGGCTCTGCTCGATGGCCTTGATTCTCTCTTCAAGACTGACCATACACTCGACCATTGCCCTGTGTTCGTAAATGCCGAAGACCTGAGAGATAAGGTTCGCAATCGCTCCGTGCTTCTCGATAATCACCGCCGTGTCACTGATTCCCGGTTTGTATGAGATGACCACCTTGCAGGACTGGGGAATGTTCGCAACGTAATATCCGCTGTCCGGAATGGCCACAAACCTATCCTCGTTGTTCGGCAGGTATCTCGTCTCTGTGTATGTCTCTACCGTATAGACAGGATAGCCAGTGTCCTCCGTAGTCTCGTCCTGTGTCACCGTCTGATTGCCTGTCTCCGCGTCAGTCGTGACCACGTAATAGAGCAACTGGCCGTCAGAGTTCTTCTTCTGCACCGTGCACTGCCTCTCAATCTGCTCGTAGATGGCGATGACGGAAAGGTCGAGACCTTTGTGCTGCGCATCAGAAGGATTGAAGCCTGTCTTGATGAGCAGCTCACTGCAAGCCTCCACATCGAACGGCTTGCTGATTGCGAACGCTGCATTCGCAACTGCTGAACGGGATCCGCACTGCACATATTTGCCGCTCACTCCCAGTTCGAGGTTTACTACTGCCCGCTTCTCGCAGTAGCCGAGTAGGGTAGTCAGCCTGTCAAGCGAGCCTTTAAACATGTGCGTTGCTGACGCATCCGCGAAGAAAATCCACCCTTCACCGAGCGTCACCCTGCCTGAAGCGTCGAGTGTGGCCGGAGGAGTCGTCGTGCTGTCCACGGTACACTGAAATGCAGAACCATAGAGCATCACGATATTGTCCTTGTAGTAGGTCGCGCCCTGAACATACTCCTGCCTTGAGACAGGTACGCGGCCTATAATCTTAGATTGCGTTGCCATAATTTTTATTAATTATAATTAAAGTTTAACTCGATATTCCCAGTCTCTTGATTAACTCCACCAGACGCAAAAGCTGAACTGTCACCACCAGTGTAGGCTGTAATCACACCCGATTCTGCGTTGACGTCAATCGCAAGAATGTTCACTGCTGCGATGTTCGCCGCGCCCTGTGCATTCTTTGTTGCAGCCTGCGATTCAGTTTTCAGCCGACCGAACTCGTCAACACGTTCTTGCTCGGCCTTAACGCGGGAATTTTCCGCTGTTGCGCGAGAACTCTCGGCATTGGCACGATTCTTCTCCGCTTTGCTTCTACCTTTCTCGGCAGACACCCTACCGAGTTCCGCAGATACTCGCCCAGTCTCCGCTTTAGCTCTCTCCAATTCAGCACTATCGGCTTTATTTGAAGCATCCACAGCCGGCTGACGCAACCAGGTGATGAACTCTTCCTCGGTTCCCTCAAAACCATGTATTTTCGCCAATTCATACGCGCTGTAGCCATATCTCCACGCCACCAATTCCGCTTCAGTTGTAATTGTCCCATCGCCATCAGACGCGCCCCTCCAAAGCTGGATGCCCGTTTCTGACGGATTATGTATTTCCTTGATCTCATCAGGGAACCCAGCCGCCGGAGAGTATTCAGTGATTACCACTATAAGATTTCCGACACCAAGCTGCCTCCTTGACAACGGCAAGAACACCTCCAGAGACATTCCGTCTTCTGAAAGCTTGCATAAAGTCGTATCCTTTCCATTTCGCTCGGCGACAATTGACGTGCGCCCGTCAGGAACAAAATACTCCAGCCTGACATGCTCCGGAATAGCCACCTGCCCGCCACCGCCGTCGGAATTGGCAGGCCTTGTGATCTTGACATTCAATGTAAGGTCACTTCTGTAATGTTGTCTCTTCATATATTGTAATCGTTGTTTCTGTCAGCGTAATGCCACTTGAACTTAAAGGAAGACAATTTCTCAATCGTTGTCTTCGCATCGCCTTCGTCAATGATAATCTTCTTGGCGGTGCCATTCTCAATGACGTATCGTTCCGAGCTGCGCATAAAGTCCATCCAAAAAGAAGCCTCGTCCTTAGTCGCAATGTAACCGGTGCCCTGCTCAAAGTATAGCCTTGCCGAATTATCAAGCTCACTCTCCAGCCCACCATTGACGAAAGTCGATACTTCGCCATCAGAGGACAAAGACTTCGGGCCAGTAGCGTGGATAGTATCAAAGGAACCATAACAGTTCCGGAACAGATATGAGCAATGCCTGCGGGACGGCAGCAAGTAGAATTCTTGTGGAGCCCCTAGCGTTTCAACGGCTGGACCGGAAGTGCTAAGTTTCACATCTCTTGCCCATACTTTCCAGCCGAGTATAACTTCATCCCCATATCCGGCAGAAGCTGCGGCAGCACTGACTACAGCGAAAGAGCAGTCAATCCGCGCCATACCGGTATGTGAAGTCAACAACGCCGGCCCCGGAAGCGTAACCTGCACCGGAAGATGTGTCATAAAATATATTTCCGCCAGCAGTTCCGTGCCAGTGCCCGGAGCCGAGTAGAACTCCCACTTTAAAGACACATATTCAACGCTGTCCCTGAATGTCATCACACGTGACGGCCGACGCGTCAGGATATCATACTTGTCAACACCCAGTTTGGCAGGCTTCACCCCAAACAGGACAAGATGCTCCCATTTCTGGCCACCCACAGTAATTTTTATGACCCTTACAATATATGCCGATGAGAGACCGGGCAGGTTGCCTGCAGCACAAGACTCTAATATTCCGGACAAATTCAGAACAATTTCCTTATTATAAGGCATCACTAAAAACGCGGCCACCTCCTCAGTGTCCACCATAACTGAAACAGGTACAGCCGAAGTGCCGGCATCGCTCACCCGCAAATCCGACGCACTCCTGCTGAAAACTATTTCATATTTGCCATATGTATCATTAATGGTCATATTGCCTATCTTCTGTCACAAAAGTAGGCAAATGACGGCCGCTAGAAAGGACACGCAGAGTCACCTCTGAGAATCATACGAAAGGAACTCACCTCTTGCCGAAACCGAATCAGAGTTGACATTGAATGTCAATGTAAGTTTTCGGACAACCCATCGTCTCGCATTGAAATAGACGAGCCGATACATTCTGAAATTACAGATATCAAACAGCGACAGGTTCAAATCTGCCGTCACGCATTGTCTCTCGGAGGAAATCCAATTTGCAAAAGCCTCATGATATTCATCCAATAATCTATCCACCGACATCAGATGCGGTCTAGTAGACTCAGGCATTTTTGTAAACTGTACGCCCATATAATGTTCTTTACCTTCTTCTCCCACTGTGAAGCCCGAGTCTGTCATTTGTCCATCAAACATATATCCCATATACACCTTCGAATCTCGTTCTTCGTTTGAGGTCATAGGGGGAATTATAGGTGCGGCCAGATAAAACGGAGAAAGAACATTATCAGACTTCTCGTAATAAATGACGTCCGGAATCGCGCAAACAGGCATAAAATCAACGGATGAATCAAAAGAAGAGCCCTCGTCGCCACCAATTTCGCGCTTCCGGGCATTATGGTAAATGCTGTCCACCAAATATGCCCTGTGCTTTTGAAACAAATATGATTTCCCAGAATAAACATCGCCGGTATTATAGTTTTCAACTGGGGTATATTCCTCCCCCTCCATCATAGTCAACGCATCAATAAAACCGGCTGCAATCATGATTTTATTTTTTGAAACATTGTGAGACATGTCAGATGATGACAACTTCCCCGAGCTATCATCGGAGAACCCAAAGACATATTTGCAGGAAGGCTCTTTCGAGCTGGAGTATATATCCGAAATCTTATCATCCCATTCCAAAGGCGCAGCTTTCACGATATCATTAAAAAGTGAAAATTTAAGTTTGCTACCATCATAATATACCGCCGCACATCTCATACGCGAAAGATTCTTGATCAGTTCAAAAACAGTAATGTCCGGCAATGTTCCCGCCAAATCAAATTCCGTTTCGTCAAAAGTGGCCACATCTCCGTCATTTCCATTCTTAATAGAGGCCCCCCAAGCAGTATTATAATACTGCAAAACCGAAGAATATCTGCCAATAATTGATAGCGTCGAAAAAGATGGCTTTTCTGACCACGCATCAGGAATTGCAGCCAGAATTCTATCGACGGATATTACAGGCGTAAAGGTTTCTCTAAAAAATAATTTCATGCCTGAAGTTCCTCCCTTCAAGACATAAACTGGACAGTTCATATACTTATCTATGGCATTGACTCGTTCAATCTTGCCCGCATCATCTTGATATATTGATTTTGCAACATATTCAGGATTAATTAGCGGAGGCGCACAGATTCCAATCTCACGTCCTTCTGAAACTTCGTATGCGGTATACCCTGCTTCGCGACCCTTAAATTTCCGAATGTCCAACTGCCAAAGTTTTTTAGACCAGTCAACCTGTATATCGCGCCCGGCAAAAGTATAATTAAGGTGTTTTTCTTCTATAGAATCGAACAACAAAGCCCCATAGAACAAAGGAATGCCTCCGACCTCTATGACGGCTGATAGCTTCTTAACCGAAGGCTCCAACATCATTACCGACAAATACCCGAAGACTTTACAGTTCACGGGCGTAGAAAGAAATGCTATCGAAGTGCTGAATGGTACCGGTATGTGGCTGTCGTCCAACATCGGATTTTCATACTCCAGCTCAAACTCGGCAGATGGCTCAAGATCCAAAGATGCTCCATCACTTGTCAATATTCTAATCATAATCTACCTCTAGTCTTATATCTATTATACTTTTCGGTCTGCTCCACAATCCCATTCTTCCCCAGCATCGACACATCAGCCCGAAGCGGATGGCTGAGGCGTTTGTTCAATGTCTCTATAACATCTATAAGCCTGCTGGTGTCTTGAGACTCCCGGATGACAACCTGAGATGTACTGCCGGCTTGCGTATTTCCACCTTCAGCCCTGGCCATCGTTGCCGACAGAGGATACACGGCATCAAAATTCAGATCCTTGAGCGTGCCATTCCGTCTTGCGGTTTCCAATGTTGCCAAGAACGGTTGCAGTGTCGGATTCGCAAGCCCTGCCGCTGGAATTATATATTCCCCGCCATTCTCTCCCACCAGAACTGTAGGAGAAGAGACGAATCCCCTCTTATCCGGAGACAACCTCGCCTTGAACGTCTTTCCGTCCTGTGCCCTTTTTGTATTGAACAATCCACCATCTTCAGCGCCTGTCGTAATCGGAGTGGCAGCAATCATCGCAGCTTCAGCCGCGCCCATTGCGCCCATAATTGCTGCGGGGGCAATGCCCCAAGGAATTCCCCATTCTGCCAATGTCTTTGTAACGCCAAGAGCGGTATTGATAATAGCCTGTGTAAGTTTCTGGGCCTTCTGCCTCTTAGCCTGCTTCAGTTCCATCTGCTCTTGATAAGTATCCTTCTCTTTCTCCAGGGACTCAATTTCCGCATTGTATTGGGTTTCGCTTATAAGCCCGGCATTCAGCCTCTTTTCTAGAGACTTTTTCTTCTTGTTATTCTGTTTTTCGTAGTTTTTAAAATCACTCTTATCCCTCGCAGCCTGGAGCTCGGACGCCTGAGACCACAGGCTAAACATTTGACTAAAAGCCCCCTCTAGCGCAGTTACGGTATTTGTCAGATCTTCGAGCCCGTATTTTCCGTCTGCGATATTCTGGAAAAGCTGGTTCCATTCCTCCTGGCCAACTCCGAACAGCGTTCCTCCTGATTTCGGCACGGTTGCCGTTTCAGCCGATCCGCCCTCCGAGCCCTGAGCCCCTGTCAGTTCGGCAATTGTCTTCCGTATTTCCTGAAGCTTCAGTTTTATGGCATCCAGGTTCCCGCCATCGAGTTTCATAAAATCGGCACTATCGCTAGATTCTATAATCTTCTCGAGTTCCGCCTTTAACTCGCCAAGATACTTTAGGTCAATGCCGGCAAGTCTCTTCGCCTGTTCTTCTTTCAGCTGTGCCAGTTCATCCCCCGTCGCCTTACTTGCGGCCAGTTCCTCAGCATTTTTTGCCTCCATAGCCGTTTTTTCAAGACGATACTGCTTTTCAAGAAGACTGATTTCATCGTCAATCTGCTTCTTTCTCTCAGCTGCGTCCTTTGTCGCCTGAGCCTTTTCCGCATCGGATTCGTCTTTCTGGAGTTTGATTTGCTTACCCGCCAACTGTGATTTTAGGGCAAGCAACTGATCTCCTGTCTCCTTGCCGGAAGCAATTCTTTCCTGAAGCGTCTGTATCTCCAGTTCAAGAATCTTCTTCTGGTATTCGTCCTCTGATTTAATGTCGCCCTGTCTATATTGCTCTTTCAGGTCATAAGCAGCCTGGAGATACTGGCTGTCCGAACCGAGTGACCACTTGGCAGCCGACGATTTTGAGTCGTCACCTCCTACAGGTTCATCCGAAACTTGAGTTTTTTTCTTTTTCAATATCGGGCCGATAAAGTCTGGGGAATCCTCATCGACAAAACCAGATGAAGTCACTCTATACAGGCCATTGAGTTTCGCTTCATCCCGCACTGCCGCAGCGGCCGCCACTCTCAAGCCGTCAAGAATCTTATCGAAACTCTCCACCAATGGACGCCTATAATAGGCCTCCTGCGCATCCTTTGCACGCGACATGTCCGGATAATTAAGCCCCGCTGCTGTCACCTTTCCAGCCAGATTCGATTTGGCAAGCGACAAAGCTGCCGATTTCTTGAGAGGGTCCTGCTCGGATTCCGCCGCCTTCATAGCCTCTCTATAATCTACCACCGCCTTAGTAACCGCCTCGATTTGAGAAGTAGTCAGTTTTGTCTGATTCCACCTCTCCAGGAAGCCTATCACAGAATCAGTCGCCTTGCTGGCAGCATCTGTCAACGAATTGAAGATCTTAGTCTGCGCCTCTTCCATCGCCTGCAGCTTTATTTTCCGCTCAAGCTCAGTATTTGCCAATTTCAATGCCGCTGCTACCTCCTCATTCGAAGATTTCTCCGTCAACAAATGAGGGAGATAATCCCCGAAACGCTCGTTCAGTTTTTCTATAGCATCAGCACGTTCCTGCGAGCCAATCTTTGCATCGGTCACCGCCTTTCCCATCCTATCCAGGGCGCTACGTTCCCGTCCGATCTTGTCGATGGTCTCAGTATAGGCTTTATTGAGTTCACGCTGAGCCTTTTTTGCTTCATTCAATCGTCTAACAACCGAAACAACAATACCCGCCACTGCGCTAAAAGCACCTACTATTAACCCTACAGGATTTGACTTAATCGCTTTCCCTAATAACTTAAAAGCAGCAACGGCACCCTTGACGTTTCCGGCCAAAAGGTTATGTGCTATAGCAAATGCTATTGTTCCGGCTTTAGCAGTTCTTAATGTCAATATTTCTTTGTCCAATTCCTCCCGATGCGCTTTAGACCAGAACCACGCGGCTTTTTTAGCAATAGTATTTGCAACATAAGCCGCCGTTAAAGCATATATAATCAATCGTAGTTTCACAGCGACGCCTATAAGGCCTGAAATAACTTTCAACCCACCATTTGCGATCGTCATCCCTTCAGACATTGCCGGATTCAGCTTCTCGCCAAGACTTACCACATTCTCCAGGATTGCTTTCTTCTGCTTTTCCAGTTCTGCCGTCAAAGAGTTGTTCTTGACCGCAAATTCCGCTGTCAATGAAGTGCCGGCAGTAAAAGCCTTGTTGGCGATTTCCTGCTGTGAACGCAGTTCGTCCGTATGCTTTGACAGAGAGCCGAGAACCGTGGCAGCCCTCTGTCCGTTCAAGTGCATTTCTTCCATTGCTGCTGTCACGGACGCAAGGCCACCCTCGCCGCGCTGCATCCCTTCCAGAACTTTCAATAGGGCTTCATTCACGTCTGTCTTCAAGAGTTCAGAGAACTCCTCCAGCGGGATGCCGGCTATCTGTGCAAAGGTCTCAGTTCGCTTGAACATCGCCATAATCGTCTGGCCGATAGCTGTAGAGGAAGTCTCAGACTGCTGACCATATTTGTCGAGAGTAGCGGCAAGACCTAATATCTTGTCAATGCTGATGTCCGCATTCGGAGCAATACCTGCAAGTCTCTTGGAGAAGTCCACGATATAGCCCTCATTGGCAGTGGAAGCCATGCCGAGTTCATTGATAGCAGAACCGACTTTCAGCATAGCCTGCTCTATACCATACTCGTCGGTAAGGCTAAAGATGTCTGTCATCTTGCCAATGGCTGTGATAGCAGCTTCGGCATTTCCTCCAAGATCCTCGGACAATGCGACGTTGATTTTATCAGCGGCCCTTGCAAATCCGAGAAGATCCTCCTGTCCTGTTATGCCGAGCTTGCCGCCGGCACGGACAAGAGCGAGAAGTTCATTCTGAGGTGTTTTCGTATCAATCTGCTTCAGGCTGGCGCTCAGATCCAGGATCTCGTCCTTCGTCAGATTCGTGGTCTTCATCGCATCAGTCAATGCTTCATCATACAAGAGGAAAGCATCACGAGCCCCAGTAAATTTATTGAAAGCACCTTGAATCGCGCCAATCGCACCATATATGCTCACGATATACTTACTGAACTTATCCGACAGCTCACAAGTTGTGTAATGGACCGCTTTAGACTGGTCAGTAAGCTCTTTCAGCCGCGTTTTTGTTTGCTGTAATGTGCGATTCAAGTTCTTCCAATTTTCAGTCCCCGGGACAGCTTTGCCAAGAGCCGCATTAGTGAGTTTTATCTGGTTGCGAAGTTCTGAAATGGTCTTGTTCTCGAGAGATATACCGCTCTGAAGTTTGTCGAATTGCTTGCGGCTCTCATCAAGCGATTTCTTCTGGTCTTTAAGAGTCTGGTTCAAAGCCTTGTACTCTTTCGTTCCGTTCTTGCCAGCGGCAGACATTGCCTGAAGTTGCTGGTTGGTGGCCTTTATCGACGATTCTGTATCTCGCATCGTCTGCTCCAACTCCAATATACGCTTGCGCCCAACATCGCCATTTACGATGATGTTCAGCTGCAAATCCTCGTTTCTTATCTTTCCTGCCATAACGTTATGATTTATGGTACAAAAATAGCCCTCCGAAGAGAGCTAATAAAGGACAAGGAATTGACTAAAACCGCTAATCCAGCGTTATTCTGATTAGAATTAAAGTAGGTCGAACAACTCCGCAACCAGCCATAATGCGACACACACGGCAAAAAGAATAGAGCAAATAGAAGTCCACACGCGCTTAGATTTGCTAGTGTTATTCCACTCTACACATTCTTGTTCATATATTTTAGTATACATTTCTTGGGTATCCTTAGGCATTGCATCTATATTTTTCGGCAGTTTCGGCGGCACAAGATTACCAACGCCTCCCACAAGAAAAACTATAGGCAACGCCATCAGCATCGCAACAATCACTAAACATGCGATAGCAAAAGCACATATTACACTCCACCCAATCATTATAAAGCAGATTTATAAATCACACAGCTTACTGCACTCCAAAGATACACAACTTTTCCGTACCTGCAAATTTCATGCTCAGACTTCCATCTGCTTACGGATACTCTCTGCCACATCATCAGTCAGATCATACATCAGCCGCGATGCAATAGAAGAATATGCGCCGAACACGTAGCGGTTATGAATCTTCTTGTTGCTCTTTGAAGTCTTTGTGCCATGTCTCAGCCGGCGCAAATCAAGAAACCTTTCATAATTCGTATGAGTGAACGTCAGTTTACCATCCATGTCAGCACCTCCGGACACAGAGATGCTTCTGTCGTTGAACAGCCTTCCCGATCGGAAGCGCACGGCACGCCCGATGGCAGCACTCTGAGAACTCAGCATCCTGCGCCCCTCCTCTTCCAGGACATTGCGGACAAACCTGTCTTTCACTCCCATACGCTAACAGATGAATGATATTTCAATGCTATAGCCGCTCCACCCGCCAAAGATTGAACTCTCCGGCGTTATATCCACAGAATCAAGCTTCAGCCCCGACAGCAGATTGCACATACCTGAAGTGGCGTCGTCAGCGATACGCGTCAGAACAGCGTCGGCCAAACCTGCCAACTCCTGATACTGTTTGTTCTCAAGTTCCTCTGTCCTGCTGGTCCCTAGCCCTTTATCCAACACGAATATCACCGTACTCAAGATTGACGAATAACCGTCCGAATCTCCAGACTGCTTGCACTCCGTTCTTGCAGCGACGATTTGAGACCCGGAAAGACGCGACAATTTGGACGTGGCATCAGCCTGCGCCGTCGTCATTATAGCCTTGTACTGGCGAAAACCGCCATCCTGATATTCCATCCGCAAGACCAATCCGGACAGATACTTATCTAGTCTTATGATTTTTGACATTCTGCTCATAGCGTTTTCTCTCCTTGTAATTATGCCACATGATGCTGATTATCGTAAATAACGGCTGTTCTTCCACCTGCTCCATAGTTCCCACGCTTTGCTCCTTTGCAATCTCCACCAGAAGATCATTCCACCCGAATGCCGGCCCGGACGACTCGCCATCACCCGAGAACAGCAGCCTCATATCGATCAGTTCCCCGTCAATGCTGATTTTTTCCTCCTGAAGGTACTTCAGACACGCGGCAAACCACATCATTATGAGGTTCTTCTGCCATGAAGCCATCCCTGAAACGACACGTATATCATTGTCAAACTTACCTGACGACACGGGACGGACCCGACGCCCGGCCCTGTTCTCCCGCGAAGAAGCCCTCCTGTATAAAAATGCTATACATTCATCCAGGTCATTCTCATCGTGGCTTCTGAAGAATGAGTTCAATGCCGAAGACGCGTGCCGGAACTCCCCGAAAGTCAAATCCTGAAGCATGTCACCAGGCCCTATCAAGCGGGTAAAACCGACATTGACCTCCGGCAAAGGATTTCTGACGGAGGAGAACGCCAGATGATGCGTGTCACCGTCGAAAAGAAAGCCTAGACAACCGTCACAGAGCCTGAAGATATTCTCGTCGCGCTTTGTGAAAGAATCCCTATCGGCAGCGGCCGCCCCAATCTCCCAGGCATTGACTTCCAGCCCGAGAAAATAATACAGAACTCTGACATTGAACTCCAACGGAGACTTCCCGGATGCAACACACTCCTCGAACATCTGGAACACCCGGCAAATCTGAGTCGGAGTCATTTCGTCCCACGAAGCCGGTATTTCCGCCGTGCGCCCGGTCTCAAATATTTCGATAGACGTCATACGGTCGTACAATATTTCTTTTTCGGATCATTCTTCGGCAAAAGACGGCCTACAGGTCCGCCGCCTCTGCTGAGTATAACCCGGATCTTATTCATCACCTCTGCTTTCTGCTTCCTCAATTTGTCCAGATACCAGTCAACTTCGGCCACAGAAGCCTTTTCTGAAGCCTTATTTCCCTGATATGTAGGAGAAAAGCGCTTCGCAATCTCCAGCGGAAAGACTGTCAATGACCATCTTTCGCCTGCCATCACAACCGAAGACAGCACTGCGGCCCGCACTGCCAATGATTGAAGAGGCTGTTCGCAGCTGCCGGTAAGGATATCCTCCCAATAGCCGCCGAAATACTGTTCAAGTTCATTATCCTGCTCCTCTATCACAAGATTCTGGAGCATATAATAGACATAGTAACTTCCATCGATAGGATAGACCGCCTCGAAATCTTTAAGAGATCTCACTATGGACCTTCTGACGCTACCGCGCACATCTGAGTTCATCCACTCCGGAACACTGTTGTCCTCAAGATATGAATACAATGCGTCCATGGCGCGATAATATCGCTCTCTCATCGCCCTGTCGTCGCGGTCAACCATCCATTCAAACGGCATTTTCTCGTTGTCGTCCATCTTCACCTTCCGCCCTGTCGATTCATGGGAGACTGTTGACAATGCAGCATAACGCATGATTGCAAGAAAGGCTACAGGCATACGGACGGCATTGGCCAGTTCCATATCCTCCCCCCTCTGATAAGCTTCCGCCGCAAGGTTCATCACCTCCATTCCAACGCGGTTCCGGACTTCGCGCACAGCAAAATCTATTTCCGTGCTGATTGCTCGATAAGGAGAAGAAGCATACCATTGGCCCGTCAGATCTTCCAACTCTATCGAGCCTCTGTCGTCTTTGTTGAAAAGTCGCATAATCATTGATTTTTTATCCGTGCAGATGATGTAAGCGCATCCTCCGCCTCCAATTGTTTATGATAGAACGCCAGTTTAAGCCCTTTGCCAGGGAAATTAAACGATATCGCCTGATTTATAGGTTCAAGAATTGCGCTTGACGCAATCTCCGTGTCCGACAGCAAGAACAACTTGAAAGCGTACAGCAGTTCCGAGCCAGATGCCAGTTTTCCGTTCACCATGACATTTGAAAGTGACGGATGCAGGCCCATTCCCGACGTGATAACTGAAGTCGAAGCTTCAGAGATCTTCAGCTGGCTCTCCACGAAATCCTTGATCTTCTGATCCACCGCTGCAATCTTCCACTGGGCCCTCTCGGAACCGGACTCCGACGGAACATCGACCGTATAGAAGAACTTACCGGCATTCTCCTTGCCGGAAAGAACCTCGGTGACGCTATCTAGAAGGCTACTGGTAAGGTCGCTGATTTTATCCTCAATCTCAGTATCCGACCATTCAGGATGCTCCATTCTCAACGAATTCCGCTTCTCATCCCAGTATTCCTTAGGTGCCTGGATGTGATAGGCAAGATTGATTCCATTGTCAGTCACATACTTGAAGATGGACGGAATTTCAGAGCCGCGGATAATCCAGCGGAGCGCTCCCCAATACGACGGCACGGAATAAAAATCCCTGGAAAAAGAGTACGTATGATTATATGACGCAGAAGCGGCATACTTGCCAGGATCGCGCCTGTCATACACAGGATAAACCCGTACTCCTGTTCCAATGCAAGAATGCTCGAAGTCCCCGACTACAATATGCTTCACATCCGCAATATTGCGAGTGTCAGTCCATTCGAGCCGCGCATTTTTAGCCGGAATATGTTCCAGATGCGATATCCGCTTCTCTCCTCCAATCCTGTGCCCGCGCGTCAGGTATCTGGCGTCAAAGAAGCCTTTAAGATGCAAATAATCTGTCATGCAGCCCTTGATATAAGCAATATAATCCCAGTCATCCAGCCACGATTGGACATCCCTGTCCTCCACCCATTTATGGATAATTTTGCCATCCTCGAAGGCCAGACGCGACAAAAACACCCCTTGTCCGAAGAGAAGCCCCATCTGGCGCTCCAAGATGCCTGGCCCGAGATTGTTCCCGTCCAGCACATCGCGCAACCGCGACGGCAGCATATTGTCTGAGCCATACGGAATTATCTTTTGTCCACAGACGGTTGCCGGTATATACTCCCAATTCCGTTCCTGGGCCTGCCACAGGATAGCGTCAAGCCCGCTGTCTCTCTTATTAGACAACGTGAACGCCCGCCCGTCATCCAGAACCTTTATCCAGGTATGATCTGAAATTTTCTTCTTCATATCAATATTGTTTTTTCTCCTTCAAAAGTCATCAGCAGAGGCTGCCAGAACTGCCTGTACTCACCAGTATCCAAGTCAATGTAAGATTCCATATACTCGGCATTCTTGTTATAATCAGCGCTTTGCCTGGCCCTCAGCATACCATGCCGGACTTCGACAACGCCATCACTTTTGCCTGCACTGCTGTTGTATGACATGAACGTAAAACTGAAGCTCTCGCCAGCAGCAGAAAGCTTCCTCATCTTTTCAATGGCTTCATAAACATTCATGGCACAAAGGTAAGCCTTGGCGGCGCCCCAATAAAGGACACCGCGCCAGCTGGACCGATGACAAGAACTGCCATTTTCAATGTCAAAAACAACGTAAAACAGCATTGACGCGGCACCATTTTACGCGCAATCCGCTAAAAATGCAGCACTTGGCTGAATTTCCCCGACAAAACATCTATTTCTCGTCACAGAAGAGCCCGACCGCGCTCCGAAACGGATGCGATTGCAAACCGCATCCGGAGTGATATATGGCGATGCCGTGACAGAATGACGCTAACGGCATTGAGGATCAGAGGAAGCGGATGAGGCAGGCACACGGCCTTTCGCTATCTGCCTAAGTTGCTTGGTCATAGTAAGATACTTGAAAGAGTCGGACGGATTGGTTGACCGTGTAGGAAGCAAATCCACAGGCAGCCTCTCAGTACTCTTGTCCTTGAACACAATCCCGGACTTCACTTTTGTCCTCGCATTTTCCAGTGACAGCTTCAGATACTTGGCAGCCGAAGCATCGATGCGGACTACCGGAAGTCTAGGATTCGTCTCCGAAAACAGTTCCTGCATAAACGCATATTCTTCAGGCTGCGGGATGTTGCCCTGATTGATGGACATGAGTTGAACCGTCCAGCCGGTGCGCTCGCTCCCGTCATACTCGATGGCACGCTTCAGCTTGCTGACCTGGTCTTCTCCTACAGACTTGTAGGCATTGCCGGCACGGTCATAATAAAGTTTCAGAATGCGGGAGCCGAGCGGCTTGAAATAGCGCCTGAACTTTTTTCCGAGCTCGGGGACATAGTCAGGAGGCAGCGTGTACAGGAACTTGATCACACGGATGCAATCCCTTGTTCCCTCCTTGCAGTTCTGGGCAACAGACATTGAGCACATATTGCCGAAGTCAACGCCCGCCATCAGCGGCTTGTCCATATCCACATACTTCAGGACGCGGCAGTCTTCCGCATCCATCATGTTCATGTCATCGTATGCAGACTCATTGATTCCGTCATAATAGAAATGCCTTTCGGCCAATGCCGTGTAGAACCTGTCCCCGGAATCAAGCGTCGGTTTCATCGACAGTATGGCGGTCTTGAGGTCAGGCAGCTGCGCGGCAATCGCATCAGAGAACCACTCCTCTGTAAGGATATCGGCATTGATATAACTGGATGCCTGGATGAAGAAGGTCCTTGCCTCCGGTCTCATCCGAAGTTCCTGCCATCTGGAGCGCCACAGATCGGCAGTACGGCACTTGTTCCTGAACTCATTATAATCTTCCCGGCAGCCGGTC